>Ga0105054_10000480_pt1 | contig 62500 bp, 49 predicted proteins | sample BON02_FD_78091 | JGI IMG/M metagenome (GOLD analysis project Ga0105054, IMG submission 78091) | Freshwater microbial communities from Lake Bonney liftoff mats and glacier meltwater in Antarctica - BON-02 (megahit assembly) | ecosystem: Environmental > Aquatic > Freshwater > Ice > Glacier...
ATCTTCCATTATAGGGCCAACTTCCTTCAGGATTGGACGATAAGCCCTGATTTGCCGCAAGGCGGAGATGCACTTTGGAGACTGGATGCAGCTGCAGCGGGATCAGGAGTGACAGGTGATCTTTTGGCACACTGTATAGATACCGCCATGTGGCTTAATGGAGGCATCAAAGATGTTTCTGCCATGACCGAAACCTTTATCAAAGAAAGGGTACACCAAGAAACCGGCGAAAAACAAAAGGTAGAAATAGATGATGCTTGTACATTCCATTGCCATTTTGACAATGGATCACTGGGTCTTTTTGAAGCTACCCGCTATGCGAGAGGACATAAAGCCCTTTATACTTTTGAAATCAATGGAGAACATGCCTCCATTCGGTGGGATTTACATGATTTGAATAGGTTGGAGTATTTTGATCACAACGATGAACCCAAGGTTAGAGGTTGGCGTTCCATTCATGTCACAGAAGGGGATCAACCTTATATGGATCGCTGGTGGATACCTGGAACAAGTATCGGCTATGAACATTCATTTATTCATCAAGTAGCAGATTTCTTCAAGAGTCTGGAAGGAAATGAACCTTGCCGCCCAACATTTAGAGATGCTTATGAAACGCAGAAGGTCTGTGAGGCTGTTCTAGATTCTGCCAAATCCAAGAGATGGAAAGATACAGGCGTTGATTGGAAAGAATAACCCTAGAGGGATCCGTTTAATGCATTAATTTAAAGCCAAGTCATACAATTTCGTAATGGCTTGGTTTTTTTTACTCGAAAAAGGTAATGGATGCCTCAAATCGTTTACTAATCCGTTTAATCTGGAATTCGAAGACGTGGGAAAAGTAACGTTATATAGCTAACTTGGGTCGAGATTTTGTCAGCATTGTTGCGGAAAAAAGGCAACAATACCGCCAAAATCTTATATTTCCTTATCCCACAGGTTGAAACCCGCGGCAATTGATGTTATCACTACTCAGACTTCTTCGAATACCTTTGAAAATTTGGAGGGTAAGAATAAAGCTATAAAGCCTTAGATAGTATTTCCTAACCTTTAGGAGATAGCGATTATATCACGGAATAGAATAGCCATCGCCTATTTCGGATTCAGACTTTTTTTTGGTTTAACTGTTGGATAGGGATATTTCAACATATTATTGGAAGGGTTTTCTTCTCAAATTAAGGTGTCCAGTCAAATTATTTCCTTAGGAAACCGAGTTCGAAGTTAGATCGTCTTAAAAACCGGCTAAATCGTCACTGCGAACCCTTTTTGGGGGTTGCCGAGGTGGGAAAGGGCATGGCAGTCTGGGTGTGTCTTGCCCCCTGAGCTTGTCGAAGTGGTCCCACGGCTTTCTCCACTCAAAGCCTACCGATGACGATTTTGTTATGAAATTGGCTCGAACTTAGGTTAGAAGTGTAAAAGATCCCGTTTTTCGTTTATGATTGTTCTCATGTTCAAAAAACAGGAATGGAATAAGTGTTATATTTGTAAAGAACAAAAAGCCGAAAAGTATGAAAAGTATTTCATCCACCGTAGGATTTCTAAAAAGAAGCTTAGAGGCGATAGCTGCCACCGAGGGCATGGATTGGTTGGAACTTCAGGTAGGCAAGATTAAAGCGGATAAGGGCTCAATGAAGCTTTTTTTATCCTTTAGTCAGGCATCCCGTCATTTTTCCAAAAACCCATTAAACTTATCAAATCAAGACGTACTAGATGCAGGGAAAATTAGATCAGGTTTCTCTCTACAGAATTGGACCAGTCTGCAAACGGCAAGGATCATTTTGGTATTGGAAGCACTTTCTGAGGACAGTGACAAATGGCTCGGAGATATAGAAAAGCTTTTTGAATCAGCAGACATTCATGAGCAAGAGGCATTGTATGCTGCCTTGCCGATCTATCCTTATCAGGAGAAGTTTACGAAGCGTGCTGCCGAGGGACTTCGAAGTAATATGACCTCGGTTTTTGATGCCATAGCTTTAAATAATCCTTATCCGGCAGATTACCTGGTTGAGCAGGCATGGAACCAGATGGTCTTGAAGGCCATTTTTATGCAGCGACCCCTCTATCAGATTATAGGTATTGATCAACGACTGAATGGTAGTTTGGCCAAAACTTTGGTCGATTACGTTCATGAACGCTGGTCGGCCAACAGAAATGTGATTCCGGAATTGTGGCGGTTTGTTACTCCATTTGTAGATGATGAAATTGTTGGCCTACTAGACAAGGTATGGCAAAATGGAGATGATTTGGAAAAATACGCGGTAGGATTGACCTGCTATTACAGTGAAAACATTGCCGCCAAAGGGCTTTTGGATAAATATCCGGAAATAAGAAATAAAATAGAGAAAGGAGAGATAAGTTGGGAGGAAATAGGCAAAGACTACGAAGCAAAAAACTAATTCATTGTAAAAGTTGCCGTTTTCACTTGAAATTCCCCGTTCATTTGTTATCGTTATGATTTGCATTTAATTTAACATAGGTTAGCATATAAATTTGAAGCGTTATGATGTACATAGATCCACATATACATGTTACTTCCAGGACTACTGATGATTATGAAGCCATGCAAAAAGCTGGAATTGTGGCTGTAATTGAGCCTGCATTTTGGTTAGGGCAAGCTAGAACTAAAGTAGGAAGTTTTCAGGATTATTTTAGTAGTCTTGTTGGTTGGGAACGTTTCCGGGCCAAACAATTTGGGATTGTGCATTATTGCACCATGGGACTCAATTCCCGGGAGGCCAATAATGTAGCCTTAGCAGAGGAAGTAATGGAACTCCTTCCCCTTTACGTAAGCAAAGAAGGCGTAGTAGCCATCGGTGAGATTGGTTATGATGATCAAACGGAAGCTGAGGACAGGTTTTACCGCCTACAATTGGAGCTAGCAAAAGAAGTAGACTTGCCAGTAATGATCCATACCCCTCATAGGGACAAAAAGAAAGGCACCATCAGAAGCATGGATGTGAGTGAAGAGCATGGTCTGGCTCCAGGAATGGTCATTGTGGATCATAACAATGAGGAAACCGTAAAAGACGTACTTGACAGAGGTTATTGGGCAGCATTTACGATTTACCCCCATACCAAAATGGGTAGCGAGCGAATGGTAGACATCGTCCGTCAATATGGTCCTGAACGAATCATTGTAGATAGTGCAGCTGACTGGGGTATAAGTGATCCTCTGGCGGTTCCCAAAACTGCAAACCTAATGCGAGAAAGAGGAATTCCTGAGGAGCATATAATAATGACTTGTTATGGAAATGCCCTGAAAGCCTATGGGCAAAGCGGGCAGATGGATGAAAAGGATTGGTTAGAAAAAGAGCCAATCGATCAAACCAAAAAAATGGGTGGAAACACTGTATTGAGAGGTGGACAAAACCCTCGTATAGAAAATGATTCCTCCAACATTATAGAGAATTAAATTCACAGATGTCATCTATTATTGCGCACATCAAACTAACCAGGCCTGCAAACATAGTCACCGCAATAGCGGACATTTTAGCGGGTGCTGCCATTTCAGGAGCAGTTTACCTCTTATTACAAGAAACGGATGTCACAATCTTGAAATCCATTGGTTGGCTGGTACTAGCTACCATCGGCTTATATGGTGGAGGTGTTGCCTTTAATGATGTTTTTGATGCGGAATTGGATAGGGTTGAAAGACCTGAACGCCCCATCCCCAGTGGTCAGGCATCTGTCAAAAGTGCTGGGCTTATGGCATTTCTATTGCTTTTAATTGGTGTATTGGCAGCCTGGCAAGTAAGTGGTTTTTCTGCAGTTATTGCTTTATCAGTGGCTTCGCTTGCGGTTTTGTATGATTCTTGGGGAAAGCACCAAAACGTGTTCGGGCCTATAAATATGGGGCTATGCAGGGCAGGTAACCTGTTGCTAGGGATGAGCTTGATAGACGGTGCTGTAGAAACCTATTGGTACATTGGACTTATCCCTTTACTTTATGTATCGGCAATTACGATGGTGAGCCGTGGGGAAGTTCACGGAAAGAATACTACAGCGCTTAAAGCAGGTTTGGTAATTTATGGAATTATAGTAGTATCAATTTTTCTACTTGCCTATATGAATATCGATAATTGGTGGGAAAGCCTGCCATTTCTGGCCTTACTAAGTTATTTTATTTTTCCACCATTAGTTAAAGCATTGAAATATAAGGAGCCTTCATTAATCGGTAGATCTGTTAAAGCAGCAGTTTTAGCTTTAATTATTGTAAATGCGACAATGGCAGCAGCCTTTTCGGGTTGGATAGTAGGATTGGTTATTTTACTTTTATTACCGTTATCTTTGCAATTGGCCAGGGGTTTTGCGGTTACCTAGTGAACCAAAAAAGGGTTTAATTACTTATATATTATGAAGCAAAAGGTTCTTAGGGACAATCATAAATAAAACGAATAAAGTGGCACATCAATCTATTGAACAAGTTTTCAGTGTTCCTTTCAGTTATCAAGTGTTTTTTACAAAAGCATTGTTTTCATTGGATAACAATCTTTTTGCAGACTTGGTAAGTGGGCATAAAGCCCCTAAAGTTTATTTTGTTTTAGATGAGGGAGTGGTAAATACCCACCCTGATCTTATAACGGAAATAAAGAGCTATGCTGAGAGAAATAGTAAGGTCTTCACCTTATGTGCTGATCCATTGGTAATTCCAGGTGGAGAGCAGGTAAAAAATAACCAACAATACTTTCAGGAGGTACTTAAAGCTACGGATGAATACGGTATTGATAGACATTCATACATTGTTGGCCTAGGTGGTGGCGCCCTCTTGGATATGGTTGGTTTTGCGGCCACCATTGCTCATAGAGGGATCAGACATATCCGGATCCCAACTACGGTCCTTTCCCAGAATGATTCAGGTATAGGGGTTAAAAATGGAATCAATGCCTATGGTAAAAAGAATTACTTAGGTACATTTTCACCTCCTTATGCTGTTATCAATGACAGTGATTTTTTACAAACGCTAGAGCCTCGGGATTGGAGATCTGGTATTCCTGAAGCTTTAAAAGTGGCGCTGATCAAAGATGCCTCTTTCTTTGTATGGATAGAAGGGCAGGTAGCTGACCTTTTGGATAGGGGAAATCCTGCAATAGAAGAATTAATTTATCGCTGTGCACAAATGCACTTGGAACATATCGCTTCAGGGGATGCTTTTGAAAGTGGTTCTTCCAGACCGTTGGATTTTGGACATTGGGCCGCACACAAGTTAGAACATCTCTCAGACTATAGGGTTAGGCATGGTGAGGCTGTGGCGATAGGAATAGCGCTGGACACGACCTATTCTTTTCTATCAGGAATGCTTTCTGAAAATGAATTAAATCGAGTGTTGAAAGTTATTACTCATTTGGGCTTTGATCTGTACCAACCAGAACTGTCTGGAGATGTTTTGCTTCGAGGGCTTGAAGAGTTTAGAGAGCATTTAGGAGGAGAGCTGACCATCATGCTTTTAGATAAAATTGGTCATGGCGTTGAAGTACATGAAATGGACAATGCTTTAATCATACAAGCAATAGAAAAACTTAAAAATTTACAACTTGAATACCTAAAGGCCTGATTAAGGATTATTGATTAAATAGCCCACCCAGCATATGCAAGTAGCCGATTTTCATTTAACTTATTGTACCAATATCCATCCAGGAGAAAGTTGGGAGGCTACCTTTGAAAACCTCGAAGAATACATACCGAAAATAAAAGGAGAATTGTTTGTTGACAAGGCTTTCGCCATAGGCTTGAGAGTTTCGGATGAGGCAAGTAGAGAATTGATTAAACCTGCCCAATTAGCGGAATTCAAATCCTGGCTAAAGGCCAATAACTGTTATGTATTTACTTTGAATGGATTCCCTTTTGGCGGTTTTCACAGACAGGTAGTAAAGGATGAAGTACATTTCCCTGATTGGAGCACAGCTGCTAGGAAGGAATATACCCTGCGATTATTTGCCATTTTGGCGGCTATAGTGCCTGCCGACATGGACGGAGGAATCTCCACTTCTCCACTCAGTTATAAATATTGGCACAAGACCTCAACAGATCTGAAGAAGTTGATGGAACAATCCTGTGCGCATATTATGGAGGTAGTGGAGTATCTATACCAATTAAAATTGGATCAGAATTTGGACCTTCACCTGGACATTGAGCCAGAACCAGATGGAGTTATTGAAGACTCCTCGGGAATGGTGCGGTTTTACAATGACTGGCTGATCCCTACGGGCGTACCAATCTTAGCTGAAAAATTTGGGATCTCAGCAGAAGTTGCCGAATCAGTAATCAAAGATCACGTTAGGGTTTGTTATGACGTATGTCATTTTGCGGTAGGTTATGAAGACCATAAGGCAGTCCTAGATACTTTTCAAAAAGATGGCATTAAGATTGGAAAGTTTCAACTGAGCGCAGCTTTAAAAGCCAATATTCCAGTGGAAGTAAGCCAAAGAAAACCTGTAGAAAAAGCGTTGTTGCCATTTGTAGAATCGACCTATCTTCATCAGGTGATTGGTAGATTGGAAGACAATACTTTACATGCTTATCCGGATCTCCCGGATGCGCTTCTGGATTTGGCTACCACAGAAGAACTTGAATGGCGCGTTCATTTTCATGTGCCTTTGTTTTTGGCTACTTATGGGCATTTGCAATCTACACAAGAAGATATTCTAAGTGTATTAAAATTGAACGGAGAGCTAAAACTGACCAGTCATCTGGAGGTAGAAACCTATACATGGGAGGTTTTGCCTGAGGATATCCATTTGTCATTGGACCAATCTATTGCAAGAGAATTGAACTGGGTAAAAAACCATATTGAATGAAAAAGACTGTTGTACTGGATGTAGTAGCGCTTTCTCAAAGGGTAATAGGAGAGCACACACCATTTTTAAAGGAGTGGAGCAAAAAACGACAAACTTCAGCAATCCAACCTGTATTACCGGCAGTTACTTGTTCTTCTCAGTCAGCATACCTTACTGGCAAATGGCCTGAAGAAAATGGAATTGTTGGCAATGGCTGGTATTTTAAGGATGAATGTGAAATAAAATTCTGGAGACAGTCCAATCACCTGGTACAGTCTCCCAAAATCTGGGATGCATTAAAGGCAGAAAACCCTGACTTCACTTGTTCCAATATGTTTTGGTGGTACAATATGTATTCTTCAGTAGACTTTGCGGTGACGCCAAGGCCATTGTACCCTTCTGACGGTAGGAAGTTACCTGATATTCACAGTCAGCCAATGGGTTTAAGAGACCGTCTGCAAAAGGAACTAGGACAATTCCCCTTGTTTTCTTTTTGGGGACCCAATGCCAATATCGCTTCAAGTAAATGGATAGCAGAAGCTTCCATGAAAGTAGACGAATGGTATGACCCAACTTTGACTTTGGTTTACCTACCCCATCTGGATTATGCCTTGCAGAAATATGGGATTGATTTTGATAAGATAAGTAAAAGCTTGAATGAAGTTGATGCCTTGTGCGAGCGCCTGATTACTTATTATGAAGACAAGGGGGCAGAGGTGATTTTATTGTCTGAATATGGCATTACCTCCGTGAATCAACCTATCCATATCAATAGGGCTTTGAGAAAAGCTGGATTTATTGAAGTCAAAGATGAGGTGGGATTGGAAACGTTGGATGCAGGCACGAGCCGTGCTTTTGCCGTTGTAGACCATCAACTGGCACACATTTACGTCAAAGATGCCAAAGATTTAGCTGAGGTGAAGGGAATTGTAGCTGCTTTACCCGGGGTGGAAAAGGTACTGGATAAGGCTGGCCAAAATGATTTCAAATTGAACCACGAAAGGACTGGAGATTTGGTGGCGGTGGCAGATAAGGATTCTTGGTTTACCTATTATTATTGGCTGGACGATAAGGTAGCACCAGATTATGCCAGAACGGTGGACATACACCGCAAACCAGGGTATGATCCTGTAGAGATGTTTGCCAATCCGGACATTAAATTTCTTAAAGGCAAATTGGGATGGACCCTGTTGAAGAAGAAATTGGGGTTTAGGTACCTGATGGATGTTATTCCTTTACAGGCAGACTTGGTCAAAGGCTCACATGGGAGAATTCCTGAGAGTGAAAAAGATTGGCCTGTTATGATCAGATCAAAAAATGATGAAGGGATAGAAAACGTTGCTCCAACCGCTGTTTATTCCATTATTTATGATGTTGTCAATAGAAAATGACCTGTTTCTGTTATTTTCTATTTATAAATATTAATTTAGAAGTGTTATGAGTAAACCCTGGAAGTATTTTTTTGGAAGCTGGTCATTAATATTTCTGCTATTCGGTTATTGGCAGATCAATGATCCAGACCCACAGTGGTGGATTCCTATTTATCTGATAGCGGCTATTACGGCAGGATTTTCTTTTTTTGGAAAGTTTAATGTGAATCTGTTGGTAATACTTACCTTTACCTACCTGATAGGATCCATCTTTTTTTGGCCTGAAAATATCTTTGGCTGGGTGGGGCAAGAGTGGCAACAAAAAGACCTTTCAATGAAAACCAACGCCATGGAGATCAACAGAGAGTTTTTTGGTTTAATAATCTCTTCTATAGTATTTGCACTGGAAGCCATCAAAGGGAGAAGTCTAAAACTAGAGGATTAAGATTGATCAATTATTATTCTAATGGCCAATTACTGGCTGAAACAATAGTTTATTCAATATGATGAAAAAGTATGATGTTACGGGCATAGGAAATGCCCTGGTAGATATAGAATTTGAGGTTAGTGATGCCTTTTTGGATAAATATGGTATTGAGAAAGGGCTAATGACTTTGGTTGATGAAGATCGCCAAGGTGAGTTGATGTCGGCAATAAACACCAAAACATCAAAATTACAATGTGGAGGCTCAGCGGCAAATTCCATAATAGCTGTGAGTCAATTTGGAGGGAAGTCTTACTATTGTTGCAAGGTTGCAAATGATGAATTGGGAAAGTTTTTCACAGATGACTTAAGAGAATCTGGTGTCAATCACAACTTGGATCCATTTAACTTACCCGAAGGAATTACCGGAAAGTGTCTCGTGATGGTGACCGCGGATGCGGAGCGGACGATGAATACTTTTCTGGGGATTACTGAGAAATTTTCTACTTCCCAACTAAATGAGGAAGCGATTAAAGCCTCAAAGTATTTATACATAGAAGGATACCTTATCACTTCTCCCGATGCAAGGGAAGCCATGTTGGCCGCTAAAAGAATTGCAGAAGCAAATGATGTAAAAGTGGCCCTTACCTTTTCTGATCCAGCCATGGTCAAATATTTTGGAGCGGGTTTTAATGAAGTAATCGGCTTGGGAGTGGATATGCTCTTTGCGAATGAGGAAGAGGCCATGCTCTATACTGGAAAAGACAATTTGTCTGAAGCCAGTGAGGCCATGAAAAAATTGGCCAAGCATTTTGTAATTACTCAGGGGAACAATGGGGCGTTGATATATGATGGGGAAACTTTTATAGATATAGCTCCCTACCCTACTGTAGCAGTTGATACCAATGGTGCAGGGGACATGTTTGCGGGGGCTTTTATGTATGGCATTACCAACGGGCATTCTTATGCCTCCAGCGGTAAATTGGCTAGCATGGCTTCTTCAAAGATCGTTAGCCAGTTTGGCCCAAGACTTACTTGGGAAGAAGCCAGGGAAGTTTTAAACAGGCTTAAGCCTTAATTGTTGGCTTAAACCCGAAATATGCAATAGCCATTTTTTGTATATTTCGGGTTTAGTATGGCGGTAATTCATTCTGCGTTGAGATTTTCTTATGGCCTTGATTATTCTGGTCTTCTTTTTCATCAAAGCTTTTCCTAAGCAGTGCAGCCAATCGGGAGCAAAAAGAACTGGAATGAACAAAAGAATTAATGACAACTGTGTCCGTTAGAAGCTGGATAAAAGTGATCCCAAGAAATCTGAGTTTACGGATAACTTTAATCAAATAAAGAGGCTGGTTTTAAATGAGTTGGATAGGATTACAAAGTTGGTTAGTTACGAGTGTAAGAAGGGCAACAAAATTTACCATTTCGGTGCGAGGCTTAATCGAAATAAGTTGAATATTGACAGATTTTAAAGTGATTTTGTCAGAAAAAAGGAACCTTAAACAAAAGCATGGAGGAAATTCTCTTCTATGGCAACCTCGAACACAGAGGATGAAGCCAATTTTAATTTCAAAAAAAACTGCATTTTAGAATTTTTTGCCTAAAATGCAGTTTGTATAATTTTCAAAGAAATTTATTCTTTTACTCAACCAGAGTAAATTCTAAATTTCCTAATACACCATAATCACCGCGATATGTTCCAAAACCTTCATTCTGGTCGCCTTTGATCGCTCCGGTTAAAATTATATCCCCAGGTTTTAGAAATTCACCTCTTGCGGCTAATTCACCGCTAAGAAAAGAAACGGCTTTAAAAATTCCGTCTACTGGTAATCCTACCCTAGCATCGAGGATGACTTTCCCATTTAAGCTTCCTGATACAGGTATAAAATTTGGGTCGATGCCTTGCGCCTCCAATTCCTCTAAAGAAGTTTCTTCCCCAAGAATATATAGTCTTGCCGCACTATTCGTAGCAGTAATATCCCGATAATCAAAAGAATCATATGTAAATGCAAAGTCAGCAAATTCAAAAGCTGGTGCTAAAGCTTTAACTACTTGCTTGGCTTCTTCTGGAGTATTAAAATCCTTTACATGCTTGCCAATAATTATTGCCACTTCATACCCGACAGATCCTTTTATAAAAGTTTCACTTTGGCTTATAATTGTGCCTTCTGGTATTTCAAAAGTGGAAAACAATTTTCCAAAAAGAGGTTTAGGTGCGCCGAAAGGCCTCACGTCTCCTGTGAACCCAAGTTTATAACCAGTAAATCGTTTGAGATTTCCTCCTTTTTTCAATTCTTTGGTTAACATATCTGCAAAATTATAGGCTTCGTCGAGGGTCATTTCCGGGAACATGGGAGTAAGGGGCTGATATGGCTCAAGATTTAAAAAAGACTCAGCATAATCATCAACATAGTCATATAATTCAGAATTATCATCTTTTTTATTTTTTAGCAGATCGGTTACTTCCTTCATTTCTAGTTCTGAACATGATGAAATAATAAGGGTAGCCATTAGGCACCATAAATATTTTAATTTTTTCATTTCATTTTAATTTTTATGGATTAATAAACTAACTGCAATATTTGTGTCATTAAATCAGCCTAAAAGGAGTGACAGTCTTAGAGTTAGTATTAACTTCAATAACGTTAAACTCGGTTGATTATGTAGAATCTGCTTATTTCGTTCATATACTTGAAAAATGAAAAATTGCATATTGCGATGAAGATTTATCTTATCAGCGAAAATGTCCAAAAATCCATCACCTTCGGTTCGATCCCTGTGAAAATGCCATAGCCGAACGCATTAACGAAATCCTCAAATATGAGTTTGTGCTCAAAATGACCATAAAGTATGTCTATCCAACACGCCAAACAGTGAAGCAGGCCACCAATATATACGACAGACAGTGACTGGAGCGGGGCCTCGGACTGGTGACCCCAGATGACATACATAAAAAGTACAACCCCAAAAAGTCCAGGTCATATAAAAAAAACCAGCCTGGGGATATTGGCGACTTTTTCAAAACCCGTAGAGAGTTTTTTTGAAAAAATTGGCAATGTTCCAAACAGAAAAACGATGTTTATAAATGAAACCTTTAACCAAAAAATGGTCCACCTATTTCGGGATAGTACAGTTTCTGTTTTCTATTTCACTTAAAAGCCCCGCTGAGAAATCCAGCGAGGCTTTTAAGAATATGACCAAATTTGGCTAAGTGCCAGATTTTGATCGTTTAATATATTTGTACCCATCTCGTAATTATGGTACCTTTAAAAGTGAAATTTTACCTATTCGACCATTTATAGCGAAAGGTTAGCATCTATGTAATCATTAACAACATGTATCACACCATTTGAAGCTTCGATATCAGGTTTAATAATTTTTGCCCCGCTAATAAATACATTGCCGTATACATCTGTTGACACTGAAATTTCCTTATTTTCGGCATCTGTAATTACCTGGGATTCTTTGAAATCTCCTTTCATGTGTTCATTGGGAAGGATATGGTATTGCACGAATTTCATTAGTTCCACTTTATTCTTAGGATTGGTCAGTTCCGCAAAACGTTCAATTGTCATGTCCCTAAAAGAATCGTTTGTCGGTATGAACAACGTGTGTGCGTCACTTAAAAGCATTGATGGTGCAAGACCTGATAAATTGACTAAATGGACAAAGGTAGAGAGGTTTTTGTCCATTGAGGCCAATTCTAAGGTTGTAAAGTTTTTTGTGTTATCAACTGCACTAAAAACTTTGTTCCCGTCCCATTGGGCTGTGGCCGTGAATGAAAGTAACGAAAATAGTGTTACTAAGGCGAACGTGTTTCCTATTTTAATTTTCATGGTATTTAAATTTTTATAATTAAATAGTTAATAAAATTCCTTTTTTAGCAAAGGGTTAAAAATATGGCAAGTACTTATTTTCACTTACCTGACAATTGCCAATTTAAAAAGAATAGTGCGCACCGATTGACTGAATTAAGAGTTTTCTTGATGCTATAAATTAAATTGTGGACAGTCATATCAATTTTTTATACAAAGCCACTAATTACACTGGCAAAAATGTCATCAAAACTAGTCCACAAGTAGTAGAAATAGCAATTTATATAAAATTTCGACACGCTGGAATTTCTTAAATGAGTTAAATGAAAAAAATAGACGATTTTTACGGTTAATTTGAATGATAAAAAGGAGATTGCTCAAACCTTTTAATTTGAAGCAAATTTTAATTGTTTCTACTAAATATTTATTCAAAAAACTTACTATCTATCTACCTGCAGGTCTCCTTTAAACATGTGAATGGATTAGGTACAATGTAATTATTCTGGTACTTCTTATTTTATTGGTGTAAATCCTCTCTATCGATTTTGTAAAAAGACCTGGGATCAGTTGAATACTCTAAATAGAAAGCGGAGATTATATATTTCCCTAAAAAGGGATTACAGGTTTCCACATAATAATTGAACTTCCTCTTCTGTAATTATATATCGTTTTTTGCAACTAAAGGTAGCTCATTTTTCAAAAAGTAATGGTTTAGGGCCAATAAATTCTATAAGCTAGAGTTTATCTTGTCGAAGGATAATAAATGGTTTTTAGGTTTTATTCAAACACTACATATTCAAAAAAATATTCTGACAGAATCAGGCTGTCATTTTCTGAGGGTAGATAGGTGAAGATAAAATCTATCGCTTCGATATCCAATGCATTATAAACCACTACCTGGAGGATGTCTTTACCAATGGGAGTGAGTACATAATCAGGGCAATCTGGAAGGGCTGTTTTGATCGTACCACTAAAGGGAATTGGGTAACTTAATTTCAGGTAATATTTGTCCTCAAAGAGAAAAGAATCACTTATCTCTGGATATATGTGATTGTAAATTCTGTTTCCATCAAGAACCAGGCTTTCAAAGTGGAGCTTTCCATCGGAAAAAACGTTTTGAAAGATGGTGTCTGCCTTAACTACCACCTGGTAACCTTCGGGCGGTGTTAGGGGATCAATTTTTTCATTACTGTTTTCGGTATTGGCAGGCTGGATAATTGTAGCAGAGGAATTTTTATCGCTGGCGTTACAGGAAACCAAAATATTAAAAAGAATAACCATCAAAAGGTAAGAAATTGCCTGTCGGATCAGCTTTTTTTCCATGCCCTGGTCATTTCTTTCTTTCCCAGAGGGCCTGGTACCTCGTCCAAGGTCAGGTTAAGAGATTGTAAGTTCTTTTTGAGATGGGCAGCAGCGCAATAGGTAACAAAAGCTGCTGAAGGATTCATACTGCTCTCAATTTTTTCCAATACGGCCATTTCCCATAGTTCAGGTTGTTTTTTGGGAGAAAAAGCATCAAAAAACACCAAGTCTGTAGGGTAAAGCTGGACCTCTTGTAAGGTCGTTTTTTCTTTTTTAATATTGAAATAGTCCGTCATTGGCATTCCCTTGTCCCAGTCCATTTGATGAAGACGCTTAAAATAACCATTAAAATGGGTCAGCGTTTCGTCCATTTGGGTGAAATTCAATGCGGCATAAATGTCTTTTTCAAGTGGGTAGGGTTCGATAGTATGGTAAAGTACCGGCACCTGGTTTTGCTCCGCCCAGATTAGTGTCAACCAAGCATTAAGCCCGGTACCAAAACCCACTTCAAAGATCCTGATAGGGAATTTGCCTCGATTTCTTGCATACCAAGCCTCCAGCCCATACAATAAGTACACATGGATGGATTCTTTGAAAGCACCATCTGAAGAATGGTAACTTTCATTGATTTCAGGAAGGTATACAGAATGAGATCCATCCTCCGTGGTTATTATTTTGGGGGGTTGTTTTTCCATGGTTGGAGTATTATGGGTGAATCAATGCTACACAATAAGCAGAGACCCCTTCTTCACGGCCAACAAATCCTAACCGCTCAGTGGTTGTGGCTTTTAAAGACAATTTGCTTTCATCGACTTGCATCACTTCAGCTAGGCAAGTTTTCATGGCAGGGATATGTGGATTAATTTTAGGTTGTTGCAGGCAAATGGTAACGTCCAGGTTACCTATCTGGTAGCCGTTTTCTTTTAACAGATCCATTACTTGCTTTAGTAATATTTTACTGTCAATTCCTTTAAATTGAGGGTCTTGATCAGAAAAATGATAGCCAATGTCCCTTAAATTAGCAGCTCCTAGAAGTGCGTCACAAATCACATGTATCAAAACATCAGCATCAGAATGGCCTACAGCTCCTTTGCTATGTGGAATTATTATTCCACCTAACCAAAATTCTTCACCTTCTTTCAATTGGTGAACATCGTATCCGAATCCTATGCGAAATGCACTCATAATTTATTTTGTTAATGTTTTTTCAATTAAATGGATCATTTGTTAGGTGAGCATTTATAATAAATTGCAGAAGCAAGGTTCTGGTTGAGATAGGTGCTTGTAGCCTGTTGGATTTCATCTACTGAAATGGCCATTTTTCGCTCGAATTCCTTGTTCATCAGTTGAGGATCTCCAAGGTAAGCATAGTACGCAAGTTTCATTGCTCTTCCTAACAAGGAAACTGATTCGTAGGTTTGCATTGCTTCAGCCTGATTTTTTATTTTCTGAAGGTTTTGTGGTGGAATAGTCTCTTTTTTAAAGCTTTCCAAGGTGCTATCCAACTCCGCTTCAGCTTCCTCAGCAGTGATCCCTTTTTCCATTTTTCCTGTGATGACCAATAGTCCGGGATCAATATTCCCCAGTACATAAGACTGGCAATTGGCAAAGAGAGATGAGTTTTTAATCAATTTTTGTTCCAAGAATGCCGATCTTCCAAAACCCAAAACGTCTGAAATCAGGTCGCAGGTCAGGTAATTGTTTTCAAGCCTTCCTGGTATCTTATATACCTTATACAATGCTTCTGTAGGTATATTGGAAAATACTTGCTTGCGCCTTATTGTTTCTTGGAGGGGCTCTGCAACAATAGGTTGTGCTGTAAGTTTTCCTTTGGGGATGTCATCGAACCAATGGTGTACCCTAGCTTTCACCTCCTCGAAGTTTACTTTACCCGCAATACAGAGGACGGCATTATTCGGTGCATAATTTTGCTTATAGAAAGCCAATAATTCATCCCTTTCAAACCCCTCAATGTCTTCAATTTTTTCACCGATGGTTGGCCACCGGTAAGGATGCTTGGTAAAAGCCAATTGCCTGACATGATGCATTGCATCTCCATAAGGCTGATTCAGGTAACGCTGTTTGAACTCCTCGATTACGACCTGTTTCTGTGTATTGATTGGTTTTTCCTTAAGGTTGAGGAACTGCATTCGATCTGCTTCCAGCCAAAGTGCAGTATCTAGGTTAATGGCGGGCAGCGTTATGTAAAAGTTGGTAATGTCGGTATTGGTAAAAGCATTGCACTCACCACCCACCCGCTCAATAGCACTGTCAAATTCGGGGATATGCTTTGTACCCGAAAACATAAGGTGTTCAAAGTAATGTGCCAGCCCCGTTTTACCGGCAACCTCATTTCTTGAGCCCACCTTGTACAAGAGATTGACAACCGCCATTTCTGAAGAATGGTCCTCATGGACCAATACTTGAAGTCCATTGTCCAGAACAAAAGATTTGTGTTTAATCATAGAATTGGGGCAAAAGTAATAAATTTTTTACCTATCTTATCTTCTTTAATTCAAATAGATTCACCCTTATAACCGGATTGTTCCAGGGCTGCTATTATTTCTGCTTCACTTGCCTGTCCTTCTACAGTCAGTATTCTGTTGGGTGACTTTAAATCCACCTCCCAATTGGTCGCATTTAAACCGTTCATTGCCGGAGTAATGGCCGTTACACATGCGCCACATTTTACATTTGTTTTAAGCTTGATTCGTTGTGCCATTTTTGATTTGGTTAGTTTTATTATTTCTGTTAAATGATAGCAAACCAAAGTTTTTATTTGATGCCATCATTTTCTATGAGCGTTGTAGGTATCAATAATCTTTTTCGCTTACAATCTACCTAGGCGTATTTTAATCTGAGACTATTTCCTACCACTGACAAGGAGCTCAGCGCCATCGCTGAGCCAGCTATCATAGGATTTAGCAAAAAGCCAGATATGGGAAACAATATGCCAGCTGCTATGGGGATACCAATGATGTTGTAAATGAATGCCCAAAATAAGTTTTGTCTGATGGTGGCTACTGTGTCTTTACTCAACTTTAATAATTGCGGTATGGCCAGAAGATCTGAATGCATCAGAGTGACTTGGGCAGTTTCCATGGCAATGTCTGTCCCAGCGCCCATGGCTATCCCTAAATCAGCTAAAACAAGGGCTTCGCTATCATTGATTCCATCACCAGTCATGGCTACCTTATGCCCTTTCTGCTGTAAATCTTTTATATATGCCCCTTTGTCCTGGGGCAACATCCCACTTTGGAAATGAGTGATACCTACTTTTTCCGCAATAACTGCAGCTGTTTTCTCTTGATCCCCTGTAAGCATGTGCACCGAAATGCCCATTTTTTGTAATTTAGCTATTGCCGCTTTTGAAGTTTCCCTGACTTTATCTGCAATGCCAATAATCCCTACTAGCTGTTTTTCTTCTGCCAAGAAAACTACAATATCCCCATTGTCAAGCATTTTGTCAGCAGCTTGAGTCAAGGTCTCATCGATGATTGTATCCATTGACCGGAGCCATTTTAAATTTCCGACATAGTATTGTTTTCCATTGTACTTGCCCATGACTCCTTTCCCCGTAAGGGTATCGAATTCCAATAGGTCGATTGGTGATTTCTCTTGTGCAAAATGTTTAGTTATTGCCGCCGCCAAAGGATGCTCACTTTTTTCTTCCAAAGCACAAAAAACAGATACCATCGGCTTATAATCTAAGCCAGTTTTCCAAAGCACTTTTTTAATACCTGGTTTTCCTTCGGTGATTGTACCGGTTTTATCCAAAATCAGGGTATCAATCTTTTTTCCTATTTCCAGGCTTTCGGCATCTTTTATTAGGATTCCCTTTGATGCAGCCTTGCCGATCCCTACCATAATCGCCGTTGGAGTGGCAAGGCCAAGGGCACAAGGGCATGCGATGACCAATACTGTAATAGCAGCGAGCATTCCTCTCAAAATGGCATCATCTGTTCCGCTAAAAGACCAAACAATAAAAGTAACCACAGCAATGGCCAAAACCGCTGGCACAAATATACCGGTCACTTTATCTACCGTTTTTTGTATGGGTGCTTTAGATCCCTGAGCTTGTTTTACTCGGGCGATGATACTAGAAAGTAATGTTTCTGAGTTGCTTTTATTTGATTTAAATTGAAAGCTTCCTGCCTGATTGATTGTGCCTGCATAAACGGTGTCTCCATTGCTTTTCTCTATGGCTATCGGTTCTCCAGTAAGCATGCTCTCGTCCACAAAAGATTGTCCCTGGATGAGCGTGCCATCCAATGGGATTTTCTGACCTGGTTTTACGAGAATTGTTTCGCCGGGTTGAACATCCGTGACATTCATTTGGAAAGTTTCGCCGTCACGAATCACTGTTAGGTCTGTGGGCTGAAGGCCTATTAGGTTTTTTAAGGCTTCTGAAGTGCCTGCTTTAGCTCTAGATTCCATAAGCCTGCCCAGTAGAATAAAGAAAATTATAACTGCGGCAGCTTCAAAATAGACATGCGGTTCTATCCCCCTGGATGCTAGCCAATGGGGAAAAAAAGTGTTAAAGGAACTGTACAAGTAAGCAACGCCTGTACTGAGGGCTACCAAAGTATCCATATTGGCATTTCCTACTTTGCTTTGCTTGTAGGCATTAATGAAAAAAGATCTCCCAAATATTGCTAGAATGGGTGTAGTCAGTGCCCACATGATTACATTGGCATAAGGGATATTCATCCAAATCATGCCAATTAAAAACACAGGTAAAGCCAAAATCCCTGAATATAATGTGTTCTTTTTTAATTGAGCCAACTCAGCTGCTTTTACAGCATCCAGGTCTTCCTGATTATTTATATCTATCAATAAATCGTATCCGATCGATTGAACGTTCTTTTTGGCTTCATTAAGGCCCATACCTTCTATTTCAAGAGAGATTAGGGCTGACTGGCTCGCATAGTTGACACTTGCTGATTTGATGCCTTTGGTTTCTTTAAGCATGGACTCCACACTTACAGCACATGCTGCACAGCTCATTCCGGAAATCGGTACTTCGATAGATTTGCTCATGATAGTATGCTTGTTTATGCAACAAAATTACGAACTGCATGGGAGATTGTTGTTACAGAATTATTGGAAAAATGTATAACTTGTGTCCTGATTTGTAGGTAGAATTGTTGAACTTTACCTACCGTTTAGCGATTATAAAACATTCAATAGCTTCCTTAACAACAATGAAATTTCACCTTTTATGTTAAAATCCACTTTAGACCTAGCCTGTACTGGCCTGTTTTCATCACTTTTTTTAGATTATATTCAAAAGAAGGAATCAGTAAAGCAGTTCTATAAGGAGTTTCCGGATTTGGAGAATTTTAAACAATCCATTGCTAACAAAACGTTTGACCAAGAGAAAAGAAATACGCTTGTCAATGTTTTACAGCAACAATATAATGGATTAGAGGGTGCCAAAGTCATGGCAAACATTCAAAAGCTTAAACAAACCAACACCTTTACAGTAACCACGGGCCACCAACTTAATCTAATGACTGGTCCTTCTTATTTTATTTACAAGATCGTTTCTACTATTTCGTTGGCAGAAAAGCTTCAAGAGGAAAATCCCAAATACCAATTCGTCCCAGTTTACTGGATGGCAAGTGAAGACCACGATTTTGAAGAAATCAATCATTTTTATTTTGAGGGGAAGAATTACCAATGGGATACCGATCAAACAGGTGCTGTCGGTGAGTTTGTGTTAGATGAATCTTTAAAAGAATTACTCGGTGAGATGCCTTTTTTACCCGAATTTTTCAAGGCAGCATATACCGAAAGTAAGTTTTTAAAAGAAGCCGTCAGGAAATATGTCCATCATTTGTTTGCTGCTAAAGGTCTTGTAATATTAGATGCGAATGAAAAAGCATTGAAGCAAATGTTTGTCCCTGTGATCAAAGATGATCTCTTTGCCTCAACTGCCAATAACCTTGTGAATGACTGCAATTGTGCTTTGGAGGAAGCTGGGTATGCTACACAAATCTTCCCGAGAGAGATTAATTTCTTCTATATGGAGAGTGGTAGACGGGAAAGGTTGATTAGTAAAGACGGTTTGTTTAAAACCCATGATGGGAAAAATGAATGGACTGAAAAGGAAATGGCAACGCTTATTGAGGAAAAGCCTGAAAATTTCAGTCCCAATGTTGTCATGCGCCCCCTTTATCAAGAAGTGATTTTACCGAATCTGGCTTACCTTGGTGGTCCTGCTGAGGTAGCCTATTGGTTTCAATTGAAAAGTGTATTCAAACATTATTCAATAGATTATCCCTTTTTACTGCCAAGGAATTTTGCAATGGTATTATCTGTTCCTGTTCAGCGAAAAATGGAAAAACTAGGATTGAAGGAGAAGGAGCTGTTTCTTTCCATCGACGACTTACGGATAACTTACGTGAAGGACCATGCCGATCAAGACCTGGAGTTGAAGGACGAAAGAAATAAATTGGCGACCATTTTTAAATTGCTGGAAGAAAAATCTTTATCAATGGATGCTACTTTAGGCTATGCTGTAAGAGCGGCGCATAAGCGAAATGAGAAAATTTTGTATCAGGTAGCGACCAAGTTTAGGAAGGCTGAGGAAAAGAAAAAAACAATGGCTATCCGACAATTGCATGAGATTAAAGGCACGCTTTTTCCTAAAGGAACCTTACAAGAGAGAAAAATCAATTTTCTTGAGTTCTATTTAGGTAACCCAGATTTTATACAGGAGCTTTTTGATACCTTTGACCCTTTGGACTTTAATTTTATCCTATTAAAGGAGAATGGTAGCAAAAGAAATAATAAGAAAACGACTCAGAAATGAGCGCAAACAATTGGGTGCAGAAGAAAGAGAGAAATGCTCAGAAAGTATCACCGTCAATTCCCTTGAATTCTTGCAACAATTTCCAGACGTGCAGCACATTCATATTTTTTTACCCATAAAAAGACTGCAGGAGATAAATACGGTACCATTATTGCAAAGACTTTTTCAATTAAATTATCAGGTTTACAGTTCGGTGACTGTTCACAGTTCGCAAAAAATGGCTACCGTTAAGTTGACTGCTGAAACAGTTTATGACAATGACAAAATGGGAATACCTGTACCAGTTCAAGCAGAATTCGTAGCGGAAGCCAATTTGATTGATTTGGTATTCGTTCCATTATTGGGGGTAGATACATCTGGCAACCGGTTAGGCTACGGCCAGGGTTTTTATGATGAATATTTTAAGGGACTTAGTTCGGATGTGTTGAAAATTGGATTGTCTTTCAAGGCACCAATACAGACTGAAATTCCTCATGAATCTCACGATGTCCCATTGGATGGATGTATATATCCAGAGGGGACGGTCATTTTTAAAAAGAAATAATTAAATAACAATAACAATGGTAAAAAAAGTAATGTTTGCCACAATGGCAATAATTCTGATTTATTCGATTTCGAATGAAAGCCAAGCTCAAGCCTACAATACTGGAGTTGGCCTGCGTGTTGGTTCAAGCAGTGGATTAAGTGTAAAGCATTTTATTAAAGAGGATGTAGCCCTTGAAGGTATATTGCATACACGATGGAGAGGTTTACTAATCACGGGACTTTATGAAGTGCATAAAGATATTCCAGACGCCAATGGTTTGAGTTGGTTTTATGGAGGAGGTGCGCATATAGGAAGTTGGAATAGCGGCTCAGGAAACCCCTATTGGGCAGATAAAAATTACAAAGGTTCTACTGTTATTGGGATTGACGGAATTGTTGGTCTGGATTATGTTTTAGAAGAGCTACCTATCAATTTTTCATTGGACTTTAAACCAGCCTTTAACTTGATCAATGGTGGAGGATTCTGGGGGGATGACTTTGCACTATCTATCAGGTATATTTTTTGAGGTAATCCTATAGATTGAAATTGGAATAAGCTATGCTTTTACTTGCTGAAATCAGGTAAAAGCATAGCTATTTTTTTTTAAATCCTCTTCTGGCTATTTTTAATATACCTGCATAATCTGGATTATGGAATAGAATTTCCTTCTGCTTCTACAGAAGTGTTTCCATCAAGGAATAGAATTGCTATTGCATATTTCGGGTTTAATAGCCACCTAAAGGTTAAAATGGAAAAATTGAAATTTTAAAGTAAAAGGAATCCCAAAATTCATAGATTCCTTTTATGCAGATTTGTCAAAAATAGGTTGAATAGAAATGATAAATTGGTTTTTGCATTAATGCTGCTTTTCTCATTTGGTCTGAACTACATAAAACCCACTCCATCTGACAGAAAAATGAATATAAATTATTTACTACTATAATATTTGGTTTTTGCATAATGAAAAGAATTTTGTATCACTGAATTGGTTGGTTTTGTATAAAAATACTTTTTACCCTTTATATGTTTTCTACCTTTATACCTGAAAACCAACAGATAGTAAATATTCTACCCTCAAAAAAAGGGGTTTCGCCGACCATTTTACTGAGTTGATCGAAAAATTTCCTTAATGCACTTGAAAAAGAGGACCTTTGAATCATTATTATTTAAGTGATAAAAATCACGCTACTTTTTTGTATTACAGTAAACAGCATAACAATGAAAAACAGCAAAAGAATTGGATTACGAATAATGGCACTGATAATCCCGGGGATAGTATTTTTCACATCTTGTGTCGAACAACCTTTAGAAGATGATAACAGGTTGGTGGGTCCGAGCACAGAATCAATTGAAGATCTGAAGGTATCTGAGTTTTTTGATTGGAAAACAACCAATGAGATTACCGTAAGCATTGAAGGATTATCTATGAATGTAGGTGTTGATCAAAGGCTTTCATTATTGACTAGTGAAGGGACTGAGATTTTTGCCGGATCCCATAAGATGCATGAGAATTTTCAAATGACCTTTGACCTACCTTCCGATGTTGATGTGATTGTCATGAAATATGGAGCGGCTGAGAAGTCCTCAGAAATTAACAACAAAGTAGCCTCTTTTAATTTTGAGTTGGAGAGAGAAGTTGATGCACTGAATGTAGAATTTGCTGAATTAAGCACGAAATAAGATTACGAAAATTTTTAAACTATTAAGGCAATGAGAAAATTATTATTTTGTTATTTATTTGGATTGATTAGTTATCAGTCATTTGCTAAATCTGAAGTCGAGAATGACGGGGAATTGGGAAGTTTGAAAGATTATTATTACTCATGTTGGGACTTTTATGATTTTTCTTTAAGCGATGAGCCCGAATATGTTGTAGAAGGAAAGCAGAGCTTTGTTACTAAGTCAAGCAAAGATGGGAGCCGCGCGGATCTAAAATCCCCATGGTTAAAATTAGAAAAGGGAAAGATTGAATTTGAAGTGAAGCCTACTGACAATGTTGAAAAAAGTATTATTTATGCATTCATAATTCCCTTTGATTCAGAGAATGTAAAAAATGGAGAAAGCTCGGATTATGAATACTTAGGTTCTTATGAATTATCAATTAAAGAAAAAGGTAAGGAAAAAGGAAAGGATAAGGAAAAAGCAGATAAGGTGGACTTTAAAATCCCAAAGGATAGGATTGGGGAGATGGTAAAGGTTCATCTGGTTTTTATGGTTACTGGTGATGATGGAGTATTAGCAGTGGATAATCTTGAAATTCCTGGAGAATATTCCTCTGATCCCTCTTCCAATTGCTTTCCAAAAGGGGAGAAAAAAGATTCAGACGGGGATGGAGTAGCTGATGATGAAGACGATTACCCAGACGATAAATACAAAGCTTATAATAACTACCTTACTCCGAAATGGCCTGCAACATTGATGTTTGAAGATCTATGGCCTGCTAAAGGAGATTATGATTTCAATGACCTGGTATTAGATTATACGATCAACAGGGTTACTGATGCAGAAGGAGAGATAGTAGAAGTATTGATTGATATTTTACCGAGAGCTGCAGGAGCAGGATATTCCAACGGTTTTGGTATAGAGATTACTGGGATTTCACCAAATCAGGTGTATAAGGTCGAAGGCTCTAAAATCAAGTCCAATACCATTCATAAATTCATGAATAATGGACTTGAAGAGGGCAACGAATATGCCACGATCATTGCCTTTGATGATGTTGCCAACGTATTAACACATCCAGGTGGAGGAGCTTTGGGAATCAATACCGATCCAAAGTTCCCCATGCAGCGTGTTGAGAAGATGAGAATTACGATGTACTTGAAGGACGCTGGTAATTATGATAAGGATGCAGGGGCAGTAAAACTGAATGAAATTATGTTGGACAATTTCAATCCTTTCCTCATTGTTAATCAAAAGCGTGGTGTTGAGATTCACCTACCAGGAAAAATGCCAACAGCACATGCAGACAAATCTCTATTTGGAACCAAAGAGGATAACTCCAATGGCGATGAAGACGCTTTCTATAGAGGAAAAGACAATGGACTACCATGGGCACTTAATGTAACAGAAAGTATTCCTTACATGATGAACAAAGAGGACATCACCACAGGGTTTAATATGTTTTATAAGTGGGCCGCTACAGGAGGAGAAGCCTACCCAGATTGGTACCAGGATAAGAAAGGTTACCGCTCGGAGAAAGTATTATTGAATGCGAAATAAAATTTATTGCCAATAAATGATAAACAGGATGAATTAATATTTATTAGTTCTAATGGTTGGTTTTTGTTTTTAGATGCCAGGTAGCTCTTTTAGGAGCTACCTGGTATATTACAATTTAAATACTTTAAAAATAAAACTATATAATCTAATTTAGACAGAGCCTTTCAGTCCCTTGTCAGTTATAAATAAAAGTCCTATTTTTGGAGACTATTTTATTCTTTTGTTTTTATATACCAGTGTTGTGACTAGTTTTTAAGTTTAATTTTATGAAAAGTTTAATTTTATCGGTACAGCTTGGGCTTAATTTTTTTCTAAAGGAGTCCATAAAGTTTATTCCGTTTGTTTTATTATTCGGTTTTGCCATTTTTGGACAGGTTTCAGCTCAAACTGTTACTGTTACAGGCACAGAAAACAATATAACCATTGAGGAGGTGAGGTATACCATTGAGGGAAATGAATTAACTCAGACATCTCCTGATGGAAATGAGAATCCTAGCCCGGCAAATGTTCCAGTAGTGATCAGCGCTATAAAGATCGAAGGGGATAAGGTAATTTTCGCTACCACTAGAAATCCCGTGGTCGAAAATCCCAACCCACTTTTAGGTTCAATGGACATCCGGGCTGATGCTGTTCAAATTGTCCATTCTAACAACAGTATCACCAGTCATAGAGATCCTGAGTTTTTTAGCGCTCTAGAGATGGTTGTATCAACCCCTGATATAAGATCTTATTGGGACATCAACGGGCAGCCATCCATACCCCAGGGAGAGGCATTTGTAGATTTGGAATATAAGGACCAAGTGGTCACGTCAGGTTATTTACTTTTTACCGAAAGGGATGGAAATTCGGCGACGGATTTTATTGCACTTGACAGAAAAGGTGTACCCATAGAAAGTGCCAAGGTGATTCAGGTGAGAGGTTATCAATGGAATACAGGTATTAATCATTTGACCAATGCACCTACGCAAACACAATACATGGTGCTTTTTTCTCCGGCTATTTTTGGATCCAGTGAACCTATATTTGGTATTAGAATAATTGCAGTAAACGAACCCGATGGAAAGCTGGTTTTCTTTGTAAATGCTATATCTGCAACGCCAGACTTGGCAGAAAGGGTAAATAGCGAACTAGGTGCAGAAGGAGTTATCAATGTTTTTGATAATGATGAATTAAATGGTTTTCCTTTGAACCCTATCGATGTGACCTTGGAAACGATAACTCCTTTTCCTGGTGGTACTGTTATTCTAAATGCCGACGGTTCGGTGGATGTTCCACCAAATACAGCACCTGGCGAATACAAATTGGGGTACAAAATATCCACAGGTGGAGGCGATTCAGATGAAGCTGAGGTAACTATAGAAGTTATAGAATATATCCCTATAGCTATTGATGATTCGATCGAACTTGATGATAGTTTTGGGAAAGAGACCGTGCTTAACGTATTGGATAATGACCTATTGAACGGATTACCAGCATTGATAGAAAATGTAAACCTTACCACTGTGAGTAACAACTCAGCTGGTAAAGTAGTTTTAAATGCGGATGGTTCGGTTGACATAGAGGAAGGAATACCTTCGGGTAATTTTGAATTGGTGTATCAGATTTGTGACAAAGCTGACCCTGGAAAATGTGATCAGGCCACAATATCAATTGCTGTAGAATCAACGGTTTTAGAGGCTGTAAATGATGGTTTTGGATCAATCAACTTGAATATAGCTGGTGACTTAGGAAATGTGTTGGCCAATGACCTTTTAAACAATGAGCCTGTAACTACAGATCGGGTAAATGCAGTATTGATCGATAATGATGGACTCACCGGTGTTACACTTTCAGAAGATGGGTCGCTTAATTTGCCTACTGGCCTGCCGGAAGGGGATTATGTCTTGATGTACGATCTCGTTGAGGCCATAAATCCAGCCAATAAAGATCAGGGAGAGATCAGGTTCAGTTTACAAGATGTCAAACTAGAAGCAAAGGATGATGACGTGGTTACCAATCAAAATGTAGCTATTGATATTCCTATTTTGGAAAATGATTTCACCAATGCAGTAGTTATACTTGAAGAGACTTTATTGATTACAGCAAATGCTGAGAATGGAACAGTTTCTATTGGTGAAGGAGGTTTGGTCACCTATACTCCCAACACGAATTTTTCAGGAGTTGATTCATTTACGTATGAAATCTGTGAAAATACGGATAGGCTATTCTGCGATCAGGCGAAGGCGACTATTCTGGTAAGGCCGATTCTTCTTGAATTGAGCAAAACTTCCAACGTGAGCGAAATTCCGATAGGAGGAATGGTGACGTATACCATTATATTATCCAATAACTCAGAGTTTGACCTGAAAGATATTTTGGTATCAGATCCGCTTCCTTCAGGTTTATTAAACATGGGAGCAGCGCCAGCTCAGGAAACTGAAGGTAGCTGGGTGATTGCCACACTTGGCGCTGGACAAACCACCAGTCTTCAACTAGAAGTAATGGGTGTTGAACGAGGAGAGAAAATCAATACAGCTACTATAAACATAGGTGAATTTACAGACCTGGTGACCGCATCCCCGGTGACGGTAGTGGCCAAACCCGTAAATATAAGCGTATCCAAGACCTCTTTTGGCAAAGCCATTTACGAAGGGAATGAATTTGAATATGAAATTCGAATAACAAACAATGGACAAAGCTCAGCAGAGAATGTCCAAGTTAGTGATCAATTGCCATCCAATGTGGTATTTATTGGCTTTGCGGGTACAGATCCAGGGGCAACGCTTTCAGGCAATACTTTAAGCTGGACAATTCCCTCTATTGCAGCGGACCAGGAAATTGTTTATGTCATCAAAGTACAGGCAAGCGGTTTAGGTACTGTTACCAATACTGTTAATGTGGAAGTGCCAGATGATCAAAACAACAACTCAGTCAATCAGGACGACAGTGATAGCAATCAGATCATTAGATTTTTTGTGCCAAACGTCATAACGCCGGGAACTCAGGATGGTAAGAACGATACTTTTGAAATAAAAGGCATTGAAGCTTTTGCGAAAAGCTCCTTGACTATTCTCAATCGGAATGGTGATCATGTTTTCGAATCCGAGGATTACAAAAACGATTGGACAGCACAAGGGCTGAATTCGGGTGCTTACTTTTATGTCTTAGTGATTACGGACAATAGTGGTGATGAACAAACCTATAAAGGTTGGGTTCAGGTCATAAAATAGTGATTTTGTGTATAGTAGCAGCATTAAAATAATAAGTTCGATGAAGAATATTTTTAGAGTTTTTGGGTTTTTGGTGATATTAATTCCTGTTGGGCTAAATTGGTCTGTAGCCCAGCAGTTGCCGCAGTTTAGCCAATACATGTTTAACGGCTTACATGTCAACCCTGCCTACGCAGGATACAAAGGGGAACATTATATTCAGTCTACCTACAGAAGTCAGTGGGGAGGCTTACCTGGTGCACCGACCACCTTTACTGTTACGGCAGACCTAAGTGCAAATGAAGGGTTGATGGGCTTTGGCGCATCGATCATGACTGATGAAGTAGGTCCTACGAAAACCAATACTGGTTTGGTGACCTATGCCTATAGAATCCAAACTGGGAATGCATCCTTTTTGGGAATTGGTGTTAGTGGAGGTGTTTCGGAGTATGCCATCGATGGTACCATGTTTGATCCCAATGATTTTGGAGATGGAGAATTACCAGAAGGAAGGATCAATGTTTATACGCCCAACCTGAATACTGGAATCTTTTTTCATACTCCCAAATTTTATGCTGGGTTTAGTGCTTATAATTTAATAGGTAAAAAAAATCTAGAAGAAAAAGCAATTGCCTTGGCTTATCACAATGTCCACTATTACCTGACGGCAGGGGCCTTGTTTCCTATTTCTGATGAAGTACAGTTCAAGCCCTCTTTTCTGATGAGAAATGGAGGGAATGGCCCAACTAATTTGGATCTTAACGGTATGTTTTTATTTATGGACAGGGTTTGGGCGGGAGCTTCTTACCGTACCAATCTGAAAATTGGGGCAACAGATTTGCCATCAGGGCTTTCTGCTAAAAATGCAGTTGCCCTAATTCTAGAATTATTTGCTACAGAAAAACTCAGATTGGGATATGCCTATGATGTGCAAACCAATGCCTTTAATGGACTGAGAAACAATAGTCACGAGATATCTTTAGGTTACTATATCTCTCCAAGAAAAGTGAATATGAAAAACCCAAGATGGTTCTAAATATGAAAAATATTTTTATTTATTTCTTGCCTATAATTTTATTCAGTGCCATGGTTTGTCAAGTGCAGGCTCAAAATGGACTGTTAAGGTATGCCCAGCAAAAAGCTGTGGAATCAAATTATTTTGAAGCTGCCAATGGTTATGCAAAAGCATACAATAGGAAATCAACCTATAGGGCTGCAAAAGGTGCTGCCGAAGGGTTTACCTATTTGAGGGATTATCAGAAAAGCTATGATTGGTGGAAAAGAGTTGTGGGGTTTTCAGATGCCACAAACGATGATTGGTTATCCTACATAGCCGCAGCTAACCAAGCCGATAAAAGAGATGCAGTATTTGATGCGTTGGATTCAATAAATGGAAAATATTCCTCTCCAACAACAAATCTCAATTTAGACTCCTTAAAACACTGGTACGGTATTAAAGCCAGTGCTAGGGCAATAGGTGTTGATGGTGTCAATACTACAAGTGCTGATTTCGGATTTACCAAAGATAGCGATGGTAATATTTATTTCTCATCCGATAGGGGTGGAGAATCAGACCGAAAGAAGCGAGGAATAAGAATGGTTAAAAGTTATAAATATTACAATAAGAATTCAGATTGGACTGGTAGAGACTTTTTGAGTATTTACAAAATGGACGAAGCGGGCGAAGTTTTACCACTTGCCATTCCGGTACCTAATGTATTTCATGCAACTGATCCCTATGCCTTACAAGAAAGCCCTATACTATTTTATACGGTGACTAGAGATATCAGGCAATCGGGGAGTTATGAAGTCCATTCAGAAATCTATTTTAGTCAGATTAATGCGGAAGGTCAAATGACAGATTTTAAAGGCCTTTCGATCAACGCTCCCCTTGAATACGGTATAAAGAATCCATTTGTGGATGAAAATAAAAAGAGACTGTATTTCTCATCCGATATGCCAGGTGGTCTAGGTGGGTTTGACTTGTACTATACGGATTATGATGACAATTTTGAATTTCAGGCTCCAGTAAATCTGGGTAGTAAAATCAACTCAGAAGGAAATGAAAGTGCACCTTACCTGAAAGAGGATAAATTGTATTTTGCTTCGGATGGTCATATTGGTTTAGGTGGTCTCGATTTATTTGAGGCTGGTGCATCAGGGAATGGCTTTTCAGGCATAAAAAATCTCGGTATTCCTTACAATTCATCTCAGGATGATTTCGGGTTTTTCATTACTTCAGATAATAAAACCATTCTCTCTTCTAACAGACCTGAAAGTAAAGGATGGGACGATATTTTTGAAATTGAAACCCTCTACAAAGACTTTCAGGCTTTAATCCTGGGGTGTAATGGAGAACAATTGTCAGGTCCTTTGGAGGTAAGCCTGATGGAGGGTTCTGAAAGGGTAAATGTAGATGTTAAGCAAGATGGAAATGGAAAATTGCAAGCATCAGTGGCTCCTGAAGAGGACTTCGAAATAGCTATTAAGAAAGAGGGTTACTTTTCTATTCAAGACAAGACACTAAGCACCAAAGGGCTTAAAGAAGCTTCCTTGGAAAAGACCTATCAGATGGTGCGTATACCTTATAATACAACAGCTTATGTAGATTTGGTGTTTTACAGCCTTGACGAGTCAGTGATAAGGAAAGATGCTGAGGCTTCCCTGGACAAAGTTGCTGAACTATTGAAATCCTATTCATTTTTGAATATAGCGGTTCGTTCACATACAGATTCACGAGCTAGCGAAGCCTATAATGAGGCACTTAGTGAAAGAAGAGCCGATGCAGTAAGGGATTATTTGGGTAAATACGGAATAGCCCGATCTAGAATAGAAGCTGAATGGTTTGGAGAAAAAGAACCAGCGAATGACTGTGGAGACGGTGTTCCGTGTCCAGAAAATATGCACCAGATCAATAGAAGGACCGAGTTATTGTTGCTAGCCTTCCCAGAGGAAGGAAAAGCGTATAATCTACCTCCTGAAATGAAAGACCTGGATCTTTGTGACATTAGCAACGTGCATTTACCTGTAGAGTTGCCCACCATTTATTTTGGGTTTGATAAAGCAAACCTCAATGGGGAAGACATGATGGCTTTAGAAAGGGTAGCATTTTTACTTAGAGAAATGCTTCAACGCCGGTTGGAAATTAGTGGACATACCGATAATAGAGGTAGCGATGCCTACAATCAAAAGTTGTCTGAAAAGCGTGCTTTGGTGGTAAAGAAATACCTTGAAGACAAAGGAATTGCCCCAGAAAGAATGGATTATGAGTTTTTCGGAAAACAAAAACCGGTCAATGATTGTGGTGATAAACCTTGTACTCCGACCATGCACAAACTTAACCGCCGTACAGAACTTAGTTTACCGAAATTGAATAAAAACTGGCCAATTAAGGAAAAATAAATGCCTGGGATAAGGCATATTCTATTGCCAAAAGAGATAATTATAAAACAAAACCCTTCAGTCCACGCTGAGGGGTTTTGTTTTATAATCTAGTGCTAAATAAATGGGATAAAAAATTAATATGTTTACCCTAACATTTTCATGTTTACTTATTAATACGCCTCCAAATCCGGTTCATACTCTTTAAGGTAGTCGATTATGCCACCTTTTAGGTTGTATAAATTTTGAAAGCCAAATCGGTCCTCAAGGTCTCGGATAGCCTTGGCGCTTCTACCGCCCATTTTACAATGGACAATTACTTTTTTGTCCCGTTGGATTTTTTCGGAATGGTTCAGAATTGTTCCCAATGGAATTAATTCCCCGCCGATATTTACCAAATCGAATTCATACTGTTCCCTGACGTCAATCAACTGAAACTTTTCTTCACCTTCCATAAGTGCACTCAAATCGTCAGCATCGATTTCTTTTACCTGCCTTTCCTCATTGCCAATATTACAGAATTGTTCGTAATCAATAAGTGCCATGATCGTTGGGTTTGCTCCATTTAAAGGATTGCTTTCTTTTCTCCCAACCTTAAAAGTTCTTGACTGAAATTCAAGGGCATCAAATGTATATAGTTTACCACTAAGCACTTCACCCACTCCTGTTATTACTTTAATTACTTCCAATGCTTGCAGGCTGCCGATGATTCCAGGCAATACTCCCAGAACACCACCTTCGGCGCAACTGGGAACCAGTCCGGCAGGTGGAGGGGTCTCGTACAGATCCCGGTAATTGGGCCCTCTTACCCCGTCGTTTAAGTAATTAAAAACAGAGACCTGACCTTCAAATTGGAATATTGAAGCGTACACATTTATTTTATCGGACAATACACAGGCATCATTTACCAGGTATCTTGTTGGGAAGTTGTCAGTTCCGTCTGCTATTACATCGTATTGTGAAATCAGCTCCAGTGCATTTCCACTGATTAATTTTTCATTGTATACTTCAATAGTAATGTAAGGGTTGATACCTTCTAATCTTTTTTTGGCAGCTTCTACTTTTGAAAGGCCAATTTCATCCACGCCGAATAACACCTGCCTGTGTAAGTTGCTGTCTTCCACGATATCAAAATCCACAATACCGATCGTTCCTACGCCTGCAGCGGCAAGATATAAAAGCAATGGACTTCCCAGTCCCCCAGAACCTACGACCAAAACTCGGGCGCTTTTTAGCTTCTTTTGGGCCTCCAGTCCAAACTCAGGAATAATGATATGACGGTTATACCTTGCCAGTTCAGCCTTGGAAAAGGTAACATCGTCTATGCCTCCAGCGATGGCAGGGACAGTACTGATCAAGTTTTTTGCAGAGATGGGAGTATTTTCCATCTCCAAATTCCTTATGTCATCATCATCTACAAAAATATTGATGAATGAAGGAGTTTTGCCTTCCGGCGTATACAAATATTTTTTTAATTCAGGATATTTTTTGGACATAGTATCCAATAACTCACCTATTGTGTGGGCATCAACTTCGATCTTGGAAACATTTTCTGTAAATTTCCGCAAAGGAGATGGAATGAAAACAGTTGCCATAATTTTTTTAAATTTTGTTAAGTACTAATTTTTCTTCTTTGAACTTGAGGTCTTCGGTTAGCAGCCAAGATTTAATGTCTGAGAAGACCTGTTCTTCTAGTGAAATGATGGTATAGGATAGATTGGGAAATGCTGCAATTCGATCAGTTTCAGAGGGAATGGCTGGCCAATTTAAATGGGTGTGATAGATGCCAAGGAGCGTCATCTTATTTTCTGATGCAGCGTTTTCTGCCTTAAGATAATCTTTTGGACTGATTTCATACCTTTGCGCTTTATTTTCTTTGCTAACGTTTTTTACAGCTATAAAAGTTACAATATTTTTATCGTACTTATTGGCAGTACCTAACAAAAATCCACAAGTTTCTTCGGGGATTTTTTCGACTAAATTTAGGATTTCTCTTAAGGTTTTTTCTTCCAAATATACCATCAAAACTATTGTGTTCAAATAACATGCCTTACTGTAGCTGAAAGCTGTTTTCATAGGGAGTTCCTGCCAATGAAACGGTCATAGTCGGCACCATTTCTCCGAAATCAGATGGCGTTAGACCTTCCATAACTAGATTTCTAGGATCTAACCCCCATTTTAGAATTTCCGTTGTTTGAGAGGCTGGCACATTTTTAAGCGAGTCTTTGAAAATCGCTTTTAACCCGTTTACCAAGACTGCCTTTGTGGCCTCTTCTCCTTTTGTATTTTTAATTTCGGTGATCAGCTGTTTAAGCAATGGAATAGCGAAAGGAACGATCGAAGAAATTATTATATCATCTTCCGGATTGACTGTTCTATTTCTGTTCTCATAGACATTGATCAATAGGTTTAGCTCTAAAGGATTTTTCCAATCCAACTGTCCTCTAAAGAATTTTTCTCCATATCCTTTGGGATTTCCGGAAAATACAATGGGGATTTTTCTCTTGAAAGTTTTAATATAATACAGGGCCAATTCCAAACTTTCTACTGGCCATTCCAGGTTTTTCACCAAAAGGAATTTGGCTTTCCCTTCTTCTGCATAGATCAAGGCATTTTGCATCAGACGAGCTGCTTCATCCACATTCTGTGCGGTCACAAATTTTCCAGGTGAGTGAATAGCAATTCTATCAGCTGTTTGTGCAGCTTCTTTCAATTGCTCATCCATCAGGCTATTGTCTACGATATGCGTAAACCGGACCATGCTGTATTTTTTCGATCCTTCTCTGGAAAACGAATCGAGGAGCATTTCACATACCTTTTTGGTAGCAGCATATATTTCAGAGGTGAAATACCTGCTAGCTTTTCCTGTAGATGAAAATACACATTGGCTGACTGAAGGTGATTTCTCACAGGCATTGAGAACATTTAATGTTCCCAATACATTTGTTTTAACAGTTTCCACGATGTTTTTTTCCGCGTATCCTGGATCCCGCTGCGCAGCAGTATGGAAGACAAATTCGGGTAAATGTTCACTGAATATTTTGCCTAATCTTTGCTCGTCAAGTATATCTGCCTGGATGATTATTATCCTGCTGGATTTGGGGAGTTTGTAGGGACTCTCTTCTTTAGATAATTTATCAATAACGATTATTTTTTCAGGTGAATGGTTCAGCAGATGCTCTACCAATTTTGAGCCTACACAGCCCAGCCCTCCTGTAACCATACAAACCTTTCCGCTAAGTAATGCTGAAATGGCCGTTGAAGGAAGTGATAGCCATCTTTTTCGGGAGGGGTCTAAGGGATTTTCATCCAATCTTCCTTGTGCATCATACAATTGTATAAGTTTTTCCGTTAAGGGAATGAGTTGGTCGGTTTTAGATGCGCTTTTTTCTCCACAAGAAAGGGCCCAAATTTGTTCAAATAGATTAGATTCCATTTCTAAAGCGTATTAACGTAATAATTTATAGGTAGATTTGGGAAATTTATTTATGTTGGTTAAAATATTAAATTTACACAGATTTTTTTTAAGCTAAGCCATTATATGGACAAAAAAATCTTTTGTTAATAAATATTGAATACCTAGATTGGACAAAGGTTTAAATTCATATATAAATTCAATTTTTTCCTTTATTAATTCTTATAACGTTAATTATTAAGCGAATGATTTTTACAGAAACTGGTTTAAAAGGAGCATATATTATAGATATTAATAAACTGGCCGATGATAGAGGCTATTTTGCAAGGACATTTTGTAAAAATGAATTTGAAAAGATAGGGCTTGAACCGAATATTGCGCAAACCAATATGTCATTTAATCCTAAGAAAGGTACCCTTAGAGGGATGCACTATCAGGTTTCACCTTATGAAGAAACAAAACTAGTCAAATGTACCTCAGGGGCTATATATGATATTATAATAGACTTAAGAAAGGATTCTCCCACTTATTTTAAATGGATAGGAGTGGAGCTTTCTGAAGACAACAATAGGATGCTTTATGTGCCCAAGGATTTTGCTCATGGATTTATTACATTAGCAGACAATACTGCTATCCAATACATGGTCTCTCAATTTTATGCACCCGGTGCTGAGAAGGGGATAAAGTGGGATGACCCCCAATTTAATATCCAGTGGCCTATTGATATTACAGTTATTTCAGAAAAAGACAATGCGCATCCTTATTTCAATTCGTAAAATAATAATATGATAATAATAGACACAGCGCTCCAAAAGAGGCAAGCAGAAGGTAAGCCCATAAGGGTAGGAATGATTGGAGCTGGGTTTATGGCTCAGGGGATAGCCATACAAATGGAATTGTATACCCAAGGAATGGAGCTGGTGGTCATCGCCAATAGAACCCTATCAAAAGCGGTGGATGTTTACCAGAAAGCTGGTCACGAACATCCTACGGAGGTGACCAATCTGGAGGATTTGAATAAAGTAATCAAGGAAGGCGGTAGGGCTGTCACGACAGACCCCTTCCTGGTTTGTAAGGCTGAAGGAGTTGATGCGGTGATAGAGGTGACAGGTGCAGTGGATTTAGGAGCCAGAATCGCCCTTGAGAGTATTGAAAACGGAAAGCATATCATAATGATGAATGCTGAAACAGATGGTACAATAGGCCCTATATTAAAAGTACATGCCGACAGAAAAGGGGTAGTATTTACGAATGCTGATGGAGATCAGCCAGGGGTAACGCTCAACCTTTATCGTTTTGTCAAGCAAATTGGATTGAAACCTGTGCTTTGTGGAAATATAAAAGGACTTCATGATCCTTACAGAAACCCCACAACCCAGGAGGGTTTCGCTAAGAAATGGAAGCAAAATCCCGCTATGGTTACCTCATTTGCCGATGGTAGCAAGATTTCATTTGAGCAGGCGATTATTGCCAATGCTACAGGAATGCATGTGGCCAAAAGAGGGATGCATGGACCGACTGTAGAGATGGGGAAACACATCAAAGATTGCCTGGATCAATATCCGTTGGAAGATCTTTTAGAAGGTGATGGAATAGTAGATTATATCGTAGGAGCAAGTCCGGGGCCAGGCGTTTTTGTGCTTGGCACGATGGATAATCCGATTCAAAAACATTACCTCAATTTGTACAAGGTAGGCGAGGGCCCTTTATATTGTTTTTATAACCCTTACCATTTGTGCCACTTTGAGGTGCCCATTACTGTAGCCAGGGCAGTGTTGTTTCACGATGCAGCCATAGCCCCTGAAAAACCAATGGTTGATGTGGTGACCACAGCCAAAAGAGACCTAAAAAAAGGCGAAATGCTGGATGGAATAGGGCACTATATGACCTATGGATTGTGTGAAAATATGCCTGCTTCTTTGGAGCAGCACTTGTTACCTTTGGGATTGGCAGTGGATTGTGTTCTCACAAAGGACATACCTAAAGACCAGGTGTTAACCTATGATGATGTCATTTTGCCAGAAGGTAGATTAAGTGATCGGTTAAGGAAGGAACAAAACAAGCATTTCTTCAACCTTTAGAATAGTATTGGAGATTAAGTAGTATAAAAATGGCTAAGATTGGATACTCTCTTAGCCATTTTCAATTGTGTTTATCGGAGGGACTTATTTGTCCAGTTTAGGTTTTCATTTAAAAGCCCTTGCTCTTGAAAATCATTCAAAACCTTTAACCGTATCAGGGTAGAGTTTCTAAAATCCGGATTGTTAAACCCAGTTGATTTTAACCCCGATTCCAGGTCTAGAATAGTTTTTTCCAGGTCATATTGTGGTTGGTGATCAGGAGCTATCCTTTCGAACTTCTCAAAATTAACCTTATAAGAACGTTTGTCTGAAGTAGCGTCCTGGTTTATGGTGACATTGATACCTGGAATTAATTGTTGTACCGCCAATGCCATAGTTTTTACCTGATGGTTCCATTTATTGGTGCCAATATTCACGGCCGTAAATGACCCTCCATTAGATAATTTCCGATTTGAAGCCCATTCTATTGCCCGGGACATGTCCCTGACATGGACCATGGCGCGCCATGGAGTGCCATCACTCAGTATAGAAATTTCTCCAGAAGTTATTGCGCCGGCTACAAAGTCATTTAATACCAAATCTAATCTTAATCTTGGGCTAAAACCGCAGGCGGTAGAAAAGCGTAAACAGGTAACGATAAAATCTTCACTTGCCAGTCCTTGAAGGTCATTTTCTGAAAGCACCTTTGATTTAGCATATGCGGTGAGTGGGTTCAACGAAGCTTCTTCGGTTTTTGGGAAGTCATCAGCCGCCCCATACATGCTACAGCTTGAGGCAAAAACAAAATGCCTGACGCCTGCTTTTTTTGCCTTTTTCGCTAGATTGATGCAAGACCGGTAATTGATGTCCAAAGTGATTTCTTCAAACTTTTTTCCCATAGGGTCATTGGATATAGCTGCGAGATTTACAACGGTATCCACCCCTTCTAACAATTTTTCTGGGAAATTTCGGACATCACCAAAAATCTGTTGATCTACATTCACTTCAGGAAAGGCACCATTGCTGGTAATACACTGGGCAAAAAAGCCAATATCAAACCCTAAAATCGTGCTGTCTGGATAAATATTTTTTAGATGATTGACTAAAATGGGACCAATGTAGCCCATATTGCCAGTGATGAGTATTTTCATGTTTGAAATTTTTTAAAGGTCTATTTTACCAAACTTTCCATGGTGCATTTTGCCGATTCCATAATTCCTCTAGATAATTCTTATCCCGAAGCGAATCCATGGCTTGCCAAAATCCATGGTGGACATATGCCGAAAGCTCTCCATTTACAGACAACCTCTCTAGTGGTTCTCTTTCCCATATGGTTTGGTCATTTTCTATCAAATCCAGAACCTCTGGTTCGAGCACAAAAAAACCTCCATTGATCATGGCACCTTCATTGCCATCTCCTGGTGGCTTTTCTCTGAAATTTTCAATTCGTGTGCCGCGTGAAGAAAGAATAAATGCGCCAAATCTTCCCGGCTGTTTAACTGCTGTTAAGGTCGCCAACGTTCCTTCTCGCTTATGAAATGCTATGGCGTCCCGAATGTTTACGTCTGAAACTCCATCCCCATAAGTCATACAAAAGGTCTCGTTTCCAATATATTCTTTTACCTTTTTTAACCTTCCTCCGGTCATGGTGTCCAGGCCTGTATCCACAAGGGTTACTTTCCATGGCTCTGATGTGGCATGATGTACCTTGATTTTGTTGGTGCTCAAATCAATAGTGAAATCGGAGTTGAGGAGATGATAATTGGAAAAATATTCCTTTATAATTTCCCCCTTGTACCCACAGCATATGATGAATTCATTTATCCCGTAATAGGAATAGATTTTCATTATGTGCCAAAGAACGGGCTTTTGTCCAATTTCCACCATTGGCTTAGGTCGAATAGCGCTTTCTTCACTTATCCGAGTCCCGAAACCTCCTGCTAAAATTACTGCCTTCATATGTTGAAATAAAAAATTAAAAATAAAACTAAATATTTATTAGGACAAAGCACAGCCAGTTAATCTTTCTTTCCCTTATAAACGGAGAGCAGCACATTTTCTAGTTGGGCTGCAAAAATGTCTGAATTAAATGTTTCTTTAAAAGTTAATTGAGAATTATTACTCATTTCAAGCCAAATATCCTTATTCTCTTTCAGTATGCTCAACTTTTCTTTCCAACCTTTAACATCATACATATCTACACAATAGCCAAACCCCGCCTTCTCCACATCTAAATTTAAACAAGGGTTTCTTGTCATTATTAATGGTTTACCAAAGGAGACTACATCCTGGAGACTGGTCATTCCCTGGCACCCTTCTTTATACATTGGGTATTTCAAAGGAATCAATATAGCAATTGATTGTTGATAATAGGGTATAAGGTCGAAGGATAAGGTTATGTCCCAGTTTACTTCCACATTGGGAGGGATATCCAGTGTTTTTGGAATTGATTTTGGTGTACAAAATATTTTCAATTTATAGTCCAGGCCACGGAATGCTTCTATAAGTGTATCAAAATCTCGGTCAGTATGACCAGCACTCATGAAGAAATCACATTCTTCAAATGATTTACGATTTACACAATATCGCTCATAATAAGTCATATCAGGCCCCCACTGCGCCAGACTGAATTTATTTTTGTAGGCCTTTTCAGGTATTTTTAATAGTTTAATTGTTTTGTCCAGAAGAGGCTCACTCAAAAATATGGATGCTGTATAATTTAAAATGTAAAACCTGGAATAGGACCGAAAAAATCTATTCTCATTCTTTCCTTTCCAGAAAGGCTGGTGAATAGCGACAACGATAGGTTTTCTAAATAAACCCAACGCCTTTAAAAAGAGCAATAATTTTGTGTTGGATTTAGAATAGGGAGAATACAATATATCAAAATTGCGCAGATTAAATAAAATCCTAATTTGCTGGTCCAAATGACCTATCCCGAAAAATTTCCCCACTTTATTTAGAAACTTATATTTCTCGTGGGGAAATACCTTCATATCAACTTTTCCGCGTTGATCAAGTTCTACCTTACCCCAAACATGGTGGCTACCACTAAGGCCTTTTTCCCAAAGGGAATAAGCCCGCTCCATTGAATAATTGTTAATTAAAAATACCCGGGGTCTCATTTATTATACCAAAAATAATTTCTCGAAAATTTAAGAATATTAAGCAATAAAATATTTATTACAATTCCTATGGTACTTTGATAGTAGGGGGTTTTACTTTTTTGAAATTATTTCTTTGATTTAGTTACTTGTAAGAAGTGGCACAACCTCAGAGTATTGAATTTCTAATAGTTTGTTTATTTTTTCCTTTTTTACTTGTTCAAAAGCGAGCTTATTCGCTTCTTCTATTGGCTCTGCAGGGGGTATTTCTTCTCTTAGCCAGTCCACTTGTTTGCCATGTTTCCAAAATCTGAAACAAAGATGCGGGCCAGTTGCTAATCCAGTGCTGCCTACATATCCTATAACTTGACCTTGCTTTACTCGTGTGCCTTTTTTGATGCCACTTCCTATTTTGGACATGTGAAGGTATTGGGTGGTATAGGTACCATTGTGCCTGATTTTGACAAAATTCCCATTTCCCCCTCTGTGAGTTGCTTCCAGAACTGTTCCATCGCCTACAGAACGAATTTCAGTCCCTCTTGGGGCAGCATAGTCAGTACCTAAGTGAGCTTTGTACCTTTTCTGCACAGGGTGAAACCTACTTAAACTATACCTTGAACTGATCCTTGAAAATTTCAAAGGATCTCTAAGAAAAGCTTTTTTGAGACTGTTGCCCTTTTCATCAAAATAGGAAATTATTCCATTTTGCTCAAAGGGAATAGCATGATAAACCTGACCCATATGCTCAAAGTAAGCGGCTTCTATATCTTCAATTCCAACAATTTGATCCTCTACTACTTGCTCTTTAAAAATGACTTTGAATTTATCGTCTTTTTGTAATCTTTGAAAATCTACCACCCAACCATATAGGTCAGCAAATTGATCAATTAGGTCGGGAGTTAAGCCCAACTCAGTCATATTTACGTATAACGATGAAGAAATAGTACCCCCTATTTGCCTATTTTTAATTTCCATCGGCTTGTTTTCTTTGTAAATAGCCGGTTGACCAAGATTAAAGACTACAAATTCAGTTCTGTTTGGTTCGTAAATAAAAAATTGTGCTTGCGTAGAATCTTTTGGGGTTAGGACGGTATATTTTTTATTGAAAGCTATTTTTTTAACATCAAAGATGGACTTGGACTTTTTTGCAATTTCATCGATTATTCGGTAAGGTACATTGAAGGGAGCAAGGAGGGTAGACAAAGTTTGGTTGCGCTCTACCACTCCTTCTACAATGTCCAAATCATCTACATTTATACCATATAGTAAGTTTTCTTCTACCGGAACAATTTCTGCGGCTTCTATTTCCAGGGGATCCTTTTCCTGAACCAGAGGGTTATTTCCGCTGAAAATCCAGAAAGTGATACAGATAATGAATAAAAATCCTCCGTAAGTCCAATATTTTTTCATAAAATCTAGGGTAAATAATATTTGTAGGCTAATTTAAGTTGGTTGTCTTGATAAATTACAATAGAAATTTAGTAGACCATGCGAATATACGTTTTTTTCTTGCAACAATTACCTTGTATTTCTTCGTATAAACGCCAATAACCTTGAATGTATTGCTTTATCTTAAGCTTAAAAATAGCAATCTCTGGACTGAATCATTATCTTTGGCGATTATTTGCAAATAAAAATCTAATTCAATGCTTAGAACACATACTTGTGGAGAACTCCGTCTGGAGGATTTGGATAAAAAAGTAAAACTTTCCGGATGGGTGCAGAGGGTAAGGAACAAGGGAGGATTGGTATGGGTAGACTTAAGGGACCGATACGGTATTACCCAACTGATTTTTGAAGAAGGAGAAGTAGCTCCTGAATTATTAAAAATAGCAACATCCCTGGGACGTGAGTTTGTTGTTCAGGCAGAAGGTGCTGTGATTGAACGAACTTCGAAAAACGACAAAATCCCTACTGGAGCGATTGAAATCCGCGTAAGTGGATTAAATATATTGAACAAAGCCAAGGTGCCTCCTTTTATTATCGAAGATGAAACTGATGGAGGAGAGGAATTGAGAATGAAATACCGATACCTGGACTTGAGAAGGAATGTAGTCAGAGAGAAACTCCAACTCAGGCATCGAATGATGCAGGAAACCAGGAAATACATGGATCTAAATGAGTTCATCGAGGTGGAAACACCTGTGTTGATCAAATCTACACCGGAAGGTGCCAGAGATTTTGTGGTTCCTAGCCGGGTGCATGCTGGTGAGTTTTATGCTTTGCCACAGTCTCCCCAGACCTTCAAGCAACTTTTGATGGTCAGTGGTTTTGATCGATATTTTCAAATTGTGAAGTGCTTTCGGGATGAGGACCTTAGGGCAGACAGGCAACCTGAGTTTACTCAAATAGATTGTGAAATGTCCTTTGTAGACCAAGAGGATATTTTGGAAGTATTTGAAGGACTTACTCGCCACCTTTTTAAAGAAGTAAAAGGGATGGATTTGGGGAATATCGAACGCATGACGTATGATGAAGCGATGCGCTTATATGGCAATGACAAACCAGACATTCGATTCGGGATGCCTTTTGTGGAGCTCAACGATTTAGTTCAGGGAAAAGGTTTCAGCATTTTTGACGATGCTGAACTAATACTTGGAATCAATGCCAAAGGAGCAGCTGAATATACCAGAAAACAGTTGGATGCACTTACCAATTGGGTGAGAAGACCTCAGATAGGTGCCAAAGGACTGGTTTATGTCAAGTGCAATGCGGATGGTTCATTCAAATCCACGGTTGATAAATTTTACAGTCAGGACGACCTGAAAGCTTGGGCCGAAAAGGCCGGTGCTACAGCTGGTGACTTAATACTATTGCTTTCTGGAGATGAAAAAGGAACCAGAAAGCAAATGTCTGAATTAAGGCTGAAAATGGGGGATGAATTGGGACTGAGAGACAAATCAGTCTACAAACCTTTATGGGTACTGGATTTCCCATTACTTGAGTGGGATGAGGAAACATCTAGATTTCACGCCATGCACCATCCTTTCACTTCCCCCAAAAAGGAAGACATGGAATTACTAGACCAAGATCCTGGAAAGGTTCGAGCCAATGCTTATGATTTGGTTATCAATGGTGTAGAAATTGGAGGTGGTTCCATAAGAATTCATGACAAAGAGACCCAACAGTTGATGTTCAAACACCTTGGTTTTACCGAGGAAGAAGCACAATCTCAATTCGGGTTTCTAATGGAAGCGTTTGAATTCGGCGCACCCCCACATGGTGGTATCGCTTTTGGTTTTGACAGGCTATGTGCCATTTTTGGAGGAACAGATTCTATCAGAGACTATATAGCATTCCCAAAAAATAATGCCGGAAGGGATGTAATGATCAACTCGCCAAGCAGCATATCTACTGAGCAACTGGTTGAATTGTCTCTTAACATCAAGGAAAAAGGAAAAGAATAGTTGTTTGTCCTTGGTGGTTTACTTGACATGTACAAGGTGACTTCTTATCCCCATGATGATAAGTAATTGTCCCAGGATATAGGTGCTCATAATTAATAGGTCGCCGTCCACAATAGGATGAAAAAAGCGATCCAATGCCAACAGGCCATCTGAAATAAAAAAAAGCACAGCACCAATGAAAAGCTGCCAAAAGCTGGATTTATTGGTTCTCCCATATCTTTCTCTGGCCATTGTCACCATCATGACAATGGCCATTATATATATAATAACTGGAATTTTTATTTCGTATAATTGAGAGCGAATTAGAAAATAAACTAGAGCAGCCACAATGTAAAGTGGAAGATTATAAACAAACATTTTTATAAAATTCACTTTAAACAGGTTGAAAGTGTAATTTTGGGTCAGTTTGAATGCAATTATATAGCAGACGTGGGTCATAAAGAACGCACCTAGCCCGAATAGAAATAAGTTTTTATCAAGTAGCAAAACGTCACCTAAGAAGGAAGAAAATAGCGCGGCTGACACAGTTATTCTCAACAAGCTGCCTTTGATTAATTTCGTGCTCTGTAAAAAATAAAACAATAAAGAAATCATTATCAAAGGCTTGGTAAAATACCTGTAATTGATGTCCGTATTAACAATCATCGCTATATCTGCCAGCGCTGCAAACAAGAATACATATAACCATAGGATTTCTTTTTTGTGCATTTCGTATAGTTTCAGTATTTTTAATTTCAGCTTAAATTCGAACCAATCAAGGAGTTACATAGTTATTGTTGAAATAAAATGTAAGTCTAGTGGGTTGGAAATTAATCCATAGGGTTTCTAAGAAGTGGTCGAAAGTCGCAATGAAGTAAATGAGTTTGAAATTAATTCAGTTTAGGGTAAAACAGCTAGCCTATTTCTGATTAAAAGGTCAAGATAATGAGTTTATGTGGAAATAATCAAATAAAATGCTTGCAGTTTTATGCAGCAGTGGATTTTATTTCAAAAGCCATTAGGGCTTAGCCCCATTGTTATTTCGATAGCAAATTTGGAAAATGGCTATCATGAAACAATCTTTTACTCATTAATAGAAAAAACAACCTTAATTTTTTTTGACTAGGGTGCTAATAAAAACGAAAAATTTCCTTCTAAATTCTAATGTTAGGGATTTGTTAATTAATTTTGCTGTTTGAATTGAAAACTTAATATACAACTATAATTATAGCACCAATTAAAGTTTATATTTGTACCCGTTATAGCCAACCCAATTTTTGATTCTATTATTTTTTTATACTTGTTAAATATCTGAAAATGAGGCAACTGTTACAAAAGAAAATGCTTGTTGTGCTCTTAATGTTTCTAGCCGTAGGAAGCAGTTATGGGCAAGTCACTACCAGTTCCGTTCAAGGTTCGGTTCTGGACAATGAAGGGGAAGCACTGATAGGTGCTACCGTAAAAGCAACTCACGAACCCTCAGGGTCTGTGTATGGTGCTGTTGCCAACGTAGATGGTAGATTTAATCTACCCAATTTAAGAGTTGGAGGACCATATTCGATCGAAATTAATTATCTGGGTTTTGAATCTCAGGTCTTTACAGGGATAATATTAAGGTTGGGTGAAACCTATAATCTCAATGCAGCACTATCTGATGGGAACACTGAGCTGACAGAATTTGTAGTGGAAGGTGACAGAGGTTCAGATTTTACCTCCAACCGCACAGGTACTGCTACTAATATTTCGAGTGAACAATTAAAAAACCTCCCGCAAATTAACAGGAGCGTACTTGAATTTACCAGATTGACCCCGCAGGCCAGTGGGAATTCTTTCGCAGGACGAGATGCCAGATACAATAACCTTCAAATTGATGGTGCCAATTTTAACAATGGATTTGGACTAAGTGGTGATCCCCTTCCAGGAGGGAATTCCCAACCGATTTCTCTTGATGCCATTGAAGAAATCACGGTAAATATTGCTCCCTATGATGTACTCCAAAGTGGATTTACAGGAGCAGGAATCAATACTGTAACGAGAAGTGGTACAAATACCTTCGAAGGTTCTGCTTATTATTTTCTTAAAAATCAGTCCCTTCAGGGCAGAAAAATTGAAGACAATGAATTGGAATCCGTAGATGCGGCAACCAATAACTTTGGATTCAGACTAGGCGGACCGATCATCAAAAATAAGTTATTTTTCTTCGTCAATGCGGAACGTGAAACGCAAACTGGAGCCAATGCCTCTGGCGTTAATCTTTGGAGACCATCGGAAGATGGTATTGCAGATCCGGAAAACAATATCGCCCGACCTACACGTACAGATTTAGATGCTGTTCAAAATCACCTCATCAACCAATGGGGATACGTCCCAGGAAGATATGAAGGATATGCCAACGAAGCTTCGCAATCGAGCACAAAATTACTTGCCAGGATTGACTGGAATATCAACGATCGGAACAAACTGGCTGTAAGGTACAATCAGGTAATAGGGACCTCTAACCAACTCGCCAATGCCACATCAGGCCCCCGTCCAAGAGCCCCTTGGCCAAATGGAGCCAGGGTTAGTCAGAATGCCATAACTTTTGAGAATGGAAATTATGGGTTTGAGAATTCAGTAAGATCCATAACTGCAGAATTGAACAGTTATATCAACCCCAGCTTGTCGAATCAATTGTTAGCCACTTATTCAAAAATTCAAGACAAAAGAACTTCTCCATCTGATCAACTATTTCCTTTTGTAGACATCTGGGATGGTGGAGGATTTATAGAAGATGTGGAAGGAAATATGGTGAAGAACAAAGGTTCTATGAATTATATTTCTTTTGGTACAGAGTTATTTACCTATAATAATGATGTCATCAACAATAACTATTCAATCATCAATAACCTTAACTACGTAGAAGGGAAGCACAACATTACAATGGGTGCTGCCTTTGAACTTCAGAATTTTGGTAACAGTTATACCAGAATGGGAACTTCCTATTACAGGTATGCTTCTGTAGCGGATTTTCTTTCCACAGGTACCGCTAATGAAGTAGCACCTACGATGTTTGGATTGACTTATCCTTATGCAGGAAAAGATACTTATTCAACGGTTAATTTTGGTTTGGCCTCGCTTTATGCTCAGGACAAATATGCAGTAAGCAATGACCTTAGCATTACCTTTGGTATTCGTGCAGAACTTCCAATATACCTTAATGAGTTAACTGCTAATCCATCCATCAATGAGATTACGCTGACGAATCAGTTTGGTATGCCTACCAATTACAATTCCGGAATGTGGCCAAAATCAAAATTGATGGTTTCTCTACGATTTGGTTTTAACTATGATGTATTTGGAGACCGTTCGCTTACTTTAAGAGGTGGTACAGGTGTATTCTCGGGAAGGGTTCCATTTGTATGGTTGACCAATATGCCTACCAATGCAGGAGTTATCCAGAATAATGTTGAGCCGGGAAGCTATGAGCAAGTGGAAGGATGGATTGGTAACATTACCTTCCAGCCAGAGCGTTACCATTATGTAGAGAATGTTCCCCAAGGAGCTGAAGATGTGTTTATTTCTTCTCCGACTGAGGGAGCCCCAGGTTCATTTGCCTTGGTAGACCCAGATTTTAAGATGCCAATGGTTTGGAGATCTAGTTTTGGATTGGATTATCAAATCCCAAATACTCCACTTGTATTGACTTCAGATTTATTGTATACCAAAGATATCAATGCTGTTTTCCAATATGGAGCCAACCGAATCAGGTCTAACAATACCATGGATTATGGGGCAAGCAATGCTACAGGAGATTATGGTGACAACCGAGAAATATTCCTTCCAGGCCAAAGCACTGCGTATAACAGCGTAATGGGCGGAAACAACGCCACTGTTCTTTCCAATACCAATATCAAAGGGAGAAGCTTTAGCGGAACAGTAGGCTTATCTGTGCCTTACCACAGAGGCTTAAGTGCTTCTTTATACTATACGTATTCTTCTGCAAAAGAAGTGACTGCTAACGCAGGCTCTAATGCAGGTTCGGCATGGGGCGCAAGTCCTACAATCAATAGTCCGAATGATCAAATGTTGCACATCTCCAATTTCGCCATCCCTCACAGGGTAGTAGGAAGCTTGAGTTATAGAATAGAATATGCCAATTCAATGGCTACTACTATTGGAATGTACTATAATGGGGCACACCAAGGAAGATATTCCTATATCTATAGCAATGATTTAAATGGAGATGGTATTACAGGAGATTTGATTTATCTTCCTGAAAATTCTTCCACTATGAATTTCGTAGACATTACCGACGATAATAATGTAGTATATACAGCTGAGGAGCAAAGAGCTGCTTTTGATGCTTATGTGGAGGAGAATGGATTGAGCAAATACAGAGGGGATTATTTACCTAGAAATGCTTTCCTTAATCCATGGTTAAACCGATTTGATATAAGGATATTACAGGATGTTTCTCAAACGTTTGGTAAGATGAAAAATACTGTTCAATTGAGTGTGGATATCGTCAATTTAGGAAACCTTTTAAATAGCGACTGGGGGGTTCAGGATGATTTAAATGGTGCTGAAAATCTACTTTCACGAACTGGATCGGTAAGTGCAACACCTAACGTTAACCTCAGCACGATTTCAGGTAACCTTCCTATGACGCCTTTCCGAAATGCCAGTGGTTTTGGAACCACTTGGAGTATGCAGGTTGGTTTGAGGTATCTTTTTTAAGTCATTTATATAAAATTCATTTTAATAAAAAAAGCCACCTATTTAGGTGGCTTTTTTTATGCTTAGTCCTACCTAAGTTTTTTCGTTATTATTTTTTCTGAAAGTTAATGGTTGTGTTTTTAGTTACTATTTTATAGCTTTTGGTATAACAAAGCTATGGGATTGACTAATGTATATAAGTGAGTTAGGCCAGTTGTATTCGGTTTTTTTATGCTATTGTAATAAAATTACCGAATGTGCGATAATTTCTGTTTCCCGCCATTAATGGCTTAGTTTTACCTCTTAAATTTTATCGTTTCTTTGCTATTGGAATTTAGTTTACTTTACCTTTATAATTGTTGAGATTTGCATTAAATAGCAGCTAGGGCGGTCAATAATGTTAAACCGAATTGATTGACAAGATTTAGCAAATTATTCAATCCGCTATCAATTGAGTTTATATTTTATAGCATACTTTAGGTAAAACAATACTTTAGTTCCAGAATGAAGAACCAAACCAAAATCATTTTGATAGTAATTATCCTATTAGTAGTAGGATTTATATTTTTTTATCCGAGGATGGGTATTCTCACTGAAGGAGAAACAGCAAAAGCAATTGCTCCTCCGGAGGCTAAATCAGCCCTTCCAGTAGAGGCCATTGAATTAAAGGAAGAGCGTCTTGAGACAAGCTTGAATATTACTGGCACACTTATTCCCAACGAAATAGTGAATCTTCGACCTGAGGTTACAGGACTTGTGGAAAAAATTTCTTTTCAGGAAGGCGAATTCGTAAAAAAAGGAACGCCTTTACTGTATTTAAATGATGATGAGTTAAAGGCTCAATTCGATAGGCTTGTATATACAAAAAAACTGTATAAAAGTCAGGAAAGTAGGCTAAAACAATTATTGGCAAAGGAGGCTATTAGTCAGGAAGAATACGACATTGCACTCAACCAGTTCAATACCAACCTCGCAGATTTGCGATTGATTGAAGCGCAGTTAAATAAGATGATTATTAGGGCGCCTTTTGATGGGGAATTGGGCTTTAGGCAGATATCAGAGGGAAGTGTTATTGGAACAGCAGACCTGATTGCCACCATTGTGAATGTCAATCCTATAAAGATTGAATTTTCTATTCCAGAGCACTATTCCAATGAAATAAAGGCAGGGGCAGTTATTTATTTTCGCTCTAATGTCAGCAATGATGAAGCAGAAGGTAAAGTTTATGCTATTGAGCCCAATATAGACGCTGCTACCCGTACCCTTAAGATTCGAGCGAAAAGTGCGAATAAGGATAAAAAATTTCTACCCGGAATGTTTGTGAGGGTACGTCTGGTTTTGAATGAGGTGACAGATGCTATTCTTGTCCCTTCCGAATCCGTAATTCCTGAATTAGAAGGATATAAAGTTTTTGTTACTAATAATGGTATAGTTGAATCCAGAAAAGTGGTGATCGGACAACGTACGGACACTAGGGTTCAGTTACTGGACGGGGTGAAACCTGGCGAGCTGGTATTGACCACAGGTGTATTACAAGCAAGGGATGGAATGCCCGTTGAAGTTATTTTAACGAACTGATAACATATGTCAAGTTTATCTACCATAAGTATCCGTAGACCGGTATTATCAATAGTGATGTCAATCACCATTGTGATATTTGGAGTTATAGGCATATCCTTTTTGGGTATTAGGGAATTTCCTAGTGTGGACCCCCCCGTTGTTAATGTAAGAACCTCTTATGTTGGCGCCAATGCAGATGTTATTGAAGCGCAAATTACCGAACCGCTGGAGGAAGCCATAAATGGTATCTCTGGAATCAAGTCTTTGTCGTCTATCAGTAACGACGGGAATAGCAGTATTACAGTAGAATTTGAAATAGGGGCTGATATGGAAGCAGCGGCCAATGATGTTCGGGATAAAGTATCAAGAGCGCAAAGAAATCTGCCGCCGGATACTGATCCTCCTACGGTGTACAAGCAAGATGCCGATACCTCACCCATAGTGTTTTTGAATGTACAAAGTGATAAGAGAAGCTTACTTGAGCTATCTGACATTGCCACTAATATTTTTAAGGAAAGGTTGCAAACCATTAGTGGCGTAAGTGAAGTTGCGATTTGGGGAGAGAAGGAATATGCAATGCGTCTGAGGATGGATCCCTTGAGAATGGCCTCTTATGGTGTAACGCCACTTGATGTACTTAATAGGGTCCAAAGTGAAAATGTGGAACTTCCAACAGGAAGAATCGAAGGGGAATCTATTGAATTGTCGGTAAGAACTAGGAGCCGGATGAGTACCCCTGAGGAGTTTAACCGATTGATCATCAAAGAAGAATCAAATAATGTGGTGCGTTTTCAGGATATCGGAAAGGCAGAATTGGCACCGCTAAATGAAAGGACGGTACTTAAAAGAGATGGTATACCTATGGTTGGCGTTGCTTTGATACCCTTACCAGGGTCCAACAGTATAGAGATAATGGATGAATTTTACCGCCGCCTGGAATTCATCAAAAAAGACCTGCCTGAAGATATCCAACTAGGCATTGGTTTTGATACCACCAAGTATATTCGAAATTCTATCAGTGAGGTAAAACAGACTATTTTTGTGGCCTTTCTATTAGTAGTGCTTATTATTTTTCTTTTTCTAAGGGATTGGCGTACTACTTTTATTCCTGTCCTTACTATTCCGATAAGTTTGATAGGTGTCTTTTTTATTATGTATGTGGCGGGGTTTTCTATCAATGTCCTGACCTTATTGGGTATTGTGTTATCCATAGGTCTGGTGGTGGATGACGCCATAGTAGTTTTAGAAAATATCTATACCAAAATAGAAAATGGAGAAGATCCGGAAACAGCAGCCGAGAAGGGTTCTGAGGAAATATTCTTTGCTGTTATAGCCACCACTGTAGCTTTAGCAGCAGTATTTTTACCTGTTATATTTCTAACGGGAACTACAGGTAGACTTTTTAGAGAGTTTGGCGTAGTGGTGGCAGGAGCAGTTATTATTTCTTCCTTTGTTGCACTTACCATGGCACCCATGCTTAGCTCCAAACTATTAAAAAGAAGGGAGCGACATAATTGGCTGTACACCAAAACAGAACCATTTTTTCTGTGGCTAAACCGGGTTTACGTTGAGGCCCTTAAATCCTTTATGAAAGTCAGATGGATGTCCTTTGTCCTTATAGGGTCAATGGGAATTGGTACTTATTTTCTTTTTAATGACATCCCTTCAGAATTGGCACCATTAGAAGATAGGGGTCAGATAAGAATCAATATGGCAGGACCTGAAGGAGCCACTTTTGGGTACATGGATCGTGTCATTGATGAAATGACTGAGGAAATATCGGACATGGTTACAGAAGAGGAAATAGCAGGTCTTATTTCGGTTACTTCTCCTGGTTTTGGTACGGCAAGTACCAATTCAGGTTTTATTCGTTTGGTTCTTAGAGACGCTACGGAGCGTGAGAGAAGTCAACAGCAGATTTATGATCAGGTAGCCACATATTTAAAAAATAAAACTGAGGTAAGGGCATTTGCTGCTCAGGAGCCTTCGATTGGTGATAGAAGAGCCGGCCTGCCTATCCAGTATGTCATCCAATCCCAAACGCTGGAAAAACTGAAAGGCATAATTCCTGCTTTTATGGAAAGAATGGGACAAAGTCCGGTATTTACCTTTCCTGATGTCAACCTGAAATTCACCAAGCCTGAATTAGAAATTGAAATTGATAGGGAAAAGGCGAGAAACTTAGGGGTATCTGTACAGGAAATCGCAAGAACACTTCAACTTAGTTATTCAGGGCAGCGATTTGATTATTTCATCATGAACGGCAAGCAGTACCAGGTGGTAGGGGAAATGCAGTTGGAGGATAGAAACGAACCTATAAACCTGAGGATGCTTTATGTCAAAGGTGAAAATGAGCAATTGATCCAAATGGATAATCTGGTGAGTATTTCTGAAAAAAGTACCCCACCACAACTCTATCGTTACAATAGATTTGTGAGTGCCACCGTAAAGGCAGGTCTGGCACCCGGTCAAACAGTAGGAACAGGCCTGGAGGAGATGGATAGAATTGCAGCAGAGGTCTTGGATGATTCTTTTACAACCGATGTGGCAGGACTTTCGAAAGAATACAGAGACAGTTCCAATAGCTTGGTATTTGCATTTATTTTCGCTCTGGTATTGATTTATTTGGTTTTATCTGCCCAGTTTGAAAGCTTTATGGATCCATTGACGATTATGTTTACCGTTCCGCTGGCTATATTTGGTGCTTTGTTCTCTTTATGGCTTTTTGATTTTACGCTTAATGTTTTCAGTCAGATTGGGATCATCATGCTTATAGGATTGGTTACCAAAAACGGTATTTTGATCGTAGAGTTTGCCAATCAGCGCAAGGCTCAGGGGATGCCCATCAAAGAGGCCATTGAAGGAGCAGCAGCAGCTAGGTTTCGGCCAATATTAATGACCAGTTTGTCTACAATTCTGGGGATTTTGCCAATAGCCCTTGCCCTGGGAGCAGGTTCTGAAGGAAGGGTACCAATGGGTGTGGTTGTAGTGGGTGGTATGTTGCTGGCCACTGTGCTTACCTTATTTATTATTCCAGGCATATATACTTATTTGACTTCAAAAAAAGGAAGATTAGCAAGAGTTTAATATGAAGAAAATTTTATTGCTTAGTTTATTGATTATAGCAGGATGGGATATCAATGCGCAGGAGAAGGAACCGCTCAATTTCGAGAAGGCGGTTGAAATCGGATTGGAGAGAAATTTCGATGTTAAAATAGCAATCAATGAAGTGGTTTTGTCAGAAAATGAGGTTAAAATCAATAGAAGCCTTTTGTATCCTACCCTCAATGTTCAAAACGCCCGTGGTTATAGGAGAGAGGATACAGAACAAGCTTTATTTAGTGAGCCAAATAATCCTAGGATCATTGAAGGGGCACAGACAAGAACCAATAATTACAGCCTGATTAGTTTTTACGGATTCAGTGCAGACTTAGTAGTTGCCATCCAGCGGTTAGGGAAATTGGCGGAGGTAACTGAACTGGAATCAAAGGTGGTGATTGAAAATACCGTGGCTGCAATTGCCACCAATTATTATAGATTGGTTTTGGAACTTCAAAGGTATAATGTTTTAAATACCACCTTAGAGCTATCCAATCAGCGTTTGGAAATCGCCAAGGCCCAGTATGAATTTGGGAGGGCCTCTAAAAGGGATTTTTTGGCTGCACAGGTGGATTACAATACAGATCGTACAGCACTGGTTTTTCAAGAACAGGTGATTCAGAATTCAAGGGTAAACCTCAATGAATTGCTTGCCGTAGATCCGGATGTAGACTTCTTGGTCAATGATACCATTACCATTCGGGAAAACCTTAGACTGGAAGACCTTAAGGAGGATGCATTTGGAAACAACAAGCAACTTTTAGTGACCCAGGGACTTCAAAATGTTGCCTACCTCCAAATGAAGGAACTAAGGGCACAAAGATTGCCCACTATTACGCTTTCAGGCGCTTATAACGACAATACCTTTCGTTCTGACGCTGGTTTCCTTGCGTCAAACCAACAGCAGGGAATTAACCTTGGAGCAACAATCAGCTTGAATCTTTTTAATGGGTTTTCATTGAACAGAAGGATTCAGGCTGCTAAAATTCAAATGAACAACCAACAATACCTTTTGGATCAATATGAAATTCAAATGCTCTCTGCACTTCAGCGGACTTTTAACACCTATGAAAATAGCAAGAGACTTTTGGAGATCGAAAGGATCAACTATGAAGTAGCCGTGGAGAGTTCGGATATCACTTTGGATAGGTTCCGTTTGGGTATAACCAATTACCTGGAATTTAGAGATGCCCAGGTTAGCAGACTGCAAGCGGAAAGCAGATTGATAGAGTCCCTTTACACGATTAAGGAAAATGAAATAGAACTAATGCGGCTTTCTGGTAAAATTTATTTTGCTAATATGGGCATGTAATGACAAAATCAATTGTTAATTACGTTATTTAACATTTACATTTTGCGAGGCATATTTTGGTATATTAAGGATAAAAGCCTATAATTGAGAACAACAAAGCACGATTAGAGTGCCCACTCTATGTCAAAAACCAATATTTATTACTTTTTCATGATCATTTTTGCCTTTGGATTGGCGTCTTGCAAGCCAAAAGTAGATGAGAAGAAAGCGCCAAAATATTGGGAATTTCCTGCAGAATTGGACTTTGATGCCATAAAAAAAAGAGGTTTTATACGAGCTGTCGTTGATAATTCCTCTACCAGCTACTATATCTATAGAGGCCGAACGATGGGCTATGAATTTGAATTGCTCAGGAATCTGGCCAATCAGTTAGGCGTAAACCTAAGGTTAATCGTAAGGCATGATTTGGAAGATGCCTTTCGCTTATTGAATAAAGGAAAGGCGGATATTGTTGCGATTAACTTTGAGGTAAATGAGGAGCGAAAGAAATTTGCTGCCTTTACTGACCCCATCAGTACCATGAAAACAGTGGTGGTTCAGCGGAAAGATAAATCTCATGTAGATAGCTTGTCTCAGCTTTCAAACAAGAAAGTGTTTATAAAAAAAGGGACCATTTACAAAGAGCGACTTATAGCGCTCAGTGATTCACTCTCACTTTCCCTCACGATAGAAGAAAAAAATACCAGCCTGGAAGAGCTTATCAATCAAGTGATCCAGGAAGAAATCGACTATACCGTCGTAGACAATGATATTGCATTGGTAAATGCCACCTACAATGATATTTTGGACGTAAACCTTATGGTTAGTCAGCCAAATCCTGTATCATGGGCAATACGTAAGAATGCACCTCAGCTGGAAACTAAGATTAATGAATGGATCGAAAGAATAGACAGGACAGGTTATAAGGCCATTTTGTACCATAAATATTTTTTGAACAAGAAAAACAGTTACCACCGGTCATCCTCTGCGTTTTCTTCAGTAACAGGAGATAGAATATCTGCTTACGATGATATAATTAAAGAAGGTGCGGATAAATTGGGCTGGGATTGGAGGTTGCTGGCAGCGCTGATTTATAAAGAAAGTCGCTTTAACCATTCTGCAGTATCTTATGCTGGGGCTGTTGGTTTACTTCAGCTTATGCCAGTGACCCTACAACGATTCGGCGTCAATGATCCAAACAATCCCAATGAAAGCCTGAGAGGTGGGGTAAATTATTTGAAATACCTGGATGGGTTTTGGCTTGACCGGGTGCCTGATAACAATGAGCGAATAAAATTTATTTTGGCTTCTTACAATGTAGGGCACGGACACGTTCAAGATGCTTGGCGATTGGCCTATAAATATGGGAAGGACAATAAAAGGTGGGAAAATGTAGCCTATTACTTGGAAAGAAAATCAAAACCCGAAGTTTATCGGGATCCTTGGGTAAAAAGTGGTTATGCAAAAGGTCATGTCACGGTGCGGTATGTACGTGAGGTGTACGGTTTGTATGAATCTTACAAGGTATTGGTCGATTACTAAGCATTGGGGATCATGTCTGCCATGATTTTCGCCGACAACAGGCACAATGGAATTCCACCTCCTGGATGAACGCTTCCACCACAAAAGTACAGCTTGTTTATTTTTGAGCTATAATTAGGATGCCTTAAAAAAGCAGCGTACTTGTTATTGGAGCTGTTTCCGTACAAAGCACCATTTGCAGAGGACGTTTTGGATTCAATACCTATAGGGTCCAGGATTTGCTCCACCTCGATTAAGGGCTCTATGTCTGTTTTAAGTGTTGCGTTAATCTTTCTGACAATGAATTCCTTTGCTTTAGCTTTTATTATACCCCAATCCTGACCTTGGTTATTTGGTACATTTATCATAGTAAACCAATTCATGCAACCTTCTGGAGCGTCATTCTCTTTATGTACAGAGGTGATGTTGATGTATACCGTTGGATCTTCGTACAGGTCTTTCTTCTCAAAAATGGCCTTAAACTCCTTTTCATAATCATTGCTAAAAAGGATATTATGGAGATCTAATTCGGGAAATTTTTTCTTTATCCCCCAATAAAAGATCAATGCTGAGCTGGATTTGGGTTGTTTTAAAAGTCTTTTTGGTTGCGCTTCCTCTTTAAGGATGGTTTTATAGGCGGTTACCATGTCCATGTTATTGATTACAAAGTCGGAAAAATAGGATTTACCTCCTGTCTTTACTCCCTTGGCTGTTTTGTTCTTTACAAGGATTTTTTCTACTGGCTGATTAAAATGAAAGTGGACGCCAAGATCCTTGGCAAGACTAAAAAGACTGGAAGTAATGTCATGCATCCCTTTAACCGGGAAGTAAGCACCTCTATTAAATTCTAGATGTGGGATAATATTTAATGTGGCAGGGGTTTGGTACGGGTTTGATCCATTGTAAGTAGCATATCGGTTAAATAACTGGACAAGTTTGGGGTGATTGAATTGTTGAAAATTTGCCTGATTCATCGTCTTGAAAAGTCCCAGCTTGCCCATTCTAAGATAGGAGCTCAATGCTTTTTTATTGAACCATGTGCTCCACTTGTGCAAAGACCTATACATGAACAAGGGGGCGAGGTGTCTGTAGATGTAGGCTGATTTTCTTAAGGCTTTTTTGATGTTTTCAGGTTGCTCCCCAAGTTGGGTATTTACCTCTTCTGCGAATTTATCCACATCAGCATAAGCGCTTAATTTTGTACCGTCCTCCCAGAAATAATTACAATTGACCTCAAGTTTTTTGTATTGGAAAAAGTCTTCCGTTTTTTTATCCGCCAATTCAAATAACTCCTCTACTTGTTCCGGTAGGGTAAACAGGGAAGGGCCAGCATCAAAACGATAACCCTCCATATTTAGCTCAGACAATTTTCCCCCAGGATATGAATTTGCCTCAAAGACAATTACCTGATATCCTTTAAGTGACAAGCGGATAGCTGCTGCCAAACCTGCAATGCCAGAACCTACTATTATTACCTTCTTTCCCATGAATTTAAATCAAATTGAATCCTTCGTTAAACCTTTAGGTAATAGGAAGTGATCCAATTTATAAGAAATACTTTTCATTTAGCTGCTTTTTACCAGCTTGGTTCGAACTTTTCTTTAGCAATTGATTTAAAATAACTTGACTAAAGTGTATTTTGTTATCCTAAAGCGTGGTTTTTTTGTCAACCTGTTGGTCATTAAAACAATGTCTCCTCATTGCCTCCCATAATCCTTGAAAGCTATAAAATTAAGTTTTGGTATATAGGTGTCCATGCAAGAAGTTTTTGAGATATAGCAAAGACATGTTGGTTTGCCTGGAACCCCTATTTAATCTTTTGATTGAAGGGAAGCTTCTGTCCATTCTTTAAAAGATTGTTCGATCGCCTCGGCAAATACTTTAGATTCTTGAGCACCACTTATGCCATATTTACGGTTGAAGACAAAGAAGGGTACGCCTTGAATTCCGATCTGTTTGGATTCCAGAAGATCTCTTTTGACTTCGTCAGAATAATTGTCACTCCGTAAGGTTTCGGCTACATTGGTTAGCCCTATTTCATTGGACAATTTAATTAATGTGGGAATATCATCAATGTTTTCTCCCTCAATAAAGTACGCTTTAAGCAAACGTTCTTTCGTTTCTAATTGTAGTCCCTGTGCCAAAGCAAGCTGTAATAACCTGTGGCTTCGAAAGGTATTGGCTACTACAGCATGGTCCATTTGGTAATCAAGGCCTTCGATGGTGGCTTGCTGTGTAACATATTCTGTCATCTCTCTGGCTTTTTCCAAGGAAACACTTTTGCTTTCGGAAAGGTACTGAATCACAGATTTATCGGTGTCTGTTTTTATATCGGGGTTTAATTGGAAACTGCGATAAATGACCTCGATTTGGTCTTTTTGATCGAAGTTGGCCAATGCATTTTCAAAACGCCGCTTTCCTATGTAGCAAAATGGGCAAACAATATCACTCCAGATTTCTATTTTCATCTCTTATCTACTTAATTATTTATTTTTGATTCCCATGAAGTACAGGAGAGCAAATATTTCTTTTACAACAATTCGCATAACGCTTCGGTTCTAGTGCACGAAAATTTTAAATTATTTATAAACCTGAAATATGCAATAGACTGAAATTCTTGTGATTACGCCACTTTCTGAGAAGAGCAAGAGCAGCCTATGTCCAACCCTATTGCATAATCGGGGATAAATTAATTTTCTTTGTAAATTTATGGCGTAACTGAATAGGTGAAGTGTTTTACAGTAAGCCAACTTTTCTTGCATGGTTTTTGATGTAATTTATAGTAACTTGACTTATACATTTAAAGAATTATTAATAAAACCCCTATGTTAATATGAATGAGATCATTACTACAATTAAAAAATTGATAGAAGTAAGGGTTAATATTATAAAAGCCGAAATTGTCGACCAAATAAGTTCGGTCGTAGCAAGGGTTGCATTCATTGTTTTGATCGTTTTATCTGCTTCTTTTATTTTGCTTTTTGGAAGTATTGCACTGGCTTTTTATTTTAGCGAAATATACGAAAGTAGTTCAATTGGCTTCCTGATGTTAACAGGCATTTATATAATAATATTTTTGTTATTGGTGCTATTGAGGAATGCGAGGACCTTTCAAAGGATACTTAAAAACTCCCTTTACAGGTATGTTTTCTTATTTAAAGACAGAAAAGACGGATGATGAAAGAGGATTTGTTAAAGCAGTCACAAGAATTAGAGCAAACCTTGGAGAAACAACTTCAATTTTTCAAACAAGATTCCCAGGTATACCTTAAGGTTGGAGGGTTGGCAATACTTGGAAGTATTCTTGCTGTATATTCAGTCCAGCATTTAAGAGGGAAAAATAAAAAAAAGGTTTCAAAAAAGAAAAAAGGGTCAAAGAATAAAGGCTATAGCTTTTTCGGGAACCTCAGCAGCAGGCTGTTTTGGATGTTAATAGACATTGGAAAAGCAAGACTCATGGACAACCTAATGGCCAAAGTGGGCACGGAAGATGAATCGAAATAACAAGCTACGCGAATTACTTTTGCAAAGAAATAGGGAAGGTATAAAGAGCCTTGCCTTGTTAATAGATCCGGAGAAGATTGATAAGCAGCCATCGATGGACCTACTTAACCAACTTTCTCACGGTCTTTTGATAGACTTTTTTTTTGTAGGGGGAAGTCTGGTAAATACCAAGCGCCTTGATCAATGTTTGTGTAGACTAAGAGAGGTAACCAAAGGCAATGTTCCAGTTGTTTTGTTTCCTGGTAGCACAATGCAGCTTTCTGAAGAGGCCGACGCTATTTTGTTTCTTTCGCTTATATCTGGAAGAAATCCTGATTTATTGATCGGTCAACATGTACTGGCCGCACCTACTTTGTCCAAAAGTAAGCTTGAGGTACTTCCTATAGGATACATGCTGATCAATGGAGGGGCTAGTACAAGTGTAGAATACATGAGTCAAACGATTCCAATTCCTCGCAATAAGCCTGATATTGCAGTGGCTACAGCTTTGGCTGGTAAATTTCTTGGATTACCCTTCTTTTATCTTGATGCGGGCTCAGGGGCAAGTCTACCGGTCGCTAAAAAAATGATAAGGGCGGTAAGTAAAGAGGTACAATGTCCGCTATTGGTAGGGGGAGGAATACAATCCCTTAAAGAAGCGAAGAATGCATGGAATGCAGGAGCGGATGTACTTGTCATTGGAAATGGGGCAGAAAAAAACCCCAGTTTGATCACTGAGGTTTTACAATATGCTAAATTTTATAATTCATCATTGAACGTTAATTAACGATTCTCTTCGCCTCATTTTTCCTGCAGGTAGTCCATACATCATCTTAAACCTTCTACAGAAATAGGCAGTATCTTTGTATCCGACCTCTTTGCCGATGTCACGAATACTCTTTTTCGTAGTTCTTAACAATTCCACCGCAGCTTCCATCCTTTGGTATTCAATATAATCCTGAGGGTTAATACCGGTTAGCATCTTAAAGTATTGCCCGACATAATCTTCAGAAACATTGGCAACCTTAGCCAAAACTTTATTTGACAAGTCTCCACCAATATTTTTCTTGATATAATTGAACATATCTATCAATCGGGGATCCTTGAAATAAGTACTGTTGGTAGATAATTCCTCTACAAATAGTCTGTTTTTTAGGATGTGACGAACCAATTCGACCACTAGTAATTCGGTATAGAGTTTTATTACCCTTTCTTTACCGGGTGTGTTTTGTTCTGATTCCTTCACTACATCTTCAATAATTGAAGCTATCCGGTCGTTGAACCTGATTACAAAGGCAGGTATGCCAAGTGAATTAAAGAAATTGACCACATCGAATACCTTCGCTTCAAAAGTGACTGAGGTGATACAGTCATCTTCCAAGCTTTTTATGTTTTTGAAGCTGATGGTTTGAAGGTATTTCTTTTTGTTTTCTAAAAAATTATCATTGTTAGTCTCGTTCCTTTTGGTAACTGTACCGAATGATACCTTAGTTGGTCGACCTGCTGGAATAAATAGAATTTCCCCCTCGTTAACAGACTCCTGGTCTTCTCCATAATTCAACGATCCTCTGTGAAGGAGGATGGCCGTATTTTCAGAATCTGTATAATCGGTGATGGTTACAGGTCGCTCAATTTTGAAGTTATTTCCTTTAACGTACCTTACGCCAACCGACTCTATCACCTTATTGTAATATTCCATGATTAGTGCATTTAGAGTTATTTTTTGTAAAAGTATATTTTTTTTCTGATTTGTTATGACAATTTCAGATAAAAAATTAGAATAAACTAAATTCCGATTTGAAAATTACTATATATTTTTAATTTTCTACTACTTATACAATTAGCTTAAAAGCTTTCTGGATATAATTATTTTTTGAATTTCTGAAGTGCCTTCGTAGATTTGGGTGATTTTAGCATCTCTCATCATTCGCTCAACGTGGTATTCTCGCACATAACCATAACCTCCATGAATTTGAACCGCCTCAATTGTGGTTTTCATGGCTACCTTTGAAGAGTACAATTTGGCAATTGCACTGGATTTAACATAGGACTCGCTTTTGTCTTTTTTTAAGGCGGCTTTATAACATAACAAGCGGGCTGCTTCTACTTCTGTATCCATGTCTGCCAGCTTAAATTGTATGGCCTGATGTTCACTGATCGGTTTGCCGAAAGTTTTTCTTTCTTTGGCATATTTTACTGACAAATCCAATGCTCCAGCGGCTATTCCAAGAGCCTGTGCAGCAATGCCGATACGTCCTCCGTTTAATGTCTCCATGGCAAATTTGAAACCAAAACCTTCCTCACCTATTCTGTTTTCTTTAGGGACCTTCAAATCTGTAAACATCAAGGAGCAGGTGTCAGAAGCCCTTATGCCCATTTTGTCTTCTTTTTTACCTACGTCAAAGCCTTCCCAATCTCTTTCTACTATAAATACTGATATGCCATGATGTTCCTTCTCCTTATTGGTTTGTGCGACCACCAGGTAGAAGTCAGCTGAAAAGCCATTGGTTATCCAGTTTTTTGTGCCATTTATCAGGTAATGGTCGCCTTTATCGATGGCGGTGGTTTTTTGAGATGTAGCATCAGATCCAGCTTCTGGTTCTGACAAAGCAAATGCACCGAGGCATTTACCCGAGGCCAGTGGTGTCAAGTATTTTTCTTTTTGGGCTTTTGTTCCATATTTTTCTAAACCCCAACAAACAAGAGAGTTATTCACTGACATGATAACACCCGCCGAGGCATCTACCTTAGAGATCTCCTCCATCGCAATGACATAGGAAAGGGTATCCATTCCACCTCCACCATATTCTGGAGGAACCATCATTCCCATAAACCCCATTTCAGCCATCTTTGCAATCAATTCTTTTGGGAATTCACCTTTGATGTCCCTATCGATTACTTTTGGTAAAAGTTCTGTTCTGGCAAAGTCTGAAGCCGCTTCTTTTATGGCCAGTTGCTCTTCGTTAAGTTCAAAATCCATACTTCTGAATTAATTTTAATACTTCTTTAAGCTCCCTACACGATAAACAATCCATCGGATTTTTTGCTACCTGCTCTTTTTCGGGTAATGGGGTTGCTTTTGGTGAAATTTGGACCTAAATCATAAGGTGTCGTACAATCTTTTTGTTATTCAAATTAATGAATTCTATTCATTTTAGTTTTACCCCTATTAGATATACCCGAAAAATAAAAAAGGGGCAACGCTGCCCCTTTAAATAATCAGAATAAGTTTGTTTTGTCTAATCTCTGCCACCAAAAAAGGCAAACATGTAATAGGCTAAAGTGGCCATTGAGGCCAATGCAGCAACCACATAAGTCATGGCGGCCCATTTTAATGCGTCCTTGGACAGGCCGTATTCCTCAGGAGTAACTACGTTTCTCTGTTTTACCCATGCCAAAGCTCGGTAACTGGCGTCAAATTCCACAGGAAGGGTTATGACACTGAAAAGTGTCAATATACTAAATGCGCCTACTACCACCATTCCTACGGCTTCATAAGGCAGGCCAAATAAAGCTATTCCGCCGAAAAGAGAGGCAATCAATACCACATTTAAAATTTTCCCACTTATGTTTTGAATTGGTACCAAAGCTGATCTTAGTTTCAACCATGCATAAGAGTTTGCATGTTGTACCGCATGTCCGCATTCGTGAGCTGCTACTGCTGTAGCGGCAACATTCCTTCCGTAATACACATCAGTGCTAAGATTTACTGTGCTGTTCATTGGATTGTAATGATCAGATAGCTGACCCTCTACACAATTAACCTTTACGTTATAGATGTTATGATCCGCCAACATCAACTCAGCAATTTCTTTACCAGAAAGATTGGCTTTTAAAGAAACCTGTGAGTACTTTTTAAACTTTTTCTTCAGCCTGTTGCTGACAACATAGCCAAGAATTGCAAAAACTACTACTATTAGTATGATTCCCATTTTCTATTTTTAATTATTTAATTCTTACTTCTAAACGATTTTATACATTCAAGGGTTCTTTCTTTTTTCTGAAAAGGTAAAGAAAACTAATCCCGCCCAGAATCAAAACAATCATGATCTGAGAGGTATGAACTAACAT
>Ga0105054_10000494_pt1 | contig 61717 bp, 54 predicted proteins | sample BON02_FD_78091 | JGI IMG/M metagenome (GOLD analysis project Ga0105054, IMG submission 78091) | Freshwater microbial communities from Lake Bonney liftoff mats and glacier meltwater in Antarctica - BON-02 (megahit assembly) | ecosystem: Environmental > Aquatic > Freshwater > Ice > Glacier...
AATACCAGCAAAACCCGCACCCACTCGCTGTTCCGCCAAGGCTGCATGCTCTACGACCTCATCCCCAACATGCCAAAGCACAGGCTGGCGCCGCTGATGAAAAGCTTCGCCGAGGCTGTCTCATACCAACCGCCCTATTGATTGACCGATGTACAAAGGCAAGGCCAGGGCTTTGCCCTGGACCCACCAAAGGCCGGCGGCCTTTGGATGCCCTTTTATTATCATATAGTTAAGGTCCAGGGGCTTGGCCCCTGGTGGGTCCAGGGCAAAGCCCTGGCCTTGCCTAACGAAGGATCGTTCTTGACGGCGGTTGGTATCAATCGCCGGCATGTTTGTGCCGCAAATTGCGGATCCGAAATGAGGGGATGGCTGAGGATAGGCGGTCGACTATCGCTCTAGGTTATTGATCAATCCGCACGTGCTCCAATCGAGTTATCGCACTCGATTGGATACTGCTCTACCCCGGCGCGCGCCCGGCGTTGGACAGGGACAGCGGCACCCATTGCAGCCCATCACCCGTCTGGACGAGCATCAATACCGAACGACGATTTGCCTTGCGAACCCTCTCAACCCGCTCCTGCACGTCGTTGGGCGTGAGCACTTCCTCCTGCTGGACCTCAACGATCACATCGCCGGGCTTGAGTCCCTTGTCTGCGGCTGGCGTGCCCTGGGCGACGGCAGTCACCAGAACACCCCGCTGATCGGCGCCAAGCTGGAACTGCTCCCGCGACTCCGGCGTGATCGGCGACAGCCGCAGTCCGAGCTCAGACAAATCCAGCGATACGACCGGCGACGGTTTGTCGGGAGCGGCGGAGGCAACCTTCTGATCGTCGGGCAGCTCGCCGACCTTTGCCTGGAGCGTGACCTCCTTTCCATCACGCCAGACCACCACGGGCACTTCCCTGCCGATGGCGGTGTCGGCGACGATTCGCGGCAGGGCGCGCATATCGGCCACGGTCATGTCATTGAACCGAATCACGACGTCGCCATTGCGGAATTTTGCCGTCTCAGCGGGACCGCCCTCGGTCACGCCGGCGATCATCGCCCCCATCGTCTCCTTCATCCCGACACTTTCGGCAATGTCAGGCGTCACCTGCTGGATGCGCACGCCAAGCCAGCCGCGCCGGGCTCGGCCGAAATCGCGCAGCTGCGATACCACGTTCTTCGCAAGATTGGCCGGAATGGCAAAACCGACGCCGACCGAACCGCCACTGGGCGAATAGATCGCCGTGTTGATGCCCACAACCTCGCCGGCCATGTTGAACAGTGGCCCGCCCGAGTTGCCCTTGTTGATGGCCGCGTCGGTCTGGATGAAGTTGTCGTAGGGACCCTGGTGGATGTCACGCCCGCGCGCAGAAACAATGCCGGCCGTCACCGTGCCGCCAAGGCCGAACGGATTGCCGATGGCAACCACCCAGTCTCCGACCCTCGAACTGTCGGAGTCGCCGAAAATAACCGCCGGCATCGGCTTGTCGGACTCCACTTTCAGTACGGCGATATCAGTCCGGTCATCCTTGCCGATCAGGGTCGCCTTCAACTCCCGGCCATCGACGAGGGTGACGGTGATCTCGTCGGCGCCGTCGATGACGTGGTTGTTGGTCACCACGATCCCCGAGGGATCGACGATGAACCCCGAACCCAGGCTCTGGGATCGCCGCGAGGGCGTTTGCGGCCGTTCGCCACGGGGCGACGGGTTCGCTCCCGGCGGCGCGCCCGGACGGTTGCGCTCCATGAAGTCGCGAAAGAACCGCTCGAAGGGTGACCCGGGCGGGAATTGCGGAAAATCCGGCGCGCCGCGATCGCCGCGCGCAGCAACGTTCTGGCTGGTCGAGATGTTGACCACGGCCGGCAGCAGCTTTTCCGCGAGGTCGGCAAAGCTTTCCGGCGCGGAACGGGCCTGCGCGGGGGCGTGGAGCAGCGGCGCGGCGGGCAGCGCCACTGCCATCGCAAGAGCGACGGCACCCACGCGGAAGAGCAACGTTCCGGAAAATGTCCTCGTCTTAGGCGGGTCGGCTGGGAGCGACATGAGCAGAAATCCCCTCAGTGTATCCGCCAATCTGGGCGGGCGGGCCCGGCGCCGCAAGCCATGCGGCGCCGGATCGTCTCGACATGTCAAAGGATTCACGCATCGGTTAGTTCGTCACGGTCTACGGCGCGCGCGGCGCCGGTTCGGCATTCGGCACTGGGACGGGAGCAGCGGAGGCCGCCGCGGCTGCGCCACCCCTCGGGGTCGGCGGCTCGCGGAGCAGCTTGAGGAAGCCCTCGCCATTCGTCAGGACTAGTCTGGACCCACCCGTCCCAAACGATTCGCGGTAGGCCTGAAGGGTGCGCCACACTTCAAAGAAGTAGGGGTCGCGGTTGAACGCCTCGGCATAGATGGCAATCGCCAGCCCCTCGCCTTCACCACGCAGCTTGTCCGCGGTGCCGCGGGCGGTCGCGAGAACCACCGTGCGCTCGCGGTCAGCCTCGGCACGAATCCGGGCTGCCGCCTCGGCCCCTTCGGCGCGGATCTGCGCGGCCACACGCTGGCGCTCAGACTGCATGCGCGACAGGATCGCCTCGGTGTTTCCCTGCGGCAGGTCGGCACGACGGATGCGCACATCCTCCACGGTCACGCCGAAATTACCCACCTCGGAATTCACCTGGTCGCGGATGAGGCCCATGATCCGGACGCGATCCGATGACAGGACATTGAGCAACTGCTCGTTGCCCAGCACGCGGCGCAGCGCCGACGAGATGACCGAGTTCAGCCTGGCGCGGATGCCGTTCTCGGTCGGTCCCACGGCCTGATAGTACCGCAGCGGATCGGTGATGCGGTAGCGCGTGAAACTGTCCACGATCAGGCGCCGCTGGTCGCCCAGGATCACCTCCTCCGACGGCAGCGCATAATCGAGCAGACGGCGGTCGAAGCTGATCGCCGTCTGAACCATGGGGATCTTGAAGTGCAGCCCCGGGGTGTTGATCACCCGCACCGGCTCACCGAACTGGGTAATCAGCACCTGCTCGGTCTGATCCACGGTGAACATGGAAGACACGGCAACAAATCCGGCAACCGCCAGGGCGCCCAGCGCGATCATAGAGCGGTTCATCGTTGGGCTCCCCGGCCAGCGGCAGGCGGTGCCGCGGTCTGCTGCGGTGCTTGCTGTGTTGGCATCCGCATGGGTTGGCCGCCATCGCCTAGCGGCAGGAACGGCACCACGCCCTGCAGCCTCTCATCTACGACGATCGACGGCGTCTTGCTCAAGATGTCCTGCATCGTCTCCAGATACAGCCGCTGCATGGTCACGTCCTTTGAAACCTCATAGGCCCGCAACACCGACAGGAAGCGCTGCGCCTGGCCGGTGGATTCGGTGATGGACGTCTGCCGGGCGCCCTCGGCCTCGGCAAGCAGGCGGGCAGCATCGCCACGCGCACGCGGCACGATATCGTTGGCGTAAGCATCCGCCTCATTGCGAAGTCGGTCTGAATCAGTGGAGGCACGCTGCACGTCGCGGAAGCTCTCGATCACCGCTTCGGGCGGATCGACCTTCTGCAACTGCACCTGCGTCACGTCCACGCCGACGCCGTAGTTGTCGAGAACCTCCTGAACGCCGCGCCTCACATCGGTCTCGATGCTCGCACGTGCGTCGGTGAGGGCTGGCTGGATCGGCGTGCGGCCAATCACTTCGCGCATCACGCTCTCCGCCACCGTCTTCACCGTCAATTCCGGCGAACGCGTGTTGAACAGGAAGGCGCCCGCGTCGCGTATGCGCCAGAAGACGGCGAAATTGATGTCGATGATGTTCTCGTCGCCGGTGAGCATCAGGCTCTCTTCCGGCAGGTCCCTCGCGCCGGATGCGACGCCGCGCACGGGGCGTGTCTCGGGTGCGCGAATATCGCTGCTGGGCGAGGCATAGCCAATCTCCACCCGGTTGATACGCGTCACCGCCGGGCGGAGCACGCTCTCGACAGGCCAGGGCACGTGATAATTGAGGCCTGGCAAGGCGGTGCGGTTATAGGCGCCGAAGCGCAGCACGACGCCCTGCTCCTCCGGCTGCACCCGGTAGAAGCCGCTTCCCATCCAGACAACCGCCGCCAGTGCCACGGCCACGCCGATGCCCTTGGCGCCACCCAGCATCGAGGGCAGGCGAGGACCGCCATCGCCACCCCCGCCGCCCGGCATGGCGCCGCGGAACATCGCCTGCACCTTGGCGATCAGTTCGTCGAGGTCGGGCGGTTGGCCACCCCCATTGCCGCCAGGACCACGCGGTCCCCCGCCACCCCACGGGCCCTGCGGTCCGTTGCCCCGAGGGCCACCACCGCCACCGCCGCCACTAGGGGGCGTGCCCCACGGGCCGCCGCCACCGGAGTTGCCGGACTGGACGATCCCAAAATCCCCAGCGTCACCGCTGCGGCCACTATTCGCTGAAGGCATTACGACGCCTAGCTCCTGTATAACGAATCCGCAAATCCGCGGGGTGGGCCATTGGCACGCGGAGTTGAACCCGCCATATCCCTGGCATGACACGCCTGCATATTGACTGGGTGCGAAGGGTTTTCAAGCGCATGACCGAACCAACGCCCGCTTCACTACGAGATATTCTCCGCAAGATAACAGATCCGACCAGCAAACGCGACATTGTGACAGCGGGCCTGCTGGAGGGCGTGGAGGTGCGCCCCGGACCCCACGGCGTGCTGGTGCAGGCCAGCCTGCTGACCGATCGCGCCAACGCGGCTGCCATGGAACCGGTGCGCCAGCAGGTTGAAAAGCTGCTCGCGGCCCAACGCGGCGTGCAGAACGCCACGGCCGTACTGACAGCCCACAAGCTCCCCGCGCCCGGCCTGACGAAGCCCCCCGCCGCGCCCGCGGGCCGTCCAGCCGCGCAGAAGCCAGCATTGCTGCCCCAGGTCGGTGCGATCGTCGCCGTCGCGTCAGGCAAGGGCGGCGTGGGCAAATCCACCGTGGCCGTGAACCTCGCCGTGGCATTGGCGCAGCAGGGCTTGAAGGTGGGCCTGCTCGATGCCGACATCTACGGCCCCAGCCTGCCGCGCATGCTCGGCCTCGCCCGCAAGCCGGAAGTGCGCGGCGACCGCATGATCCCGCTCGATGCCTGGGGGCTGAAGGCGATGTCGATCGGATTCCTCGTTGAGGAGGAGACGGCGATGATCTGGCGCGGCCCGATGGTAATGGGCGCGTTGGAGCAGATGATGGGCCAGGTCGAATGGGGCGAGCTCGACATCATGATCGTCGACATGCCGCCCGGCACCGGCGACGCGCAGCTCACCATGGCACAGCGCGTGACACTCACCGGCGCCGTCATCGTCTCCACGCCGCAGGACATCGCGCTGCTCGACGCAAGGCGCGGCGTGAAGATGTTCGAGCAGACTCGCGTGCCGGTGCTCGGCCTGGTCGAGAACATGAGCTTTTTCTGCTGCCCGAACTGCGGCCACCGGACCGAGATATTCGGCCACGGCGGCGCGCGGGCCGAGGCGGAGAAACTGGGTGCCGAGTTCCTGGGCGAGATCCCATTGCTGCTCGACATCCGCACGGCAGCCGATGCCGGCTCGCCGATCGTGGCCAGCGCGCCGGACAGCGAGGGTGCCCGCGCCTACAGAGAGCTTGCCGCGCGGCTCTGGCAGAAGGTCGGCGGCGGCGGCAGGGCGACGGGGCCGCGCATCGTCATCTCCTGACGCCGGATTTCCCGATGGGGGCTAGCGCCGCATCCGTCTCGGCGGCCAGGGGCATGCTCCCCTGGGTGCCACGGCGGGTGCAGCACAGGCCGGCGGCGACGCGGGCGCGCGCCGCCGCTTCGCCAAGCGATGCGCCACGATCCAGCGCGGCCGCCAGCACGCCGGTGAAGCAATCGCCTGCGCCGGTGGTGTCCACGGCCGCGACGGGATGCGCCGGCAGCCGGGTCGTGCCCCGCGCCTCCGCCAGTTCCAGCCCCTGCTCGCCCAGCGTCACCACCACGTCCACGCCCAGCCGCGCCCGCAGCGCGCCGGCCGCCGCCGCGCAGCCGAGATGCTCGGCCAGGAACGCCCCCTCGCCCTCGTTGAGCACCAGCACGTCGAGCGCGCGGAGCACGTCCTCATCCAGCGGCGCCGCCGGCGCCAGGTTCAGCACGATCCGGCATCCCGCCGCCCGTGCCCGACGGACCAGTGCCTCGGTTTCGGCGCGCGGCACCTCCATCTGCAACAGCACCGTGGTGCCGCGCCCGAGCAGCGCATCCTCCACCTGGGCATGGCTGGCCGCCAGGTTGGCGCCACTGGCCACCGCGATCAGGTTGCGCCCCGCCGGATCGACGCAGATCGCCGCACATCCGGTCGCCGCCTCGGCCGTCGCAATCCGGCTGGTGTCCAGTTCCGCCGCCCGCATCAGCCGCAACGCATCCTGCGCCAGCGCGTCGCGCCCCACGGCGCCGGCGAACACCACCTGCCCGCCATCGCGGGCCGCCGCCACCGCCTGGTTCGCCCCTTTGCCGCCGGGCTCGATGGCCATCGCCGGCCCCAAAACCGTCTCGCCCGGGGCCGGAAGGTGCGGCAGGGGGAAGATGAGGTCCAGGTTGATGGAGCCGAAGGCGACGATCACCCCTGCCGCCCCAGCGCCGCCATCATCTCCGCCCATTCCCGCTTCGACAGCCCGCTGCCCGCTTGCTCCACCGGCTCGCCGGCCAGCATCCGCTGCACCACCGCCAGCATGCCGGCCGAAAATGTCACCGCACCCAGCCGGTAGTCGGCGAAAGCCTGGTAGGTCAGCGGCACCCAGGCGCGCACCATTGCCAGCATCGCCTCGGCATAGGCGCGGATCTCGTACTGGGCGTGGCCGTCGGCGCGCAGGCTCAGGAAGTGCAGCAGGTTGTGCAGGTCGGTCTTCCAGTACCACTGGGTATAGGTGTTCAGCGTCAGGTTCATCCGCGCCAGTTCGCGCGCCAGCCCGCGCCGGCCGGGATCGACCGGCGCGCCGTCCGGGCGCTCGTTGAGCATGTCGACGTAGTGGTCATACGTGCGCATGGCGTCGCCGCGCAGCAGGTCCAGCACCTCCGCCGCCTCCGCCCCCTCCAGCACGTCGCCGCGCCCCTGCCGATTGCTCGCCGACTGTGCGGCCAGATGCTCCGGCGCCGGCAGGTAGAACTCGCGGTCCAGGATGGAATAGCGCGCCGAGTACTCGTTCACGTTGGCGGTGCGGTGGCGGATCCACTGGCGCGCGATGAAGATCGGCAGCTTCACGTGGAACTTGATCTCGCACATCTCGAACGGTGTGGTGTGCCGGTGGCGCATCAGGTAGCGGATCAGCCCGGCATCCTCCGACACGCGCCGCGTGCCGCGCCCATAGGAGACCCGGGCGGCCTGCACCACGGCCGCATCGTCGCCCATGTAGTCGATGGCGCGCACGAAGCCGTGGTCGAGCACCGGCACGGCGGTGAACAGCATCTCCTCCAGCGCCGGCACGGTGGCCCGGCGGGTCTCGGCACGCTGCGTCCGCTGGGCCTCGATTTCCGCCCGCTGGTCTTCGGTGAGAGGCATGGCCCTCGGCTCCTCGATCAAGCCTGCCGAATACAAGGCTGCGATCGGCCCGTCACGCATCTTGAGGATCAGCCCTTTCATCCGGCGCCCGGACACCCTATGTTGGGGGTGCCGGCTTGCCGGCTATGGTGATAAACGGTGCGTGGAATAAGCGTTGTGGACCCGGGGGCAGTGCCCGGCGCCTCCACCAGCATTCGCGGGCGAGACGATCCGTCCGTGGGATATGGGGGCGAAACAGGCTCGACACGCGTGGTAAAGACTCATCTTTTGCCCGGCATGGTTCCGCCGTCATCGGGCCGTATCACAAGTGCCAATGACAATCATGAGGCGCTCGCTGTCGCTGCATAAGCGATAAGCGCGGTCCGGGGGGCACCGGGCAACAGAAGCCCCCCAACTTCTCCGATGGCCCGAGATCCCTTGCGTCCTGTCGAGTCCGGCGCGATCATCACGCGATGTCAGCATACTGCGCCGTCGCCCCCGGCCATCCCGTCCACGACGCCTACCACGCCACCGAGCACGGTTTCCCGTCGCGCGACGAGACGGTGCTGTTCGAGCGCCTGTGCCTGGAGATCATGCAGGCCGGCCTGTCTTGGGAGATCGTGCTGAAGCGCCGCGCTACCATGCGCGCTGCCTTCGCTGGCTTCGACGTGGACAGCGTCGCCGCCTTCGGTTCACACGACCAGGCGCACCTGCTCGCCGACCCCGGCATCATCCGCAACCGCCTGAAGGTCGAGGCGATCATCGCCAATGCCCGCATCGTCCAGGCCCTGCGCGCCTCCCACGGCAGCTTCGCCGGCTGGATCAACGCCCACCACCCCCGCGACAAGCCCGCCTGGGTGAAGCTGTTCCGCGCCACCTTCCGCTTCACCGGGGGCGAGATCGTCGGCGAGTTCCTGATGAGCCTTGGCTGGCTGCCTGGCGCCCATGCCGCGGATTGCCCGGTGGGGCATCGCATCGCGGCACTTGCCCCGCCCTGACAACACCGTTAGCGATCCCCACCTTTTATAGTTGTCCCCCACGCGCTATGGGACACTGCTGGACCGCGAGGCAAGCAATGGACGACGATACCGACAACACCGGCCCGGCACCGCCGGAAAGCCTGATGCCCTACGACACCTGGACCGAGCAGGCAATGCGCCATGTCGCCGTGCAGGCTATCAAGCATGTCGCCCAGAACGGCCTACCAGGGGAGCACCATTTCTATCTCACCTTCCGCACCGACCATGCCGGCACGGTCATTCCCCCCCGCCTGAAGGCCCAGTATCCGCAGGAAATGACCATCGTCCTGCAACACCAGTTCTGGGACCTGGCGGTGGACGAAGGGGATGGTGCCCCCGGCGCGGGCCATGTGAGCATCTCCCTGTCGTTCGGTGGCGTGCCCAGCACGCTGGTCATTCCGATCGCTGCGATCACCGCCTTTGCCGATCCGCATGTCCGTTTTGGCGTGCGCTTCCGCTACGACCCTCCCGCCGAGCCGGAACCTGAAGCCGCCGCGGCCGAACCCGCCGAGGAGCCCGCCCCTGGCGACGCCCCGGCCCAGGGTAAAGCGCCACAAGTGGTCAGCCTGGACGCCTTCCGCCGTCGCACGCCGCCGCGCGAGACCTGACGGCCCCTCCGCCGCCCCCGAGGACCCCCTACATGAACGCCATGCCGCCGCGCCCCGCGAACTTCCTCTATTCGCCGATGTTCCCGTTGGGCCCCGATCCCACGCCATGGCGCAAACTGGATATCCAGGGCGTTGCCACCGCCACCTGCGACGGCCAGACCGTGTTGCGCGTCAAGCCCGAGGCGCTGTCCGAGCTCGCCTTCCAGGCCTTCCGCGATGTCTCGCACCTGCTGCGCCCGGGTCATCTGGCCAGCCTGCGCGCCATTCTTGACGATCCCGAGGCCTCGGGCAACGACCGCTTCGTGGCGCTCGACCTGCTGAAGAATGCCAACATCTCGGCCGGCGGCGTGCTGCCGATGTGCCAGGACACCGGCACCGCCATCGTCTTTGGCAAGAAGGGCCAGCGCGTCTGGGTGGAGGGCGACGAGGAGGAGGCGATCTCCTGGGGCGTGCACCGCACCTACACCGAGACCAACCTGCGCTATTCGCAGATGGCGCCGCTGGACATGTTCACCGAGGTCAACACTGGCAACAACCTGCCCGTGCAGTTCGACATAATGGCCGCCCCTGGCGAGCATCATGCCGACGAGCTGCACCTGATGTTCGTGGCCAAGGGCGGAGGATCGGCCAACAAGTCCTTCCTTTTCCAGGAAACCCGCGCGATCCTGAGCCCCGAGCGGATCGTGAAGTTCCTTGAGACCAAGATGAAGACGCTGGGCACCTCGGCCTGCCCGCCCTACCATCTCGCCATTGTCATCGGCGGCACCTCGGCGGAGGCCACGCTCAAGACGGTGAAGCTCGCCTCCACCAAGTGGCTCGACCAGTTGCCCATCAGCGGCAGCAAGGCCGGCCACGCATTCCGCGACCTGGAGATGGAGCAGAAGGTGCTGGAGATCAGCCGCAACACCGGCATCGGCGCCCAGTTCGGCGGCAAGTATTTCTGCCACGACGTGCGCGTCATCCGCCTGCCGCGCCACGGTGCCAGCCTGCCGGTGGGCATCGGCGTATCCTGCTCGGCCGACCGGCAGATCAAGGCCAAGATCACGCCGGAGGGAATCTTCCTGGAGGCGCTGGAAACCGATCCCGGCAAATACCTGCCTGAGGCGACGGACGAGATCCTCGGCGGCGAGGTTGTTGCCGTGGACCTCAATCGCCCGATGGCCGAAATCCGCAAGCAGCTTGCCGCCTACCCGGTGAAGACCCGCCTCGCGCTGACCGGCACCGTGGTTGTGGCCCGCGACATCGCACACGCCAAGTTGCAGGAGCGGCTGGATGCGGGCCAGGGCCTGCCAGACTATATCAAGAACCATCCGGTGTACTACGCCGGCCCGGCAAAAACGCCGGACGGGTTGGCCACCGGCAGCTTCGGCCCCACCACGGCCGGGCGCATGGACAGCTATGTCGAGGCCTTCCAGTCTGCGGGCGGCAGCTTCGTGATGCTGGCCAAGGGCAACCGCAGCCGCGCCGTGCGCGAGGCCTGCAAGAAATATGGCGGGTTCTATCTTGGCAGCGTCGGCGGCCCGGCCGCCCGCCTCGCCCAGGACTGCATCCGCAAGGTCGAGGTACTGGAGTATCCCGAGCTCGGCATGGAAGCGGTGTGGCGCATCGAAGTGGAGGACTTCCCAGCCTTCATCATCATCGACGACAAGGGCAACGACTTCTACGAAGGAACGGAATAGCCGCATGCGCTTCACCGTCGACCGCCTCGACCACATGGTCCTGACCTGCCGCGACATGGAGGTCACCGCCTCCTGGTTCCAGCGGGTGCTGGGCATGGAGCGCGAGGAGTTCGGCCCGCGCAACCGCACCGCCCTGCGCTTCGGGGGGCAGAAGATCAACCTGGATGCCGCCACCGACAACGCCCGCCCCACCACGGCGGCGGTGCCGGCACCGGGTTCGCAGAACCTGTGCTTCGTCACCTCCATCCGCCCCGGCGACGTGGTGGAGCACCTCAAGAGCTGCGGGGTCGCCATCGTGGAAGGCCCGGCGGCGAAGGTTGGCGCGCTCGGCCCAATCACCTCGGTTTATTGCCGCGACCCCGACGGCAATCTGATCGAGATCGCCACCTACCTGCGGGACTGATTGCCGGTGTGCATGGCACGCCTGCCGGCGGCAGGGCGCCAGCCGTGGATGCATCGCCGCCCGCCCCGTGCTACCACCCGGCCATGAACCCCACGCTTCGTCTCGGCCTTGGTGCCTTTGCCCTTTTTCTGGCCTGCATTCCGCTCGCCAACTGGCTGATCGGCAATGTCGGCACCGTCTGCGTGCCGAACGGCCCCTGCCTTATTCCCGTGGCGCCCGGCCTCATGGCTCCCTCCGGCGTGCTGATGATCGGTGCGGCGCTGGTGCTGCGCGACATCGTGCAGCGGACGCTCGGGATACCCTGGGCGCTGGCCGCCATCGCCATCGGCGCCTTCCTGTCCCTGGCGATCGCCCCACCCGCCCTGGTGCTGGCCTCGGGCGCGGCCTTCCTGATCAGCGAGCTGGCCGATTTCGCCGTGTATACACCGCTGCAGCGCCGGCGCCTGTTGCTGGCCGTGATTGCCTCGTCGCTGGTCGGGCTGGTTGTTGACTCGGTGGTGTTCCTCTCGCTCGCCTTCGGCAGCCTCGACTATCTGGCCGGTCAGGTGGTGGGCAAGACCTGGGCCGTGCTGATCGCCTTCCCGCTGGTGCGCCTGGTGCGCCGGGTGACCCCCCAGCCCACCTGATGCGCACCGCGGATTTCGATTTCCACCTGCCGGACGACCGCATCGCGCAGCATCTGGCGAACCCGCGCGACAGCGCCCGGCTGTTGCACGTCTGCGGCACGGCGCTGCACGACCGTATTGTCGCCGACCTACCCAGCCTGCTGCGCCCTGGCGACCTGATGGTGGCCAACGACACGCGCGTAATCCCCGCGCAACTGACCGCCCGGCGTGGCGAGGCCCGCATCGGCATCACGCTCGACCGGCCTGACCACGCGGGGGTCGGGCACGCGGGGGACTGGCACGCGGGGGACTGGCACGCCCTGGCCCGCAACGCGCGCCGCCTGCGGGAAGGGGATGTGCTGCAATTCGAGGGGGATAGCGAACTACGTGCCACCGTCATGCGCGGCAACCAAGGCGGCGCGGTGCTGCTCCGCTTCAATCTTGCGGGCGATGCCTTTGGCCGCGCACTGCACCAAGCCGGCGCCCTCGCCCTGCCCCCCTACATCGCTCGGCCGCACGGCATCACCGCGCAGGATCGGGAGGATTACCAGACCATCTTCGCCGCCCACCCCGGCGCCGTCGCCGCCCCCACCGCCGGCCTGCACTTCACCCCCGCCTTGCTCAACCGCCTGGCCACGCACGGTATCGGGCGGGCCACCGTCACCCTGCATGTCGGCGCCGGCACCTTCCTGCCGATGCGGACCGAAGCAGTGGAGGAGCATCACATGCACGCCGAACGCGGCAGCATCTCCGCTGCCACGGCGGCGGCCATCAATACAGCCCGGGCCGCGGGCGGGCGGATTCTCGCGGTGGGGACCACCACCTTGCGCCTGCTGGAAACCGCGACCGGACCCGACGGCAGTACCGCGCCATTCAATGGCGAGACCGACATCTTCATCACCCCGGGCACGCCTGTCCGTGGCGCCGACCTGCTCCTGACCAACCTTCACCTGCCGCGCTCCACGCTGTTCATGCTGGTCTGCGCCTTCGCCGGCACCGAGCGGATGAAGACGGCCTATGCCCATGCCATTGCGACAGGCTACCGCTTCTACTCCTACGGCGACGCCACCCTCCTGGAGCGGCAGCCGCAATGACCCTTACCTGGAGCCTCGCCGGAAGCGATGGGCCCGCCCGGGCGGGCGTGCTGAATACGGCCCATGGCGCGGTGCAAACGCCCGTGTTCATGCCGGTCGGCACCGCCGGCACGGTCAAGGCCATGACCGCCGATGCCGTGCGCAGCACCGGCGCCGGAATTGTGCTCGGCAACACCTACCACCTCATGCTGCGCCCCGGCGCCGAGCGGGTGGCCGCCATGGGCGGGTTGCACCGCATGATGGACTGGCCCGGGCCGATCCTGACCGATTCCGGCGGTTTCCAGGTCATGTCGCTGGCCAAGCTGCGCAAGCTCGACGCCGATGGTGTCACCTTCCAGTCCCATCTCGACGGCAGCCGCCACCGCCTCACCCCGGAGCGTTCGATCGACATCCAGCACAAGCTGGACGCCACCATCTCCATGGTGCTGGACGAATGCACTCCCTTCCCGGCCACGCCGGAGCAGGCGCGCGAGTCCATGGAGTTGTCGCTGCGTTGGGCTACCCGTTCGCAGGAGGCTTTCGTGCCGCGCGAGGGCTACGGGTTGTTCGGTATCGTCCAGGGCAGCACCTATCCCGACCTGCGAAAACGCAGCGCCAACGCACTGGTCCAGCAGGATTTCGCTGGTCTTGCCATCGGCGGCCTCGCGGTCGGCGAGGGGCAGGAGATGATGTTCTCCGTGCTCGACAGCACCGTGCCGCATCTGCCCGCCGACCGGCCGCGCTACCTCATGGGCGCCGGCACGCCGGATGACCTGCTGGGCGCGGTGGCACGCGGCATCGACATGTTCGACTGCGTGATGCCCACCCGCGCCGGGCGCACCGCGCGCGCTTATACCAGTCGCGGCGTGTTCAACTTGCGCAACGCCCGCTTCGCCGCCGACGACGGCGCGCTGGACCCTGGCTGCCCCTGCCCCGCTTGCACACGCCATGGCCGCGCCTACTTGCATCACCTGTTCCGCTGTTCGGAGATGCTGGGGCCGATGCTGCTCACCTGGCATAACCTCACCTACTACCAGGGCCTGATGCAGGGCATGCGCGCCGCCATCCTGCACGGTCGGCTGGACGCATTTGCCGCCGAAACCCGCGCGGGCTGGCAGTTCGGAGACGGATTATCATGAGCCATAACCTCTCCGGCCTGACCCAACTCGGCCGACACACCAGTCTGCCCGAGTCCCCGGAAGCGGCAGTACTGGAGCGCGTGGCCAACCCCTCGCCGGGCGCGCAGTACCTCATCCGCTTCACCTGCCCTGAGTTCACCTCGCTCTGCCCGCTCACCGGCCAGCCCGATTTCGCGCATATCGTGCTCGACTACGTGCCGGGCGAGTGGATCGTGGAGAGTAAGTCGCTGAAGCTCTACCTCGGCGCCTTCCGTAACCACGGCGCCTTCCACGAGGCCTGCACCATGGCGATTGCCGCCCGCCTGGTGGCACTGCTGGACCCGGCATGGCTGCGCATTGGCGCCTACTGGTATCCGCGCGGCGGCATTCCCATCGACGTGTTCTGGCAGTCGGGCGCGCCGCCGGCCGGGGTTTGGGTGCCCGACCAGGGCGTGCCCAGCTATCGCGGACGGGGATAGATGGCGGCAGCCCTCGCCGAGGCGATCCGCGCCCGCGCCCTGGACCTGGGCTTTGACGCTGTCGGCTTCGCGCGGGCTGAACTGGGGCCCGAGGCCCGCACCAGGCTGCGCGATTTCCTGGCCGCCGGCCAGCATGGCACCATGGGCTGGCTCGCCTCTCGCGCCGATAAGCGCAGCCACCCCCAGGCGCTATGGCCGGAGGCGCGCAGCGTCGTCTGCCTCGGCCTCAGCTACGCGCCGGATGGGGACCCGCTGGCCAATCTCGCCCATCCCGCGGTCGGCAACATCTCCGTCTATGCCCGCAACCGCGACTATCACGACGTGGTGAAGGGCATGCTGAAGCACCTCGCCCAGTTCATCGTGGCGCGCGGCGCTGGCGAAGTGAAGGTGTTCGTGGACACCGCGCCCGTCATGGAAAAGCCGCTCGCCGCCCGTGCCGGGGTGGGATGGCAGGGCAAGCACACCAATCTGGTCTCGCGCCAGCACGGCTCCTGGCTATTCCTCGGCGAGATCTACACGACACTCGATTTGCCAGCCGACGAGGCCCACAGCGACCGCTGCGGCACCTGCACGCGCTGCCTCGCCGCTTGCCCGACCGACGCATTCCCCGCACCGTACCGGCTGGATGCCACGCGTTGCATCTCGTATCTCACCATCGAACATGACGGCCCGATCCCCGAGGCACTGCGTCCGGCGATGGGCAACCGCATCTATGGCTGCGACGACTGCCTGGCCGTCTGCCCGTGGAACCGCTTCGCCCAGCAGTCACGGCATCTGAAGCTGCGGGCCCGCGAAGAGTTGCGTGCACCGGCCCTGGGCGACCTGGCGGCGCTCGACGACGCGGGGTTCCGCCGCCTGTTCGCCGGCTCGCCGGTCAAGCGCATCGGCCGCAATCGATTCGTACGCAACGTGCTGATCGCCATCGGCAACAGTGCGGACCCGTCGCTCGCACCCGACGCGCAGGCATTGTGCGCCGATGCCGACCCGGTGGTGGCAGAGGCGGCACAATGGGCGCTGGCGCGGCTGGCTGGATGAGCTACCTAGTAAAGCGCAGCTTCAGCCTCGCCGGCCACCGCACCAGCGTGGCGCTGGAGGCGGAGTTCTGGCAGGCGCTTGAACAACTGGCGGTCCTGCAGTCGCGCAGCCTGTCCAGCCTGGTCAGCGAACTCGACGGCGACCGGTCGCCCGACCGGCCGCTGGCCTCGGTGCTGCGGGTGCATGCCCTGCGCCACGGGCGATAGCGTCGTTTCTGGCGAATATGGCACCACGGGCGCGGCAACGGCGCGCGACGTTAACGACCACGCAACCATTTCCCCGCCTTAATGGTTGCAGCGGCAACGTGCCGCTTGACGCATGCGTTCGCGGCGCCAGGGAAAACCCAGGGACCCCCCCCCAATGCCAAAGCTCCACCCCATGCCGAAACCAAAGTCACTTCGCCACCCCCGCCGCGCCGCCCCGCCGCCGCATCCGCGCGACCCGGCTGCCGCCAGCCCGCTCGTGCTGTGCGATCATTTGATCGCCCTGGCCCAGGAAGCCGAGCGGGCCGGCTATCCCGCGACAGCCGGCCGCCTCGTCAGCCTGGTGGACGGCATGTTCGAGGAACGGCCGGGCGCTGGCTAGCGGATCGGGCGCGGCAGCGCCCCTGATGCCTCAGGCGCGCTGGATCAGTTCGATCTTGTAGCCGTCCGGATCCTCGACGAAGGCAATGACCGTGGTGCCGAACTTCACCGGGCCGGGCTCGCGGGTGATCTTGGCGCCGGCAGCGCGCAGCTTCTCGCAGGCCGCATAGACATGGGGCATGCCGATGGCGAGGTGGCCGAAGCCGGTGCCGAGATCGTATTTGTCCACGCCGTAGTTGTAGGTCAGTTCCAGTTCGGTCTGGTCCGGCCGGTCGGCGTAGCCAAGGAAGGCCAGGGTGTATTTGCCGTCCGGCACATCGCGGCGGCGCAGTTCGGTCATGCCGAACAGATCGCAGTAGAACTTCACACTGCGATCCAGGTCGCCGACGCGCAGCATGGTATGCAGGTAGCGATAGTTATCCGCCATGATTATTCTCCTGTAGGAATGGGTTGACTGGGATGGAAGCCCAGCAGGAACAGTCCCGTCGAGTCGGCAAGCGCAATGGCGAGGTCGCGCTCGGCCAACATGGTGCCGTCGGCTTCGAATGCCACGCCGCGCAGCCCCGCGGCCGCAGCGCCACGGATAGTCTCGGCACCGATCGTCGGCAGGTCGGCGCGCCGGTCTTGGCCGGGTTTCACGAGCTTGACCAGCACGCCGCCGGCACCCTCGCGCTTCAGCGGGCCGCAGCGGGCGAGCATGGCGTCGGTGCCTTCGATTGCCTCAACCGCCAGCACCAGGCCGAGTTGCACGACGCAGCCCTGACCGACATCCAGCTGGCCGAGCCGTTGCGCGACCGCGACCCCGCGAGCGATATCGGCCAACGCCTGGGCGTCCGGGCGGGCCTGACTCAACAGGCCCCTCGGGCCCAACGCCTCGCGCAGCACGTCGTGGGCACCGAGGACATTAAAGCCGAGTTCGCCCAGCACCTTGATAACCGCGCGCAACAACCCGTCATCCCCGGCGAAGGCGGCGCGGCCGATGCGCGCGAGGATCTTCGCCCCCTCGGCGTCTGGCCGCAGGTCGAAGAAGCCGGGGCGGCGCACCGTGCCCACCAGCACCAGGTCGCGCACGTCATGGGCGCGAAGCTGTTCGAGGATGCGCCCGCACGCGCCGATGCGGGCCATCGCGTGCGGATAGGCGCCGAGTGCCGCAGCCTGGGCGAAGCCCTCAAGGCCCAGGATGAACACCTCGCGCCCGGCCGCACGCGCGGCCGCAGCCACGCGCAAGGGCATCGGGCCGCCTCCGGCAATGATGCCCAAAGCCCCGCGCGAGTCGGAGTTGCCTGCCATTTCCCCCGCTTCCTGCCGCAAGCCCTGGCTTCGCGCCAGCCCTTGTGCATTTGTCTCCTGCGAATTCACCCCCTTCGTGCCCTCGGTCCGCAGGTTGACGCGGCACGGGGCAGTTGCCACGGTCAGATCGGCACCGCACCGCATCGGAAACCATGAACGCCCTGCTCGCTTCCCCGGCCATCGCCACGTTTCGCGCCCTCCTGCCCGGCATTGCATTGTGCGTGGTGGTCACCGCCGTCGCGGCCGGCATGGCGCGGATCGAGGGCATGCTGTTCGGCCGGGTGTGGATCGAGACGCTGGTGATCGCCATTCTGCTCGGCACGGTAATCCGCAGCCTGTGGACGCCGCCCAAGGCGATGCAGGCCGGCATCGCCTATTCCGGCAAGCAGTTGCTGGAGTTCGCGGTGGTGCTGCTGGGCGCCTCGATCAGCGGCGCCACCATCCTGGCGGCCGGTCCCGTGCTGCTGGTGAGCATCGCCATCGTGGTGGTGGCGTCGCTGTCGGTCAGCTTCGCGATCGGCCGGGCACTGGGCCTGCCGTGGCGCATGGCAACGCTGATCGCCTGCGGCAACGCCATCTGCGGCAACTCGGCGATCGCCGCAGTGGCGCCGGTGATCGGCGCGAGTTCGGCCGACGTCGCCGCCTCCATCGCCTTCACCGCGGTGCTCGGCGTGGTCACGGTGCTGACCCTGCCGCTGATCGGCGAAGCGCTGGGCATGTCGCTGGTGCAGTATGGCACGCTGGCCGGCATGACCGTCTATGCCGTGCCGCAGGTGCTGGCGGCCACGGTGCCAGTAGGGGCGCTGGCCGCGCAGGTAGGCACGCTGGTGAAGCTGGTGCGCGTGCTGATGCTCGGGCCCGTGATGCTGGTGCTGTCGATCATGACCCATCGCGCCGGGGCGGATGGCAAGCGCACCAGGATGAGCTTCGGCAAGATGGTGCCCTGGTTCATCACCGGCTTCCTGGCGATGATCACTGTGCGTTCGCTGGGGCTGATCCCGGAGATGCTGATCGGCCCGATCGGCTTCGTCGCCGGCGCGCTGACCACGCTGGCTATGGCGGCACTCGGCCTGGGGGTGGATGTGCGCGTGGTGGCGCGCTCGGGCCTGCAGGTGACGGCGGCGGTGACCGGGTCGCTCGTGACGCTGATCCTGATCAGCGTGGCCCTGATCTTCCTTCTCGGCGTGAGCTGAGGCGCGCTGCACCGGTTCGTCCCCCTGTGGCGTTGGCGACGATCGAAAGGATGGCAAAGCGGGCCGTTTCTGTATGATGCTCGCCAACGAACAATTTTCGCAGGGGGCTTAACATGAACGATCCGTCGCGCGCCGGCATGGGCCGGCTGACCCGTCGCACCGCCCTGGTGGCAGGTGCCGCCACACTGGCCGCCCCGCTCGCCGCCCCACGCATCGGCGGCGCACAGCCGGCGGCGGTGAAGGTGGGCGTCATCCATCCGGTCACCGGCGCACTCGCCTTCTCCGGCTCGCAGTGCCGCCTGGGCGCCACCATGGCGATCGCCGACATCAATGGCGCGGGCGGCATCAAGGCGATGGGCGGGGCGAGGCTTGAGGCGCTGCTGGGCGATGCCCAGGGGCGCGCCGAGATTGCCGCGAGCTTGGTCGACCAGATGGCCGAGGCTGGCGCCTCGGGCTTCACCGGCTGCTTCGCCTCGCCGCTCGGGCTGGCCGCCACCACGGCGGCGGCCAAATACAACATCCCGTTCTCGATCGACTCGGGCATCGTCGATGCGATCACCGGGCGTGGGCTGAAGAATGTATTCCGGCTGTTCCCCAGCCTGTCGATGACCATCGGCGGCGCGATGCCGGCGCTGGATTCGATCAACAAGACAGCAGGTTCACCCGCCAAAACAGCGGTGATCGTGCACGAGGACGGCGAGTTCGGCACCAACACCGCCAAGCAGCAGGCCGCCGCCCTCGGCGCCATCGGCATCAAGGCACTGGAGTTGATGCCGCACGCCACACCAACCCGCGACTTCACCAACATCGTCTTGAAGATCAAGGCGTTGAAGCCCGACCTGGTGATGATCACCAACTACCAGAACGAGTATGTGCTGCTGTCGCGCACCCTGGTGCAGCAGCGGGTGGACCTGGTGGGCACCTATTCGATCCTCGGCGGCGGCTTCAACCTGAAATTCGCCAAGGAGGCGCCGACGGTCGCCGAGAACATGATCGACTTCAACCACTGGTACAGCGTGAAGGACCCGCGCTCGGCCGCCTTCCGCAAGCGGGTGGAGGACGGCGGTAACATCATCACCTTCGAGGTGATCTTCGGCTACTTCGCCATCAAGCTGCTGGCCGACGCCTGGGAGCGTGCCGGGACCGCCGACAAGGAGAAGACGATCGAGGCGCTGAACACCTCCACCTTCAGCGACCACTTCATGCCGTATGGCCCGACGAAGTTCGTCGGCGGCCAGAACCAGGGCAGCCAGGCGGTGGCACTGCAGATCCAGAAGGGCAACATGGAGGTGATCTGGCCGGAGGCGTTTGCCAGCAAGCCGGCGGTGTTCCCGCGGCCAAAAGGTTGAAAGACCGGCAGACAGCGCCTGGCCCTCTCTCCCGCGCCGCGGGGGAGGATACGGGCGGGAGCATGCCGCCCGTGCCATGAACGCCGAAATCCTCGCCGCCGCGCTGATCAACGGCTTGCTGACCGGTGCCGTGTACGCGCTCGTGGCACTCGGCCTCACGCTGATCTACGGCGTGCTGCACATCGTGAACTTTGCCCACGGCTCGCTGCTGATGGTGGGGATGTTCGCGGCCTACATGATGGCGACGCAGGCAGGGATCGATCCTTATCTGGGTCTGCCGCTGGTCGCCGCCTTCATGGGCGCGGTGGGCTGGGGGCTCTACCGCTTCGTCATCGGGCCGGTGTCGCGCGGCGAGGACCGGGCGATCCTGCTGGCAACGCTGGGGCTGGCGGTGGTGCTCGACAACCTGGCCCTGGTGCTGTTCACCGGCGACACGCGCCAGCTTGAAACCGACCTGACCTTCTCCATGGTGGAAGTGGGGCCGCTGCTGCTGTCGGTGCCGCGGCTGATTTCCTTCGGCGTGGCGCTGGCGCTGGCAGCCCTGCTGTGGGCCTTCATGGCGCTGACCGATACGGGCCGGGCGATCCGCGCCGTAGCCAAGGAACCGGAGGGCGCCAAGCTGATGGGCATCCGGCCCGACCGGATTTTCGCGCTCGCTTATGGGATTGGCATCGCCTGCCTCGGAGCGGCCGCATGCCTGCTGCTGCCGAGCTTCTATGTGTCGCCCTATGTCGGCAATGTCTTTGTTCTTGTTGCTTTCACCATCGTGGTACTGGGGGGAATGGGCAGTTTCCCCGGCGCCATGGTGGGCGGGCTGCTGATTGGGGTGACCGAGAGCCTGGGCGGGCTGTACCTGGGCGAGAGCCTGGGGCCGATCGGGATCTCGGCGGTGTTCATCGCGGTGTTGCTGCTGCGGCCGACCGGGCTGTTCGGGGCGGTACGATGACGCGCTTCGCCCTGGAAACGGCTGCCGCCAGCCGCCATGTGCCAGATCATCAACTCGGGCGGATGAGGGGGAATGATGATGGAAGGTTTCCATCCCTTTGCGTCGGCGCTCTACCTCACCATCCTGGCCGCGGCGCTGATCGTCGGCGTGGTGGGCCGGCGGCGGCTAAACTGGCCGGGACGTGGCTCCCGGCCGGGAGAGATGGCGCGGCTGGAGGGGCATCTGCGACAGGCGGTGCTGGACCCGGCGGCGCGCGAACGGCTGGTGCGCGACGCGATGCGGGTAACCGGCGGCGACCGGATGGCGGCGCTGCGCAAGGTTCTGGCCGATATCGAGCGCGACAACGACCGCTACCGCTGACGACCACGGCCGGGAGAACCGACGGTGTCTAGGCATCGCCGGCTGCTCCCCTGGCTGGCTTTCGCGGTGCTGCTGGCGTTGCCCTTCAGCTTCGGCTCGCAGTTCCTGGTGAACCTGGCGATGCTGACGGCGATGTCGGCCTTTCTGGGCCAGGCTTGGAACATCGCCGGCGGCTTCGGCGGGCTGACCAGCTTCGGGCACACCGTGTTCTTCGGCATCGGCGCCTATTCGGCGGCGATCCTGGCCACACGCTACGGCATTTCCGCCTGGTTCGCGCTGCCGCTGGCCTTTGGGCTCGGCGCGGCGGTGGGCGCGGTGATCGGCTTCGCCTCGTTCCGCGCGGGGCTGCGCGGGTCGTATTTCGCGCTGGTGACGCTGGCCTTTGCGGAGGCGTTCCGGGTGCTGGCGACCGCCAGCGAGTTCACCCGCGGCGGCCAGGGCATCAACGTGCCGCTCGATCTCGGGCTGGCTTCGTTTCAGTTCGCCGACCGGCGGGCGACCTATGTGGTGATCGTGGCGCTGCTGGTGCTGGCGATGGGTGTCGCGGCCTGGCTGCGGCGCTCGCGCTTCGGGGCACGGCTGGTGGCAGTGCGCGAGAACGAGGATGCGGCTGCCGCGCTCGGGATCGACATCGTGCGCACCAAGACGGCGGCGTTCGCGTTGTCGGGCGGGCTCGCGGCGCTGGGGGGCGTGGTCTATTGCCAGACCTACCTGTTCGTGGACCCGCTGATCGCCTTCGGGGTGGAGCGCAGCGTGGAGATGCTGCTGGTGGCGATGATCGGCGGTGCCGGCACGGTGTGGGGGCCGGTGCTGGGCGGGCTGGCGCTGCACCTGGTGGCCGACACGGCGCGCAGCTTCATCATTACGCCGGGTTTCGCGCCAATGCTCTACGGCGTGATGCTGCTGGTGATCGTCGGCCTGCTGCCTGGCGGGATTGCCAGCCTGCGCGGGAGGTTCCGGCGTGCTTGAGGTCCGCGCCCTGTCCAAGCGCTTCGGCGGGTTGCAGGCGGTGCGCGACGTGGCGCTCGACGTGCCGGAGGGTTCGATCACCGCGCTGATCGGGCCGAACGGGGCGGGCAAGACCACCACCTTCGCCATGATCGCCGGGTTCATCCGCCCGGATTCGGGGAGCGTGCGGTTCCTGGGCCAGGACGTTACCGGCATGCGGCCGGACCGGATCGCCGCACTGGGCATGGTACGCACGTTCCAGATCACCCAACCCTTCGCCGGGCTGTCGGTGATGGAAAACATCCGCATCGGTGCCTTCCTGCGCGATGCCAATCCGGGCGCCGCCGAGGCCAAGGCGCGCGCGGTCGGTGTCCGGCTGGGCCTGGGGCCAATGCTCGACCGGCCGGCGGCGACGCTGACGGTGGCTGGGCGCAAGCGGCTGGAGGTGGCCCGCGCCCTGGCCACCCAGCCGCGCCTGTTGCTGCTGGACGAGGTGATGGCCGGGCTGAACCCCTCCGAGCTTGGCGAGATCGTGGCGATGATCCGCACGGTGCGCGACAGCGGGGTCACCGTATTGCTGATCGAGCACATCATGGCCGCCGTCGCCGCCCTGGCCGACGATGTCCATGTACTGGCCGGCGGGGCGCTCATCGCCCAGGGCACGCCGAAGGACATTGCGGCGAACCCGGCGGTGGTGGAGGCCTATCTGGGCCATGGCGCGGCGGCGCGGATGGCGCAAGCTGGCAAAGCACCGGACGGCGCGCATGCTTGAGGTGAGTGACCTGCACGCCGGATACGGGCCGTTCGAGGTGCTGCACGGCGTCTCGCTGGCGGTGGCGGCGGGCGAGATCGTGGCAGTGCTCGGCGCCAACGGCGTGGGCAAGACCACGCTGAACCGGGCCCTTTCCGGCGTGATCCCGGCGCGCGGCGGCAGCATCCGCTTCGATGGGCAGGATATCACCGGCGCCGGCTACGACATGATCGTGCGCGCCGGGCTGATCCATGTGCCCGAGGGAAGGCGGATATTCCCCAACCTGTCGGTGCGCGACAACCTGCTGCTCGGTGCCTGGCTGCGGGCGCGGGGGCCCAGCGGCCGGGCCGAGCGGGCGCGCAGCCTGGAGCAGGTGCTGGACCTGTTTCCCCGCCTGCGCGAGCGCCTGGGCCAGTTCGCCGGTTCGATGAGCGGCGGGGAGCAGCAGATGCTGGCAATCGGGCGCGGCCTGATGGCGCAGCCGCGGCTGCTGATCCTGGACGAACCCTCGCTCGGCCTGTCGCCGCTGCTGACCGAGGAGGTGTTCGCCCTGATCGCGCGGCTGCACGAAGGCGGCATGTCGATCCTGCTGGTGGAGCAGAACGTGGTGCAGTCGCTGGCCATTGCACAGCGTGCCTACGTGGTCGAGCATGGTCGAATCGCCTTGTCCGGCGACGCCGCCACGCTTGCCGACGACCCGCGCCTGCGCGCTGCTTATCTTGGATTGTGAGGAACCCCTGATGGACTTGTCGTTCGATCCCAATGCCCTGCCGTTCGATGCTGATGCGATGCTGGAGGGCCTGCGTCCATGGGTGGAGTGCGAGAGCCCCACTTTCGACGCCGCCGCGGTGGAGCGCATGCTCGACCTCGCCTCGCGCGATCTGATGGTGGCCGGCGCGCGCATCGAGCGCATCCCCGGCCGGATGGGCTTCGCGGGCTGCCTGCGCGCCACCTTCCCGCACGCCAGCACCGAGCCGGGCATCCTGGTGATGGGCCACATGGACACGGTGCATCCGGTCGGCACCCTGGCCAAGCTGCCGTTCCGCCGCGAGGGCGAGCGCGCCTATGGCCCGGCGATCCAGGACATGAAGGGCGGCAATTACCTGTCGCTGGAGGCGATCCGCCAGCTTGCCCGCGCCGGGATCGCCACCAAGCTGCCGGTCACCGTGCTGTTCACGCCGGACGAGGAGGTCGGCAGCCCCTCCACCCGCGACGTGATCGAGGCCGAGGCGGCTCGGCACAAATACGTGCTGGTGCCCGAGCCAGGCCGCCCGGACGGCGGCGTGGTGACCGGACGCTACGCCATTGCCCGCTTCAACCTGGAGTCGACCGGCCGGCCGAGCCATGCCGGCTCGCGCCCTGGCGAAGGGCGCAGCGCCATCCGCGAGATGGCGCGCCAGCTGATCGCCATTGAGGATATGACCACGGCGGACTGCACCTTCAGCGTGGGCGTGATCAACGGCGGCACCTGGGTGAACTGCGTCACCACCACCTGCACCGGCGAGGCGTTGTCGATGGCCAAGCGGCAGGAGGACCTGGACCGCGGCGTGGAAGCGATGCTCGCCCTACGTGCGGCCGGCAACGACGTGCAGTTCAAGGTGACACGCGGCGTGACCCGCCCGGTGTGGGAGGCCGACGCCAAGGTGATCGCCCTGTACGAGCATGCGCGGCGCATCGCCAACCGCATCGGCTTCGACATCACCCACCAGAGCAGCGGCGGCGGCTCGGACGGCAACTTCACCGGGGCGATGGGCATCACCACGCTGGACGGGCTGGGCGTGCAGGGCGCCGGGGCGCACACGCTGGAAGAGCATATCGAGGTCGCCAGCCTGGCGCGCCGCGGCAAGCTGATGGCGGGGCTGCTGGCCAGCCTCGAATAGCACGCGCGGGGGGCTGAGACCGCCTGGGGCCACACCGTTCGGCATGGGCTGAACGGTGTGGCTTAGCCCACCATCGCCATACTCCAGTCATGAATATGCGTCATTGTCCAAGACGACGAGAAACAGCGAGGCCGCGCCATTCGTATCGCCCGCCATTCATTCCTCGGGGCGCGCAAGATGTGCCCTTCGCTGAATTTGCATGCGATTGTTTTGAAGGAGCCGGTCATTCGCCTGAACGACAGTCTGGCGCCGGGCGCGATTGGCGAGCACGTGACGACTTCCCCTCTCGGCAGCACGGCGCCCCTTGGTGGCGGAGGCGCGCGCGGACCGGCGCGCCAGCGTGCGCTCGTCGACATCATTGCACTGGCCGTGCTCGGCGCCACGCTCGCCTTTGTGCTGGTGACGGTGGTTTCCTCGCCGCTGAAGGACGATATCGCCTGGCTGCTCTGGGTCGCCCGGAAATGGCTCGGCGGACGCGAACTTTATGTCGACCTGGTGGAGGTCAATCCGCCTTTCGTCGTCTGGCTGTATGCCATCCCGGCGGGCGTCGCCATGTGGCTCGACCTGGCGCCCCGCATGGTGTCCAGCCCGTTCTTTGCGCTGATCCTACTCGGCAACGCCTGGTGGACGGCGTCGCTGCTGCAGGGACGCGCGCCGATCGCCGGGCGGCGTATCCCGGTGTTCAGCGTGATCGGCACCCTGCTGCTGCTGCTGCCCGGCGTGGAATTCGGCCAGCGCGAGCACCTGCTTGCCGCCGCGGTGCTGCCCTATATCGCCCTGTTCGTGCGCGCAATCGGGGGCGAACGGGAACCGCGAACCCACGGCGCATTCGCTGGCGCGGTCGCAGCGCTCGGCTGTGCCATGAAGCCCAGCTACGCCCTGGCGCTCGTGCTGCTGGAGGTGATCGGCGTGCTGCGCGGCCAGCGCCGCCTGCGTGCGGCCCCGGTCGCCTTCGTGGTCACCACCGGGTTGTACGGCCTGACCGTGCTCGCAATCGAGCCGGATTTCCTTACCAGGGCGGTGCCGCTGGCGCTGGCGCTGTATGGCGGCACCGACACGCCGCTCTGGGATATCCTGCTGGAAAGCCGGTCTCTGCTGCTGGGCCAGGCGGTGGCGCTGATGCTGTGCTGGCGGAGCGAGGCGATCTTGGGCCGGCACTCGACGTTCCTGCGCGACCTGTTCCTGGCCCTCGTCGCGTTCGGGGCCGCCTGCACGGTGCTTTTCGTGATGCAGGGGAAGGATTGGTTCTACCACAGCCTGCCGGCGATGACGGTCACTGTGCTGGCACTGGTGCTGTGGCTGGTGGTGGCGCTGAAGGCCCAGGCCGGAACACTGACGGCCACAGGGCTGCCCGCCCTGCCGTGGCGCCGGCTCTACGCGCCGCTGTCGCTGACGCTGGTTGCCCTGCTGGTCTTCAGCGTGGCCGATGTGCAGCGCCTGCGTTCCTGGGTGGCGGCCGCCACGACCCCCACCCTTTCCACCGAGATTCGGCTGGTGAAGCTGATCGAGCGCGAGAAGGCGCACACCTATGTCGCCTTTTCCGAATGGATCGGCCTCGGATTTCCCGTGGTGAACGACAGCGGCGTGTCCTGGGCATCGCGTTTCGACTCGATGTGGGCGTTGAAGGGCGAGATCTGGAAGGCTCGCCAGGACGGCCGCGCCCCCGCCGACTGGCCGATCCGGCGCTGGGTGGCACGGGACTTCGTGGCGGGATGCCCGGACATCGCGGTGGTCGATACCCGCCAGGGGATCAACTACGTGGCGGTGCTGGCGGCGTCGGACGAAGATTTCGCACAGGCCTGGTCGCAGTACCATGAGATCGCCGCCTTCGAGGGACTGGTTGTGTTCAAGCGCGACTCGTTCGGCTGCGAGGACGAACCGCTGCCGCTGGGCCGCTCGCCCCAGGCCGCGATGGCCCCGGGAGATTAACCAACGGCCGCCCCCTCCCGGACCAGAGAAGGGGGCGCCGGGTCAGACGGTCACCGTGGCCAGTTCCGGCAGGGCGCGGGCCCAGGCGCGCAGGCCGTCGTCGAACGAGGACAGCCGGAAGAACTCGTTGGGCGCGTGGATGTTCTCGTCGGCGATGGCGTAGCTGAGCATCACCGTCTCCAGGCCCAATTGCTGCTTGACCATGGCCGAGATCGGCAATGTGCCGCCGACGCCGACGCGCAGCGGCTTGCGGCCGTGCACCTGCTCGATCACCCGCTCGACGGCGGCGAGGAACCGGTCGTCCTCCGGCACCGCGTAGGCCGGCGTGCCGTCGCGCGAGCGCATCACCTCCAGGCTGGCCCAGGACGGGCAGTGGGCGCGCAGATGCGCCTCCATTGCGTCGCCGGCCGCGCGCGGGTCCTGGCCGGGGCCGAGACGGCAGGTGAGCTTGGCACTGGCGGTAGCCGGGATCACCGTCTTGCCGCCGACGCCCTGGTAGCCGCCGGTGATGCCGTTCACCTCCACCGTGGGGCGCAGCCACAGCGATTCCAGCAGGCGAACGCCGGGCTCGATCGCCCCTGGCGTGGCGCCGATCTCGGCGAAGAACTTTTCTTCATCAAAGCCGAGGGCTTCCATGCTGGCGAAGTCGCTGTTGCCGGGGCGCTGCAGGCCAGCGAAAAAGCCGGGAACGGCGATGCGGCCCTCGGCATCGTGCAGCGTGGCGAGCAGGCGGGCGAGCACCATCGCGGCATTGCCGACAGGCCCGCCGTAGCGGCCAGAATGCAGGTCGTGGGCGGCGGTGCGGACATGCACTTCCATGCCGATATTGCCGCGGCTGTTGGTGTTCACGCTGGGCGTGCCCGGCCGCCAGCGTCCGCCATCCGCGCTGACCAGCACGTCGGCGGCCAGCAGATCCCGGTGTCGATCGAGGATGCCGGGCAGCGAGCGGCTGCCGATCTCCTCCTCGCCCTCCAGCAGCACCTTCACGTTGAGCGGGAGCCCGCCGGTGACCGCCAGCCACGCCTCGATGCCCGACAGCGCGATCCACAGCGGCGACTTGTCGTCCGACGCACCGCGGGCGACGTAGCGGTCAGCGTGCAACGTAGGTTCGAAGGGCGGCGAATCCCATTTCTCCAGCGGGTCGGGCGGCTGCACGTCGTAGTGGCCGTAGACCAGGATGGTGGGTTTTCCCGGCGCGTTGGTCCATTGGGCGAAGACGCATTTGTGCCCGCCGCCGTCGATCAGCTGCACGTCGTGCATGCCCATGCGGACGAGTCGGGCATGCAGCAGCGACGCCGCCTGGTCCATGCCTTCGGCGTAGGCGGGGTCGGTGGAAACCGAGGGGCAGCGGATCAGGTCGAACAACTCGTCCCGCAGGCGCTGGCGGTTCTGCTGCATCCAGGCGTCGACTTGCTCGACACTCATCGGCCGCCATCCACCTGGATGATCTGGCCGTTGACGAAGCTGCCGAGGTCGGAGGCGAAGAACAGCACGCCGTTGGCGATGTCCTGGGCGGTGCCCAGGCGTTGCAGGGCGATGCGCTGCACCAGCGCTTTCTGGCCGTCCTCGCCGTAGCTCTCCCATTGCACTTCGGTGGACGGGTTGGAGCGGATGAAGCCTGGCGCCACCGAGTTCACCGTGATGCCGAATGGCCCGAACTCGTGGGCCAGCTGGCGGGTAAGGCCCACCACGGCATGCTTGGCGGAGCAATAGGCCTGGATGCCGGTGAGCGAGGCCTGCAGGCCGGCGCCGGAGCTGATGTTGACGATGCGCCCCTGCCCCGCCTTCTTCATGCCCGGCGCCACGGCGCGCGACAGCGCCATGGCCGCGCCGACATTCACGGCGAATACCAGGTCCCAATCTTCGTCGGGCACGTCCTCCAGCGGGCGCATCACCTGGCCGGCCACGCCGCCGGCGTTGTTCACCAGGGCGAACACGGCCTGGCCGGTCGATGTCTCCACGTCGCGTATCCAGGCGGTGGCGGCAGGGCGATCGGTGAGGTCGATCACCTTGGGGATGGCGCCGGTGAGCCGGGCGGTCTCGGCCAGCGGTTCCGGCCGCAGATCGCAGGCATGCACGGTGGCGCCGAGGTTGGCGAAGGTGGAGGCGATGGCGCGGCCGATGCCGTGGCCGGCGCCGGAGACCACGACAACCTTGCCGTCGAAGCGGATGTTCATTGCGGGAGAAGCTCCAGGAGGTTGTCGTCGTGCAGCACCCGGCGTCCGTCCTCGACCTCGTGGATCAGGGCGACGAGGCGGGAGATGGTCGGGGTTTCGATGCCGTGCTTCGCGCCGATATCGGCGATCGGCTTGATCTGCACGTCCACTTCGGTGCGGCGGCGGCGCACGGCGAGGTCGCGCCAGATGCCGGAATGGGTCTTGGCGGACGGACGGTTGAAGATGACCAGGTCGGACACCGCCTTCTCCGCCGCCGCGCGCGGAGCATTCGGCATGAAGGCCTGGGGGTCGTAGCCGTTGAAGCCCATCGGCGTGATGCCCTCGGCCAGCGTCACCTCGTTGACCTCGCGGCCGAGCGCGCGCCACACCGGCATCAGCTCGGGCCGGGCGAGGCAGTCGGCAATGCCCTTCATGCCCAGGCCCTGGGCGAACAGCATCGCGCCATAGCCGAGCTTGCCCCAGAGGTAGCCCCAGATGTTGTCCGTGGTGATGGCGCCCGGCTCGAACGCGCTCAGGATGGCGTGCAGTTCGGCCAGGCGCGGGGTCATGCGGCCATGCACCTCGCCCAGAACCACGGCGCCGCGGCTGCCGAACATCACCTCGCCGGGGGCGATCCAGTCGGTGGAGTAGTTGATGAACGCGCCCACGGTGCGGTCGCGGCCGATGATGCGTTCGATCACCGTCTCGCACAGCCCGTTCTGCAGCGACAGCACGTAGCCGTCCTGCGACAGATGGGGCAGCAGGTCGCGGCAGGCGGCCTCGGTATGGTGCGCCTTCACCGCCAGGAAGATGCGGTCCCAGGTGCCCGGCACCTCCTCGGGCAGGAAGGCGGGGGCCTGGACGGTGAATTGGTCCACCGGGCCGGTGATGCGCAAGCCGGTGGTGCGGATCGCCGCGACATGCTCGGGCACCACGTCCACGAAGCTGACGTCGTGGCCGGCGCGCTTAAGCCAGGCGCCCGCGGTTCCGCCGATGGCGCCCGCGCCCCAAACAAGGATGCGGGCCGGTGCTGCGGGTGCCATCACCAGTTTTCCATCTGAGCGCGGGTTTCCTCGACCGCGATGTTCCAGATCGCCAGCATGTCCTCGTCCGGGCGCTGGCTGCGGCCGCCGAAATTGCCGTCCTCCAGCAGGTTGCGGGCTTCGAAGGGCGGCAGGGTCTTCAGGCGGTCGGTGTCGATCATCTCCTTGGCGTCGTCCGCCGGCGTGGTGGGCAGGCGCGTCCAGGGGAAGTTCTCCATCCAGCTGCCGTGGCTGGCCACCCGGTCGGTCGCCTGCACCATCGCCATCGTGCGCGGCGCGCGCCACCAGTCGTGGAAGCGCACCCGGCAGTCCGGATTATCCATCAGCCATTCCTGGGCCGACGCGCCGGCGGGTGCGTTGCCGCCATGGCCGTTGACGATGACGATGCGCCGGAAGCCGCCGCGCTTGAGGCTGTCCAGCAGGTCGCGCATCACCGCGCACAGCGTCTCCACCCGCAAGGTTACGCTGCCGGGGAAGGCCTGGAAATAGGGTGCGAGGCCGAACGGCATGGCCGGGAACACCGGAATGCCCAGCGGCTCGGCCGCCTCCACGGCCACGCGCTCGGACAGGATCGCGTCGGTGGCCAGCGACAGCCCGGCATGCTGCTCCACGCTGCCAAGCGCCAGCACGCCGCGATCGTCGTGCCGCAGCCAGTCCTCGACCATCCGCCAGTCCATCTGCGCGATGCGCATACTGCCCCCTCCATGAGGAATCGTGAGCGGACACGCTGCCACAGTGCCGGGGCACGTCAACCGGCGTTTGCGACCAGGAGTGTGGCGGGAGAGGCGCCAGGGGGCGGTCAGCGGGCGGTCAGGGGGCGCGGTCAGCGGGCGCGGATGGCCACGATGTCGCAGTTGCTGCGCCCGGCCAGCAGGCAATCCTCCACCTTCGTGGCATGGCTGAGCTGGCGGACCAGGAAGACGGACATGACCAGGAGCAGCAGCGTAACAGCCAGCCCGGCGAGGCTCGCGGTCTGGCGGTTTGCGGCTTCGATCGCGTCTTCACTGTGTCGCCGCCGGAGGCCGGTCATAAGGACCCCTTCCAGGGTGCGTATGTGCGAAGATCGCCAGTGTAACCGAAACAGGTGCGCAGCCGATACAGGTTGCGCAGGGGGGCAAGGTGCTGGCGGTGCCGCCTGCCAGGTGACATGCTGGCGCGATGAGAACCGCCATCCGCCACCTGGGCGCGGCCGACCCGGCGATGCAGGGGCTGATCCGCAGGGTCGGGCGCTGCGGCTTGGTGCAGGAGAAGCGCGAGCCTTATGAGGCGCTGGTGCGCGCCATCGCCCACCAACAACTTCACGGCGCCGCCGCGCGCACCATTCTTGGGCGGTTCGTGGCGATGTATCCCAATGCGCCGTTCCCATCGCCCGAACAGGTGCTGTCCACCGACGATGCGGCGATGCGCGCCTGCGGCTTCTCCGGCAGCAAGACCGCCTCGATCCGCGACATCGCGCTCAAGACGCTCGACGGCGTGGTACCCAACCGCCGCGCCGCATCCCGCCTGCCGGACGGCGAGCTGATCGAGCGGCTCACCGTGATCCGCGGCGTCGGGCGCTGGACCGTCGAGATGCTGCTGATGTTCACGCTGAATCGGATGGATATTCTTCCGGTCGACGATTTCGGCGTGCGCGAGGGTTACCGGAAGCTGCACGCGCTGGAGACGCAGCCGAAGCCGCGCGAACTGGCGGCGATCGGCGAGATGTGGTCGCCCTGGCGCAGCGTAGCGGCATGGTATCTGTGGCGCGCGGCCGAGGAGGGCCGGCCGTTCAGGCAGCCCGCCTGACCCTCAACCCGGGGGACAGAACGCTTCCAATACCGCCATGAAGCCCTCGGGATCGTCGGCGTGCAGCCAGTGGCCGGCGTTCTTCAGGCTGACGAAGCGCGCCGAAGGGAACAGGGCGCGGATCGCTGGGCGATGCTCCTCACGCACATAGTTGGACCGCGCGCCCGACAGGAACAGCGTGGGCCCGGCATAAGGCGGCGCGTCGACCGGCGGCCAGTCCTGGATGTCGTCCATCGCGGCGGCGATCTCCCAAAGCCCGATGCGCCAGTGCGGGCGCGCGCCCAGGCGTAGGTTGTTCAGCAGGAAGGCGCGCACGCCGGCATCGTCCACCGCCGCGGCCAGTGCCGTATCGGCCTCGGCGCGGGTGAGCGACGGGGACAGGGGCAGGTCGAGCATCGCCTGGGCGTAGGTTGCCAGATGCGGGCGATAGCGCACCGGGGCGATGTCGGCCACCAGCAGGCGGGCGACCAGATCGGGTCGGTTGAGCGCCAGCGCCATCGCCACCTTGCCGCCCATGGAGTGGCCCAGAATGGCACAGGGCAGCACGTCCAGCGCGGCGAGTGTCTCGGCCACGTCCGCGGCCATGGTGTGGTAATGCATGCCCGCCGCGTGGCCGCTTGCGCCATGGTTGCGCAGGTCGAGCGCCACCACTTTCCGCCCGCCCTCGGCCAGGCGGCGCTGCACCGCGCCGAAATTGCCGGCCTGGCCGAACAGCCCGTGCAGCATCACCAGTACCGGGCCTTCGCCACGGGAGACGGCGTTGAGAATCATCGGCGCTTCTCCGGCAGAACCGAAGTCGCCACCCCGCCAAGAATCAGCGCGGTGCCGAGCAACAGGTCGAGGCCCAACGGCTCGCCGAGCCAGAGCGTGGCCAGGATGAGCCCGACCGCCGGGGTAATCAGGAAGCCCACCGAGGCGACCACGACCGGCAAGTGCACCATGGTGAGCAGGTAGCACCACGTGCCGATGGGCCCGGCGATGCCGCCGACATAGGCGAGTGCTGCCAGCGAAGGCGCGCTCCAGCTTCCTGGCGGTTCCATCGCCACGGCAAAGACGCCCAGCAACAGGCTCGCCAGACCGAACGACCACGGCAGAAGCTGCACCATCGACAGCGCGGGCGGGCGCAGGCGGATCACCAGCATCGGCACGCCAACGGCGGCGGCGGCCACCAGCAGGAAGAAATGGCCGAGCAGCACGCCCTGCAGCGACCAATCGATCGACCAGGGGCCGATCAGCAGCAGAATGCCGCCGATGCCCATGGCCACGGCAACCCACCGGCGCGGCGGCACGATCTCGCGCAGCAGGAACACTGAGGCCGGCACTGTGAACACAAGCGTCACCGAGGTGATGACGGAGGTTCGCCCGGCCTGCACCCAGACCAGCGCGAGGTGGACGCAGATGAAGAACAGGGCAAGCTGGCTCAGCGCCACCGCCAGGAAAAACGGCATGTCGCGCCGGGTCGGCACGGCCAGCCGGCGCGTCGCCAGCACGAGCGCCAAGGTAACGAGCGTCGACAGCGCGGTGCGCCCGAAGGCAAACCAGGTGGGCGCGGCGCCCTGCCCGATCGCCTCCTTGGTCACCGGCCAGGCGCTGCTGAACAGCAGCACGGCGCCGGCCAGCGGCAGAAGGCCCCGCCAGGTGACGCGCGGGGACGGGCTTGCGGCCACTGCCGCGTCAGTCGGCGACCTTCAGCATAATCTTGCCGATATGCGTGCTGCTTTCCATCAGCGCATGCGCGTCGGCCGCCTGTTCCAGCGGGAAGGTGGCGTGGATCACCGGGCCATACTGCCCCTGGTCGAGCAGCGGCCAGACCTTGGTGCGCAGTTCGTCGGCGATGGCGCCCTTCTGGGCGGTGCTGCGCGGGCGCATGGTGGAGCCGGTGACGGTGAGGCGGCGGGTCATGATCGGCGCCAGGTCAACGCCATCAAGCTTCGAGCCGCCGAGGAAGGCGATCAGCACCAGGCGGCCGTCGATGGCCAGCGCGCGAATGTTGCGCGGAAAATAACTGGCGCCCACCATGTCCAGCACCACGTCCACGCCGCGCCCTTCGGTCAGCGTCTTGATCTCGGCGCCGAAATCCTGCGTGCGGTAGTTGATGCCGGCGGCCGCGCCCAGCTTCACGCAGGCCGCCGCCTTCTCGTCCGAGCCGGCGGTGGCATAGGCGGTGGCGCCGAAGGCGGCGGCAAGCTGGATGGCGGTGACGCCGATGCCCGAGGTTCCGCCATGGATCAGCACACGCTCGCCGGCAGCGAGCCGCCCGGCCATGAACAGGTTGGCCCAGACGGTGAAATAGGTCTCCGGCAACGCGCCGGCCCGCAGCGCATCGTATCCCTTGGGCCATGGCAGGGTCTGGGCTTCCGGCGCCACGCAGTATTCCGCATAGCCGCCGCCGTTGGTCAGCGCGCAGACGCGGTCGCCGATCCTGTAGCCGCGCACCGCATCGCCCACCGCCACCACCGCGCCGGCCACCTCCAGGCCGATGAGCGGGCTGGCGCCGGGCGGCGGCGGATAGGAGCCGCTGCGCTGCGCCACGTCGGGGCGGTTGACGCCGGCGACCTGCACGCGGATCAGCACCTCATCCGGCCGCGGCGCCGGCAGCGGGGCGGTGGCGGGTCGCAGCACCTCCGGGCCGCCGGGGGCCGAAGCTTCGATGATGCGCATGGTGCTGGGGAGCGGCATGGCGATGTCCTTACGGGCGTTTGTCCAGGGTAGGTCGCGCCGCACGGCCGGCACGTCAAGCCTCGACAGCCGCCACGTCCGGTGATGCAGTGAAGGCGACGAACCGGCGCGGAGGCCTCCATGCGGATTTTCCAGCATCACGTGCTCGCAGTCGCCCCACGCGCGGCCCAGGACGTGGGCAAGCGCCTGCTGTCCTCGGCGGCTCCTGCGGCCCAGGCGGCCGGCGGGCGGGTGTTCGGGGTGTTCACGCCGATGATCGGGCTGTCGAACAACCATGTCGTCATGCTGTCGGAATTCCCCGACGAGGCGGCGGCGCGCGGCGTCGACCTGCTGGCCGGCATCCCCGCCGGCATGGAGCGGCACGAATTCTGGGAGCCCGACCCGCGACCCGCGGCCGACGAGGCCTTTCCGGAGGCCGACGGATTTTTCTCGCATCGCTGGTTCGACTGCGCCGATGCCGACTGGCCGCGCTTTCGCGAATTGTCCGCCACCGCGTGGGACAATTTCGAGGGCGTGCACGACACTCGCGTGATCGGCTTCTGGCGCAGCCGCACGGCCCCAGGCCTGGGGCTGACCCGGGTGTGGCTGATGGCCTGGTACAAGCACCTCGCCGCCTGGGAGGCATCGCGCTTCGTGCTGAATCCCGTGGGCACCGCCGCCGAGCAGGCCTTCGCCAATTTCCGCGCACGGCGCGACCTGACCGTCGACTCGGCCGTGTCGATGCTACGGCGCGTGACCTGAAAGGTGGCGGTTTACGCCGCTGGCCCAACAGGTAAGCTGCCATCCATGCCCGCACCCGATCCGATCACCGCCGAACTGTTCCGTAACGCCATCGTGGCCATCGGCGACGAGATGGCGCTGACCATCTATCGCGCCGCCTATTCCGGTGTGCTGAAGAACAACATGGACTACTCCACCGCCGTCTGCGACGCCGAGGGGCGGCTGGTGGCGCAGGGGCTGTCGCTACCCGGCCATCTCTGCTCGATCCCGATCGCCCTGCAATCCTGCCTGCGCCATTTCGGCGACGACATCGCCGAGGGCGACATACTGTGCATGAACGACCCGTACGACGGCGGCATGCACCTGCCGGACATCTTCGTGTTCCGCCCGGTGTTCGTGGATGGCACGCCGATCGCCTGGGCGGCGACAATCTGCCACCACACTGATGTCGGCGGGCGGGTGCCCGGCTCCAACGCCTCGGACAGCACCGAGATCTATGCCGAAGGGCTGCGCATCCCGCCGGTGAAGCTGCACGAGCGCGGCGTGCCCAATGCCACGCTGCTGCGCATCCTGGACCGCAACGTGCGCGTGCCGGCGCGCGTGATGGGTGACCTGCGCGCCCAGCTCGCCGCCTGCGAGATCGCCCATCGCGGCGTGCGCGACCTGGTGGCACGCCACGGCGCCGAAGGCTTCCGCACCCTCGTGGCCGAGACCATGGACCATAGCGAGCGCCTGGCCCGCGCCTGCATCGCCGAACTGCCGGACGGCGAGGCGACCTTCACCGACTGGATCGACGACGACCAGATCGACGCGGGCGTCCCCATCAAGCTGGTCTGCACCGTGCGCAAGCAGGGCGACCACATGGTGATGGACTGGACCGGCTCCAGCCCGCAGGTGAAGGGCGCCATCAACAACACCTGGAGCTACACGGCCGCGGCCTCGTTCACCGCGGCCAAATGCGTGCTGCGCGAAAACATGCCGAACAACGACGGCGTGTTCCGCTGCATCGAGGTGATCGCCCCGCCCGGCACCGTCACCAACGGGGTGCTGCCGGCCGCCTGCGCGGCGCGTGGGCTGACCGGCTTCCGCTGCGCCGATGCGGCCTTCGGGGCGCTGGCGATGCTGTATCCCGACCGGGTGTTCGCCGGATCGGACGGCGGCAACACCGGCATCACCATCGGCGGCTACGATGCCGACAGGAAGCCGTTCATCTATGTCGACTTCCTCTCCGGCGCCTGGGGCGGCCGGCCCTGGGCCGACGGGCTGGACGGCAACACCAACATGTTCGCCAACATGGCCAGCTTCTCCATCGAGGTGATCGAGGCGGAGAATCCGCTGGAGGTGCTGGACTACGAGATGCTGCCCGACACCGCCGGGCCGGGGAAATTCCGCGGCGGCGCCTCGCTGCGCCGCACCTGGCGGATGCTGGAGGGCGAGGGAATGCTGCAGGTGCGCGCCGACCGGGCGACGCATCGGCCATACGGGCTGTGGGGCGGCGGGCCGGGGTCGCCCAGCCGCAATGTCCTCAACCCGGGCGCGGATGAGCAGGCCCTGCACGCCAAGCTGACCATGACGCTGCGGCGCGGCGAGGTGTTCCGCCACGAACTGCCCGGCGCCGGCGGCTGGGGTTCCCCGCTGGACCGGAGCCTCGATGCAGTGGCGAAGGACCTGCGCGACGGGCTGGTGACGATCGAGGGCGCGGCGCGCGACTACGGCGTGGTGGCGGCAGGCGATCCGCCGCTGGTCGATGCGGCAGCGACCGAGGTGCTGCGAATACGGATCCGCGCCGACCGGCCAAAGGCGCCGGATGTTGCCTGGCATCCGCTGCACGAAATGCGGGGCTGAGGCGATGCAGGGCCTGCGCATCGGCGTCGATATCGGCGGCACCTTCACCGACCTCGTGGCGATCGCCGGGGACGGGACGATCACCACGCACAAGACCGCCTCCACCCCGGCCGACTATTCGATCGGCATCGAGACCGGGCTGCGCGCCCTGCTGGCCGATGGAGCAGGCGGCCGCCAGGATGTGGCCGAGGTGCTGCATGCCACCACCGTCGGCTCGAACACGATCCTGGAGGGCCGTGGCGCGCGCACCGCTTTGATCACCACGCGCGGCTTCCGCGACGTGCTGGAGATCCGCGACCTGCGCATGCCGCGCCTGTACGACATGGGCTGGACCAAGCCGCCCGCCCTGGTGGAGCGGCGGCTGCGGCTGGAGGTGGTGGAGAAGATGCGGCCCGACGGCAGCATCGCGGTGCCGCTCGACCCCGCGAGCGTAGCTGCGGCCATCGAATTCCTGCGCAGGGAGGGTGTGGCCAGCGTGGCGATCTGCCTGCTGCACAGCTACGCCAACCCGGCGCACGAGCAGATCATCGCCGCCGCCCTGGCCGAGGCGATGCCGGATGTGGCGGTGACGGCGAGCCACGCGCTGCTGCCGGAGATAAAAGAGTATCCGCGCACCTCCACCACGGTCGTGAACGCCTATGTGCAGCCGGTGGTGCGCGCCTATCTCACGTCGCTGCAGGCCCGGCTGGCGGCGTTGGGGATCACCGCGCCGCTGCACCTGATGCAGTCCAATGGCGGCCTCGCCTCCGCCGCCACCGCCGCCGCGGCACCGGCGCGCATTGTCGAGAGCGGCCCAGCCGCCGGCGTGGTCGGGGCGGCCGCCCTGTCCGCCCGCCTCGGCATCGACCGGGCGATCACCTTCGACATGGGCGGCACCACCGCCAAGGCCGGCGTGGTGGAGAACGGCCAGGTGCTGCGCGCCGAGGCGATGGAGGTCGGTGCGGGGGTGATGGCCGGAGCCCGACTGCTGGTCGGGGCCGGCTACATGCTCAAGCTGCCGGCGATCGACCTGGCGGAGGTGGGCGCCGGCGGCGGCTCCATTTGCCGGCTGGACGCCGCGGGCGCGCCCAAGGTCGGGCCGCACTCGGCCGGCGCCGATCCGGGGCCGGTCTGCTACGGGCGCGGCGGCACTGAGCCGACGATCACCGACTGCAACCTGGTGCTCGGCTACCTCGACCCGGCGGGGCTGGCCGGCGGGGCGCTGCGCCTGGACGCAGCGGCGGCGTGGGCGGCGGTGGCGGAGAAACTCGCCGCGCCCCTGGGGCTTGCCGTCGAGGAGGCGGCGCACGGCATGTTGCGCGTCGTCTCGGCCACCATGATGCGGGCCATCCGCGCGGTGACGGTGGAGCGCGGGCGCGATGCGCGGGACTTTTCGCTGGTAGCCTTCGGCGGCAACGGGCCGCTGTTCGCCGCGGGCATCGCCGCCGATCTTGGCATCGGCCGCATCGTGGTGCCGCCGATGCCCGGACTGTTCAGCGCCTTCGGCCTGCTGGTGGCCGACACCGAGCACCACGCCACCCGCTCACTGCGCATGCGCGTCTTCTCGGCCGATCCCGTGGTGCTGCAACAGGCTCTGGACGGGCTGGTGGCCGAGGGTCGCGAACGGCTTGCCGCCGACGGCTTTGCCCCCGCGGCGCAGGCGATGCAGCTGGGCGCGATGGCCCGCTATGTCGGGCAGTCCAGCGAGATTGCCGTCAGCCTCGATCTGGCCGATGCCGCGACCGTGCTGGCCGCCCTGCCCGCTTCATTCGCGGCGGAGCACGAGCGCACCTACGGCTTCCGCGCGCCGCCCGATGAGCCGGTGGAACTGATGGCGCTGTCGCTGATCGCCCGTGGCATTCCCGCAGCCCCGCGCTTGCCGTCGCGCATTCCGCCCCGCGCCGCCACCGCGCCAGCCAGCCGCAGGGCGTGGTTCGCCGGAGCAGGCTGGTTGGAAACACCGGTATGCGATCGGGCGGGGCTGGAAGGGGCACCGCGCACCGGGCCGCTGATCGTGCAGGAATACGATGCCACGTGCCTGGTGCCGCCGGGCATGTCCGCGGCCCTGGACGGGTTCGGCGCGCTGATACTCACCCGCGACTGGTACCAACCGCCCTATTGATTGACCGATGTACAAAGGCAAGGCCAGGGCTTTGCCCTGGACCCACTAAAGGCCGGCGGCCTTTGGAAACCATTTTATTATCATATAGTTAAGGTCCAGGGGCTTGGCCCCTGGTGGGTCCAGGGCAAAGCCCTGGCCTTGCCTAACGAAGGATCGTTCTTGACGGCGGTTGGTATGAGCCACTTGGCCTGGAAAAGTCGTCCTGAACGCATTCGAGCCTGGGCGGCCACGGATTGGCCACCCAGGCTCGTGCATCGCGCGGCCCTTCCGGGCCGGCTTGTCAGTGAAGGGTGCGGCGGCGGCGTGCCACGCCCAGACCGATCAGGCCGACCGAGATCAGCGCCAGCGTCGCCGGCTCCGGCACGTCGGTCGAGGGCGGCGGACCGTCGATCAGGTACGCAAGACGCTGGGTGGATCCTGCCGGCACCGGCTCGAGAATCCCGACTTGCTTGTCTGCGGCATCGACGAATCCGTTGGTCGAGCCAGCCGCGTAGGTCAAATAAGCATCGGCCAAAATGTTGATGGTGTTGTTGGTTGTGGTCACGGCGGGGGGGTTGAACACGGCCTTCCAAATAGCGAGCTGCGTGGCAGCATTGTTGTTGGCGACGGAGAGACCACCGTTGAAGGAGCTTCCGCCAATGATCAGCTTCTCGATGGTCACCAACAGCGCTGGCGCCAAGGCGGTGCTTGTGCTGAAGGTGCCGCCGCCCGCCAGATTGTGAAAGATATCAACGCACCAAGACGCGATATTCGCCGCGGCTTGAAAACCTGATCCGGAGTCGATCGTGACGCCAGTCAACATGATCTGGCCCGCAGTGATGCTGAGCGGGTTTGCCAATCCGCCACCGCTGATCGTGATGGTCTTACCGGCCGGCGAAATTCCCGCGCCCGTGTATTTAACGGTATCGGCGAACACAGGTTGGGCCAGAAGCCCGACGGCGACGACCGCAGCGACTGCGGTGGTTCGAAACAGCGACAACATGGTATACGCTCCATTTTTCTTGCCGCTCCATCGAGGATGCGGCGGCGGGGGAAAGGCTTTTCGCCCAGATCATGGAGCAAGAACCGGGCCAGTTTTTGCAGCCCAATGATTCCATCAATTTATGCGAAGCGTCTCATCAAAGCGTCGGAATTCTTACATACCCCGCGCCTCGTTATTCCACCGATAATCGGCCGTCAAACGAGTGATACCAGTAACTTATGAGGCAACCGCCGACACCTGTAATCAAACGCAACCATGTAAAGAAGTCTGACATCCGTCGTGCGATCCGCAGAATTCCTCGCGGCCAACCCGCCGCAAGGCTCCGCCAGGCCATAAAAGGCCATTCACGAATCCGTGAGATTTATGACGCAGGGCCACCCCACGGGAAGGAGCGGCCGCCCAGAGGAGTAGCAAGAATAGACAACCCAAGGTTGAATTACTTTACTGCTGAAAACGCAGAAACGAACGTGAAGCGCCGCAATAGTATGCGATAAATTCGCGATTCTGACCAAAAAGCCTTTACTTTATGCCGACGTTTGCGGCACAGACATCTTCAGGTTGTCCGTGATTCCAACGTTCTGTCACTCCTGCTTCACAGGCCGTCAGCATGTCCCTATGTGTTTGCCTATCCTGCTCCAGCGGCACAACCAAAGGAGGCGACTGGAGCCAGTCGTCGTTCCTCTGCGCCAGCTTCGACCCCTACGCGGCGACCGATCAAGACACGCAGGGCAGCTGGAACGACCCTACGTCCGGGCCACTCCCGGCCAATACCGCGCTGGCGACAGGGATCGGCACCACGGGAAACTTCGTCAATCAGGACATCCATGGCCTGCTGAGCGGCACCGCCTGGTCGGGAACGACGGTCACCTTCAGCTTTCCCACATCGGCCGCCTTCTACGGGGCCACCTACACCGACCCTGCCGCAAGCAACGGCTTCCAGCCGCTCAGCACCGCGCAGCAGAGCGTTGCTCGCTACGCCTTCGACCTGATCTCGCGGTCCAGCGGGCTCAACTTCGTCGAGATCACCGAGACCATGTCCACCCACGCCACCATCCGGCTGGCTGGCTCGTCGTATCCGTCGACATCCTACGCCTACCTTCCCGGACCGTTCTCGCGCGACGGCGACATCTGGTTCGGCAATATCCGCAACACCGAGCCGACCAAGGGGAGCTACGCCTACTCGACCTTCCTGCACGAAATCGGCCACGCCATCGGCCTGAAGCACGGCCAATCGGCCACCGGGTCCATGGCTGTCTTTGGCGTACTTCCCGCCGAGCACAATTCCACCGAGTGGTCGGTGATGACGTACATGTCGTATATCGGCGCCGCGGGCACGGCCTACGAGAACGCGCCGGGCAGCGGCAACCAGACCTACATGATCAACGACATCGCTGCGATGCAGCACATGTATGGCGCCAACTTCAACACCAACGCCGGCAACACCGTCTATACCTGGAGCCCGACCACCGGCGAGATGTTCATCGACGGCGTGGGCCAGGGTGCTGCGACCACCAACACCGCCTATGCCGCCATCTGGGACGGCAACGGCACCGACACGTACGACCTGTCCAACTACACCACCAACCTCTCCCTCGACCTCCGGCCCGGCGAGTGGTCGATCTTCGACACGACGCAGTTGGCAAGGCTTGGCGGCGGCAACCTCGCCCACGGCAATGTGGCTAACGCGCATCGCTGGCTGAACAGCGACAACCGCTCGCTGATCGAGAACGCCATTGGCGGCAACGGCGATGATACGGTGGTGGGCAACGATGGCGCGAACGCGCTGTGGGGCGGGGCGGGCGACGACATCCTGTTCGGGCTGCTCGGCGACGATACCCTTCATGGCGGCGAAGGCATCGACACGGCGATGTTCAGCGGCGCGGCTAAAGATTACGCCATCACGTCGTTGGGCGGCGGCAGCTTCCAGGTGGCGGGCCCTGACGGCACCAAGTCGCTTCACGACATCGAATACCTGCAGTTCGGCGATGCGGCCCCCTTGGCACTCGCTGTCGCGGCCGCGGCCTGCTTCGTCGCCGGAACGCGCATCACCACGCTAGGCGGAGAGCGGGAGGTGCAGGCGCTGAGGGTCGGCGACCTGGTGGCAACGCAGGGCGGCCAGCCCAGGCCCATCCGCTGGATCGGCCGGCGCCACTACCCGGCGGCGCTGGTGGCGGCCAACCCGCAGCTTCAGCCGGTGCGCATCCGCGCCGGCGCACTGGCAGCCGGCGTGCCGCGCCACGACCTGCTGCTATCGCCGCAGCACGCCGTATGGGTCGCACCCGGCCTGCTGGTGCCGGCGGCGGCGCTGGCCAATGGTTGCTCCATCGTCCATGAGCCCGCTCGCGACGTGACCTACCTGCATATCGAGCTTGAGCGGCACGAACTGATCCTGGCCGAAGGCGCCCCAGTCGAGAGCTTCGTCGACGAGGACAGCCGCGCCCTGTTCGACAATGCCGCGGACTACCGAACGCTATACCCCGGCGCCCGCCCCGCCCCGCCGCCAATGCCGCGCACCGAGGGCGGCTTCGCCCTGGAAGCCGCCCGGCGCGCCTTGGCCGAACGCGCCGGTCTGCAACCGCGCGGCGCGACTCCCGGCGCCTTGCAGGGCCACGTGGAACGGATCGCCGGTGGCTTCATCGAAGGCTGGGTGCTGGACACCGCCAACCCCGCCGAACCCGTGGAACTGCGCATGCTGACCGGGCTCGGCCCGCGCCGCGTCATCGCCAACCGCTACCGCGGCGACCTGCAGCGCGCTGGCATCGGCACGTTCCGCCACGGCTTCCGCGAGCCGGTTGGCATGCGCCCGAAGGGGATCGCATTCATCCGCCCCGGCGACGGCGCCTGCCTGCCTTGGGCCACCGCCTGACCGGTCGCGGGGCGGTGCCGATGGCCGCGCGCGGCGGGCCGTTAGCCCTCGCAGCCCGGCGGCACCCGCCGGGCCTGGGTCGCCTGCTCGAAGGCATAGGCGATACGAAGCAGTTTCGCCTCGTTCCACGCGCGCCCGGCGAAGGTGGCGCCTAGCGGGTAGTCGGGTGTCGCGGTATTGCCGACGCCCGCGGTGAAGCCGGCCGGCACCAGCACGCTGGGATAGCCCGGCTTCGCGGCAATCCCGGCACCGGCCTGGCCCGGGAACAGCACCGCATCCAGCTTGTGGCCGTCCATGTATGCGTCCATGCCCATCCGCCCGGCGGTCTGCAGGTCGAGCCGGCGGGCGGATTTGTATTCCGGCTCCGACAAGTCGCCCTTGGTGAATGAAGCGGCGCGGAAGATGTCCTGCCCGAAGCGCAAGCAGCGTTCGGCATTCGCCTCGTTGAAGGCGATGATGTCATCGATGCCGCGCATGCGGGTGCCGCGCAGCCATTCCGTGAGGTATTCGTTGATGTCGTGCTTCAGTTCATAGACGAACACGGTCGACACGCGCTGCACGGTATGGCGAACGGGGCTTTCTGGGTTGGTGACCAGCACCGCCATGTCGGTGCCCGGCGCGCCGATCCAGCCGCGCGTGGGCATGGAGGCGCGCACGATCACCGCGCCGAGGTCGGCCAATGCCTCGATCGCCTGGTCCATCACGCGGCGGGCGCGCTTGTTGAGCGGGCCGTAATAGATGTCGTTGGCCGGGTCGTCCGGGTCGCTGGGCACGCCGATGCGCATGCCCTTCGCCCCATCGCTGCGCAGGTCCGCGGTGTAGTCGGCGGGGCGCTTCAACTTCGCCGTCGCCGGGTCAACCGGGTCGGGCTGGGCCAGCACATTCAATAGAATCGCGGCATCGCGCACAGTCCGGGTCATCGGCCCAGCGGTGTCCTGGCTGTGCGAAATCGGCAGGATGCCGGCGCGGCTGACCAGCCCGACGGTGGGCTTCACCGTCACCACGCCGCTCTGGTTGGCCGGCGAAAGCAGCGAGCCCGATGTCTCGGTGCCGATGGCGGCCACCGCCAGCCCCGCCGCCACCGCCACGCCGGAGCCCGCCGAGGAACCGCCGGGCTGCACCACGGGGATGTTATCGCGAAACAGATCGGGCACGTGCGCGTTCTTCACCTGCCCGCCGAGCGACGAGTAGCCCGAGGGCATGCCGACGGTGAGGATATTGGCGAACTCGGTCAGGTTCGCCTTGCCCAGGATCACCGCGCCGGCATCGCGCAACAGGCGGGTGACTGTGGCATCGCGCCGTGCCTTCGCATCGGCCAGGGCCAGCGAGCCTGCGGTGGTGTTCTGCTTGTCGCCGGTGGCGATGTTGTCCTTCAGCAGGATCGGCACACCCTCCAGAGGGCGCGGCGTCTTGCGCTTGCCGGCGTCGATCTTGCCGGCGATGGCAAGCGCGTCCGGGTTGACCTGGCGCACCGAATTGAGCGCCAAGCCGGTGCGATCGATCTTCTCGATGCGGTCGAGGAAAGCCTGGGTCAGTTGGGGCGCCGTGGTCTGCCCGCTGTCCAGGGCCGCCCGCGCGGCCTCGATGGTGCTGTTGGACAGGTCCTTCATGACGGGTCGTTCCTTCGCGTCGGTTCGGCGACGAGGCGGTCGTACAGCTCGGGGTCGGTCGCCCCCTCGGTGCTGAACAGCAACACGCGGCTGGCCGGGCCGAGGTTCAGGGCGGCGCGGGCAGCCGGGTCCGCAGCGGCCAGCAGCAGGGCAGCCAGCCCCGCCACGCCGGATTCGCCGGCCACGATGCCGTCCTGCGCCAGCAGCTTCATGCAGTCCACCGCCGCTTCGTCGGGCACCGCCATGAACGCATCGGCGGCGCGCGATAGTTCCTGCCAGGCAAGCAGGCTCGGCTCGCCGCAGGCCAGGCCCGCCATCAGCGTGTCGAGGTCACCGGGAATGGCCACCGGCTCGCCCGCCTCGGCGCTGGCCAGCAGGCAGGCGGCGCGGTCGGGCTCGGCCACCACCAGGAACGGGCGCGGGGTCAGCCGCTCGCGCAGTTGCACCGACACGGCCGCCGCCGCGCCGCCCACACCGCCCTGGATGAAGCAATGCGTGGGGGCCGCCCCCTGCCACTGGTCCATCGCCTCGTCCGCCATCAGCCGATAGCCCTGCATCACGTCCACGGGAACAGTGGTGTAGCCTTCCCACGAAGTGTCGGAGATGACGAACCAGCCCTCCCGCGCGGCCACCCTGGCGGTCTCGCGCACCGCATCGTCATAGGTGCCGGGCACGCGGCGCACCTCGGCCCCGTAGCGGGCGATCGCGTCCACCCGGCCCTGGCTGACGGTGGCATGCACATAGATCACGCAGCCGCAGCCGAAGCGCTGCGCCCCCCAGGCGACCGAGCGGCCGTGGTTGCCGTCGGTGGCGCTGGTGACGGTGATGGCGCGCGTCGCACCGGCATATTTGCCGGCCACGAGGTCGGCCGAACTGGCCTGGGGGGCGACCCCGCGCTGCGCCAGTTCGTTGGCCAGAAGCTGCGCCACCGCATAGGCGCCGCCCAGCGCCTTGAAACTGCCCAGGCCAAAGCGCCCGGCCTCGTCCTTGAGCTGCACCGAGCCGACGCCGGCCATCACCGCGATGCGCGCCAGGTCGCGCAGAATGGTCGGCGCATAGCCGGGCCAGGAGGTGATCTCCGCCTTGGCGCGGCGAAATCCGGCCGATGGCAGCACCACCACCCCGGGCGTGCCGGCATGGGGGTTGGCGAACAGGCTGAAGGGGTATGGCGGTAGCATCCGCCTATGCTGCGTCGCGCGCTGCCGGCCCGCAAGCCTTACAACACCCGGGTCAAGCCGCACCGGGCAAAGGTGTGCGCAACAGCCGGCGGACCAGCAGGGCGGCCAGCACCGGCGGGATGGTGAAGGCGGTGAACAGCCAGCCTGCAGCATCCGATGCCCCCTGCACGCCACCCGGCTCGGCGATCCCGGCAAGGTTGGTCACCACGCCGCCAAGGGCCGAACCGAAGGCATAGGTGGTCATCAGCACGATCGTGATCGAGGCCGCGGCCACGTCCTTCTCGTTGTCGGCGGCAAATGCGAACACGCGCGGGCCGAGATGTGGCCAGGCAATGCCGATGCCCAGGCCCATCAGCGCGAGGCAGATGCCGATCATCAGCACCGCGCCGCCGGCGGGGTCGTGCACCGGCATCAGCACGCCCAGGAAGGCAAGGCTGAACGCCATCAGCAGCGGCCCGAGCCGCATCATCAGCGAAACCTTGCCCGGCGAGCCGCCGGAACTGAGCACCGCGCCGGTGGTCCAGCCCGCCGACATCACCGCCGAGAGGAAGCCGGCGTGCAGCGGAGTCATCCCGTGCAGAATCTGCAGGAAATACGGCACGAAAATCTCGGTGTTCACCCCGAACGCCAGCATCATCATCGCGCCATAGGCCGCCCCCAGTGGGGTGGCCGGGTTGGTGCCGCCGCGCGGCAGCAGGTGCAGCGGGCTGGTCGCCTCCAGCCGGAAAAACCACGCCATGCCCAGCGCGGCCACGCCCAGTCCGGCGAGGTTCCCGGCCATCGAGCCCGAAGTGCCGCCGACCGAAACGGCCATCACCGAGCCCGCGAGCACCGCGAGGTTGAGAAAGGCCATCCTGGTGCGCGGCGCCGCCAGCCGGGCGAGGTCACGCGGCATCGCCACAGCCACCAGCAGCACCAGCAGCGGCACCAGCCCCAGCATCGACCAGAACGCCCAGCGCCAGGCGCCATACTCGGCGAAGATGCCGCCCACCGCGGGCCCCGCCAGCGTCGCCACGCCCCAGGCCGCCGAAATCACCGACAACGCGCGCGACCATAGATGGGCCGGGAACAGCAGCCGCACCATCGAGAACGACAGTGCGGAGAGCAGCCCCGCCCCCAGCCCCTGCACCAGCCGCGCGGCCAGCAGGGTGGCCATGTTCGGCGCCAGCGCGCAGCCGGCGGTGCCCAGCGCGAACAGCCCCAGCGCCACGCGGTAGGTGCCCTGGGGCCCCGCACGGTAGAGCAGCCGCGCGCATGCCGCGCCCCCGAGGAGCGATGCCACCACATACAGCGTGGTGCTCCAGGCAAAGAACCGCATGCCGCCGATGTCGGCCACCACCGTGGGCATGATCGTCACCACGATGAAGGTGTTGATGGCATGCAGGATCATGCCGCCGCCCACCACCAGGCAGCGCGCGAGGTTCTCGCCGCGCAGCATGCTGCCCCACCCCTCCTCCGCGCCGCCCCGCTGCACCACCTCGCCCGTCCCGCCTTCGTCAGCCATCGCCTGTTCCCCCGCGTGCCCGCACCATGACGAAATCCGCGATCTTGGGAAGCCACCGCCACGCAGGCGCGGGCACCGCCCTTCCAACATGCCGGCGCCTGTGCTTATCCGGGGGCGATCAACGGGAGACGACCATGCGCATATCGATCCTGGGCGGCGGCGGATTCCTGGGGCGGCGGGTGGCCGCGCGCCTCGCCGCCGCCGGGCACCTGGGCGGGCGGCAAATCACCGCGATGACCCTGTTCGACCTCGCCGCGCCCCCGGCGCCCAAAGCAGACTTCCCGGTGCACGCCCTGGGCGGTGACATCGCCGAGCTGCCGGAGGCCGCGATCCCGGCGGGCACCGACGCAGTCTTCCATCTCGCTGCCGTGGTCAGCGCCGCCGCCGAGGCCGACTACGACCTGGGACGGCGGGTGAACCTGCACGGCACCGACGCGGTGATCGATGCCTGCCGCCGCGTGGTGGGGGCCGGCGCCGCCCCGCCCCGCGTGGTGTTCACCAGCAGCGTCGCCAGCTTCTCCGGCGGGCAGTCCGCCATGCTCGGCGACGATGCCCGCCAGGTGCCGGCCAATTCCTACGGCACCCAGAAGGCCGCGGCCGAGATGCTGCTGGCCGATGCCACCCGGCGCGGCTTCATGGACGCGGTCTGCCTGCGCCTGCCCACCATCATCGTGCGCCCCGGACGGCCCAACAAGGCGGCGAGCAGCTTCTTCTCCGCCATCGTGCGCGAGCCCCTGCTGGGCCTGCCGACCGAACTGCCGGTGCCCGACGACTTCAAGGTCTGGGTCGCCAGCCCCGCCAGCGCGGTCGCCTGGCTGCTGCACGCGGCCGCCATGCCCACCGCGGCACTGGGGTTGGATCGCAGCCTGAACCTGCCTGGCTTGTCGGTGACAGTGGGCGAGATCATCGAAGCACTGGAGCAGGTCCGCCAGGGTGCCTCGGCGCTGGTCGCCCGCAAGCCGGACCCGGCCATTGCCGAGATCGTCGGCGGCTGGCCCGCTGGCTTCACCGCCGCACGCGCCCGTGCCCTGGGCTTTGCCGGTAACGAGGCGCTGGTCGAGGTTGTGCGCGCCTTCGTCGCCGAGGACCTGGAGGAGACGCGGCGCGACCGCGGCATGGCCTGAGGCCGCAGGGGCGCGGCTGGGGTCTCGCCCAGCTTTGCGCGCGACGCCTATGTCGTCTGCGTGAACATGAGCAGGAATTTAGCCATTTTCATCCGGTAGTCAGTTGCGGGGCCGGCCGGTGCGGCCCATGAATGGCGTCTCCTCAATGCCGCGCACGGCGGGGCCGATCCGGCGGCAACGCACATGCGGGCGAAGGTTTGGATGGTTTGCGCATTGCCGATTTACCAGGGGCGGACCTGATCGGTCGGCCAATTGCCTGGGGCAAACGAAACGTCCGGCGCCATCTGGCGCCGCGGCGCATTTTGCGTTTGTTGCGCCCGCGCCGTACTGCCCACGATGACGAGGCCCCCGTGCGGGTGCGCCGCGGCATCGGCTTCTGGGTCACTCATGCCCCCGCCACGCTACGTGCCCTGGTGCGTACCGACGAGATGTGGCTGGCGGTGCTGGCCGCCTTCGTGGGCGCGTTCGCCGGCCTCGCGGTGATCGCGATGAGTGCGGTCACCCATGCCATGCACCGGGTACTGTTCGACCTGGGTCCGCACGACCGGCTGTCGGCGCAGGTGGAGATTGGCCTTTGGAACGCCCTGCTGGTGCCCAGCCTGGGCGGGCTGGTGCTGGGGTTGAGCGGTCTTGCATTGGCACGATGGTGGCCGCGCCGCGCGGTCGATGCGATCGAGGCCAACGCCCTGCATGGCGGGCGCATGTCGGTGAACGACAGCCTCATCGTGGTTCTCCAGACCATGTGGTCCAACGGCGTCGGCGCCTCGGTGGGGCTGGAGGCCGGCTACACCCAGATCGGCGCCGCCATCGCCTCGCGCCTCGGCCGCAGCTTCCGGCTGCGCCGCAACGACCTGCGGCTGATGGTGGGCTGCGGCGCGGCCGGCGCCATCGCCGCGGCCTTCAACGCTCCGCTGGCCGGCGCATTCTACGCGTTCGAACTGGTGATCGGCACCTACACCCTGGCCGCCCTGGCCCCGGTGATCATCGCCTCGATCGTCGCGGTGTCGATCTCGCGCGTGCTGATGCCCGAGGCCTTCGCCTTCGACCTGCGCCTGCCGCTGGCCGTCGAACCGGTGAACTACCTGCCGATCCTGCTGCTGGGCGTGGTCTGCGCCCTGGTCGGCATCGCCATCATGCGCGGCGTGACCCTGACCGAGGACGGCTTCCGGCGCTCGCGCGTGCCGGTCTGGCTACGCCCGGCGATCGGTGGACTGGCGATCGGCGGACTGGCGATGATCACGCCGCAGGTCCTGTCGGCAGGCCACGGCGCGTTGCAGGTCAATATCGACGCGCCGTTCACCCTCGGCGCGCTGCTGCTGCTGATCGTGCTGAAATCCGTGGCCTCGGCCATCTCGCTCGGCTCAGGCTTCCGCGGCGGGCTGTTCTTCGCCTCGCTGTTCCTCGGCGCGATGGTCGGCAAGGCCTTCGCCGCGGCGCTGGAGATGGTCACCGCGGTGCATGCCATCCCAAGCGTGGTCGCCGCCCTGGTGGGAATGAGCGCGCTGGCCGTGGCCATCGTCGGCGGGCCGCTGACCATGGCGTTCCTGGCGCTGGAAACCACCGGCAGCCTGCCGCTGACCGTCGCCGTGGTGGCCGCCTCGGTGATCTCCTCGCTGACCGTGCGCCGCACCTTCGGCTATTCCTTCGCCACCTGGCGCTTCCACCTGCGCGGCGAGGCAATCCGCAGCGCGGTCGATATCGGCTGGATGCGCAACCTCACCGTCGGCCGCATGATGCGCCGCGAGGTGCGCACGGTGCGCAGCGACACCGCGCTGGCCAGTTTCCGCCGCGACTTCCCGCTCGGTGTCACCGATCGGGTGGTGGTGGTGGACGATACGTCGCGCTACGCAGGTATCGTTCTGGTGGCCGAGGCCCATACCCAAGGCGAGCGGCCGCCGGACAAGGGCACCGGCACGATCGCCGACCTGCTGCACAACGCCGACGACATGCTGGTGCCGCAGATGACCATCAAGGACGCCGTCAACCTGTACGAAACCGCCGAGGCCGATGCGCTGGCGGTGGTCGACGGCAAGGAGAGCCGGCGCGTCATCGGCCTGCTGACCGAGCAATACGCCCTGCGCCGCTACAGCGAGGAACTGGAACGGCGGCGGCGGGAGTTGTCCGGCGAATAGGCGTCCCTATTCCTCCTCGATCACCGGAGGGCGATGCACCGTGACAGGCGGCAGCTTCCCCACCCACTTCTCCAACGCCACCAGGCAGGACTGCGCGCTCGGCCCCTGCCCCAGCTTCGAGGTGCCGACGTCGCGCGTCAGCACGTTCGGGTTGCCATGCACGCACAGGCTGCCGGGCACGCCGGGCTCCAGCGGGTCGAACCACGCCCCGGTCGCCAGCACCGCCACCCCCTGGCGCAGGCCGTCGGTGAGCACCGCGCCGGCGAGGCAAGCGCCGCGGGCGTTGAACACCCGCACCACGTCGCCCGCTGCGATGCCGCGCGCCGCCGCGTCGGCCTCGTGCAGCAGGATCGGCTCGCGGCCCTGGATCTTGGAGGCGAGTGACACGCGGGCCATGTCCATCTGGCCATGCAGCCGGGTCGCCGGCTGCACGCTCAACAGGTGCAACTGGCCCGGTGACGCGGTGCCGAGATATTCCACCGGCGCGCGCCAGACCGGGTGCCCCGGGCAGTCGTCGTAGCCGAAGCTGGCGATCCGTTCGGAAAATATCTCGATGCGGCCGGAGGGTGTGTTCAGCTTCGCCGCCTCGGGGTCGGCACGGAAGGCGCTGAAGGCGACGAAGGGGCGCGCGGGCTCCGCCACCTCCACCATGCCCGCTTCCCAGAACGCGTCGAAATCCGGCAGGTCCACGCCCATCCGCGCGTTCACCTCCCGCGCCCGGCCGTACATGGCGCGCAGCCAGGCACCCACGTCGCGCTGCTGGGTGAAGCGCGGCCGCACGCCCAGGGCCTCGGCGATATCGCCCATGTAGTCGTACTCGTCGCGCGCCTGGCCCTGCGGCGCCACCAGCCGCTTCATCGCCAGGATGAACCGGTCGAGCGAGCCGGAGCCGATATCGTCGCGCTCCATCGTGGTGGTGGCCGGCAGCACGATGTCGGCATGGCGGGCCACCGGCGTCCACCACGGCTCACTGACGATGATCGTCTCCGGCTTCGCCCAGGCGCGCAGCAGGCGGTTGAGGTCCTGGTGGTGGTGGAACGGATTGCCGCCGGCCCACCAGACCAGCCGCGTGTCGGGATAGGTGATGCGCCGCCCGTTCCAATCCACCACGTCGCCCGGCCGCTCCAGCATGTCGGTGATCCGCGCGACGGGGATGAAGGAATGCGCCGGGTTGGGCAGCGCCGGCAGGCTCACCGAGGGCACCATCACCCGCGCCCCGCCCATGCCATTCTCGCTGCCCAACCCGAAGCAGAAGCCCTGGCCTGGCAGGCCGATGCGGCCGAGCATCGCGGCCAGGGCGGTCAGCATCCAGTACGGCTGCTCGCCCGCCTCGGCGCGCTGCAGCGACCAGGCGGCCGTCAACATGTGCGGCTGCCCCGCCAGGGCACGCGCCAGCGCCACGATGTCGGAAGCCGCCAGCCCGGTTTCGCCCGCCGCCCAGTCCGGCGACTTGGCCACCCCGTCGGCCTCGCCCATGACGTAGGCGCGCAGACTCGCGTAGCCAGTGGTGCAGCGGGACAGGAAATCGTGGTCCACCTGCCCTTCGGCGATCAGCACATGCGCCAGCGCCAGCATCATCGCCGTGTCGGTGCCCGGGCGGATCGGCCACCATTCCGCCGACACGTCGCCCGGCATGTCGGCGCGGATCGGCGAGACGTTGACGATGCGGATGCCCGCTGCCGCCGCCCGGCCCAGCCACAGCCCCATCTCGTGCCGCGCCCCGCCGCCCGCGTTCACCTGGCCGTTGCGCAGGGTGATGCCGCCGAAACACACCAGCACCTTCGCGTTGGCCACGATGTCGCGCCACGCCACCACCGGCCGGTCGACGATCTCCATGCCGCCGACGATATGCGGCATCAGCGTCATGCCGGCCGCGTAGGAATAGTTGGTCACCTGCCCGGTATAGCCGCCGGCCGAGGCCAGCAGCCGGTGCAACTGGCTCTGCGCATGGTGGAACCGCCCGGCCGAGGCCCAACCATATGAGCCACCGAAGATGCTCGCCGGGCCATGCGCATCGCGCACCCGCGCCACCTCGCCGGCGACCAGCCGCACTGCTTCGTCCCAGCCGATCGGCACGAAGGCTTCGCCGCCGCGCAGGGTGCCGCCGTTGCGATCGCCATTGAGCCAGCCCTTTCGAACATGGGGGCGGTCGATGCGCACCGGCGAATGCACGGCGTCAGGCATGCCCTGCAGGATCGCCGGCGGCGCCGGATCGTCCGCCGGCGGCAGCACGCGCACCAGCCGCCCGTCCTCGACCACGCCGGTGAAGGCGCCCCAATGCGCCGCGTGGTGCAGATTTCTGGTCATACGGCGGCAAAACCTCCAGGCGGCAGGCCCCACATCTGTACCGCGGTTCCCCGCCGCGCAAGACGGGCCTAAGCTGCCCGCCTCACAGCCGAACAGGAGAGGCCATCATGAACCCGCCGCCGCGCGCCAATTCCGCCGCCGCCCGCGATATCGCCCATGTGCTGCACCCCAACACCGACCTGAAGATGCACCTGGAGACCGGCCCCGTGGTGATCACCCACGGCGAGGGCGTGCGCGTGTTCGACGACACCGGCAAAAGCTACATCGAGGCCGTCGCCGGCCTGTGGTGCGCCGCCCTGGGATTCTCCAACGAACGCCTGGTGGAGGCCGCGGCGACGCAGATGCGCAAGCTGCCCTTCTACCACGGCTTCACCTCCAAGTCGCACGGGCCGATGATCGACCTGGCGGAGATGCTGATCGAGCGCGCGCCGGTGCCGATGAGCAAGGTGTTCTTCGCCAATTCAGGCTCCGAGGCGAACGACACCGCCATCAAGATGGCGTGGTATTTCAACAACGCCGTCGGCCGCCCCGAGAAGAAGAAGATCATCGGCCGCATCAAGGGTTATCACGGCATCACGCTGGCCGCCGCCTCGCTCACCGGCCTGCCCGCCAACCACCGCAGCTTCGACGTGCCGCTGGACCGCTTCGTCCACACCATCACCCCGCATTTCTACCATGGTGGCCTGCCCGGCGAGACCGAGGAGCAGTTCGCCACCCGCTGCGCCGACGAGCTTGAGGCGCTGATCTTGAGGGAAGGCCCCGACACGGTCGCCGCGATGTTCGCCGAGCCGATCCTGGGCGCCGGCGGCGTGCTGGTGCCGCCGGTTGGCTACTACGAGAAGATCCAGGCCGTGCTGCGCAAATACGATGTGCTGTTCGTCGCCGACGAGGTGATCTGCGGCTTCTGGCGCACCGGCAACTACTGGGGCTCGCAGACGCTGGGCCTGCAGCCCGACATCATCACCTGCGCCAAGGCGCTGTCCTCCTCGTACCTGCCGATCTCCGCGGTGATGGTGAACGACCGGGTGTTCCGCGCCCTGGCCGAGGAAAGCCACAGCATCGGCACCTTCGGCCACGGCTACACCTATTCCGGCCACCCGGTGCCCGCCGCGGTCGCGGTCGAGACGCTGAAGATCTACGACGAGATCAAGATCGGCGAGCATGTCGGCGCCGTCGGCCCCTATATGCAAAGCGAACTGCGCCGGCGCTTCAGCGACCATCCGCTGGTCGGCGAAGTGCGCGGCACCGGCCTGATCGCCGCGGTGGAGGTTGTCGCCGACAAGGCAACTCATGCCAATTTCGACGCCAAGCACAAGATCGGCGCCCGCCTGGCCAAGCTGTGCGAAGCCAACGGCGTGATCAGCCGCGGCCTGCCCGGCGACGCGCTGGCCTTCAGCCCGCCGCTGATCATCACCGAGGCCGAGATCCGCGACATGCTCGACGGCGTCGACCGCGCGCTGGACGAACTCGCGGTGCAACTGCGCCGCGAACAAATCGCCGTGGTGGCCTGACAGCCGAGCGGACTTTGCCAACCTTCCCTTGAATCAAGGGGTTTGGGGCCGCCGGCCCCAACGGGGTCGAGGGGCAGCGCCCCTCGCCTTCCCTTGCCTTCTCCCCGCACACCAGGAGCACCACCCATGACCCCGCAAGCCCACGTCGAGGACGTTCTCCTCCCGCTGGGAATCGAGATCGGCTTCTCCGCCACCCACCTGCCCACCGGCACGACAATCGCGATCAACCCGGACAAGCTGTTCTCCACGGCCAGCGTGTTCAAGATCGCCATCATGGTGGAAGCCTACCGCCAAGCCGACGAAGGCCGTTTCAAGCTGAGCGACCGCCTGCCGATGCCCGATGCACAGCGCGTCATCGGCTCGGGCGTGCTGCAAAAGCTCGACACCGGCATCGCGCCGACCATCCGCGACCTGGCGATGCTGATGATCATCATCAGCGACAACACCGCCACGCACATGCTGCAGGAACTGGTGGGGGCGGCGAACACCACCGCCACCATGCGCCGGCTGGGCCTGTCGAACATCAATGTGGTGCTGAGCCTGCCGCAGTCCTTCGCCCACGGCTACGGCCTGCCGCTCGACCCGCTGCCCGGCTATGAGGCCATGCAGGCGGCGATGCGCGACCGGGCCATGGACTACGATTCGCTGACCTTCGCCGGCTCGGACCGCAACACCACCTGTTCGGCCGCCGACATGGCCGCACTTTGCGCGATGATCCACCAGGGAAGCGCCGGCAGCCCAGCTTCCTGCGCCGACATGATGACCATCCTGCGCGCCCAGCAACTGCGCGACCGGGTGCCGCGCTACCTGCCCACCGGCTCGGTCGGCAACAAGACGGGCACCTTCCGCGGCATCCGCAACGATGCCGGGGTGATCCTGCGCAGCGACACCGATGTGGTCAGCTTCGGCCTGTTCACCTTCGACCGCACCGACCTGCCGGTCGGCAATTCGCGCGCGCTCGCCCGCCGCAACGCCCTGGTGAACGACGCCATGGCCGAGGTGGGCGAGATCCTGTGGAACCATTTTGGCACCTGACCAGGCGCCGGGGCACCTTCAGCCGGGAACGCCCCGGCTGAAGGATGCGTCGATCAGACCGCGGCTACCCGCCGCGCGCTGAACCAGGCGAACAGCAACGCCGGGCCCGACAACAGCACCGCGGCTGCCGTCATCTCCAGCGGTGACAGCGGCATCAGCCCGCCGCCGGGGGCCGCGAACATCAACCCACCAAGCACCAGCGCCCCACGGACCGGCCATTCCAGGGCGCCACAGCGCCGGAAGTCGCCGATCCAGTGCAGGAAGCCCTGCAGCCCGGCGCACACCAGCGCCACCCCAAACAGGGCGGTGATGAAGTGGCCGATGAAGTCGAACGCTTCGCCCTGCAATACCAGCGACGGGTTCATGATGAAGAAGAACGGCACGAAATAGATGATGCTGCCGAACTTCATCGCCTGCACACCCGTGGCGATCGGGTCCGACTTGGCCACCGACGAGGCGGCGAAGGCGGCCAGGGCGACCGGCGGCGTGATGAACGACACCATGCCCCAGTACATGATGAACAGATGCACGGCGATCGGGTTCAGCCCGACCTGGATCAGGCTGGGCGCCAGCAACACCGCCAGGAAAATGTAGCAGGCGGTAATGGTCATCCCCATGCCGAGGATGAAGCTGGTCAAGGCACCCATCAGCATCAGCAGCAACGGATCGCCGCCAGCCATGTGCAGCAGGCCGTTGGTCAGCGTACCGGTGAGGCCCGAGAGCGAGAAGGCGCCGACCAGCAGGCCGATACCCGCCAGGATCGCCACCAGTTCCACAAACACGCGCCCGTTGCCCTCAATGAAGGTCACCACTTCGCGCCAGCCCCAGCGGTGCTTGGAGAAAGCCTGGTTCAGCACCAGCAACAGGCCGGTGGCCAGCCAGGGCGCCCAGTTCTCCCGCTTCATCACCAGCAGCATCACCACCAGCAGGATGATGACAAAGATGAAGTACCAGCCCTCGCGGAACACGTCGCGCAGCCTGGGCATCTCATCGGCGGGCATGCCGACCATGGCATCGCGGCCAGAGAGGCAGTCGATCTGCATGAACAGCGCGAAGTAGAACAGGATCGCCGGCACCGCGGCGGCCAGCGCCACGGTGGCGTAGGGAACGTTGAGGAACTCGGCCATGATGAAGGCGGTCGCCCCCATCACCGGCGGAGCCAGCACGGCGCCGGTGGAGGCACAGGCCTCGATGGCGCCGGCGGTGGCGGGCTTGAATCCGGTCTTCTTCATCGCCGGAATAGTCATGGTGCCGGTGGTCAGCACGTTGGAGATCACGCTGCCGCTCATCGAGCCGAGCAACCCCGACGAGAAGATCGAGACCTTCGCCGCGCCGCCGCGGTACTGGCCGCACAGGGCGAAGGCGAAGTTGATGAAGAACGCGCCGGCGCCAGTGTATTGCAGCGCCGTGCCGAACACGAGGAAGCCAATCACCAGTTCGGCGAAGGCACGCATTGGAATCCCGAGCACGCTCTCGCGCGAGAAGATGTGGTACGACGCCGCCTCCAGCAGCTCGACCGAGGGCGAGTGCAGCAGTGCCGGCATGACGCCCGAAAACAGCGGGAAGGCGGAGAAGATCGCCATGATGGCGAACAGCACGAAGCCGCCGGCGCGACGCAACGCCTCAAGGCACAGCAGCCACATGGCCACGGCTGACCACACCACCCAGGGCTCGGCCACCATGAAGGCGCTGTATTCCCAGCCGGCCGCGGCGGATTCACGCGCCGTGGCGATCATGAGGATGGCCAGCGCGGTGGTCAGCACGAACAGCGCAATGTCGTAGGGCGGCACCCGCTCGGCATGCAGACCGGGCTTGACGGGGTAGATGATGAAGGCCAGCGGCAGCAACAGGCCGATCAACCCCCAATAGTACTCCGTGTCCAGCAGCGTGAAGCCCACAAAGAAGCGCAATGTGAACTGCTGGTTGAAGGTCAGGGCGATGGTCACGACCGTCCATGTCAGCAGCAGCGTCTGCCACGGCAGGGAAAGGCGCCGGGTTCGCAAGCTCCCCGAACCCGGCATTTCGTCGACGGACGTCTCAGACATGCGGTGTGGCGCCGCGCGCGGGATTAATCCCGATCACTCGAAAACCACGGGCATACCGGCCTTGCTCAGTGCGTCCTTGCGCTTGGCCATCCAGGCGGTGGCGAAGGCGGCGTTGTCGGCCGGCGGGCTCGCCTTGGTGAACTCGCCCCACGCCGTGCCGAGCACCTTCTGGCGCTCCAGCAGCTTGTCGTTGTGCGCCTGGGCCGCCGGGGTCCAAACGCCGGCCTCCTGCAACGCCTTCACCGTGCCGGGGTGATACGGCAGCACCCAGGTGAGGTTCTGGCGCTTCACCTCCAGCCCGTCGGCACCCGGCGCGCTGGCCTTGTAGTCGTCGTAGTTCACGATCATCGCGCGGGCGATGTTGTAGATCAGGTCGGCCGGCTGCGAAGCATAGGCCATGAAGATCGGGTACGGATAGACCGGCAGTTCCAGTGAGTTGGTGGGCGAAATGCCGCCCGCGCCGCAAGTGGCCTTGTGCGGGTAGTAGTACGGCGAGACAGCGTTGACCCGCGCCCAGCCCTCCTTGTCGGCGGCCGGGGTCTCCGGCCACATCAGGCCGCGCGGCGAGGCATCCAGTTCGCGGGCGGGGCCGGAAATGGTCGAGGCGATGGCGGCATCAACCTCGTTGTTGACCATGCCCTTCCACATCGCGCCGTTGCTGGAAAACTCGACGATCTTCACGTCCGCCTTGGTCAGGCCGCCGAAGGCCATGATGGCGTAGGCGTTCTGGTTCAGCGCCGGCGAGCCCACCACGGTGCCCACGCGCTTGCCGCGCAGGTCCTTGACCTCCTTCACGCCGGCATCCTTGGCCACACCGAGGGCGATGGCGTTGCACGACGACGATGCCAGGATCAGCTGCAGCGGTTGCGGGCCCCAGTCCTTGCTGGCGAAGTCGTAGATCCCCTCGCTGGCGAAATAGCCGCCGATCCCCATGGCCGAGGCCTGGGCGCGGTTCAGCTTCAGCGGTACCAGGCGGGCGATGTCGTTGCCGGCGGGCAGGCCGCGCAGGTCGGTGCCATGCTTCTCCTTCAGCATCTTGCCAATGCCGACAAGGATGTTGAAGCCGGAGGTGCCGGTCTCATAAGCCGTCATGGTCAGCGACGGCGGCAGCTTGATGTCCTGCGCGGCGGCGGGCGCGGCGGCCGGCGCGATGGCGAGCATGACGGTACCGGCACATGCCAGCAGCTTCGCTTTGTAGCCCATCGTGTTTTCTCCCTGTCGACGCAAGGGCGCCCGTGCCCCTCACCGTGGCGCTACATCGCGGGGGGCCGCGGCAAAGTCAAGCAACAGCCCCGGCCGCAACGCATCAGTCGAAGATGACGGGCAATCCGGCCTTGACCAGCGAGGCCTTGCGCGCTGCCATCCAGCCCTCGGCGAAGGCCGTGGCGTCGGCAGGTGGGTTCGCGGCGGTGTGTGCGGTCCACGCCGCGCCAAGCACATCCTGGCGACGCAGCAACACCTCATTGTGTGCCTGCGCGGCCGGGGTCCATGCGCCGGCCTCCTCCAGCGCCTTCACCGCGCCGGCATGATAGGGCAGCACCCAGGCGAGGTTCTGGTTCTTGACCGCCAGCCCCTCGGCGCCCGGCGCGCCATCCTTGTAGGCGTCGTGGCCAACGATCATGGCCTTGGTGATGCCATAGATCAGGTCGGCCGGTTGCGTGGCATAGGCCATCCAGATCGGATAGGGGTAAACGGGCAATTCGATAGGATTGGCCGCCGAGAGCCCGCCGGCACCGCAGGTGGCCACGTGCGGAGAGAAATAGGGGCCCACAGCGGTCAGCCGCGCCCAGCCCTCCTTGTCGGCGGCCGGGGCTGGCGGGAAGACGATGCCGCGCGGCGAGGCGTCGAGTTCGCGCGCCTGACCGGACACCGTTAGGGTGTTGGCGGCATCCACCTCGTTGTTGAGCATGCCACGCCACATCGCGCCATAGCTAGAAAACTGCACTATCGTCACGTCATCCTTGGTCAGGCCGCCGAACGCCAGAAGCGCCAGGGCGTTCTGGTTCAGCGCCGGCGAGCCGATCACCATGCCAACACGCTTGCCGCGCAGGTCCTTGTACTCCTTCACACCAGTATCCTTGGCGACGCCGAGCGCCGCGCCGGGGCACGATGTCGCCGCCAGCAGCACCTGCAGCTTCTGCGGCCCCCACTCGCGCGAGGCGAACTCGTACACGCCCTCCATGGCGAAGAACCCGCCGACGCCCATGGCCGAGACCTGGGCACGCCCGGCCTTCAGCGGGGCAAGGCGCGCGATGTCGTTGCCCGCCGGAAGAGCCCGCAAATCGACGTTGTACTTGTCCTTCAGCATCTTGCCGATCGCCACGACCATGCTGAACCCAGCTGAGCCGGTGTCGTAGGCGGTCATGGTCAGCGACGACGGCAGCTTGACGTCCTGCGCGGCGGCGGGCGTCGCAAGCACGGTGGAAAGGCTGGCGATCGCAGCCGCCAGAATTGTCAGGCGCATGGTGTCATCTCCCCGGAGTTGCCGCGCTCTTTAAGCGCAGCTTTGCCCGAGTTCATCGCGGCGTCGCGCGGCGATGTCAAGGAAAGCCGTCCGCAACCGCCCCGTCGTGCGACCGCCGCAACCTCAACGCCGCGGCTTGTCGCGGATCGCCTTGGGCCAGGGAACGATGGTGCCGGGCACCGTGGTGTCGATCCCGCCCAGGGCGTAGGTGCGCCGGCACAACTCGCCGGCCAGGGCCGCGCGGTCGGTGAAGCCCGCCAGTTCGCCCGGCGGAATCACGTCGCCGATCGCCATGCCCACCCGGGTGCCGAACCGGCGGCGGATCTCGCCGGCCATCAGCGCCAGGCGCAGGGTGACGCTGTAGTGGCTGACCACCTGGAAAAGCCGGCTGTTCTGCCCCTCGAAGAACACCGGCACCACCGCGCAGCGGCCGCGCTGCGCCAGTTGTCCCACGATCGGCTGCCAAGGGCCGTCCATCGCCGGCCGGCGGCCCCAGCGATCCGGCGCGGTCGAGATGGCGCCGCCGGGGAACACCAGCAGCGCGCCCGCCTCCTCCAGGTGTCGCCGCGCGGCCACCCGCGAGGCCACGTTGGCCGTCATCGCCTCGCGCGAGCCCGAGAAGTCCAGCGGCAGCAGGTGCCCGGCGGTCTCGGGCGCCTGCACCAGCACCGAGTTGATCAGCAGCTTGAAGTCGGGCCGCACCTGGCTGATCAGCCAGCACAGCGCGAAGCCGTCCACCAACCCATAGGGATGGTTGGCCACCACCAACAGCGGCCCGGTGGCCGGGATGGCCGCCATGGCCGCCCGGTCGAACTCCAGGCGGATCGCCGCCCGGCGCATCATCTCCGACCAGAACATCGACGCCGTGCCGCCCTCGGCGCGGAAGGTGCGATAGAGTTCCCTCAGCTTGCGCTGCCCGGTCGCCCGCTCCACACAGCGCACCACCACACGACGCATCGCCGACATGGCGGGATCGATATAGGAAATCGGCGGATCTTCGCCGACCGCCGAACCCTGTGCCGTCGCCATGCCGTCCATCCTTCATCACATCATTGCCGCGCCATGGCGATACGTCGCGCCAGCGTGACGACCCAGTGAAGGTTTTGTGGCTGCGGCGGGGTTACGACCGGATCGCGGTATCCTCCCCAAGCAGCGCCTGGGCGCAGGCATCCAGGATGGCGTCGGTGTCCATGCCGTGGGTGCGATACAGGTCGGGAATGTCGGCGCTCTCGCCGAACCGCTCCGGCCCCAGCGCCACCACGCGCTGGCCGCGCACCGCGCCCAGCCAGGAATGCGCGGCGGGATGGCCGTCCAGGATCGTCACCAGCGCCGCATCGCGTGCCAGCGGGGCGAGCAGCGTCTCGACATGCGCGCGCGCCGCCCGGTCACCCTGGCGGCGGGCCCGTGCGGCCGCGGTCCAGCCGGCATGCAGCCGGTCGGGGCTGGTGATCGCCAGCAGGCCGGCGCCGGGCACCTCGTCAGCCAGTTCGGCGAACGCGGCCTCCGCCTCCGGCGCCACCGGTCCCTGGTAGGCGATGGCGATGCGCGCACCCGCGTCCGGCGGCACCACCCAATGCCCCCCGGCGATCACCGCTGCCGGGTCTAGGTCGCGCGGCTTCTGCTCGATGGCACGCGTCGACAGCCGCAGCCACACCGCCGAGCCGTCGGGCTGCTGCATGTGGTGAAAGGCATGCCGCAGCAGGATCGCCAGCTCGTCCACATGCGCCGGCTCGAAGCTGGCCAGTCGGTCCGCCGCCATGCCGATCAGCGGCGTGTTGAACGACTGATGCTGCCCCCCCTCCGGCGCCAGGCTCAGGCCCGAGGGCGTGGACACCAGCAGGAAGCGCGCGTCCTGGTAGCAGGCATAGATCAGCGCATCGAGGCCACGGTTCACGAACG
>Ga0105054_10000500_pt1 | contig 61622 bp, 51 predicted proteins | sample BON02_FD_78091 | JGI IMG/M metagenome (GOLD analysis project Ga0105054, IMG submission 78091) | Freshwater microbial communities from Lake Bonney liftoff mats and glacier meltwater in Antarctica - BON-02 (megahit assembly) | ecosystem: Environmental > Aquatic > Freshwater > Ice > Glacier...
CACCGGGGGAAGAAAATCCACCGGATTGAAGAAGAGCTTTTTTAATGGAAAGTTGAAGAAAACCCTCCGAAGAACAGGTGAGTTTCAAACCGCCCGAAGAAGAGGAGTTTCATCCCGCCCCTGTCAGACGGGGCGAGAACTGCGTATGCAGATCGTTGATGACCGCGAAGCGCACCGCTTCGGGCAAAGAAATTTTCTTTGCGGTCATGAGGCGCGTCAGCTCAGGCGCGATCGAAACTCCGGCCGGCCGCGCACGCCCGGCACTTGCAAGGTGAAGATCGCACCGTCGAGGGAAGACTTCCCATCGCCCCCTGCGGTCGAGAGATACATCGTGCCAAAGTCGGGTCCGCCGAAGGTGACCGAGCTGACTTTGGCGACGGGAAACGTGATCGACTGCACGACGCGTCCGCCGCTCGCCGCATGTTGCCGCACTTGGAATCCATCCCAACGCGCGCTCCAAATATTGTCGTCGAGATCGATTGTCAGACCGTCGGTGATGCCTTCTTCGTCGTCCGCCTGATACCAAACGCGACCATGCTCAATCTCTCCCGTGGTCTCATCGTAATCGTAAACCCAGATCTGCCGGCGGGTGGAGCAGGTCCAGAAAAAGCGGGTCCGATCCGCCGTGAACGCCATCCCGTTTGAGCAACCGGTCCCGACGATCACACGCCGGACGGAGCCATCCGGATCGAAGCGATACACCCCGCCGCTCGTCGCGGTGTCGCCGACCGTGCCGGCGAAGACGCGCCCGCGCGGATCGGCAATCACGTCGTTAAACCGAGTGTTGCCCGGCTCCGCGAATTTCGCGATTTCGCGCAGCGATCCATCGGCCTCTCGGCGCACGATGTCATTCGTGCGAAACAGCAGCAGCGCCCCATCGACCTCTTGGGTAAAGCCGCCGACATTCGGCCCCTCGTAGATCCGCTCCGAATTTCCGGTCTGGGAATCGTAAGACCACACCGCGCCTCCCGTGATATCGGTCCAATAGAACTTGCCGGTGTTCGCGTCCCATTGCGGATTTTCTGAGAGGGCGCACGAATGGTTGACGAGGATTTCTGGAGTAATCGACATTGAGAAAGTGCTAGGGGTTCAGTCGGGTGCGGCCAATCATAAATCCCGGAAAGCAACCCTCGAAGAATCGGTCACTCGAGCGTCCACCCGGCATCGACGACACAATTGTGCCCGGTGGAGGCGCGGCTCACTTCGCTAAGATAGAACAAAATGTGGTTGGCGATATCGCGCGCATCGATCTTCAGCGCGAGCGACTGCACCTGCTCGAGGTAGGCGAGATGCTTCGCTCGCGCGTCGCCGGAGAAATACTCGGCCACCTGTCCCTCCGTGAAAACCCAACCGGGCGAGACGGCGTTGATGCGGATGCCGTCGCGGCCCAATTCGCGGGCGAGCCCCGTGGTGAGGCCGAGGATCGCCGCCTTCGTGGTCGCGTAGATCGAACGCCGCGGCACGCCGAGTCGATAATTGATCGACGACACATTGACGACCGCCTTGCCCCGACCAAGGCGGAGCCAGGGTGCGGCCTTGTGGAGGATTAGGTAGAACGCGCGCAGGTTGATATCGACGATCGTGTTCCATTGCGCCGCCCCGCCCTCGTCGAGCGAGTGCTTGGTATCCACGCCCGCCACGTTCGCCACATAATCGAGATGCCCCGCCATTTCGCCGATCGTCTGCACGGTGCGCTTAATCGCCTCCGGATCGGCAAGGTCGCACGGGTGAGCGTGAAATTTCTCATGCGACCACGTCGCGGCCGCGCGATCCGCGCCATGCACGATCGCGCCGTTGGCGAGGAGTGCTTGAGCCGTGGCCCGCCCGATCCCAGAGCTGGTGCCGGTGACCAACGCGATCCGTCCGTGGAGATCGGCGAGGCGAATTTCGACCGGGGGTATTTCCGCTGATTCAGGGATGGGGTTCATTATACTTCAGTTTGCAGCGATGCACGAAACCGAGGCGATTCTTCAATAGCTCAACTCGATCATTTGGTGAGCGGTGAACTCCGGCACGGTGAATGCGACGACTCCAGCTTGGGTCGAGAACGGCAGTTCGCCGCCCGCTGGCACGAGCTTTACGGCTTTGACTTTTCGGGTCAGCCGCAGGGCGACTTGCGTGTCCCGGAGCGGCAACAGGTCTTCAATGATCTCCACCGGTTGTCCGCCAAACTCGCCGCGCACACTCAACGGAGCGTAAAGTAAGTGCGCCACGTAGCGCCGCTCCTGGCGCTGCTCGAGCACGTTAATGCGCCCGGTCGTCGGGAGGTTGGTTTCCACCGGCTGTTTCCCGCCGAGCAAGGCCCGCAGGGCGGCCGCGAAGAAATCGCGATACAGCGGCTGACCGTGAGTGCGGTAAGCCGAGAACAGATTGTGCGCAAAGTAAGCGACTTGGGAATTAATCACCGCTGCCGGCGACGCCACCGCCGGCGCATCGGGCGCGTGTTGATGCGAACAATAATGCTCCCAGGTGCGGTTGAAATAGGACTCCCGGCGCTCCACGAGCACCTTGGCCGTGGTCGGCCTGATCTGGTAAGCACCCCCTTTGATCACGATGGCGGACTTCACGGGCACCTCCGGCGTGCGGTCGGTCGCGACCAAGTAGTCCGGATCATTCTGCGAACGGCCGAGCAGTTCCGCGCCCGCATTGATGGCGAAGGAGGTCTGCGTCTCGTTGAGGAAAGCCGACCCGGCACCGATGATGCGACCGCCCTGCGCGAGGAGCGCGTTGGCTTTGACCGCGTTGGCGGGCGTCATCACGAAGCCATCCGGGAGCACCACGAGGTCAAAGCCCTGCCAACTCCCCTGTTCGTCGAGCACCACAAAAGGTTGGTGCAACTCGAGCAGCATGCGGCCGGCTCCTTCGTCGCCGTAGACTCTTTGCAGGTGTCCGGCGCGCCACCGAGCTTGGTTCTGCTCGCAGCTCACCACGGCAATCGAGACCACTGGTTTCACGTCGTCGCACCACGGCTCCTTGCGCTCCACTTCGGCGTAGGCCTCGCCGATGATGCGGTAGGTGTCCGCATTCATCTCACCGTTGGGGTGAAGCTGGTCGCCGACGCTGCACTTGGCTCCATAGGCCAACATCGCGGCACATTCGTAGCGCAACGCCTCCGGCCGTTTGAAGCCGCCAAACTCGCCCCAAGTGGTGTGGAACTTTCCAGTCATCCCGAGGAAATCGTATTTTTGAGTGGTCGCGTAGCGCGCCGACATCGGGAAATGGTCGTAGCCCCAGCCACCCGTGGGCAGTGACTCAAGCTCCAAGTGAGAGTTGTGGGCGAGGGCCTTGCGCGCGCCGATCGGGATGTGACCAGAATTGTGAAACACCGGGGCGTCCTTGCGGACGGACCGAACAACGCGATTCACGGCCTTCATGTAACGCAGCATCACCGACTCCGCGTAGGCGTCGACCGAAGCGTCATCCTCCGGATTGTAGCCGAGCTTGATCATCTCCAGCAGCGCTTCGTGGCTGTAATCACGATGCGTGCCGATGATATCAAAGAAGATGCCGTCGTTGTCCGGCCAACGTTGCACGACCTCCTCGGTCTGCGCGCAAAGATAGTCCAGATAGGGCGAATTGAAACGGAGGATGCGCTTAAACCACTCCACTTCGAGCGGCAAGTAGGTCGTGCCATCCTTTCGCTTCACCACCCAATTCGGATGGGCAAAGGCCGCGAGCTCATCCAACCCCGCGCTGAGGTAGATCGGGCACCGCACGTCGATCTCGCGACAGGCGTCGATTTGCCGGGCCAACAAGTCGGTCTGCAAATGCGGGTGCATCTGGCCAATCTTGGTCGGGTGATAACTGTAACCGTGGTGGCACTTCGAAAAGAGCGTGATCGAGTTGATGTGCCCAACCTTGAGCGCCTCTTGAAACTGGCGCTTGTTGAACTTCTCACCGATGCCGGGAATGAGACCGCTCGTGTGAAAATCGAGGTGAACTTGCCGAAAGCGTAGATGATGCATGGGGATGGATGACGATGGATCGATTATTGGCGGCGAAGCAATCCTGCGGCGTGTCAACCACGCCCTCGCGGGAAGATTTATTGCTCCTCGGTAACGCTCCCGCGGATTATCCATCTCTCGGACCGGACCTCCAGCAACCGACGCGCCCCAAGTTATTAGCAACCAGTTTTTACGCCCTAGCTCTCTGAACTTCTTCTTCTGACTCAATCTCATGAGAAATTCCACTGGCCATCATCGGGCATCCTTCCCAGCCTCTCGCTCTCTTAGTAGGATCTGTTTCCTAAACCCTCTGTAACCCCTATGAATGTATCTGTAGCGTGGCCGTTGGCCACCATGTCTGATATCCCTTCACTATTCTGGCTGGCTCCGGTCGCTGGGATCATCGCTCTGCTGATGGCGCGCGTGTTTAGCGCTTCGGTCATGAAGCGATCGGAGGGCGATCCCGAGATGGTTCGAATCGCTCAAGCCGTGCGCGAAGGGGCGATCGCTTACCTCAAGCGCCAATACCGAGTCGTCGCGATGGTCTTCGTCGCCTTGGTCGCCTTCCTCGGCATCCTTGCCTGGCTCGGTCTCCAACCCAAATTGACAATGCTCGGGGTGCCCCTCGCTGGCCTCCTCTCCGGTCTGACCGGTTGGTTCGGCATGAAAATGGCGACCAACGCCTCCGCCCGCACGGCCCACGCCGCCAAAACTTCCCTCAACGAGGGCCTGATCGTCGCCTTCCGTTCCGGCGCCGTCATGGGTCTTAACGTCGTCGGCTTCGCGCTGCTCGATATTTCCTTCTGGTTCTACATGCTCAACAGCCACGGTGATTTCTTCGGACTCACCGGCGGCCCCGCTGAACGCCTCGCTGAGATGACGACCGTGATGCTGTCGTTCGGCATGGGTGCCTCCACTCAGGCGCTCTTCGCTCGCGTCGGTGGTGGCATTTACACCAAGGCCGCCGACGTCGGCGCCGACCTCGTCGGCAAAGTCGAAGCCGGCATTCCCGAGGACGACGCCCGCAACCCTGCCACCATTGCCGACAATGTTGGGGACAACGTCGGCGACGTCGCTGGCATGGGGGCGGATCTCTACGAATCCTACTACGGCTCCATTCTCGCCACCCTCGCTCTGGGTGTGGCGGCAGCAATCTCCGTGTTGGGGGTCACGAATGAAGCGGCCGGATTTGCCGCGAAGCTCGCGGCCGCGCCGATCGCCCTCGCCGGGCTCGGCATCCTTTGCTCGGTCGTCGGCATCTTCGCCGTCCGCACGAAAGAAGACGCCTCGTTTGCCGAACTCTTGAAGAGCCTCCACACGGGCGTCTACGTGGCCTCCGCCCTGATCGTGGCGGGTGCCTTCGGCGTGCTTTACATGCTCTTCGGTTCCGGCACCGGGGCCACTGATCTGGCGGAAGCCGGCACCACGTGGGCTCGCTTGGGCGGCTCCATCATCTTCGGCCTCGGCGCCGGTTTGGTCATCGCTTACGCGACGGAATATTACACCTCTTACGAAAAACCACCGACTCGGGCCATCGCCAATCAGGCGTTGACCGGACCGGCCACAGTGATCATCGCGGGCGTCGCGGAAGGCATGAAGTCCACTTGGGCCTCCCTCCTCACGATCACCGTCGCCATCATGGGAGCGTTCCTCTTCGCCGGTGGCAGTGAAAGCTTCCTCATGGGTCTTTACGGCGTCGGCATCGCCGCCGTCGGCATGCTCTCGACTCTCGGGATCACTCTCGCGACCGACGCCTACGGGCCGATCGCCGACAACGCCGGCGGCAACGCTGAAATGTCCGGTCAGGAGCCCAACGTGCGCAAGCGCACCGACATGCTCGACTCGTTGGGCAACACCACTGCGGCCACCGGCAAGGGCTTCGCGATCGGTTCCGCCGCGCTCACCGCCCTCGCCCTCTTCGCCGCCTATGTGCAGATCGTGCAGACGCAGATCACCACGCAGGCGATCGACTTCGGCAAGACCCATGCCAGCGAGCAGCTGACCGCAGTCGCCGTGCACCAAGGCTACGGCAAGTTCGCCGTCGCCTTCCCCGGTGCCAACCCCGACGGCAGCAACTACTACGACGGCGCGTTCTTCCTCCCCAACCACGAGATCCCGCGCAAGGCGATCAAGAACCTCCCCATCGGGGCTGAGCTTCCGGTCGTCGCCGTCGGCGATAACGCGGTCGGCGCGACTCGCTACGTCGTCACTTGGCTCGGTGAAGGCCGGACCTTTGACATCGTCTCCTCCCGCCAAGCCACGATCGACGAGATCATGCGCTACTTCGATGTGACGTTGACCAACCCCAAAGTCATCTCGGGTCTCTTTATCGGCGTGTTGCTGACCTTCCTGTTCTGTGCGTTGACCATGAACGCCGTGGGCCGCGCCGCTTATGAAATGATGCGCGAGTGCCGCCGCCAGTTTGGCAAGATGCGCGAAGCCTTCCGCGCCGCGGGCATGAGCGAAGCAGACATTGCCAATCCTGAATCGTGGCCGAAACGCGTCACGTATGAAGGCGTGGAATACCCCGACTACGCCAACTGCGTGTCCATCTCGACCCTCGGGGCGCAACGCGAAATGGTGCTGCCCTCGATCCTCGCGATCGTTTCCCCGATCGCCCTCGGGTTGATTCTCGGCGTCGCCGGCGTGCTCGGCATGCTCGCGGGTGGCCTCGTCTCCGGTTTCGCCGTCGCGGTCTTTATGGCCAACGCCGGTGGCGCGTGGGACAACGCCAAGAAACTCCTCGAGTCGTATGGCAAAATCACCGCGACCGACGTGACGACCAAGGCGGAGATCCGGGAAAAGATCCCCGTCGAAGTGCGCGACGCGATCGTGACTCGTGCCAACGACGCGATCGCCGCCGGTCGTCCCGACGCCATCGTCTACGGCAAGGGCTCGGACGACCACAAGGCCACCGTCGTCGGTGACACCGTGGGCGATCCGTTCAAAGACACCTCCGGCCCTTCGCTCAACATCCTGATCAAGTTGATCTCGATCGTTTCCGTCGTGTTCGCCGGTCTCATCGTGCGTTTCTCGCCATCGATCGGTCACTTCCTCGGGCTAAATTAAGAGTAGAGAGCGACGGGCCCCTCGGCACGCTCGATCCTCAGCGGCCGCGACTTCCCGTCGCGGCCGTTTTATTGGTCGACGCCCAGACCTTTCGCCAAAACCGCAACCCGCGATTGCACCCGCCAGTCGACAACCTAATCTGATTCCATGATTCGCCCGCTGCTTTCGTTAATCCTCACCCTCGCGATCTCCTCCTGGGCATCGGCCCGGTCCGTCGGCGAGGTCTACGCCAACTTCTGCGCTGGTTGCCATGGGCCCGAGCTCAACGGCGGCTCCGCTCCGAGTCTGATCGACGACGTCTGGACCCATGGCAGTGACGACGAGAGCCTCGCTCGCGCCATCGCTCAAGGCTGGCCCGACGAAGGCATGCCGCCGTTTGAAAAAGCGCTGAGCAGCCCTGAGATCCGCGCCTTAGTCGTCTACCTGCAAGAGGGTCACGCTAAGGCCGCCCGGCCGCCTGCGGTTGCCGACGACGCTCAAGACCGGCAGACCTTCACCTCGCGCGAGCATAACTTTCGACTCGAAATTGTGGCCGAGGGTCTCGACGAACCGTGGTCGATCGCTTGGTTGCCCGATGGGCGGATGTTGATCACCGAAAAATCAGGGCGCCTGCGCCTCTTCGCCGAGGGCCAACTCGATCCCACCCCAATCAAAGGCATCCCGGAGGTCTACGATCAGGGCCAAGGTGGGTTGCTCGAGGTGGCTCTTCATCCGCACTACGCCGACAACGGCTGGATCTACCTGGCCTACAGCGATCCCCTCACGCAGGTCATCGGACCGACGGAGAGCATGACCAAGATCGTGCGGGGGCGCCTCGTCGATCATGCTTGGGTTGATCAACAAACCATCTGGCAAGCGCCCCCTTCGTCCTACCGGAGCGGCGGACCTCACTACGGTTGCCGCATCGCCTTTGATGCGGGGGGCTACCTCTTCTTCTCGCACGGCGAGCGCGGACAGCAGGACAAGGCGCAAGATCTTTCCCTCCCTAACGGAAAAATTTACCGCGTCTACGACGACGGCCGCATCCCCGCCGACAATCCCTTCGTCAACACCCCCGGTGCCTTGCCTTCGATTTGGAGCTACGGCCACCGCAATCCGCAGGGCCTCGCGTTTGAACCCGCCACCGGCCTCCTTTGGGAAACCGAGCACGGTCCGCGCGGCGGCGACGAACTCAACACCATTCGACCCAAGGCGAATTACGGCTGGCCGGTCATCACCTTCGGCATGAATTACAACGGCACTCCCATCACCGCGCTCACCGCCAAGGCCGGCATGGAGCCCCCCGTCGTGCAGTGGACCCCGTCGCCTGCTGTGTGCGGCATCGATTTCTACATCGGCGATCAGTTCCCCCGCTGGTCGGGCAACCTCTTCGTCACCGCCCTCGCGGGCCAGCATCTGCGCCGCGTCGTCGTCCACGAGGGCCGGGTGACGGATCAAGAAATCCTGCTCCAAGGAATCGGCCGCGTGCGCGACGTCGCCAACGGACCCGACGGCTACCTCTACCTCGTCCTCAATCGCCCGGGCAAAATCGTCCGCCTCGTGCCCGTGGAGTGAGCCTTGTCGCCTCCGCCGTGCCCACCGACTTCCTCACTCTTGACGCCTACTTTGGCCGCATCGGCTACGACGGGCCGCGCGAACCGACCGCGGCCGTGCTCCGGTCGATTCACCAGCACCACGTGCAGGCAATTCCCTTTGAAAATCTCGACGTCCTGCTCGGTCGACGGATCAACATCGAGCCCGACGCCATCGCCGACAAGCTCATCGGGCAACATCGAGGAGGCTACTGTTTCGAACAAAACACCCTCCTGCGAGAAATGCTCCGCGCGCTGGGATTCACGGTCACGCCGCTGCTGGCCCGCGTTCGCTGGCAAGTTCCCGCCGACGACACCACTGGGCTCACTCACATGGCACTGGCCGTCGAAGCGGAAGGTCGCCGTTGGCTTTGCGACGTCGGTTTCGGAGCTCTCGTGTCGCCGATCCCCCTTTCCTTCGAGACCGACGCCGAACAACTCACCACCCATGAACCTCGCCGTCTGATTGCCCGCCACGGGCGGGTAACTCATCAAACCAAACTCGGCGACACCTGGCACGATCTCTAACAGTTCGCACTCGAATCACCACCCTTGGTCGACTTCGAACTCGGCAACTGGTTCAGCTGCTCCCATCCAACCGCCATCTTCGTCAATCACCTCGTGGCGACGCTAGTCACCGCCGAAGGTCGGATCAGTATTCTCGATCGCGAGTTCACCCTGCGCACCCTCGACGGACACGCCTCCACAAATCCGATCCACTCACCCGAGGAGTTGCTCGAAATCCTCGCCGATCGTTTTGAGCTCTCGTTTCCACCGGACACCCGTTTCCCGATTCCCGCGGCGCCGACACCCGTTTGAGTTGCGAAGATTTTCCACCCGCGAGTTTGCCATCGCTCATCGGGCCGCTAAGAAAGGAGGCCCATGGATTATCGCAACTTCGGTCGCACCGGTGTCAAGATCAGCCCGCTCACGCTCGGCTGCATGATGTTCGGAGGAAAAACTAACCTCGAGGATACTTGTCGAATCGTCGACCACGCGATCGACGCCGGGATCAACTCGATCGACACCGCCAACATCTACTCCCGCGGCAAGAGCGAGGAATTCACCGGCGAAGCCCTCAAACGCAACGGCCGCCGCCATCAAGTTTTTCTCTGCACGAAGGTCCACGGCGCGATGGCCGAAGAGGACCCCAACATGCGCGGCAACACCCGCCGCCATCTCGTCGAGCAGTGCGAGGCCAGCCTACGCCGCCTGCAGACCGATCACATCGACCTTTACCAGATTCACCGTCCGCAATCCGACGTGCCGATCGACGAAACACTGCGCGCCCTCGATGACCTCGTGCGCGCCGGCAAGGTTCGCTACACCGGCACTTCGACCTTCGCGGCTTGGCAGGTAATCGAATCCCTCTGGTGCTCGAAAGAATTGCACCTGAACCGATTTGTTTCCGAACAGCCGCCCTACAACCTGCTCGATCGCCGCATTGAGCGCGAACTCCTCCCGATGTGTCGCACCTACGGGATCGCCACCTTGCCCTGGAGCCCCCTCGCGAGCGGATTGCTCACCGGCAAGTATCGCGCTGGGCAGACGGCGCCGTCCGGCTCGCGTTTTGCCGACACCGGCAAAAGCCCGTTTCTCGCCCAACGCTGGAACGACGGTTCGCTCGCCGTCGTCGAGAAGCTGCGGCCCCTCGCCGAAGCAAAGGGCGTGACGCTCTCCCAGTTCTCCCTCGCCTGGACGATGCAGCAACCGGGCGTGACGTCGCCCATCATCGGGCCCCGCACCTTGGAACAACTCGTCGATAACCTCCAGGCGATCGACGCCACTCTGACCGACGATGAGCTCAAGGCTGTCGATGCCATCGTCCCTCCGGGGACCCATGTCTCGGTCTACTACGACGCCGACTTCGGCCCCCACCTCCACCGCTGGTAACTCTCTTTTCATGCAATATCGTTCATTCGGAAAACAATCCTTCAACTGCTCGGAGATCGGCTTCGGCGCTTGGGCCATCGGCGGCGCTTGGGGCGACCAAGCGGACACCGATTCCCTCGCGGCCCTGCATCGCGCCTTGGACCTCGGTTGCAACTTCATCGACACCGCCGCTGGCTACGGCGCCGGACGCAGCGAGCGTCTCATCGGCCAAGTGCTGCGCGAACGAGCGGCCGCCGGGAAGCCACCCATCTTTGTCGCGACGAAGACCCCGCCGGATGCCGGCGAGTGGCCACCCTCGCCTTACGACGAGGCGACGGACCGGTATTCGGAAGCCTACCTCCGCCAGAACATCGAGGAACGCCTCGCCTGCCTCGGCACCGACAAGCTCGACCTGTTGCAACTGCACACGTGGACCCGCGCGTGGAACCGCAACCCGACTCCCTTCAAGTTACTTCGCCAGATTCAAAGCGAAGGAAAGATCGGCCTCATCGGAGTCTCCACTCCCGAGCATGATCAAAACTGCGTGATCGACCTCATGCGCGGCGGGTGGATCGACAGCGTGCAGGTGATCTATAACCTCTTTGAACAAGAGCCCGCGGCGGAGCTCCTCGATGTCGCCCAGGAGTGCGGCGTCGGCGTCATCGTGCGAGTCGCCTTCGACGAAGGCTCGCTAACAGGAAAATTCACCAAGGACACAAAGTTTCCGGCTGGTGATTTTCGCGCCAACTACTTTGCGGGCGACCGCCTCGCGCGCACCGTCGTTCGCGCCGACGCGATCAAGCCGACGCTCGAGGGCTCCGGCTACACCATGCCACAGGCCGCGCTGAAGTTTGTGCTGGCGCATCCGGCGGTCTCCACCGTGATCCCCGGCATCCGCAACCTCGCGCAGGCCGAGGCCAACTGCGGAGTGAGTGATCTGCCCGCGATGCCGCCCGAGCTCCTGCAGAAATTACACGCGCACCACTGGCGTCGCGCTTTCTGGTATGGCGGAAAGTAATCCTTCGGCCGGAACGGCCGTTCCGGCTTGGCGTCAGCCGCGGATCGAGTGAGCCTCCGGCTGTGCCGACTGCTCTCCTGTTCGTTCCGCTGTTTCTGATCTTCGAGCTCTGGCAGCTCGTGATCAGCGAGCGTTACGTCGGCATCAAGCAGATCGAGCGCAACGGCGACCCTCGCAACCTCGGGCCGAGCGAACCGATCGCGTTTCTCTGGAGCGCAGCCCTTTTCCTCTCTTGGGCATGGATGTTTGTGCTTCTCTTGAATCCCCAAGGCCGCGTGCACGGGCTCTGCCTGCTCGCCGTCTCCGCCATCGGCTACGGCCTCCGGCGCGGTTGCGGCCTCAAATGGATCCTCGTAGTGCTGACGTTTGAGGGGGCGGTGCGCATCGGCTTACTCTTTTCCCTCTGTGTCGACGTCTGGCGGCGACTCTGACGCTACGGAAACTACGTAGTTTCAATTCACGTAATACTACCGATGCGCGAGCGGCGGCGGGTTGGTGATCCTTTGGTCAACAAATCAGCGCCATGAACAACCAACTTATCGCCCTCAGCGCCATCGCCTCCGCCCTCGTGTTTTCCGGGTGCCAGCCGAGCACCGCCCGCCACAATCCCGAGGTCGGCTGGACCCGATGCCAACCACAACGACCGATTCGATTTCTCCGAGCTCCGCGCGAGTCTCGGCAAAGTATTCCGGCGAGCTGACGCCGATCAGAATAGTGAGCTCGCACCCACCGAAGCGAATCTCCTCTCCGCAGAACAATTTGCGATCGCCACCATTTATCGCGCCAGCGGGGAACGTCTCTGGCTCGCCAAGGTCCATCGCTTCGGTTTATTTAACGCCGTGAAAGCTCTTGTCGCCCTTACCCTCTCGGTCGCCGGACTCATGTTCAGCGGCTGTGCCAGCACTTACCAAGTGCAAGTCAGTGCGCTGGCCGACCCTGAGCTTGCGAACTCTCACCGCACCTACGCATTCGCTCTCAGCACGCCTGAGGCCGAGGATCTCGGGGATCTCCAATTCCAAGAAGTCGCCCGCCATTTGCGCGCAGGCCTCGCCCGGCGCGGCTACAACGAGGCTCCATCACCCGGCGCGGCCGACCTCAATTTGTTCGTGGATTTCGGCATGGGCGATCCGGTGACCACCACCTACACGTTTGCGACGCCCCTCTACGCGGAAATCGGCGGCGGCTACTCCACTCGCACTCGTGAATCTAAGGATGCCAAGGGGAACACCACCATGGTCACTGAAACGGTCCCCGTGCCCGGGCACTATCAACAGGTCGGCACCGACGTCACCGTCAACTCGATCACCACCTTCCGGAAGCACCTCCGCCTCTCCGCCCGCGTCCGTGATGCCGGCACCTCCTCGACGAAGGGCCTCGAAGCCTGGACCGTCACGGCGATCGTCGATGATCGGGCGGGCGACCTCCGCGCCGCGCTGCCCCTGTTGGCCGCCGCTCTCGAACCTTACATCGGACGCGACACCCTCCGGACAATCATCGTCGAGTTCGAGCGTGAGGACGGCCAGCTAAGACTTGTCCAAACGCCCTGAGCACGGGCTCACCGAGCCAGCCGGTTGGTCACCGATTTTGCGACCGGGTCGGCGAAAGTTGACGCGAAGAATTCCTGGGCTGAATTGATCAATTTCCGGTATTTCCCGTAATCGCCCACCCACGAATTTGGGAGGCACACCCGCTTAATCACCCCTCTGCCCACGCGATCTTCGGCGTCGACGTCGGGGGCGATTTCCATCGAAAACCGCGGCTCGATCGTATGCACGATATAGTGCTTCGATCCCGTGTCTTCGTCTCGTTCGATTCGCAGGAAATGGCTAAAATTCATCGAGACCTTCATCTTGCCCACCCCGGTCGGCGTGACAATCCCCCTTTTGCCCGATGCTTTCTCCTTGAGAAACCCCGCCGCGCAGCCCAAAAAAACCGAGCGCCCCGCACCCCATGAGCATTCTTCCTTCCGATACGCCGCGCCTACCCAAATGGCCGTTTCTCATCGGCGCCGCCGCCCTTCTCGGCGCGGCGACCTTTCTCGCCCAACGCAACCCCGCCCCCTACCCTGCGCCGATCGCGATCGCGATCGCCGGCGGTATCGCCCTCGCCACCATTCTTCTCGCGATTCCCTTCCTCTCCGACTACGCCGCCAAACAGGATGAAGCCCTCGATGAGCGGCAACGTGGACTCGAGGCCCTCACGCGCACCATCGCCGATTCTGCCGAGCAGATCAGCGTCGCCGCGACCAGCCTGCACGAAGTCAGCGAACTGTCGCGCAAGCAATTGTCGCAGGCCGAGTCTTCGCCCAGCGATCTTCAGGACACCCTTTTCGAAATTGGCCGTCAGCAAACAGAAGCGACCGCCGCCGCCAGCACCGCGCTCCAAGGTGAGATCAAGGCCATGCGTGCCGCCGAGTCCGGCAAGCTCAACGACGCCGTAGAAGGAATTCACCGGGCCCTCGAGGCCTTGGCCAAGCTCAAGGCCGCCACTCCAAAACCCGTCCGCCAACCTCCACCCCCAGCCTCCACGCAGAGCAACCCCGCGGTCACCACGACCGTTCCCGCGCCCGCGCCTGCGAACGCGCCCGAAACCACCGTCACCGAGGTTTCGGCCCCGCCCGTCGTGAAGACCATCGACGCCGCACCCCAGCCGGAAGTCACCATCGAAGTGGCGACTCCCGAGCCGGAGCCAAAATCCGCGCCCCAACCCAAGGCAAAGGCCGCCGAGAAGCCGCCCAAGAAGGCCGAACCGGCGGCCGATCCCGACGACGAGCTGCTCTCACTGGACGCCCTCGACCAACCGGCCCGCTCCCGCAAGTTGACTACCGATGGCACGACCCGCCTGCTGGTGTCGGCCTACATTGGCATCGGCAACCGACTCTTCATTCGCGGTTCCGGGCCCGGCCTTAGCGCAGACAAAGGAGTCCCGCTCCAGTTTGTCTCGATCGGCAAGTGGCAATGGGAGGCCACGAGCGTGGCCGAGCCGATTACCTTCCGCTTGTTCAAGAATGATGAAGTCGAGTGCACGAGCCTCGGCGAGGTGACCCTAGATCCCCAGAGCTCCCTCGAAGTGTCCGCCTCATTTTAAGGCGGCGACCCGCGGGCCGAACATCGGATTCGCCGTGCCGCCGTCATCCGGCGGAAAGGGCTTCCGATCCAGCGTGGCCCCTTCCACTTCGTTGGCCAGTTCAACGATCTCGTCGATCAACAGCGTCGGATCTTCATCGTAGCGCAGGTCGAGGAAATCTTTCCGCGCCGCCCGATAAGCCTCCGGATCACGTATCCACCGGCTGATGATCGCCGCAAACTCGGCGGCCGTCTCGATCGTCTCCGACGCCGCGCCGTTGTGAAAAAATTTCCACGTCAGGCGCTCTTGCGGCATGATGCCGCCGAAGGCGTTGAAGATAATCGGACACTCGAAACTTAAGGCCTTCGCGCACGTGGTCGTGCCGCCACGGGTCACAATCACGTCGCTCGCTTGCATCAGCAGATGCATGACGTCGGAGAAGCCTTCGATATAGCAGTTGAGCCCCGGATGGTTGGCCCGCCAATGGATCAGATCGTTGTAGATCGCCTTGTCGCGCCCGCACACCACGACCACCTGACAGCGGTCAGCATAACGCAGGAGCGTCGGGAGGAGCGCCATGTGATTATTGGCCCCGTTGGTGCCCGTCGCCAAAAACACCGTAAAGAGGTCTGGCCGCAGCCCGAGTTCTTTCTCCCGGTATTGAATCCGCGCCGCCGGCGAGAGCCGTTCGAGGTGAGCGCGCGGGCGCATCAGGTAACCACGGACGCGGGTTCGCTCGGCCGCAATCCCGTGCTTCACGGCGAAATCTCGCGCCGTCTCCGTCCGGGAGAAATACAGATCGACGCTCGGTTCGAGCCAGTTGCGCGAATACCCCCAGCCGCCAGAAAACTCCCCGCAGTAAGTGGCACACCGCACCTTCTCACCCCCAAGCACTTTCCGGGCGAGTTGGAAATAGCCGCGGTTGAGGCAGTCGTGCACGCTCAGCACCAAGTGCGGACGGTATTCCTCGAGCACCTCCAAATAGTAGCGCTGGCCGAAGGTGACCGAGCTGCGATTAAGAAAGCTGAGCGCCTCGACAATCGTGTAGAAGACTTTGTGCATCCACGGGGTCTTCTTTTGGATCCAGTTGTAGAAATTGACCCCCGTGCGGTTGAAGAGCGACGACTTCTCAAGCATCTGCTCGATGCGCACATCGACATCGTGCCGATACAATTGAAAGCACCACTCCGCAAAGGCCTCAGCCCGCGCGTCGTGGCCGCCGCCGGTGCTTGAGGTCAGAACGAGGATGCGGACTTTTGACATGCTAGAGATTGAAATAGCGCGCTTGCACCCAGCGATTGAGCCGCAGCGAACCGAACCGCACAATGAAGGGCGCAACCTTAGCCTGAAAAAATCGTCCGCAGCGCACCGTCCCGCTGCGCCGCTGCGCCAACGCCCGCCGCAATGCCGCCGCCGCACCAGCTGGAGCCGGACCGCTTTGCATCAGGCGGACAAAGGCCTCCCACGCCCGCGTCATCGCCGCCGTGCGCGCCCCGGCGGGTCGCCGCAACGAGGTCTCAAAATCCGTGCGGTAGTCTCCCAGGCGCACATCCAGCACCACGATGGAGGAACCGGCCGTCTCCATCATGAGGCTTTCGTTGAGGGCGGTAAGACCGGCCTTAACCATATTGTAGGCGCTTTGAAACGGCAGCGGGAACTCCGCGGCCAACGACGAGATGTTCACGAGCGCCGCGGCCGAACCCCGCGCACGCATTTCGCCGAGTGCCGCATGGCTCAACCGCGCCGTGTTGATCAACATGACCTGGATCTGGTCCTCCCAGACCGAAAATTCTGTCGCCCCAAAATCGCCGAACACCCCGTAACCCGCGTTGTTGATCACGATATCGAATCCCCCCGCCGCGGTCGCCGCCGCGCGAAACTCGGCTTCGGCCGGCGGACCATCGGCGAGATCCAACGCCACGGCGGTGAATCCCGCGGACGACCCGAAAAAATCCAATCGCGACCGCTCCCGCGAAGTTCCCCACACCAGCACCCCTTCCCCCAACAGCATCTCCGCGAAGGCCCGCCCCAGCCCGGTGCTCGCGCCGGTGACAAAGGCGGTGCGGTAGATCGTGGAGAGTGGGTGCGCGGCAGGCACGTTAGGAAGCGCGCTTAAACACCAAGCTTACATTGGCCCCACCAAACCCGCTGCTGTTGTTCAACACGACGTTGGGCTGGGCCGACAGGGTCGAGCGAATGATATTCAACCCTTCGCACTCGGGGTCCAGCTGGGTGATGTGCGCCGAGCCCGGCATGAAGCCATCGCGCAGCGCGATCGAGCAAAAGGCACTCTCCATCGCTCCCGCCAGCGACAGACCGTGGCCCGTCAGCCCCTTCGTGCTGCTGATCGCGGGGCGAGCTGCCGGGGTCTTGAAAAATGCTTTGAGGGCGCGGGCCTCGGAAATGTCGCCAATCGGCGTCGAGGTGGCGTGAGCGTTGATGTAATCGATCGACTCGATCGGAGTCTTCGTGGCGCGCAACGCATTCGCCATCGCCACCCGCAGGCCTTCACCATCCGGATGCGAGATGGCTACGTTGTGCCCATCCGACGCCTGACCCCACCCGACAAATTCCCCATAGACCTTCGCGCCGCGCCGAGCGACTTCGTCCTCGGTCTCCAGCACGAGGACCGCCGCGCCTCCGGTGCCGACAAATCCATCGCGCCCCTGATCAAACGGTCGCGAAGCTTTAGCGAGGTCGGTCTGCATCGAGAGCGCGCGCATCCCCGCGAACGGCAGGATGCTATCGACGTTGCCATCCTCAGCTCCGACCACGAACATCCGCTTCTGCCGCCCCATCACCAAGTCGTCGTAGGCATAACCCATCGCATGCGAGGACGAAGCGCAGGCCGACGAAAACCCGCAGGAGGCGCCCTTGATTCGGAAGTGTGCCACGAGATTGAAATTCAAAGTGCCTGAAATCGCTGCGACGATGCCCAAGGGTGAGCACCGCATCACCCCTTGTTTATGCATACGATTGAGCATGTAGCCCATCAGCTGGGGCGAGCCGCCCGAGGCCGCGTAGAGCCCGGTCTCCACGTTGGAGATGTCGGCTTCCTCCAAACCCGCGTCCTCCAAGGCCTGGAGCATCGCGCACCATGCGTAGACGCCGTGCGGAGCCATGCCGCGCAGCACTTCCCGTTTGATGGTGTAACGTTCCGGAAAAGTCCAGTCCTCGGGATCGTTGGAGTCGGTGACGAAACCCTTGACCGGGGCCGCGACTTTGACGGGAACCATGGGATCCTGAAACGGAGGGTAGTGCTCGATGCCGTGGCGCATTTCTCGCAGGCTCGCCGTCACATCGGTGACGTTGTTGCCAATGCTCGTGATCAAGCCAAGTCCGGTGATGAATACTCTGGGCATTATAAATTCAGACAGGTGAAAGAAAGGGCCGAGTGAATAGCCGGCGTTTGGATTATGCGATTCGCGCAAGCAGCGAATCCACTTCCGCGCCGTCGGTCAACGCGGGAGAACCATCGGGTTCTTCGAGAATCGGCTGATTTCAGAGGCTTGCTCCGACGGTGTCAGGAATTGACGGCGACCTTAAGGGGAGCCCCACCTTCGTCGTGATCGCTCTTCTTGGCCACGGGTTCGGCGGCTTGGGCCGGGATATCCGTATAACCAAACGTGAGCGTGATCTCTTCGACGATCGCGGCCTTCTCCTGCCCAACGCGAATCGCGCCCTCAAACGTCGCCAACGGCATTTTTGCGCGTTTCAGCTTGATCGAAAGGGTCAAGATATCGCCCGGTTTGCAGATCCGGTGGGCCCGCACGCCCTCGCAACCCGTGAAGAAAATTGTGGACGGGTTCACCATTTTACCCGATTCCGGCACCATGCCCTCGAGCAGATAAAGCACGGCAAGCTGCCCAAGGGCTTCGAGCATGATCGACGCCGGCATCACTGGATTATCCTTAAAATGCCCCTGAAGAAAAAACTCCTGGCCCGAAATCTTGTATTTCGCATTGGCCCCACTCGAGCTGACCGAACCTTCGTTCAAGAACAGGAACGGTGGTTGAATCGGCATCACCGCAGCAATGTGCTCAATCGGCAGAAATTTGGTCGGCTGCGGCAAGGGCAACCCGCGCACCTTGCAATCGATGAACATCTTCACATCGCCCACCGTGCGGAGATTGCGCAACTCATCGTTGTTGATCGACATATGTAACACCTCTTCCACGAGAATCACGATTTCCATCATCGTGAGGGAATCGACCCCGAGGTCCTCAATCAGGCGCAAATCGTCGTCCGCATCCTTGAGTTTCGTCCGCAGGTCCGGTTCGACAAACCGCTCGATTACCCCGATGACCACCGCCGGCAGATGCTCGGGATTTCCCGTCTTTCGAAACTGCACCGCGGCTTCGAACGTCGAAGGCGAGCAGCGCTTTAGCGATTCGCGCAACGCGACTTCGTCCTCGGGCGTAAACGACTTCGCTTCTTGTGGGAAAGGCTTATTGGTGCCCGAGTTGAATTGAACCGCTTCTGCCATTATTGGATCCTTTTATGTGACGGCCCTCTCTAATGTAAACCCATTTCTTGGCTGCGGACGGGTCGATTCAGGTCCGAAAAGCACCCCATTGTTCCTCAAATTTTCGGTCATTTGTTCACTCCGAGGTCGACCCGATGCTTGCCTGATCCGTCCCCGCGATCAATAAAATCCAACTTTCGAGCGGCCCCCGCCGATCGAGCTCCCTCATGAGCGCCCCTTCTCGCCCGCCCATCTTCATCATCACCCACGAATTTTACCCGCGACGCGGAGGGATCGCGACCTTTGCGGAAGAGATGGCTGGCGGTGCGGCCCAAGCCGGTTTGCCGGTCGAAGTCTGGGCGCAGGCCCTCCCAGCCGGCCAGGTCGAGAAATCTTGGCCGTTTCTCGTTCATCGACTGCGCCTCAAAGGCTCGCACAATCTGATTTGCCAGATCCGGCTCGCCCGGCAGCTCATCCGCCACCGTCGCGACTTGCGCCGCGCGATCGTCCATCTCGCCGAACCGGGCCCGATGTATGCACTCATGTGGTTGCAGCTCCTGCACGCGTTTCGTCCGAAGCGCATTCAGATGACGTTTCACGGCTCCGAGATCCTGAAATTTCACCACAACCGTCTGATGCGCCCCCTCGCCCGTCGGCTCATCCAGCACGCCGAGCGCATCAGCACCCTCACGCAATTCACCCGGGATCTGTTGATTCAACATTTTCCCGAAGCCGCCGGAAAGACCGTGATCACGCCCGGCGCATTGCGCGCAGAGCTCACCGGCACGACCATCCCCTCGCCGACTCCTCAAGCCAAGGTGGTCATCCTGACAGTGGGGCGCCTCCATCCCCGCAAGGGCCAGTTGCAAACCTTGAAGGCACTGCAGAGTCTGCCCGCGGAGCAGCGCGCTCAAGTCGAGTATTGGATCGCGGGCGGCGAGGCCAAACAGAACTACGACGAGCTGCTGCGCCAGCAAGCCGCGCAGTCCGACGTGACCGTTAAGTTCCTCGGCAACCTGCCCGACGAACAACTGGGACCGATCTACGATCAGGCCGACATCTTTGCGCTGACGAGTATTCCGCACAGCCACAGCATTGAGGGCTTTGGTCTAGTTTACCTCGAAGCCTCCGCCCACGGACTGCCCGTGGTCGCCCATGCGATCGGCGGCGTGGCCGAGGCGGTAAGCGACGGCGAAACCGGCCTGCTCATCTCGCCGGCCGAGCCCGATGCCCTCACGGCGGCGTTTGCCCGTCTCATCGCCGACCCCGTCCTGCGTCGCCGCCTCGGCGATCACGGTCGCGTCTGGGCGCGGCGAAACAACTGGAAAAGCTCCGCCGAAGCCCTCTTTAATCCTGCCGCCAACCCATGATCGTTTCCCGCAGCCAAGTCACCGTTCGTTATGCCGAGACCGACATGATGGGCATCGTCTATCACGCCAATTACCTGCCGTGGTTTGAGATCGGCCGCACCACCTTGCTGAAAGAACAGGGCATCCCTTACCGGTCGCTGGAAGAGCAGGGTTACCGTCTGCCGGTGCTGGAAATTTCCGCGAAGTATCGCCGCCCGGCGGTCTACGACGACACGCTCACCATCGTCACCACCATGGCGGAAAAGCCCACTCTTCGCGTGCGTCTCACCTACCAGGTTCTGCGCGGCGATGAACTGCTGGCTACCGGTGCGAGCGAACACGCCTTCGTCGACCTCAAGGGGCAACCCGTGCGCCCGCCCGCATCGGTCGTCGCTCGGATGAAAGAGCTCTTCGCCAAGCCCAGCGCCTAGCACTGCGCGGTTTCGGCGTCGGCCCAAGCATACTCGGCGAGCACGTCCGGGTCGCGTTCGGCGGCCCGCTGGGCGAGTAATTGGTCGGCCCCGCCCAACCGTTGCACCGCCCAGACCGCGTGCGCTCTCACCAGCGCCAAGTCGTGTCCGGTTAAGTCGACTAGAACGGGCAGCAACGATTCGTCGCCGCCGTTGCCCGCCACCACGCAGGCGTTGCGCAGGAGCCGCGGCAGCTTCAAGCGCTTGATGGGAGTGCGGCGGAAAATCTCCGCGAATCGCTCCGGCGTCAGTGTCAACAAGTCGTGCAGCCCCAGCTCGGGCAGATCGAAGCGCGCGGTGAGGAGCAACTCGCGGCCTTGCTGTGCGAACCGATTCCACGGGCACACCTCGAGGCACACATCGCAACCGTAGATGTGCTGCCCGATCCCCGCCCGGAGCTCCCGCGGGATGATCCCTTTGTTCTCGATCGTCTGGTAGGAGATGCACCGACGCGCATCCACGATGCCCGGTGCCGAAAAAGCTTGGGTGGGACACGCGTCGAGGCAGCGCGTGCATTTGCCACAGAGCAGGCCGACATCGGCAAAATCCGAAATCTGCGTGCGCACCGGCGGATCGGCGATCAACTCCGCTCGCACCAAGATCGACGCGAGGAAGAGCCAGTTGCCATGCTGGCGCGAGATCAACATCGCATTCTTGCCGACGAAGCCCAGTCCCGCACTCGCCGCCCAACCGCGCTCGATCACCGGACCGGTATCGATGTAATAGCGATAGTCCATCGATGTGAGTTGGTAGAGCTCCGCCAACACTTCGCCAGCCTGGATCATCGCCGGCTTCATCGTATCGTGATAATCCTCGTAAAGTGCGTAGCGGGCCCACTGCGCGCCGGGTTGCGCCAGCTCGCCCGGCCAGTAATTCACCCCGAGCATGATAATCGATTGCGCACCCGGCAACACGAGGCCGGGGTGGAGGCGCTTGTCGACCGATCGCTCCATCCACGCCATGTCGCCGTGCATACCCTCATCCAGCCACGACTGCAGGCGGGCGCCCGGCAAGTCACGCAGGCGCGCCATTCGCACCGAGTCGAAACCCAGAGCGAACAACCGACTGCGCAGGGTTTCCTGTCGGTCATCCATGGTTAACCGGTCGGCGCGCGGCTACGGACAAAGTCGTTCGCTTCCCGCCGCCACGACCGCACGACATGCGCGACAATATCGTTCAACGGTCGTGCGTCGGTGAGAATCACCGAGCCCGCCCGCTTGTAGATCGCTTCCCGCTCGGCGTAGAGCTGGCGGAGGCGCGTCTCCGGATCCTCGACTTCGAGCAAGGGGCGGTTGCGATTGCGCTGCGTGCGCTCGAGCACCGTAGCCAACGACGCATGGAGACAGATCACAACGCCCCGCGCCTTCAATTTGGCGAGCATCCCCGGTTGCACCACCAGTCCACCCCCGCAGGCGACGATGGTCCGCTCTGCCGGATGCCCTCCGTCCACGAAGGCCGCTTCCATTTTCCGAAAAGCCGCCTCGCCCTGCTGGGCAAAAATCTCGGGGATCGTCAGATCCTGCTGATGCTCGATCTCATGGTCGCTATCCATCGATCGAAAGCCCAGACGGCGCGACGCCAATCGGCTGATCGTGCTTTTGCCGGTGCCCATGAAACCGACCAAATAGATATTAACGTCCATTGCTTTCATCGTCCGCCTTCAGGGAACGGCGTTCCACTGGAATTGCCAAACACGAAAACGCCCTTGGCGTCCCGCACACTTTCCGGCTGCATGAAGCCCACCCACCCGAACGACCATGGATCAACAATTCGCCAGCGACAACACCGCCGGAATCTGCCCCGAAGCTTTCGCTGGACTCACCGAGGCCAACCGCGCCCACGCCGCCAGCTACGGCGACGACGAGTGGACCGCGCGAGCCAAGCAGCTGTTTCACGAACTCTTTGAGCGGGAGTGCGCCGTCTTCTTCGTCTTCAACGGCACGGCCTCCAACGCCCTCGCGCTGAGTTCCGCGTGCCGCAACTACCACAGCATTCTCTGCCACCAACTCGCCCACGTGCACGTCGACGAGTGCGGCGGACCCGAGTTCTTCACCGGCGGCGCCAAAGTCTGGCCGCTTCCCGGCGACCGGGCGAAGATCCCCCCCGCTGCGGTCGAGGCCGCCACGGCACGCAATCACGACGTGCACGCTCCGCGGACTCGAGCACTGTCGCTTACTCAATCGACCGAGCTCGGCACCGTCTACTCGCTGGCGGAAATCCAAGCGCTCAGCGAAGTCGCCCGCCGCCACCAGATGGCGGTGCACATGGACGGCGCTCGGTTCGCCAACGCCGTCGCGTCATTGCAAAGCCAGTCCCCCTGCTCGCCCGCCGACCTCACTTGGCGATCCGGCGTCGACCTGCTCAGCTTCGGCGGCACGAAGAACGGAATGATGTCGACCGAAGCCGTGGTGATCTTTGACGCCGAGTTGGCCCGCGAATTTGCCTATCGCGTGAAGCAATCCGGTCAGCTCGCCTCCAAGCAGCGTTTTGCCGCCGCGCAATGGACGCACATGCTCACCGACGGCGCCTGGTTGCGCCACGCCGCGCACGCCAACGCGATGGCCCAGCGCCTCTCGGCCGGCCTCGTCGCTCTGCCTGGCTGCCGACTGGTTTCGCCGACCGAGGTGAACGGAGTCTTCATTGACCTGCCTCCGGCGCTGGCCGACGCCCTGGCCGCGCGTGGTTGGAAAATTCATCCGGCCCACGGGGTGGCGGGTTATCGCTTGATGTGCGGCTGGGATTCCACAGCGGCGGGCGTCGACGCCTTGATCGCCGCCGCTCGCGAGCTCACCGCCTGAGCACAAAAAACCCCCGCGGTTAAGACGGGGGTTTATTGAGCAAACTAGTCGAAGGCTTATTCCGTGGCTTTGGCCACAGGAAGAATCTCGAGCAGCTCGATTTCGAAAATCAGCGCCGAGCTGGGAGGAATTGGGCCCGCGCCTTCGTTGCCGTAGGCGAGGGTTGAAGGCACGTAGAGTTTGATCTTCCCGCCCTTGTTAATCTGCTGCATGCCTTCCGACCAACCGGAGATCGCTTGGTCGAGAGCAATCACGAGCGGCTGGCCATGCTGTTCAGAACTGTCGAACACCTGCCCGTCGAGCAACATGCCCGTGTAGTTGATCTTCACAGTGTCCGTCGGCTTCACGTAAGGGCCGGTGCCGCGCTCGAGCACTTCGTAGCAAAGGCCGTCCGGCAACGCGATGATGCCCGGGCGGCTCTTGAGCGATGCGAAGAAGGTGGCGGCGAGTTCGATGTTCTTTTGGCTGGCGCGCTCGAGGGCGGCGTCCTGCCGGGCGCCGATAAACTTATTCATCACCGGACCGACCGTGGCCAAGTCGTGGGGGGAGTCTTTGCCGTTGGCGGCCAGCGCCGCACCCTTGATGAAGGAATCGACCTGGGTCGGCGCGAGCTGAAGTTCGGCGATCCCGATCCGGTTCATCACGAACCAGCCAAGCGTCTCCATCAAGGTTGCCTCGGAGAATTGGAGATCCGGAGCGGCGGGGGCTGCAACCGCAGCCGGTGCGTCACCCTCGGCGGGGATATTCAGTTTAACTTCCTGGGCCAGCAGGACCGTGGTCGCAGCCATGGCCAGCAAGGCCGTCGTGAGGAGGGAGGTGGGTTTCATACGTGTAGAATCAGTGAATTTAGGAAACGGGAAAGCGGGTTTTGTGCCACAGAGTTTTCGGATGTGCCAGCCGAACCACTCGAAGGCAATCAATTACTCCCCCCTTGTGTCCGCGAAGACATTGCACCACCTTGCCCCCTATTTTTAATGAACCCCGACGATTTTTGGACCAGCCAAGACGGCCAGATTCTGGCTATTAAACAAAAAGACGAGCGCACCGTCGTGCTGACCCTCGCTTTCTGGCCGCGCAATCCGGCGGAATTTGAGTATTTCAAGACTCACCTCGCCGAGCTCAAGTTTAGCGAGCGCAGCTCCCTCGCCCGCGTCGGCATCGAGATGCTCCTGCACGGTTCGCCCGTCCTCGACGGCAACCGCGTCACCCTCGAAGCAGACGCGTTTATCTTTGATCAGAGTTTTCCCCACTTCGAATATTGGAAAAAACTGCTGCGGCCCGGCATTCCCGTCGGTCGACTGTTCCGGGCCCCCGCCGCCGCCAAATTGACCACCGACGAGATTTGGAAAGCGGTCACGAGCAACCAGCTCAAGCTGCCCAACACGATCAGCATCGACCGACTCGGGCAGGTATTCCTCACGCCGCACAAGGTCAGCTACACGCTCAATCCGAAGCTCCAACGTCACAATTTCGAGCGCATCGTCAGCGGCGACGCCGGCCGGTCCTTCCTCGACAAGGTGCAGGTGCGCCACGAGGCCGCCCCGCTCACGATCCCGCCGCGCTCCGGTATTCTCACGAGCTGCTCGATGTATCTCAAGGAGCACTATGTCGTGCTCAATCAGGGCGAGGGTAACTTCGGCATCCACACCAGCGCCGTCCTGCTTGATCCGGTGAAGACTTTCGGCACGAATGTCATGCTCGAGATCTACAACACCGGCAACCAACCCGTGGTCAACCCGATGGTCTCGGTCGAGATCTTCCGCGCCCCGGCGTTTACCGATCCGGAGATCAAGACCCTCACGCGCAAGCGCAAACGCCTCCTCTCGACCGCGACCGACGTCTTCAAGTGCCTCGATGCCTCCCCCGCCGTCGACAACGGCGCCGCTCATCCGAAAACCAAGATCACCGTCCGGGGTCAGAGCGCCACGATGGAAAACCGCGCCATTCTCGTCCGCGCCAAGGGTGATGAGTTGCGCAAACTCCTCGCAGGCGACGCGTGCCCAATCGGCTACCGCACGATGATTCAAGCGCTCGACGCCGCTCCCGGTGATGCCGACACCCTCATCGTCGACTTCTTCCCCGATCTGCTCGAACACATGGAGCTGATCACGCGCATCGGCGACGTGAACCTGAAGCGCATCATTTTCCGCCACGCGTCGCGCACTCATGGCTACTTCCTCTCGAGCAACGCCCACGCCCGCCTCGACACGTTTCACGCCATCGGCGTGCGCGTCTACTGGTATGACGAAGTCACCAACGATCTCTACCGCCACACCTACAAAAAAGAGCATGGCTTCTTTGTGCGCGAGGAAAACGCCCGCCGCTTCCAAGAAGCCACCATCCTCGCGTTCTACGGCTCAGCCGTCGGGCTGAATCAGGCCGACACCGACCGCATCTCTTCCCTCGTCGACAAACTGACAAGCTTCATGGGCTCCAATCTCGGCGTGCTCACCGGCGGCGGCGGCGGCGTCATGCGCCTCGCGACCGACCAAGCGCGCGGCAAGGGCGCGCTCACCGGGGCGTGTTTCCTCGAACTCGAGGCTCAGCCACCGGAGCTCGGCGTCGACTTCTTCAACACCTTTCAAGAAAACTCCCGCCACTTCAGACAAAAATGGTTCGAAGCAGCCGACTTCTGCATCTTCAACGTCGGCGGAGTTGGCACGCTGGAGGAAATCGGCATCGAGCTGTGCAACCTGAAACTCGGGATTCGCCCCCGCGTGCCCTATATTTTCTTCAACGCCAAGTTCTGGGGCGACCTTCGCAGCCAGGTCAACCAGATGATCAGCGACAAGCGCGCCCCCGCGTGGATGGCCGACTACATCCTCTTCACCGACGACCCCGACGAGGTCATCGCCTTCTACCGCGAGAAACTGCAGGTGCTATAGTTTGGTTGTCCAAGTCGCCTTTTCCGACCGGCGGATCCGGTCATACCGTCGGCGCGATCCAGCGAAACCTTGCCACGAGCTCCTCGCTCTGAGTTTTTCAAACCGTGGCAACGTCGCTCCCTTCCTCTATTCTCGTCGTCGGCTCCGGCGGTCGCGAACACGCTCTCATTCAAGCCCTCGCTCGATCGCCCGGCCAACCACGCCTGCTATGCGCCCCCGGCAATGCCGGGATCGCTGACGAAGCCATCTGTTTTCCCGTGGCAGCCGACGATGTCGCCGGGCTCGTCGCCCTCGCGCAAGCCGAACAGGTCGACTTTGTGATCGTCGGCCCCGAAGTGCCGCTGGCGCTGGGGCTCTCCGATCAACTGATCGCGGCGGGGATACTCGTTTACGGACCCACCGCCGACGGCGCGCGCCTCGAAGCCTCGAAGATTTTCACAAAGCAACTCTTGCTCAAATATGGGATTCCCACCGCCGCCGCTGGCATCTTCTCTGAAGTCGGCCCGGCCATCGACTACCTGCAAACCCGCGACGCACCGATTGTCGTGAAGGCCGACGGGCTGGCAGCTGGCAAGGGTGTGATTGTGGCGCAAACCACCGCCGAAGCCGAAGCGGCCGTGCGGGCCATGTTGGAAGACGGCAAATTTGGCTCGAGCGGACGCCAGTTGCTGATCGAGGACTGTCTCGTCGGCGAAGAGACTTCGATTCTCGTGGTCGTCTCTGGTCGCGACTACGTGATTTTGCCGACCTCGCAAGACCACAAGCGAATCGGCGACGGCGACACCGGACCGAACACGGGCGGCATGGGCACCTATTCGCCCGCGGAAGTCGTCACCCCCGAAATTTATGCGCAGATCGAAAGCCTGATCGTGAAGCCCTCCGTCGAGGCGATCGCCGACGAGGGCATGGATTTTTGCGGCACGCTCTTCATCGGCATCATGCTCACGCCCGAAGGTCCGAGCGTGATCGAATACAACACCCGGTTCGGCGATCCCGAAACCCAAGTCGTGCTGCCGCGACTCCAGACCGACCTATTGACGTTGCTCTGGCACGCGGCGACCGACAGGTTGCGCGAAATCGAACTTCAGGTGAAGGCCGACTACGCCCTGTGTGTTGTCATCGCCGCCCAAGGATATCCGGAATCCTACGCGAAGGGCGACGTCATTACGATCCCTTCGCTTCCGGCCAACGTCAGCGCCATTCACGCCGGCACCACGCGCAACGCCGCGGGGGAACTCGTCACCAACGGCGGCCGGGTGCTCGGCATCACGGCACTCGCCCCGACCCTCGCCGAGGCCGCGCGGGCCGCCTATGCCGGATGCGACGCCATTCAGTGCGCGACCAAGTATTTCCGCCGCGACATCGGGGCGCGGCAATTGAACCGCCCATGAACAAACTCCTCTTCCTCGTCGCGTTCGCCAGCCTAGTAACCACATCCGGTCACGCCGAGCCGATGACGCGCGAGCTCGGGCGAGGTTTACTCTACATCCGCGTCTCGTCGATTCCGACTGACCTCCCTGCAAACTTGACCGCCCCGGCCGCCGTGCTCGATCTGCGCTACGCCCGCGGCGACGAGGCTGGCGCGCGCGAGCTCCGAGCTTGGCTCGGGCGGCACGCCTCGGTGCGCGCGCCGATTTACCTCTTGGCCAATCGAGCGACCGACGCCGCGTTGCGTCGCCTCTTCACCCAGCGTCCGGCCATCGTCGGCACTCTCCTCGTCGGGGCCACCGCCCCCGAATTCACTCCCGATATTCCGGTGGCGATCTCGCCCGCCCAAGAACGGCGGGCCTACGACGCCGTCGGCACTGCGAAGGACATCGCCGTCTTGCTCGTCGACGCCACCGAGAAAGTGCGCCGCGACGAAGCGGCTGTGGTGCAAGCTCGGCTCGAAGACCGAACGATCGACTTGGGCGCGAGCGCGGAGGCTTCCGACCAAGAGACGCCAACCCCAGCCGCAGCCGAGCCGTTGATCGACGCTACCTTGCAGCGTGCCGTGCAGTTGCACCGAGCGTGGCTGGTTCTCCGGTCGCGCCACGAGGGGTGACTCCACCTTTGCAATTGCCCGCAAAAGCTGTCCCATTGGCCTTCCAACTATGTCTGCTCTCGGCCACATTCTGATCGTCTGCACCGCCAACATCTGTCGGAGCCCCATGGGTGAAGGGTTGTTGCGCCACGCTCTCGCCGCCCAACCGGAGCCGCTCCGTTCGCTCAAGGTCCTCTCCGCTGGGGTCGTCGCCCGCGAAGGCTCCGAGGTTTCCGAAAACTCGGTCGTCGCGCTCAAGAAGGTCGGCATCGACATCGCGGCGCACCAGAGCCAGCCCGTCACTCAAAAACTCCTCGACGACGCGCTCCTGGTGATCTGCATGACCGAATCCCACCGGGCGATGATTAACCTCCAAGCGGAGCCGCCGCCGAAGGAGATGCGTCTGTTTCGCGAGTTCATGCCTCGGTCGGCCGAGAAGGAAGTCCCCGATCCCTTCGGTGGCCCGCTCAAGCTTTACGAAATCTGCCGCGATGAGCTGGTCGAGGCCATCCCCACGCTGGTCGCCCACCTTAAGACGCTTGTCCCCGGCAATCCCTAAGGAAAAACTTTGCTTTGGGTGGGTTTCCGCGTGGATTTGGTGCCTGCCCATGCTCAACGCCTCGCCGCTCAAAACCCTTGATCCAGAAATCTACGCCGCGATCACATCCGAGCTCGCCCGTCAGCAAAGCCACCTCGAGCTGATCGCTTCCGAAAACTTCACCTACCCGGCTGTGATGGAGGCCCAGGGCAGTGTGTTGACCAACAAATACGCCGAGGGTTATCCCGGCAAACGCTGGTATGGCGGTTGCGAACATGTCGACACAGTGGAGCGCCTTGCCATTGAGCGCGCCCAGCAACTCTTCGGCGCCGACCACGCCAACGTGCAGCCACATTCGGGCTCCCAAGCCAACTTCGCGGTCTACACCTCGGTGCTGCAGCCCGGTGACAAGATTCTCGGGATGAATCTTAGCCATGGCGGCCACCTGACCCATGGCAACCCCGCCAACTTTTCCGGCAAGCTCTACCAGTTTGTGCAATACGGCGTCGGCGAAGCGGACGGCCTGATCGACTACGACGAGCTCGCCGCCATCGCGCAGCGCGAGCAGCCGAAGATGATCACCGTGGGCGCTTCTGCCTACTCGCGCATCATCGACTTCGCCCGCATGGGTGAGATCGCCCGGAGTGTCGGCGCTTATCTGTTTGCCGACATCGCGCACATCGCCGGCTTAGTGGCTTCGGGGCACCACCCGTCGCCCGTGCCCCACGCCGATTTCGTCACCACGACGACGCACAAAACCCTGCGCGGTCCGCGCGGCGGCCTGATTCTCTGCCGAGCCGAGCACGCCAAGGCGATCGACTCCGCCGTATTCCCGGGAGCCCAAGGTGGACCGCTCGAACACGTCATCGCCGCCAAGGCCGTGTGTTTCCGCGAATGCCTCAAACCCGAGTTTAAGGACTATTCCGGGCGGGTCATCAAAAACGCGCAGGCCCTCGCCCTCGGCATGACCGCGCTCGGCTACAACATCATTTCCGGCGGGACCGACAACCACCTCATGCTGATTGATCTCCGGGTGAAGTTTCCCGTGCTCACCGGCAAAGTAGCGCAAGCCACCCTCGATCTGGCCAATATTACTTGCAACAAGAACACCGTGCCCTTCGAGACTCGCTCACCCTTCCAAGCATCAGGCATCCGCCTAGGCACCCCTGCGGTCACCAGCCGCGGACTGGTTGAAAAAGACATGGCGGAAATCGCCCGCCTGATCGATACTGTCCTCGCCGCCATCGGCACAACGGATCAGGAGGAGACAATCCTCCAAATAAAACAGCAGGTGCTCGACCTCACGGGTCGGTTCCCCCTGCCCTATTCCGCCTGAGCAGGTCGGGCCTTGCCTGAATCGCAGGCGCTCGATAGGCATTTTAACTCATGGCGACAACCGCGCGAACCTGACCTCTTTGGCGACGCTTGCTCGTCGCCGGGGTGATCGTTGTCGGCGTGATGCTTTCCCTCGTCGCCTATCACAAAACCAGCACCGAGGCGGAGCGCCTTCTCCTCGCCGAGTTTGCCCGCCGCGCCGATGTGCGCACGGCGCGCACCAACGAGGTCGTCGCCAATTTTGAGAACAGCCTCTTCGGCTTGAGTCAGCTCTTGATCGGCTCGCAGGAAGTCACCCGGGCCGAGTTCGCCTTGGCGGCGCAAGCGATGCGGGGACGTTACCCAGGAATCAGTGCATTGGAGTGGGTCCAGATCGTGCCCGACGCGCACCGGGCAGAAATGGAAGCGCGCGTGTCTCGGGAGCTCGGCCGCAAGTTTGAGTTCATCTCGTATCAGGATGGCCGCGGGGCGATCCGCTCCCCCGCCACTCCGGATCACTATCCCATTCTCTACGTCGAACCGCTGGCTGGCAACGAACCAGCTTTGGGGTTTGACCTCGCCTTCGGGCCCACCACGGCAGACCTCGCGTGGGCCCGGTCATCCGGCCAAATGGCGGTGAGTCAACGCATCAGGGTGATTCAAGATCCCTCGCTCGGTTCCTCCAGCGTGATTCTCATCTGGCCAGTCAATCGGCCCACCGACTCCGAACCCGAATTTCTGGGATTCGTCCAAGGGGTGTTTCGCCTCAGCGATATGCTGGTAGGTTCCCTGCGCGAGCAAGGCGGCGACGCTTTCGACATCCTCTGGCTCGACCCTCGCGTCGAGAGCGGACCCGCCCGCTTTCTCCACTATTACTCTCCTGATCAGGTCGGGGAGGCGTCTCCGCCCAGCGAGCAGGAGTTTCGCGCCGGGCACTATCGCAAGTTCAAGCTGAACGTGGGGGGCCGGCATTGGCTCGCGCTCTACCGACCCAACGCCGGTTGGGCCTCCACGCAATTAAACAATCGCCCGTTGCTCCGGCTCTTCGCAGTGCTCGCCATGACGGGGCTACTAGCCCGGTTGATCCACGTGGTTTCCCGTCGCACCGAGACGATTGAGAACCTCGTCGTCGAAAGGACCGCGGAACTTGAGGAAAGTCGCGGGCTGCTGCTCGGGATCATGCAAGCCTTGCCCGGGGTGGCCTTTCGTTACCTGTCGTCGAGCGGCGGGCAGATGACCTACGCCAGCAATGGAATCGAATCCCTCACTGGGCACTGTTTGGAGGAATTCACCAGCGGTCGGTCAATTTATCGCGATATCATCCATCCTGACGACATCGCTCGGGTGCGCCGCCTCACTGAGGAGGCGCTCGGCGCTCGGAAGCTCTTCGATATCGAATATCGCATTCGCACCAAAGACGGCGCTGAGAAATGGGTCCTCTCCCGTGGCCACGGCCGCTTCTCCAGCCAAGGCGAATTGCTTTACCTCGAGGGTCTCGCGATCGACATTTCCCAACGCAAGAAAGCCGAAGCCGCCAAACTATTACTCGAGCGCCGATTGCTCGACGATCAGAAGCTTAAAAGCCTCGGCTCCCTCGCCGGCGGGATCGCGCACGACTTCAACAACCTGCTCACCAGTATTCTGGGCAACGCGGGTCTCGCGCAAATGGATCTGCCGACCGGATCGCCCGCCATCCATAGTCTCAAGCAGATCGAAACAGCGTCCCAGCGAGCCGCGCTCCTCTGCCAGCACATGCTGGAATTTGCCGGCCGCGGCCGCGGCACTACCGAGTCAATCAACCTCAGCGAGCTCATCACCTCGATGGAGCCACTGTTCCTGACCACCATTCCTTCGAAAGTCACTCTCGAGCTCTGGCCCGATGGCCATCTTCCCGCTTGCTCGGGCGATACTTCCCAGCTTCGCCAAGTGTTGATCAACCTCGTGGTCAACGCCGCCGAAGCCATTGGCGACAAGGAAGGGCGGATCACCCTTTCGACCGACGTCGAAGACCTCGATCAGGCGGAGATCAATCGTTGCGCCACGGGGCAGAATATCCCCGTCGGCCGCTACCTCACCCTCACCATTGCTGACAACGGCGACGGCATGCAGCCCGAGGTGATCACGCGGATTTTCGAACCGTTCTTCAGCACGAAATTTGCCGGCCGAGGCCTCGGCCTGGCCGCCGTGCTCGGGATCGTGCGCGGCCACCACGGAGCGGTGCGCGTGACCAGCCAGCCCGAGGTCGGCTCCACCATCAAACTGATTCTCCCTCTGGCCACCCCCGCCAAGCTCGCGCCACCGGCCGCCGGCGAATCGCCGCCCCCTGAGATGATTCTCGTCATCGACGACGATCAATCAGTGTGCGAGGTCACCGCAGAGTTGCTGCGCTCACTCGACTACGAAGCTGTCACCGCCCCCGACGGCGAGAGCGGCCTCGCCTTATTTCAGGAGGAGCCGAACCGCTACGACTATGACATGCTCGATTTTGTGATGCCGGGCATGAGCGGCGCCGACACCTTGGATCGCCTGCGCGCCCTCCGGCCCAATGTGCGGGTGCTGATGATGAGCGGAAATGATCAGCGTAACCGGGTCATCCAGATGGCCGCCCGCGGACCGCTCGCCTACATCACCAAGCCTTTCAATCGGGAAGCTCTCACCAAGGTCCTCGCGAACCTCAAGGGCCAGTAGCCGGGCATCATCAGGAGGACGATCGCCTACAAGTTCACCCGCGGCCCCCGGCCGAGTCGGCGCCCGGTTTCCGCCGAAACGAACGATCCCGGCAACATCAGGACGACGGGATTCTCCGTTTGCTCCTTGGCGTGGAAGCGGGAACTGCTTTGCTCGCCTTTTCGCCGTGTCCACCTCCTCCACTTCTTCGTCTTTGAGCGTCCGTCCCCTTTCCCTCGGCGTCATCTTCCTGACCATCTTCATCGATCTGCTCGGGTTCACGATCATCTTCCCGCTGTTCCCGGCGCTGCTGGAACATTATCTAAGGGTCGATGGCAACGGCGGCGCCCTCGGCTGGCTGCTGACGCAGATCGACCAGTTCGCCGAGCTCGCCGGATCCGTCGGGAACTATCGGACGGTCCTCTTCGGCGGCGTGCTCGGTTCGCTCTACGCCTTTCTGCAATTCGCCTTCGCCCCGATCTGGGGCTCCCTGTCTGACCGCATCGGTCGGCGCCGCGTGCTGCTCATCACCGTCTCGGGCACCACGCTCAGCTACGTGCTCTGGTTTTTCAGCGGCTCGTTCTTGCTCTTCGTCGTCGCCCGCCTGATCGGCGGTGCTTTTGCCGGCAACCTCTCGGTCGCAACCGCCGCCGTCGCCGATGTCACCACGCGGGCCAATCGCGCCAAGGGCATGGGGCTGGTCGGCGTCGCCTTCGGTCTGGGCTTTCTCTTCGGCCCAGCCCTCGGCAGCTTCGCCTCCTTTCACGATCTCACCGTGGCGCACCCCGGCTTGATTCGCTGGGGCGTCAACGCCTTCTCCACGGCCGCCCTCCTTTCGTTCGTGTTCAGTCTAGTCAATCTCATCTGGGTATGGACTCGCTTTCGCGAGACCCTCGATCCGAAGCATCGGCAGACGGAAACGGTGCGCATCCGGCACCCGCTGAACGAACTGCGCTCGGCCGCCAACGGGCCCGCCCGCCGCACCAACTGGCTGTATTTTATCTACATCCTCGCCTTCAGCGGCATGGAGTTTTCCCTCCCGTTTCTCGCCGCCGAGCGCTTCAACTATCAACCGACCGATATGTTTAAGATTTTTGTCTTTCTTGGTCTGGTCTTGATTCTCACGCAGGGCGGAATCGTGCGGCGCGCGGTGCCTCGCTTCGGCGAAAAGCCTGTGCTGCTCGCCGGACTCGTCGGCGTGGCCGTCGGGATCACCCTCGTCGGCCTCTCCGCCAACGGCTTCTGGTTTTACGCCGGCCTCGCCGCGATCGGCATCGGCTCCGGTCTCACCAACCCCGCCGTGTCCGCCTTGATCTCACTCTACAGTCCAATCGAACAGCAGGGCCGGATGCTGGGCATCTTTCGCTCGCTCGGTTCGCTAGCTCGCGGAGTCGGCCCGCTCGTCGCTTGTTTCCTCTACTGGTGGCTTGGCGCCACCATCACTTACCTGGCGGCCGCCGCGATCATCGTGGCGCCCTTTCTGCTCGCCCTGCCGCTTCCGAAACCTGACAAATGATCAGTCCCCGGATCCTCTCCCTGCTGGTTGTCGGCGGCTGCCTCGTGCTTGCCGCCGGGTGCTCGACGTTTCACCGCGAGCCTCCGCGCCCCGGCCGCACCAGTTTGGATACCCCGATCATCGTCGTGCCCGCCACCACGATCGGCAACTACCTGATCGTCGAAACGAAATGGGACCGACACGGACCCTACCATTTTCTGATCGATACCGGTTCGTCCGTGACTCATGTCTCGCCGGAGTTCGCTGCCCGCTACCCGTCCAAGAATCCGCCGCCCGGCAGCGATGCTCCGGTGCGGGTGCGTTCTGCCGATGGCGAAGTGATGCTCCTCCCCTCAACCATGGTTCGGAGCATCGAGCTCGGCGGTGCGCTCTTTGAGGATGTCAAAGTCCTCATTTACGATCCCGCGCCCTTGTCCGCCCACCTCGGGATCAAGATCGATGGTATTTTGGGATTTCCGCTCTTTCGCGAAACGCTTCTCACGTTGGACTACCCCAACTCGCGCATCATCCTCTCGCCGCGCGACCTCGCCTCACCCACGCCAGGCACCGTGATTCCGTTTAACAATGTTCATCGCACGCCCTTGATTCCTATCAAGGTGGGCGACCAACAACTCATTGCCCTGATCGACAGCGGGAGCGATGCGGCCCTCAACCTCAATCCCGCCGGCCTCCAGACTGATTACGTGAGCCCACCCCGTCCCGCTGTGCTCGTCGGCACGCTGACCGGCGACCACTTGCAACAGATTGCCCGACTCCGCCAGCCGCTGTCCATCGGCGACTACACGATCCCCCAGCCGGTCGTCTACCTCACCGACGAGCTCACTTCGCTCGGCGGCGACGTGCTCAAGCACTTCACCCTGACCTTTGATCAGGAGCGCAGTCGCGTGACCATCTACCGGCCATCCCGCGATCCGCTCACGATTCCCGCCAAACGCAGCACCGGGCTTAGCTTCAGCAAGACCCCCGCCTACTGGCGCGTCGCCAGTGTCGTGCCGGACTCGCCCCCCAGCGCGATCAACGTGCAAAGCGGCGACCTCGTGAGCCGCGTCAACGGCGAGTCCGTCGAGCACTGGGATTTCGCCCGTTACGAGCAGCTCATCGCCAGTGCTTCCGAAGTGACCTACACGTTTCTGCAGGGCACTACGGAGACGCCGCAGACCCTGCCCGTGTTTAATCTGGTGCCGTGACGCTCAGGAACGGCGCAGCAGGAACGCGCCCGCGCCATCGTGGCCGGATTCCCATGGGTTACTCAGCACGCTCTTCTCCAGCTTGAACGGACCACCGGCCCGACTGTCGAAGAAGGCTTTGATCACGCGGTCGTTCTCGTCCGCATCCAGACTGCACGTGGAATACACCAAGCGTCCGCCCGGCGCGACCAAGCGTGCCGCCGCGTGCAGCAACTCGAGCTGCTGCCCCGCATGCTTGCGAAAATCGTTCTCTTGCAGGCGCCATTTCACGTCGACTCGATGCCGCATCACACCGGTGTTGGTGCACGGGGCATCCAACATCACGACCGGATATGCCGTCGGCAGTTCGTGTTCCTTCATCACCGTCGACAAGCCTTCCAGCAAATCGGCCTGCACTAACGCAACCTCGATGCCCTCGATCTTTGCGAGGTTTTCTTTGAGACGATTGATCCGCGGTCCCGGTAGATCCACGGCGATCAAACGTCCCGGCGACGAGGCCGCCAGCATCAGGTCGGCCAGTTGCAGACTCTTGCCGCCAGGCGCGGCGCAAAGGTCGAGCACATCTTCACCCGCCTGCGGCGCGGCCAACTCGACCGCGTAGCGCGTGGCGGGATCCTGCAAATACACTTGGCCGCTTTTCAGTAGCGGTTCAATTTCCGCCCACCGCCCGGAGCCCAACTCATAGTAGCCCTCCCACGCGGTCGCTTTGAAAAACTCGGGCACCGCATCAGCCGGCCCACGCCAACGCGCATAGGTTTTCGCCGACGACTGATTCCAGTCGAGCAGCTGACGCGTGACGTCGGCGCCGAATTGCACGATCCAACGCTTCACCAACCACTCCGGATAGGAGAAATACTCCGCGAGCGCCTCGGGCGTCGCCGTCGCGCCGGGCGCGGGTTGCTGCAACAAAGGAGCGAGCTTTCGCACCACCGCATTGACGAGTCGAGCCTCGGCCGGACTGGCCAACGTCTTCGTTTTTTCCACCGCATGATGGACGATCTTCGCCACCATCCCCGATTCCTCCGCTTCACCTGCGGCTTCGATCAGCTCAAATCCCGCCACAAAAAGCACCGCCCGCGTGGCGAACCGCGGCGGGTGCGCGATCAGCCGACCCAAGGCCGACTCGATGCGGCTGAAATGCCGGACAACACCGTAGATAAGATGCTGACAACGAGCGCGATCTGAAGGCGGCAAACCGCGCGGAAGTGTCTCCGTCAGCGTGTCGATCCGCTCACGTCGATCGAGCCATTGGGCGACGATATTAGCCGCCAGCGGCCACGCTTCTGTTTTAGTTGTTGCTGAGTCAGTCATAGGCAAATCCGACACACTGTTTGACAATGCGTATCATTCTGGGCTGAACTCTTTCTTTCAGGCACTTAAACACGCAATCATGAATTCAGAAGCAGTCTCCGCGCTCATCGCCAAAAACCCGTCCCTTAAGCCGGCCAAAGCCAAACTTGAGGCCATGGAACCCGCAGCCTATTGCGTGCATCGCAGTTGGGGATTCGGCCAAATCAAGAGTTACGATGACGGCACCCAGCGCCTGATTATCGACTTTAAGGACAAGCAGGGCCATCCGATGGACCCCGCGTTCTGTGTCGGCACGATGGACATTCTTCCGAGCAACCATCTGCTGGTTCGCAAGGAAACCGAGCCCGCCAAGATCCTTGAGTTGATCTCGGAATCTCCTGCCCAGCTCCTCGTCGAGGCCCTCGAGTCCTACCCCAACAACGCGGCGACCGCGATCGAGATCGAGATCGTCCTCACGCAGGTAGTCGGCCCCGAAAAATTTAAGAAGTGGTGGTCCAGTGCCCGCAAGGTCATCGCCAAAGATCCCCGCCTCACCATCCCTGAAAAGAAGACCGAATGCTACATCCTGCGCGAGACACCGATCTCCGCGGAAGATGAAATCCTCGAACAATTCAAGTCCACTCGCTCGGCCCGCCGCCGCATCGCGCTCGCCGTCGACCTTCTCGACACCGCCACCAAGAAGGACATCAAGGACGAGCTGACCGAGATTCTCACCGGCATCACCGATGCCGTGCGCGATAGCAACCAGCTCAATAGCTCAGAGCGCCTCTACGGAGCCGCCATTCGTGATGATCTGGCCAAGTTCCTCAGCGCCGACACCTCGCCCCTCGAGCCCACCCAGGCCTCGCTCATCGCCGACGTCCGCGATCTCGCCGAAATCGCCGAGAACATCCCCGTCCACTTTCAACGCCGCCTGCTCGACCTGATCAACGAGACGCACCCGATCGAGTCGCGCGACTTGGTGTTCAACCTCCTGAAGATATCCCAAGGTAAATTCACCACCGAGTGCATTAACTTCCTCGTCGAGCACGACCACTCCGACGAACTCGCCGCCGCCCTCAAGCGCTGGCAGACCGAGCAGAACCTCCGCGCTCCGGTGCTCCTCTGGATCGTCAAGAATCGTCACTCGAAGAAGTTTGCGAAACTCCTCAACGACCTGATCACGCCTCGCTTGCTCAGCGCCGTCTTCTTCGCGATCGACTACGAAGCCCTGCAGGCCTCGACCGCGCGCCGCATCCCACTCGCTGATATTCTCAGCGAGGATACCGACCTGATCGCCGATCTGCTTTCAACCGCTGATCCCGAGACCGCCCGCGATCTCGCCAACACTCTCTTGCTCAACCAAGGTTTCGAAGAGCTCACGAAGAAGTCGCTCCTCGCCCGCTTCATTAAGATCTTCCCGAAGATCCAGTCCCTCGTCGCCAGCGACGCCGAAGGCAAGGAAGAGCAACTCCTTGTCTCCCGCCTCAGCCACGACCGCAGTCGCGAGGAATACGAGAACATCGTTTCCAAAAAGATTCCGGAAAACTCCAAAGCCATCGCCACCGCTCGCGAGCACGGCGACCTCAAGGAGAACTCCGAATACAAGATGGCGAAGCAAGACCAGCAGATGCTCATGGCCCGCAAGAGTATCCTCGAACGCGATCTGGCCCGTGCCCGCGTCACCGACTTCACCGAAGCCTCGCTCGAGCAAGTCAGCGTCGGCAGCATCGTGGAGATCAAGAATGTCGGCACCAGCAAGACCATCCGCTACTCGATTCTCGGAGCTTGGGACGGCGATCCAGACAACAACGTCGTTTCCTACAAGACCCCCTTGGGCACCAGCCTAATGGGCAAGAAGATCAGCGAAACCGTCACCGTAAAATCCGGCGGCAACTCCGAGGACTACACGATCCTCAGCATCGCCCGTTACGTCGACACGCTCTAAGCGCGTCCTCCTTTTCAAAAAGGCGTCGCTGCTCGCGACGCCTTTTTTGTGTCCGCGGCGCCCCGCCACTCCCGCCCAAGGGCAGGCATTGCAATTGCCCCAAAACTTTTCACTCTCGACACTCGCGTGAACGCTTCCTGGGACCACCTCAAGATCCTCTCCGATCCAACTCGACTGCGGCTCCTCGCCCTGCTCCTGCGGGAAGAACTTGCCGTGGCCGAGCTCCAGGAAGTCCTCAACATGGGCCAGTCGCGCATTTCGTCCCAACTCGCCCAACTGCGCCAAGCCGGGCTTGTCGCCGATCGCCGCGAAGGCAAGAAAGCCTTCTACTCGCTCCGGCCTGACCTTCCCGCCCCTCAAATAGGGCTGCTCCGCGCGGCCATCGACGCCGTCGCCGCCCTGCCGGAGATCGGCGAGGATACCGAGAGCCTCGATCGCATCCTGCAAAAACGCCGCCGCACGCAGGAGCAGTATTTCAATTTGATCGCCGGTCGGCTCGGGAAAAACTATTGCCCTGGCCGTTCATGGGAAGCCATCGGGCACCTCGCCCTCCGCCTCACCCCGGCCATCACGATCGCCGATCTCGGCGCCGGCGAGGGTCTCATCTCCCAACTGCTCGCCCGTCGCGCCCACCAAGTATGGTGCATCGACAACTCCCCGCGCATGGTCGAGGTCGGCACCGAGCTCGCCCGCAAGAACGGACTCGATAACCTCGCCTACAAGCTCGGCGACATCGAAAAGGTCCCCTTACCCGACGCCTCGGTCGACCTCGCCATTCTCTCGCAAGCCCTCCACCACGCCCAACACCCGCAGAGTGCCGTCGCCGAGGCCTTCCGTATTCTCAAGCCCGGCGGACAGGTGGTCATTCTCGATCTCAACGAGCACCCCTTCGAAAAGGCGCGTGAGCTCTACGCCGATGTCTGGCTCGGCTTCAAAGAGAGCACCCTCCACAGCTTCCTCAAACGCGCCGGCTTCACTAAAGTCGAAGTCAACGCCGTCGCCGCCGAAGAAAACGCACCCCATTTTGAGACGCTGCTCGCTAGTGGCCTGAAGGCCTGAGCCCGATTCAGGGCCGCATCCCACGCGGAGAAACCCTCCGCCGTCCGGCCACTCAGTAGTGAGGCGGGCGCTCGTCGGCCGGGGCCGGCATCGCGCCTTCGCCAGCGTCAGAACTGGCGACCCGCTCGCGCAGGCCGCGGAGCTCGTTCTTCAAACGCTCGAGCTGATCCGACAGCGCGAGCATCGCGCGATCCTGCTCCACGACGTGGCGCTCCAGATACACGACCTTCTCCTCCAACGCCGTCAGCGAAGCACTCATTTCGCTTCGTTCCTCAATTTCTCCAACTCCGTCTGCACCACTGCGGTGTAACAGTCTGGACAGATCGAGTGGCTAAATTCGCTGCCGGTGCGCTCGTTGATGTAACCCTCGAGCTGCTGCCAGTAATTTTGATCGTCGCGGATCTTTTTGCAGTAGGAACAGATCGGCAGCATCTCCTCCAACTTTCGCACCTGTGTGGTGTAGTGCAAAATGCGGCCCGCCACTCGCAAGCGCATCCACAGATCCGAGAACTTCAACGGCTTCGTCAGAAAATCGTCGACGCCCGCGTCGGCTGCGGCGCGCTGGTTCTCCTCCGTCGCATCTTTGCCGGTTAACAGGATAAAATAAACATAGTCGGCCTCCGGGCGCGCCCGGATTCTCCGGCACAACTCGAGGCCATCGACGCCGGGCATCATCCAGTCGCTGACGACTACACGGGTCGGCTCCCCCTGCAATTTCTCCCAAGCACTTTCGCCGTCGGAGGCCGAATCGACGTCGAAGTCGAGACGTTTCAAGGCCTGACAAAGCACCCGCCGCGCCACCGCGTCGTCTTCCACTGCGAGAACTTTCATCTTGGGCGTGCTCAAATTAGGAGGGTCGAAGTCAAGAGGTTGCCGTGAACTAGGCTGGGTGACCACCCAAAAGGCTTCGCAACTCCGCCCAATCGGTCACGGGAGCCTGGCAGGAATAATTTTCGCAGACATAAGCAGTGGCCCGACCGTTCATCGGCCCCATTGCCGCGAGCGCCGGGGCTCGCTCGGCCAGCCACGCTTGGCCGAGCCCACCGTCGGCGGCTAACAAACTTCGGCGCGGTCCCAAGGTCTCCCGGCACACCGCCGCGAGCGCCTGAAAGTCCGCCTGCGTCGGGTCACCCGCAATCACGACCTGCCGCGGCACTTCCAACACGCGCTCTAACGAGCAAAGCATTTCCGGCATCGCGTGGGGGGCGGCGGCCCAGATCGCTTGCGCCGCCGCGAGGGTGCCACGTCCCCGCACCTGCCGAGTCTCGTCGTGCGTGATCGCCGCCAGCCGCAACAGATTCGCCGCCGCCACCGACCCGGGCGTGGGCTGCGCGCCGTCGTAATCTTCCTTCAGACGCAAAATAATATTCGGGTCGCCCGCCGCCGAATTGAAATACCCACCAGCCTCTTCATCGAGAAACTGCGCATCCATCGTTGCTTGCAGCCGGTCCGCCCATTGCAGCCAGCGAATGGCAAACGTCGCCTCATAGAGATCGAGCAACCCGGCAATCAAGAAGGCGTAATCCTCGGCAAACCCTTCAATCGCCGCCGCCCCTTCGCGGTAGTGGCGGTAAAGCACACCCCGAGACTCGTCGAAAAGCTCCCGCTGCACAAAGTCCGCCGCCCTCACCGCGGTTTCACGATAGACCGCACTCATCTCGTTCAATGAGACCGCCGGCGAGACCGACGCGCGCGCATAGGCCGAGATCATCAGGCCGTTCCACGCGGTGATCACCTTGTCATCCAAGTGCGGACGCGGACGATTCGCTCGGGCGATCCGCAGACGTTCCAGCAGGGCAACGAGCTTCGCGGCGGCCTCCTCTGGAGCCAACCCGTGGGCCGCTGCCGTTGTAGCCAAGGACTGCCGCTGATACAAAATATTCGTCAGCACAAACTCCCCCTGTGGGTCGAGCGAAGGAGCCACGTTACCCCCGGCTCTCACGCCGAAGTGATCGCAAAAAAACGCGGCATCCTCGCCCGCCAAGGCCGTCTCAATCTCGCCCCGCGACCACACGTAATACGCACCCTCGGCGTGATCCGGCGTCTCAGCGCTCCGCTGAGAGTCGGCATCCTCGGCCGAATAAAATCCTCCCTCGGAGTGCGTGAGGTCGCGTCGCACGTAATCGAGAATCCCTCGCGCCACCCACGCAAACCGCTCGTCGCCGCTCGCGAGGTGCGCATCAAGATAGTTCACCGCGATCTGCGCCTGATCGTAGAGCATTTTCTCAAAGTGCGGCACGCGCCATCCTGCATCGACCGAGTAGCGGTGAAACCCGCCCCCGACTTGATCATGGATGCCGCCCGCGGCCATCTTCTGCAACGTCGTCGTCGCAAACTTCAACGCCTGTCGGCCAAGCTCCGACGTCGCCCCCTGCACCGCCGCGCAGCGAAAGAGAAAATGCAAATTCGACGCCCGCGGAAATTTCGGGGCCGCCCCGAATCCGCCCTGCGGCTCATCGTAGCTTTCAAATAAATATTGGAAGCACTTCTCAAACGCCTCGCCGCCCTTCTCCGCGAAATCCGCGCCCGCCTCGGCGTTCGCCCTCCGGCCGCCATGATACTCCCGCAACGAGCCCAGCACGCGATCAGCTTCGCGCACCAGCTTCTCCCGCTCGTCGGTCCAGCCCTTGGCGATCGCGTTGAGAAAAGAAGAAAAACCCGCCCTCCCCTCGCGGTCCTCGGGGTGAAAGTAGGTGCCGCCAAAAAACGGTTTCAGCTCCGGCGTCAGCCAAACGCTCAAAGGCCAGCCACCGTGTCCCGTCAGCGCCTGCACGTAGTTCATGTAAACTCCGTCCACATCCGGACGCTCCTCGCGATCCACCTTGATCGCCACAAAGTGCTCGTTGAGCAGCGCCGCCACCGCGTCGCTCTCAAACGACTCGCGCGCCATCACGTGGCACCAGTGGCAGGTCGAGTAGCCGATGCTCAGGAAAATGGGCTTCTGTTCAGCTCGCGCCTTCGCAAAGGCCACCTCCCCCCAGGGCAACCACGCCACCAGGTTGTCCCGATGTTGAAGCAGGTAGGGCGACTTCTCATCGGCGAGCGCGTTGGGCATAGCGGAAAAACCTCGGGCAAAGTCGCTGAGAAGCAAAAGAAATTCAGCAAAATCTCCTCCCAACCCGCAGCGACGCACCCGCGCTTGAGTTTCCCCGTTCAAACCGTCTTCGTGAAGCGCCCATGCCCGCCGCCCGCGTCGAGACCGTTGATGTTATTTTGCCCCTCGCCCAATCCGAGGACGTCGCCGCGCGCACTCAGGCCGCCGCTCGCCAACTCGGCTTGCCCGCGAGCTGTCTCCATGAGATTCGCCTGCGCAAGCACTCGATCGACGCCCGCAAGCGCGACATCCGCATCCAACTGCGGATCGAGGTCGGCATCGACGGACCCTTGCCCCCGGAACCGCGACCCCGGCCCGACTATCCTTCGCTCACCGACCGGGCGCGCCGCGTGGTCGTGATCGGCTCTGGACCGGCCGGACTCTTCGCCGCGCTTCGCCTAATCACCCGCGGTCTCAAACCGATCGTCCTCGAACGCGGCAAAGACGCCTCGGCGCGACGCTTCGACCTCGCTCCGATCCTTCGCCAAGGTCGCGTCGTTGAAGACTCCAACTACTGTTTTGGCGAAGGCGGCGCGGGCACCTTTTCCGACGGCAAACTCTACACTCGCGCCACGAAGCGCGGACCCGTCTCCGAAGTCTACGACACCTTCGTCGCGCACGGCGCCCCCGAGGCCATCCTCGTCGATTCGCATCCGCACATCGGCTCGAATCTCCTGCCCAACGTCGTCAAGGCGATGCGCGAAAGCATCCTCCGTGCCGGGGGCGAAGTCCACTTCGGCGCCAAAGTCACCGGCCTCGTTCGCCGCGACGACCAGCTCCTCGGGGTGACCACCGCCGACAGCCGCGAATTTCTGGGCGATGCCACCATTCTCGCGACCGGCCACAGCGCGCGCGACATCTATCACCTGCTCCACGCCGAGGGGATTCTCTTGGAGCAAAAGCCCTTCGCGATGGGCGTGCGCATCGAGCACCCGCAAGGTTTCATCGACAGTCGCCAGTATCATTATCCGGAGGGGAGTGAGCGGCCGATCCTCCTCCCTGCCGCGAGCTATCGTCTCGCCACGAAGATCAAGGATCGCGGCGTGCATTCGTTCTGCATGTGCCCCGGCGGTTTCATCGTGCCCGCCGCGACCGCGAACGACGAGGTGGTCGTCAACGGGATGAGTTTGTCGCGCCGCGATTCACCCTTTGCCAACAGCGGCTTGGTCGTAACGGTCGAGCCGGAAGACACCGCCCCGTGGCAAGAGGAGCACGGCGTGCTCGCGGGTCTCGCCTGCCAAAAATCCCTCGAGCAGGCCACGAAAGTAGCCGGCGGCGGCGGCCAAGTAGCCCCGGCGCAACGCGTGCCCGATTTTATGGCCGGTCTCCTCTCGCCCGAGCTCAACGCCACTAGCTATTTTCCCGGATTGAATTCCGCCCGCATCGACAAACTTCTGCCCGGCGCGATCTCGTGGCGGATCAAGCAAGGCCTCAAACTCTTTGGGCAACAGATGCCGGGCTACCTGAGCGCTCACGCCCAATTGATCGGCTGCGAGACGCGCACCAGCTCGCCCGTGCGCATTCCGCGCGACGACACCACCCTGCAACACCCAGACGTCAAAGGCCTCTATCCCTGCGGCGAGGGCGCCGGGTTCGCTGGCGGAATCGTCAGCGCTGCACTCGACGGAATTCGCTGCGCCGAGGCCGCCGCGCTCGTGCTCACCCCCTAGCAGTCAAAACGTTCACCCTTTCACCGCGCCGCTGGTCAGACCAGAGATAAACTCTTTCTGCAGCAGGAGGAACAACGCCATCACCGGGACAATCGAGATGAGCGTGCCCGACATGATCAGCCCATAATCGGTGCCGTAAACTCCCCGCAGATTGTTCACCATCACGGACAGCGGCTGCAATTCCGGCGACTGCAGCACTACCTGCGGGCCGACAAAATTGTTCCACGCGCCGAGGAAACTGATGAGGAGAAACGCGCCCGTCATCGGCCGCACGAGTGGCAACGCCAGTTCGAAGAAGATGCGGATGTCTCCCGCGCCATCGAGCCGAGCGGCCTCCACCAACTCAGTCGGCACGCCTTGCAGCATCGCCTGCCGAAATAAGAATACTCCGAAGGCCGGCACCAGCCCCGGGAGAATCAAGCCCGCGTAGGTGTCGAGCAGGTTGAGTTGAAAGAGCAGCTGATAACCGGGCGCGAGCAGCAACGGCGCGGGGACGATCAACGCCGCGACGACCAACGAGAACACGGCACCGCGTCCCCAAAAGCGCAGCTTCGCCAAGCCGTAGCCGCACATCGCACAGAGCAGCGTCGCGCCGACCGCGTGCACCGAGGAGATGAAGATCGAGTTTACGAGCGCCCGACCAATATTGAGCTCGAGAAACAACCGGCGGAAATTCTCCAGACTCAACCGATCCCAACCGATCCCAAACAGCCCGTCGCCAGTCGGGAGGAACAGCGCCGCCGCAAAGTCGAACTTCGACTTGAGCGCGCCCGCCAAAAGATACGCGAACGGGATCAGCGTGATGATCGCGTAAACGAACAGGACTCCGTAAACCATCACGAGGGTAGAGCGGCGTAAGTTCATCGTTCAGCGTTCGTCATGGGCGCGCGTGAGCCGCCGGTGAATCAGGGCGATGCCCATGAGAAAGAGCGCGAGCACCCAGCCGACCGCGCTGGCGTAGCCTAAGTCGCCGGTGATGAAGCCCGTTTGGTAAAGATACATCACGATCGTCAAGCCGCGGTCGTCCGGCCCTGCGGAATTGTTGAGCAAAATAAAGCTCAGCTCAAAAACTTGAAAGCTACCGATGATCGACAGCAAAATCACAAACCCGGCCACCGGGCGAATCTCCGGCAACGTCACATGCCAGAACCGTTGCCAAGCATTGCAGCCATCCATCTCCGCCGCCTCCGTCAAGTCCTTCGACACGTTCTGCAGCGCCGCTAAGAAATAGACCATGTTGAACCCCGCATACATCCACAACGCCGCGAGCACGAGGGCCGACATCACGTAGCTTTGCAGCCAGGCAAACTCTGGATCCCACGCTCCGCCCGTGAGGGCATGGAGGCCGGCGTTCAAGAGGCCGATCCGCTTTTGGAAAATCGGCGAAAACAGAATCGCCACAAACGGGAGCCCCACCAGCGCCGGGGAGAAAAAGATCAACCGCCACCACGCCCGCCCCCGCAAGTCCGGACGGTTGAGCAACAGCGCGAGACCGAGCGCCACCGGCAGTTGAATGAAGAGCGAGCCCATCGTGAAGATCGCGGTGTTCGACACCGCTTTCCAAAACAGCGGATCGGTCGCCAGGTAGCGGAAATTGCGCAGCCCGACCCAGTGCGTCGTGTCGGGGCCAAAGGTCTGCTGAAACGCGAGCCCCATCGAGCTCGCCAGCGGCCACACGACAAAGACCCCAAAGATCGCCACGAAGGGACCCACGAAAAACAAGGGGGTCCAATTCCATCGTCGGGATCGCGTCGTCGGGGTCATGGTTCGTCGTCTGGGGTGAGGAATGAATTGCGACTGATTGATCGGGCGAGCTGACCTTGCCCGAGATCGAGGAGTCGTTGCGCCTCTGGCCTCAGCGCCACCTCGTCGTAAACCTGCTGAGCATCCGCATAGGCGCGGAGCGCGAGCACCGCACTCGTCAGGCGCTGCTGCGCCATGTTCGCGTAAGGCGACGAGGGTCGCATCGGCACTTGGGGGGCCAGCTCGATCAAGAGCCGCCCGACCTTCTGTCCGCTGTAGAACGGATCGGGTTCGTCAAACACCGGCAGGTTCCACAACGACTTGACCGGCGTGATGATCATTGTCTTGCGATAGAGCGTCTCAGCATTCTTGGGCGAGAGGTAGAGCTCTTTCGCAAAGGCCCACGCGAGCTCGGGCTCGGGCGTGCGCCGATTGATCGCCATCATCGTGCCACCCCAGACACTCGTGCGACGGCCGCCGGGCTTCCACGCGGGCATCGGCATCAGCTTCACCTTGCCCGCAAGTCCGGGAATCTCGAGCCGCCACATCCCCGCCATCCAATCCGCCACGAGCGAACCAATGATCACCCCCTCCAACCGCTCCTTGTGCCCCATCGCGGAGAACATCTCGACGTCCGTGCTCACGCGGTGGGGACCGGTGAACCAAGTGACGAGGCGAGCGATGATCGCGGCGTTGCGTGGGTCGTTCAGCCGCGGTCGGTCCTGCTCGTCGAAGTAAATTCCGTCGGCTTGATAAAACAACATCTGCACGACTTCGGCATTCGTGTCCCACGCGTTGAGCAACCAACGATCGGGGCGGCCGTCACCGCCAAAGTCTTGCTGCAACGGACGCAGGAGACGGAAATAATCATCCCAGGTCTCGATCTGCGAAACATCGATCCCCGCGGCCTCCACCAAGTCGGACCGGTAGGCCAACATGACCGGGTGCACATCGTGCGGAATGCCAAAGATTCGTCCGCGCGACGTCCACGGCGAGAAGGATGGGGCATTGATCTGCTCGATGAGTCCTTCGTCGCACAAACGATCGGTGATATCCATGAAGCCCACTGATTCCAAGGGGCCGACAAAAGCCTTCCCCGCCATCGCCCGCTCCGCTTCGAATAAGTCGGCCATCGGCGTGCCGGCCAGAAACCCCGACAACATCCGTCGCTCCAACGCTCCGGCGTCGAGATGGGAGAGAATCATCGGATGATCGGGATGCGCGGCATTCCACGAGGGAATCGCCGACTGGTAGGTGTCGAAATGGGTCTTGGCAAAAACCCAGAACGTCATGCCTTCGGGCGTCGGCTTTTGCATCCGCCACACCGCCACGCTGCTGACGATCGCCAGCGCCAAGACCACGGACGCGCCAGGGGAAAGCATTCGGCGCAAGCTAACAAAGATGGCACGCATGACGGGGTAAGATCATCGAGACGCGCTCAGCACAAGGGCCGCTCGTCTCGCTAGCAAGGCAAAGCCTCGTCTTAACCGTCGCTCGTTTACTGGACTCGTTGCGTGAACCAAAAAAAGCCGCGCAGAATTCGCGCGGCTGAAGAGCAAGCTGTGCAGGATTAGTTGCCCAGCACCCAGTTGAAGATCAAGGGCACGACAATGGTCGCATCGCTCTCCACGATAAATTTGGGGGTCGAGCCAGCGAGTTTGCCCCACGTGATCTTCTCGTTCGGCACCGCGCCCGAATAACTACCGTAGCTGGTGGTCGAATCGCTGATCTGCGCAAAGTAACCCCAGAGCGGCACTCCCGTGCGCTGAAGATCCTGATGCAACATCGGCACCACGCAGATGGGAAAGTCGCCGGCGATACCCCCGCCAATCTGGAAGAACCCGATCGAGCCTTCGCCCGTCTTTAGTTTCTTCGCCGTCTTCGTATACCACTCGGCCAGCCAGGTCATGTATTCGATCCCCGTGCGGACGGTGTGGACGTTCTTGATCTCGCCGGTCACACAACGCCCCGCATACATGTTGCCCAGCGTCGCATCTTCCCAACCCGGCACGATGATCGGCAGGTTTTTTTCGCAGGCCGCGATCATCCAAGAATTCTTCGGATCGATCTGGTAGCTCTTCTTCAGCTTCCCGCCTCGCAGGATTTTATACATGAACTCGTGCGGAAAATAGCGTTCGCCCGCTTGGTCGGCCTTGGTCCATTCGTCCGCCACCACTTTTTCGATCCGGCGCATCGCTTCCATCTCAGGAATGCAGGTGTCGGTCACGCGGTTCATGTGGCGGCTGAGCAATTCGACTTCATCCTCGACGGTGAGATGCCGGTAATGCGGCACCCGCTCGTAGTAATCGTGCGCCACGAGGTTGAAGATATCCTCTTCGAGATTCGCGCCCGTGCAGACGATCGCATGGACCTTATCCTTCCGAATCATCTCGGCCAGCGAGATGCCCAGCTCAGCCGTCGACATCGCGCCGGCGAGAGTCACCAGCATTTTGCCGCCCGCTTTGAGGTGGGCCTCGTAGCCTTTGGCGGCATCGACGAGGGCCGCGGCGTTAAAATGACGGTAGTTCTCCGCCATAAATTTCGAAATCGGCCCCTTCTTCGCTGCCAACTTGGCGTTCACGGCCTCCGGCTTCACCTTGGCTTTTTTTGCTTTCATGTTCGCCCGAGGAATAGCAGTGCCTTGCAGGCGTTCGCCACTAAAAAGTCGCGTCCCGTCCGATCAATCCTTCTCGTCGGCTCTCTGCTCTCATGTTCGCCGCCACTCTCGCCACCGGCTTTTTCGCCCTGTCCATCATCTTCGCCCAGCGCAGCCTACCAGCCGCTGGACAGATGCGGGCTAACCTCGGGCGCCTCGTGGTCGCGGCCCTCGCGCTGGGACTGTATGCGCACAGCTTTGGCACCGGGTTTCGGAGTGCGAGCACGGGCTGGCTACTCGCCAGTGGCGTCGTCGGCATGGGCTTGGGCGACCTCGCCCTCTTCATGGCGCTCCCCCGCCTCGGCTCGCGGTTGAGCTTGTTGATCACGCAGTGCCTCGCCGCGCCCATCGCGGCCGTTTGCGAATGGCTCTGGCTCGACACGTATCTCTCCGCCGGGCAAATCGGATTCAGCGCCGTGATCCTCGGCGGCGTGGCCTTCGCCTTCATGCCGGACCGGAAGAATCCCCCGCAGGTCAAACTCCACTGGACCGGCTTCGTTCTCGGCATCCTTTCCGCCGCGGGCCAAGGCATCGGTGCTATCATCACGCGCAAAGGCAACCTCGTGGCGATCGCCGCGGGTGAGGGTCAACTCGACGGCATCAACGCCGCTTACCACCGCATCCTCGGCGGTCTCGTGCTCACGGCCGTCTGGTTTGCCCTCCTCAATGGACGTCGTTGGAGCCAACCCCGCCTCTCCGACGCCCCCGCCCGGCCCCGCTACAGCTGGGTCGTTGCCAACGGTCTCGCCGGACCCGTGATCGGCGTCAGTTGCTACCAATGGGCTCTCGCCACGACCCCGAGCGGCATCGTCCTGCCAATCGTCGCGATGTCGCCCTTGGTCGCGATTCCGCTGGCTTGGTGGCTGGAGGGCGACCGGCCTACTACGAGGTCGATTCTCGGCGGAGTCCTCGCCGTTGCTGGGGTTATCGGCATGACCCTGGTGCGCTGAGGAGCTCCCCGGCCCATTATCCCTAGGATTGACGCGGAGGGGGTCTGTCCGGTTTGCTGACCCTTTATGCTGACGATAGCCAACGTTTCCAAGTCCTACGGCACCCGACAACTCTTCGGAGATGTGTCGCTTTTCGTCGCGCGGACGGACCGCTACGGCCTCGTGGGGCCCAACGGCGCCGGGAAGTCCACCCTCTTTAACCTGATCCTCGGAGAAGAGACCGCCGACACTGGCACCATCGAGTGGGAACGCGGCGCTGACTTTGGATTCCTCCCTCAGGAAAGCGCCCCCGTCGGCGATGAGACCGTGCTCGGGATCGCCACCAACGGCGCCAAACTCGACATGGCCGATGAGAACGACGAGGACTGGGATATCGATTGGACTCTCGAACCGCGCGCCCGCAAGATTTTGTCCGGCCTCGGTTTCAAGGATTCCGACATGGATCTGCCCGCCAAATCGTTCTCCGGCGGCTGGGTCATGCGCGCTCACCTCGGCCGTCTACTGGTCGCGGAGCCCGCGCTTCTGCTGCTCGACGAGCCGACCAATCACCTCGATCTCGAAGCGCTCCTCTGGTTTCAGGACTACCTCACGCGGTATCCCGGCGGTCTACTCGTCGTTTCCCACGACCGTGCTTTCCTCAACGCACTGTGCACCGGCATCCTCGAAATCAGGTCCGCCACGATCCACCGCTATCACGGCAACTACGACGATTTCCTCGTCGAGAAAGAGGCGCGGAAGGAGCAACTCCAAGCCCAGTTCAAGAATCAGCAACGCGAGATCGCCCACCTGCAAAAGTTCGTCGATCGGTTCGGCGCCAAGGCCTCGATGGCCTCCCGCGCTAAGTCCAAGGAAAAGCAGATCGAGCGCCTCCAGGATGTGGCCATCGAAGAGCCCGGCGAAGAGCTCAAGCGCATCAATTTCCGTTTTCCCGAGCCCCCCCGCTCCGGCCGCAAGGTCATCGAGCTCAAAGCGGTCGACCAAGCCTACGGCGACCACGTCGTTTATCGGAACCTCAACTTCATGGCCGAGCGCGGGCAGAAGCTCGTTCTGGTCGGCCCCAACGGTGCGGGCAAATCGACTCTACTCAAGATCCTCGCTGACGTCATTCCGATCCAAGGCGGCGTGCGCGACCTCGGGAGCAATGTTGTTTCCGGTTACTTCGCCCAAAACCGCGCCGACAACCTCAAGGTCAACGCCACGGTGTTCGAAAACGTGATGGAGCTGCGCACGGTGGAGAACGACCTCACCGAGCAGCAGGCCCGCGCCATCCTCGGGGCCTTCCTCTTCCGCAAGGACGATGTCTTCAAGAAAGTCTCCGTGCTCTCCGGCGGCGAGAAATCGCGCCTCGCCCTCGCCCGCCTCCTCGTTGATCCGCCCAATCTCCTCCTCATGGACGAGCCGACGACCCACTTGGACATCCAGTCGATCGACGCCCTCATCGGTGCGCTAAAGACCTATCCCGGCACCTTCATTTTCATCAGTCACGATGTGCACTTCATCCGCGAGCTCGAAGCGCACGTGCTCCACGTCCACAGCGGTCGCCTCACGCACTACGCTGGCGACTACGAATACTACCTCGAAAAATCCAAATCGAGCGACGCCCGCGCAGCCCTGACGGCCGGCTTCACCGAAGCCCGTCCGCCGCAAACTGCTCCGGTCAAGGCGGCCGAGAAACCTACCTCCTCCTCTGTTGCGAAACCTTCGCCGAACGAACTCCGCAAACTTCGCTCCGAAGTCGGGGAACTCGAACGCGTGGTCTCCGAATTGGAAGCCAACCAAGCCGAGCTCGCCGGCGAATTGGAGGACCCCGCCACTTACCAGAACGGCAAGGCGCAGCACTTGAACCGCGAGCTGTCGGCCGTCGTCGATCAGATCGCGACCGCCACCGCCGCTTGGGAAGCCGCGACCACCCGCCTCAGCGAGTTAGAAGGATTGCAAGGATAGTGCGGCGGGCTCAGCCCACGCCTATTCGGGCATCCTGCTCGGCCGCGGACTTGCTTGCGCTTGGCCTTACCCGATGATCTCGCCGAGCAACTTCGGAGTGGCGACCGGGGCATCGGAAAAGGTGATGGCGCGGGCCAACATCTCCTGCGCGTCAGCCAGAGACCGATCATCGTTGGCGTGAATCATGCCGAGCACCGCACCGACCTCGACGCGCTCACCCACCTTTACGAGCTGGTCGACCCCGACCGCCGGATCGATCACATCCTCCACGCGGGCCCGGCCAGCTCCGAGGCGAAGCGCTGCCAAAGCGACCTCCATGGCATCCACGTCCGCCGCGTAGCCCGCCACCTTCGCGAGCAACGGCACCTGCCGACTCGCCTGCGGCAAGCGGGCGGGATCATCGACGACGCGGGCATCGCCCCCCTGAGCTTCCACGAGCTCGCGGAACTTCTTTAACGCCGCCCCGCTCGAAATCGTTTGCTCGAGCTTTGCCCGCGCTTCCTCCCGGGTTTGTGCGGTTCCGGTCAGGAGCAACATTTGCTCGGCCAGCGCATACGTGACCTCCATCGTGTCGGCCGGACCTTCGCCGCGCAGACACGCGATCGACTCAGCCACTTCGAGGGCGTTGCCCACGGCGCGCCCCAAGGGTTCGTTCATCGCCGTCATCACGGCCCGCGTCGGTTTGTGCATCGCCACCGCCGTCGACACGAGCGCCTCCGCTAACTCGCGAGCCGTCGCTTCGTCCTTTATGAATGCGCCGCGACCAAATTTCACATCGAGCACGAGCACATCGATGCCCTCCGCGAGCTTCTTCGACAGGATACTGCCGCAGATCAACGGGATGCACTCGACCGTCGCCGTCACATCGCGGAGCGCATAGAGTTTCTTGTCGGCCGGAGCGAGTTCCTTGGTCTGCCCGATCAACGCGACGCCGAGTTTTTCCAACTGCGCCCGGTAGGCGTCCAAGGTGAGATTAACGTTAAAGCCCGGGATCGCCTCCAGCTTGTCGAGAGTCCCCCCGCTGTGCCCGAGCCCGCGACCGGAGATCATCGGCACCGCCACGCCGCACGCCGCGATCATCGGGGCGAGGTGGAGGGAGACTTTATCGCCCACGCCGCCGGTCGAGTGCTTGTCCGCCTTCGGCATCGCCAACGACGACAGATCCGCCACCACGCCCGAGTTCATCATCGCCTCGGTGTAGTCCGCCATCTCCTCGCGAGTCATCCCCCGCAGAAACACCGCCATCAGGAGCGCGCTTAACTGATAATCCGCCCACGATCCGTCTGTCGCGCCTTGCACGAACGCACCGATCTCTTCGCGGCTCAGCACGCCACCGTCCCGTTTCTTCGCGATAATATGTTGGGGAAACCGCTTCGAACTCATGCCCGATCGCACCATGATTTTCGCCGTGTGGCAATCGCGCTTACGGGTCGCCGTAGGCTCGCGCCCACTTTGGCGACACGGACGTAGTGGGCAGGAGCCCAAGTCTCGCGCGGAGCCGTCGCCGGAGTGGAGCGATGAAGCTCTAGTTTGACGATGGCAGGAAAGATGATCGGGGAAGTTTTCATGGTAATGAAGGAGTGGGTTAACGCCGCACCCTAACGTCTCCCGCGCCTCCTGCCTAAGGGTGCGCCAGCCTTTTACCCGCTGTTTACCGCCGGGCCGCCTAATTTGAATTAGTTTTACTCCCGGCCGCCCTCAGACTCGGAAAATGACGTCCTCGCGCTTGAACATCTTCACCGCCAGCGCCAGCGCCACGGCCGCATAGACGCAGGTTGAGCCGAAGATGATCGCGATGTAATTCCAGTGCCAGACGCCCGAGAGCATCTCCTTGCACACGAGGCTCAGATTTAAAATTGGCACCAACGCGAGCTTCGCATTCAAATCGATCCCCGGCAGCATGCCGACGACCGCCGGCATGATGACCACAAAGATCATCGGGGCTACGTAGCTCTGCGCCTCCTTGTAGCTCTTCGCGAACAGGGAGACGGTGAAAAGCACCGCGGAAAAAAGCACGGCCACCGGCAGGATCATCGCCAGCACCCCGAGCACCCCGAGCGGATCGATCATCGGCATAACCGCACCTGCCTGTTTCGCCGTCTCCGCCGCCTCCTGGCCCTTTTCCGCGAACAGGCTGCCGGCAAACATGAACGTCAGTCCCATCGACGTGAGCGAGAACGCCATCGCGGCGAGCGAACTGGTCAGCACCATCAGAAATTTCCCCATCACGATGTTCACACGCGCGACCGGGCTGCACAGCAGTGTCTCCATCGTGCCGCGCTCCTTTTCGCCAGCGGTCAGATCCATCGCGGGATACATCGCGCCAGTGAAACACAGGATAATGATCAGGTAGGGCACGAAGCCGCCCAACATGTTGCCGCCGACCTTCTCGGGCGGGGCCACGTTTTCCCGACGCATCGTAAACGGCTCAATCAGCGAGGCCGGCAGATCACGTTTTACCAACCGTGCCGCCACAATCTTCTCCTTCCAGTCCCGTAGCACTTGCTCGATTTCACGTGCGGAGAGAGTAGATTTCATCTCGCCTTCGTAATTGTAAATCACCACCGGAGCTGACTCCCCTGCCTCCAGACCAGCGTCGAAACCGGCCGGAATTCCCACGGCTGCCCGAATTTCTTTTTCCGAAATCTGGTGCTTCCAATCCTCGGCCACCGGCACCACGAGTAGTTTTTTAGAGGCCGTGATCGCCGCCACCACCTCCGGCGAATCGGCACCACCGAGGATCATGACTGAGCCCACCTCACTCTCCGCGTTCGCAATTACTTTGGTCGCGATGCTCCCGACGCCAAAAAACAAAACGGGCATCACCAGCGTAGGGATGATGATCATTGACATCACCGTGCGGCGATCACGGAGCGAGTCCCGCAGCTCCTTCAGGTAGATCGTAACAATGCTGCGCCCGTTCATGATTCACCTCCCACAATTTTCACAAACACTTCTTCGATGTCGGGTTCTCCGTAGCGTTCTTTCAACTCCAGCAGCGTGCCCTCGGCCAGGAGCTTGCCGTCATGAATAATTCCGATGGTGTCGCAGAGTTTCTCCACTTCGCCCATCAGGTGGGTCGAGTAGATCACGGTCTTTCCGCGCAGCTTACACTCCCGCACAAACTTCACAATCGCCCGCGCCGTCATCACGTCGAGCCCGAGCGTGGGTTCATCAAAGATCATCACCTCGGGGTCGTGCACCAAGGTGCGGGCGATCGAGGTTTTCTGTTTCATCCCCGTGGAGAACTTGTCGCAACGCCGGTCAAGAAACTCATGCATGTCGAGCTGGTCGGCGAGCTCGGCAATCCGCCCCTTGATCGCCGGGTCGGTCAGCCCATTGAGCCGCCCGAAATAGGTGATCATCTCCCGGGCGGTCAGTCGTCCGTAGAGCGCGGTGCTCGCCGCGAGAAAGCCGACATGGGCACGCACCTGCTCAGGTTGCTCAACGATGTCAAAGCCCGCCACGAGCGCGGTGCCACTCGTCGGCTTGAGCAGCGTCGCCAACATGCGCAACGTAGTCGTCTTGCCAGCGCCGTTGGCTCCCAGCAGGCCGTAGATGCGGCCGGGCTCGGCGGTCAGCGTCACCCCGTCCACCGCGCGGATCTCGCCGCGTTTCTTGTCGCGGAATGATTTGGTCAGACCTCGTGCTTCGATCATGGGTGTAAATTTTAGCGGTGACGCATCATCCTAAACACCACGACCAGCGCGGTCCCCACCGCCATGCCCGTGGCCGGACCATTGGAAACGCACAAGGCCGCGCCCACGCCAATCCCGATCGCGAACGAGGGGGCCAGGGCGCAGAATTTTGAGCGAAACGAGGAGGGGGTCTGATTTATCATGGGTAAATTGGGATGCCTACAGGCTCATCTTATCGCGGAATTCCTGCGCTTGACGGCGGCTCAGCTCGACTTTGGCCCCGCCTTTGAGTTGCACCAGCAGACCGCCACTGAACCACGGTTCGATCTTCTCGATCCACGTAAGGTTGATAATCTGGCGGCGGTTGGCGCGGAAGAAGAACTTAGGGTCGAGCCGCGCTTCCATCGCGTTAAGCGAGCGAAAGAGCTGGGGGCGCACGTCGTCGAAGTGCAGTCGGGTGTAGTTGCCTTCGCTCTCGAGCAGGCGGATTTTTTTGATCTCGACAAACCAGCAGTGATCCCCTTCGCGCACGAAGACCTTGTCTTCCGCCCCCAACCGCGCCGGCTTCTCATCCGACTCCGCCGCCGCGCCAACCTTTTCCTGGAGGCGTTCGACCGCCGAGGCCAAGCGCGCGGGATCGACCGGCTTCAGCAGGTAGTCGAGGACGTTAAGTTCGAAGGCTTTCACCGCAAATTCGTCAAACGCCGTGGTGAAAATCACATGGGGCGCGGGCGGCTCGAGCGACTCGAGCAGGGCCATCCCGGTCTCGCCGGGCATCTGCACATCGAGAAACAGCAGGTCGGGTTTGAGGGCGTCGATCTGCTCGCGCGCCTTCTTGGCGTTGGCGGCTTCTCCGACGATCGTGATCGACGGAAACGCGGCCAGCAGGCGGCGGAGTTCATTGCGAGCCAAGCGCTCGTCATCGATCAGGAGTGCTTTCATGATTCGTCAACGGGGACCGGGGTTCTGGTGAGTAACCGGGGGATATTGGCTTCCGCGACCACCACTCCCGGCGCTCCTTGGCTTAAGCTTAGGGTGGCTTTTTCACCAAACAAAAGCCGCAAGCGCTGAGCCGCATTCTGCAACCCGACTCCGGTTGAACCGATTTCCGAGGGAGTGGGTCGATCCGCAGCCGCGTGGAGTTCGCCGGAGTTGGTCACCTGCAAGTTCATCCCGTCGCCAGACCGGCGCGCGGTGATCACGATCTCGCCCCCGTCAGGCCGTTCAGAGATGCCGTATTTGACACCGTTTTCGACGAGCGTCTGCAACAGCATCGGCGGGATCGGCAAGTGCAGGGTGTCCGGGTCGATGTCGAGGTGCAGCTTCAGACGCTCCTCATGCCGCACCTGTTCGAGGGCGAGGTAGTCCTTCACGATGCGCAGCTCATCCTCGAAGGGCACGGTCTCAAGCTGCCCGCTCTGCAGCGAGTAGCGCAGCAGGTTCGCCAATTGCGTGACCGCTTGCCGCGCCCGCGCCGGATCCTCGTCGATCAACGCCCGCATCGAATTGAGCGCGTTGAAGATAAAATGCGGATTCACCTGCGATTTCAGCGCGCGCAACTCCGCCTCCTTGACCGTCGCCTTCAACTGCACCCGCTCCAGTTCCGATCGACGGAACCGGCTCGCCATATGGTAACCAAAGTAGAGCAGTGACCAGAAACCGTAGATCCAGATTCCATTAAAAACCGAGAAAATAAAGATCACGGTTTTCGTGACCTTCTTGCCGATATGCGGATCACCGAAGTAAAGGTAGAGCGGCCACGTCAGCAGCGTCCACAAGATGCCCAGCACGAGGGTCCCCACCAACACGCGGGGCAGCAGCGCCGTCCACCCGAGGTCCTTCCAGCCGCGGCGGTGAATCCACGAGCGGTAGCCGTGGGAGAGCAGCAGTCCAACGAGGTTAGAGGCGATAAAAATGGAGGTCTCCGCCACCGAGGTCGACCGCGCCAACTGGTTCAATCCGAAATAGGCCAAGGTGAACCCGCCCCAACCAGCGCACTGGGCCAACACGTAGAGCTTCTCGCGCTGGGGGGAGTTGGGCGAAAGGGTTTCCATTAGGTTCGGCATAGTGTGCGGCTTCGGCCAAGAGGGGCGAGGGCAAGTTAACGGACCGGGCCCGCATGTCGGACCGTTTTGGACGAGCGGTTCCCCAGCCGTAGGAGTGGATGTCGGTAAGTTTCAGGACCACCCCTGAGTTCGGCAGAAATTGACTTTTTTGACCCTTCCGCTTTCCTCCACCCATGTCATTAGCCTCCCCTTTTCTGCGCTTCGGGTGGTGGCTTCTCCTCGCAGCGCTCCCTTGCTCCCTCCTCGCGGAACAGCCGTTCTCATTTGCCAGCACTCCGGGGCAGCTCCCCAAGAGCATCGTCCCGCGGAACTATACCCTCCGCATCCAGCCCGACCTGCCGCAGCGCACCTTCCGGGGCACCGCCCGCATCACCATCGAAGTGCTCGAGCCCGTCACTGAGGTCGTCCTTAACGCACTCGAGCTCGAAATCGATGCCGTCACGCTCATCACTCAGGGCGAAGCGGTCCAAACCCTGAACGCCCGGCTCGACCCGACCACGGAAACCCTCGCCCTCTCCGTCGATCTGGGCGTCGGCACCCACACCCTAGAGATCGCCTATCGCGGACTCCTCAATCGGCAGGCGCAAGGATTCTTTGTCGACGAATACACGACTCCCGACGGCCCTCGGCTCATGCTCGGCACGCAGATGGAGCCAACCGATGCCCGCCGAGCCTTCCCTTGCTGGGATGAGCCCGTCTTTCGCGCGACCTACGACGTCACCTTGGTCATCCCGAAGGAACTTATGGGCGTGGCCAACACGCCGATCGTTCGCGAGGAACCGACCGGAACGGAACACAAAGCCGTCACCTTTGCCCGCACCCCTGCGATGCCCAGCTACCTCGTCGCGATCTACGCGGCGGAGTTCGAGTCCGTCGAGGATGACTACGAAGGGATCAAGCTGCGCATTCTCACCACCCAAGGGAAACGCGACTCCGGCCTCTACGCCATGGAGGTCACCAAACAGGTTCTCGCCTACTTTCACGACTACTTCGGCACCCCCTACCCACTCGCCAAGCTCGATCAAATCGGTGTGCCCAACGCGTTCTCCGGTTTCGGGGCAATGGAGAACTGGGGCTGCATCACCTACATCGACACCGCCCTGCTCTACGATCCGGCCACCAGCTCCCAATCGAGAAAGGAGGTCGTATTCTCCGTGGTCGCTCACGAAATCGCCCACCAGTGGTTCGGCAACATCGTGACGATGGCGTGGTGGGACAACCTTTGGCTCAACGAGGGGTTTGCCTCGTGGCTCGAAACCAAGACCACCGACGCCCTGAATCCCGACTGGAAATACTGGCTCCGCGCCAACGCCTCGAAGGAGGAGGCGATGGCCCTCGATGTTCGTAGCAGCAGCCATCCGATCCTCCAGCCAATCGCAAACGAGGCGCAAGCCGCCAACGCCTTTGACGACATCTCCTACCTCAAGGGACAGTCCTTCCTCCGCATGCTCGAGGCCTATCTTGGCGAGAAAGAGTTTCGCGATGGGATCCGCCTCTACCTGCGGCAGCACGCCTACAGCAACACCACCACCGCCGATCTTTGGGCCGCGCTCGAGTCTTCCTCCGGCCAGCCCGTCGGCGCGATTGCCGCCGACTGGACCGGCCGCGCAGGCTTTCCCGTCATCACCGTGTCATCCCAGCACCAAGACGGTCACCGCCAACTCGTGCTCGAGCAGACCCGCTTCACGCTGGGCACAACCGATTCCGCCGCGCCGCCGTGGAATATTCCCGTGACCTTTGCCACCCTCGAACGCTTCGCCCAACCGACCTCGCTCCTCATGGAAACCTCGCAGATAACTGTGCCTTGGCCCGCCGGTTCCGGACCGATCAAACTCAACGTCGGTAACACCGGATTTTACCGCGTCCACTATGACGACGACCTCGGCGACGCGCTCACGGAGCGCATCGCCGAGTTTCCCGCCGACGACCAGCTCAACCTCCTCTCCGATACGTGGGCCCTCGCCCTCGCCGGCCGCGTGCCCTCCACCCGGTTTCTCGAGCTCGCCAATCAACTCATCGCCAGCCCCGAACCGGCCATCCTCACCGAGATCATCACGACTCTCGGATCGATCGACGAGCTGCAGCAAAACCAGCCGGGGCGGCGCGCCTTCCAGCGCTGGGCCCGCAACTTCCTGAGTCCGTTGAGTGAGCGACTCACGTGGGAAGCCCAGCCGGGTGAGTCTCCCCTCGAGACCTCGCTGCGCGCCGACGTCATCGGAATGCTCGGCATCCTCGGGGACAATCAGACCATCGTGGACGCGAACCAACGATTCCAAGCCTACCTCAAAGACCCCGCCTCGCTCTCGGGCGACCTCATCGGCCCGGTGATGATTCTCGCGGGTCGCTACGCCGACCGCGCGACTTACGATCAGCTGCGGGCCCTCGCCCGCCGCGCCCTCACCACCGAGGGCAAAGCGCGCGCCTACCGGGGCCTGCAATCCGCTCTCGATCCCGATCTGCTCGCGGACACCCTCCTCATGTCGCTAGGCGACGAAATGCCCGTCTCGGAAGCCAATCAAAATCTCACCGCTCTCGCGGACCACTCCGAAAATCCCGCCGCCGTCGCGCGCTACACGATGGATAACTTTGCAGCTCTGATCGAGCACTTGGGCAACTTTGAAATCTACGGTTACCTGCCGGGCATTATGAAAACGTTGTCTGATGCCGACCAAGCCGACGCGCTCATGGCCTTCACCGCTCAGTCTCTGCCCGCCGATGCGCTCCCGATCGCGGCCCGCACCGCCGAAGGCATTCGCGATCGCGCCGCCTTCAAGCAACGCGCGCTCTCGATAATCGACGCTTGGGTGATCACCCACCTCGCCCAGACCCTTGATAAAGACATCCCCGCGTCAACGCCGTGGTTGCTTCCATGAAATCCCGATCAAACCGATATTCTGATCGGGCTCAACGGATCGCCAACCAGTCGAAGGCTGCCGCGTAGATCGCACGCAGGATTTGCAGAGGGCGATCACCCATCCTCAGGAGCGCGGTGGCGAGTGCCGGTTTCACCCGAGCTGCGGCACCCACGCCAAACTTAGCTGACGACTACCTTAGCCACAAAGAGCACGAAGGTCTCATTCGCGAATGAGACCTTACCGCGCTTCTAAAGGCGCCAGGGTGAGCCCACTTACCGGGCTGCCCTTTGTGTTCTTTGTGGCCGATCCCGGATCGACCTCTCACGCGCCGATCGGATGCCACGTGGTCTTGAACTCCACGAAGTCGCGGATCGCGTAGAGGTCCTGCGCCTGCTCGCCATACCAATCGGTCTGGGGATCGACGAAGTGCACGCGCTTGACGCTGTCGGCCGCACCCAGCCGCAGCGTCTTACGATCCTCACCCACAACCGCCGCGCTGAGCCCGCGCAGGTAGTTATGGGTGGCAAACGTCGGCAACAGCTCCTTCTGGAATCCGGTGAGCAGATTGACCACGCCGCCGGGCAGATCGCTCGTCCCCAGCATCTCGCCAAAGAGAATCGCGGGATAGGGATTCGACTCGCTCACTTCCGCCACGACAGAATTTCCACACGCGATGACTGGCGCCACCATCGAAATCAAGCCCAGCAACGGAGGGGAATCTGGGGCGATCACTCCGACGACACCCATCGGTTCCGTGACGGTAAAGTTAAAATGCGGTGAGGCCACCGGGTTCACGTTGCCCAGCACCTGTTCATATTTGTCGCACCAGCCGGCGTAGTAGATCAGGCGGTCCGTGCACGCATCGACTTCCTTCGCCGCGGACGCTTTCGGCGCGCCGAATCGGCCGAGCGTCTCGATCATCTCAGCCCGCCGAGCCTCCAACATCTCGCCTAGCCG
>Ga0105054_10000502_pt1 | contig 61488 bp, 56 predicted proteins | sample BON02_FD_78091 | JGI IMG/M metagenome (GOLD analysis project Ga0105054, IMG submission 78091) | Freshwater microbial communities from Lake Bonney liftoff mats and glacier meltwater in Antarctica - BON-02 (megahit assembly) | ecosystem: Environmental > Aquatic > Freshwater > Ice > Glacier...
ACAAAAAACACCAACTGGCTTTCTTCAATTGCCTGGTGAACCTGCTGTGCAGTCAGATAATCGATGCCTTCAGCCTGCCCTACCAGTCCACCGGTATCTACCAGCACGCAGGGTCTTTCACCTACATCGCTGATGCCATATTGTCGATCACGGGTAACGCCCGGCATGTCTGCAACCAGAGCGTCACGGGTTTTGGTGAGTGCGTTGAACAAGGTAGATTTGCCAACATTGGGTCTGCCGACAATTGCAACAACGGGTAACATATCCGTGATTAATCGGCGCGTGTAAGCGCCGCACCTGCCCGATATGCGGCAATTTCGCCTTTGTTGGTCATAACATACAAGGTGTTTCCGACAACCAGGGGCGGGCCGGTAAAACCATCACCGCCTACCTTGTCACGCGCAACCAGTCGGCCATCATCCACACTGTACCAGTGCAGATAGCCTTTATAGTCACCTACAACAACAAAGCTGCCGAAGAAAACCGGTCGCGTCAGTCCGCGGTGAGCTAACTGATCCTGTTTCCAGAATTCTGCACCGTTGCGTCGATCCAGCAACCATACATTGCCGTCTTTGTCGCTGACAGCCAGATTAACCCTTTCAACAGAAACACCCGTGGCGGATGAAACATCCTTAAACCAGAGTAAGCGGCCTGAGTCGGACGTCAGTGACGCCAGCCGGGATTTGTAGCTGGATACGAGCAGGTCGGAGGCAACAAATACCAGTTGGCCATCGATATCGGACAAGCGATCAAGTTCGGTACGACCTTCGATAGTTACCAGCGTTTGTTCCCACATCAATGTGCCGTCAGCAAGCTTTATTGCAACCACCTGGCCACCGTCGTACCCAATAAACACAACGCCTGCTCTGAGCAAAGGCACTGAATTGCCCCTGAGTGTCAGCAAGGGCACGCTGTGGTCATAAACCCAGACTCGCCTGCCGGTATCAACATCCAGTCCGAAAATGCGGCCGTCGATGCATCGAACCACGACGATACCATCGCCAACAACAGGTTTTGCCAGCACTTCTGAGGTCACGGTTGCGGACCACAATTGACTACCGCTGGTCGCATCAAACGCAAATACTTCACCATTCTCTGTGCCCATCAATAACAGGTCGTTGTGCAGTCCAGGACCGCCCGAGAATGGTAGTTTGGTTTTTATTTCCCAGTTTTTGCGGCCGTTGCTGGCGTCCAGTGATAGTAAAGCGCCTTTATAATCAGCAACATACAGTTTGCCATCCTCATAGATAGGTCGGAGTTGTCGGCCGGCTTCATCCAGGCCTGCACCAGCACCGGTTGACCAGACTTTGCCTACTTTAAGGCTTGGCTCAAAGTCTACCAGTTCGGCAGGTGCATCCACATCGTCATCGTCACCCCAGCTTTTAATCCATGCGCAGCCATTGAGTAGCAGCATCGAAATCAGCAATGGGATCAACCATTTCTTCACTGCTCAACTCCGGATTCGCTAGCATCAGTGTTAACGCTGGCAGCATCGGCGCCTAAAGCTTCAAGTTTCATATCCAGCAGCGTGCGGTTACCAACGCCCTCTTCCAGTTGCTCCAACGCCGACTGGTAACTTTTAATGGCTTGTTCTGAATTGCCCTTGGCAACGTAGATATCACCGCGAATTTCTGCGAACTGGGCTTCAAAGCCAGCTTCAGAATTAACATCATCCAGCAACTTCATGGCGGCGTCCGTATCACCCTGGCTGAGTCTGACTCTGGCGAGTCGCTCGCGAGCAATAATCTTGACCGGTTCAGGCTGGGCATTTTCCATGGCGAATATCAATGCACTTGCTGCCAGATCGATCTGGCCGGTATCCAGCCGCGCTTTGGCCATCATCAATGAAGCCATTGCGGTGTAAGCAGAATTACCGAACTGATCCTTAAGGACTTCATAGTTGGGTACAGCGGCGTCCAGATTATCTTCTTCCAGGAAGCTGGAAAGCGTTTGATACTCAGCAGATGCCTGTTGACGTTTGCTGACATCCCAGGCCTGCCATTGTTTGAAACCAAACATCAGACCAAAAGCCAGTACCAGGCCCATTACAATGGCGCTGCCATTTTCCCGCAACCAGCTTTTTACGCGTTCATCCTGCTCGTGGGTATCATAAAGTTCAGACATTGCTTTTACTTATCCATTTAGTTGAGGTGGGCTGCATTACTACCCACAAAAAATTATCTCGATTCAATGTGATTGCGAATCCAGCTGGTAACGTCCTGACGAGCGAGACTCAGTTGTTCATCCCCGCTACGCAAAAATTTAATGGCCAGTTTATCGGCCTGAAGTTCTTCTTCGCCCAGCACCAGCGCCAATTCGGCGCCGCTGCGATCTGCCCGTTTGAACTGCGCCTTAAAACTACCACCGTTCAAATTGGTAACCAGACGCAACTCTGGAATACAGGCGCGCAAATCATACGCCAGTTTGGCCGCAGATTCAGCGCTGTGTTCACCAACGGCCACCAAATATGCGTGCACCTGCGGTTCAGCCGTTTCATTTTGCTGTTTCAGCAATTCTATGAGGCGTTCCTTGCCCATCGCAAAACCGATTCCGGGCCATGGTTTGCCGCCTTGAATTTCTACCAGAGAATCATAACGTCCGCCGGCACAAACCGTGCCCTGGGCGCCGAGGTCTTCGGATATCCACTCAAATACTGTGTGACTATAATAATCCAGACCGCGCACCAGTTTCGGGTTTTCGTGAAACTCGATGCCCAGAAGTTGCAAACAACGTTTCACTTCTTCATAGTGCTGTTTTGAAGCGTCACCCAACTGGTCAATTAACAAAGGTGCATCAGCCAGCAACGCCTGCACATCCGGGTTTTTACTGTCGAGAACCCGCAACGGGTTTCTCTCAGCACGTTCATTGGTTTCTGCGTCAAGTTCGCTCTGGTGCTGGCGTAAAAACACCTGCAATTTGTCGCGGTAGGCATGACGTTCTTGTGCATTGCCCAGCGTATTGATTTCAAGACGTAGTTTATTCAGTCCAAGCGTGCGCCACAATTGTGTTCCCATCGACAATATTTCTACATCGGCGTCAGCACCGGCTGCACCGAACAGTTCAGCACCTATTTGATGAAACTGCCGGCTGCGGCCTTTTTGTGGCCGCTCATATCGAAACATAGGCCCTTCATACCAAAGTCGCTGAACCGGACCGTATAACAGGCCGTTTTGCAAAGCGGCTCGTACTAAACCTGCGGTGCCCTCTGGGCGCAAGCTCAGGGATTCGCCTTTGCGGTCTTCAAAGCTGTACATTTCTTTGGAAACCACATCGGTGGCTGAGCCGATAGCACGTGTAAAAACGTCGGTTTTTTCCAGTATGGGAAGTCGTATCTGTTGGTAATCAAACGCCGCAAACGTCCGCTCAGCCGCAACCTCCAGTCTTTTCCAGAAATGCATTTCTTCCGGCAGGATGTCGTTCATCCCGCGGATTGAGCGAATAGGTGCGTTCATCGTCTAGTTCTGGTTGGGGGTTTCGTCGGGGGTTTCGCCGGGAATTTTATTGGCTGCATGTGACAATGGTGGCCAGGCCATTTGCACTACATCAGCTTTGGTAAATGGCGCCAGATCGACCGGCTCCCCATCCATACTCAACTTAACTGCTGAAGCACGACCAAACACCAGTTTAAAAGGTGGTGTGCCCAGATAGCGCTTGGCGCTGCCAGCGCGCAACAAATCCATCTCCAGATCGAGCCCTAGCGCGTCGGTTATTTCCACCCAGCTGTCAGCGCTGACGCTGACCTGCAATTCGCTTTGTCCGGCCAGCAATTCCCCGGCCAGCAGTTCCCCGGTTGGCAGTTCTGCAGACGGCAACTCGGTTTCAGATGTATCAGGAATGGCGCTCAGGGCAACGTCCGGCTGTTTGTGATTAAGATGATCCAAAGATGCGATTGAAGCATTCACCGGACTGCCAATGTTGCTTTCCATTGACGTATTCGTGCTGTTGCCTGATTGCTCGACTCTGGTTGTTTGCAGGCTACTACCGTTTTGAGTCAACCGTACAGCTTCATGCGTAAATTGCCATGCCAGCGTTCCTATTAGCAGTGACGCCAATACATAGCTGGTAGCACGCAACCAATTGTCTACAGGATTTCGTTTGACCGGGGTCATGAAAACCGGCTGTAATGCAGGTTCATTGTTGCTGGATAAATCCAACATCAAAGTGATTTCGTCTTCCGGTACCTTCAGATATCTGGCATATGAGCGGATGTATCCATTCCTGTATACCAACGCCATATGACCGGCACGATCTTCCTCGATCGCCTCCAGTACTTTTTCATCCAGGCCGATGGCTTTTGAAACCGCGCTAAGCCCCAGTTTTTTGGCTCGCCTGTGTTGTTTCAACCGTTCTCCGGCTGACACGGGTATTAATTCCTGTTGGGTCGTCATTTCCCTGATAACCTCCTGGCTTCTTCGGCCTGTTCTGAGTCAGAATAATTATTCTGCAGTTGATACAAATAACGATCGGAAGCTTCCCTGTCCCGCAACGCCATTTCAACATTAAATGCCAACAACAAACTGTTGGCATTGTGACTCGCGACCGATTCATAGCGTTGCATGAACGCGCGCGATAAAAGATAAGCACTATTCAGGTAATTCAACTTTGCCATTGCCAGCAGGCCGTCCGGATTAGATGGTTCAGCCTTTAATGCACTGCGCAGATAAAGCTCAGCGTCGGCAATATTATTGGCTTCTAATTCACATGTGCCGGCATTTACCATGGCAACCACTGGCGATGAATAAAACGGATCCTTCAATGCAGATTCGAAGTGTCCAATGGCCTCGGATGTTTTTCCCTTTCTACAAAGATAAGTACCATAATTATTGTTGACGTCGCCGTCTTTGGGATCCGCCTCATAGGCTTTTTGATAGTGCTTCCCAGCGAGATCATCTTCACCCAGTTTTTCATACAAGACCGCAATCACCGTTTGTCCCGGCGCATATCCCGGGTCTTCTGCAATGGCTTTTTTGAGCTTGCCGAACGCTATTTCGTACTGACCACGTTCCATATACTGCATACCAAGGGAGGTATTGGCTTCTGCTGCTTTACGGGCTTCGCTTTCAGGTTTTGATCGTGAGCCAGAAGATGCGCAACCGGAAGTCAATAAAAACACAAACAGCATGACAGCCAACCCATAACGACTTGATGCACAACGATTCGAAACGTCGTATTTATTGGCCTTCCGGGCCGTACTTGCCAGCGCTTTCATGCAGTGCTTTCTACCATTTTCAGTTTTATCCGTTCGCTTCTGCGTGTTCGATCAAGTACTTTACCCACGAGTTGTCCGCAGGCTGCATCAATATCTTCACCGCGGGTTTTTCTGACGGTGGCGATCAACTTTCCGCGCATCACAATCTCTTTGAATGCCTGAATTCGTTCGGGGCTTGAGCAGCGATAGTTGGTGCCCGGGAACGGGTTAAATGGTATCAGATTCAGCTTGCTAGGTACTGTTCTTAATAATTTAACTAATTTACGTGCGTGTTCGGGATGATCATTCACGCCGTCGATTAACGTATATTCAAAAGTAACCGTTCGTTTATGTTTCTCGGAGACATAATCCCGGCATGCCTGCATCAGCACTGCAATCGGGTATTTTTTGTTCAACGGCACCAACTCTGTGCGTAAGTCATCCACCGGCGAATGCAGAGAAACCGCCAACGCGACATCAATGCTTTCACGCAACTTGTAAATGCCCGGGACCAGGCCGGCAGTGCTTAAAGTCACCCGTTTGGCCGCAAAACCGAAGCCCAGATCATTACGCATTAATGACATGGCAGGCAGCACCGCATCAAAGTTCAGCAGTGGTTCGCCCATACCCATCATGACGACATTGGTGATGCGTCGGGCACCATTACGTTCGTGTCCCAGTGCTTTGGCGGCAAGCCACACCTGTCCGATGATCTCACTGCAACTGAGGTTTCTGGCAAAGCCTTGCGCGCCCGTCGAGCAAAATGAACAGTTCAGCGCGCAACCTACTTGCGAGGAAACACATAAAGTGCCACGCTTGGTTTCGGGAATGAATACGGTTTCCACAGCATTGCCACCGTGGAAACCGATTAACCATTTGACCGTGCCATCTGCCGATTTTTGTTCACGGATAATTTCCGGCAGCTTTATTTCTGCCAACTCCGCTAGTTTTGCTCGCAAAGCAACGCTCACATCGGTCATCAGGGAAAAATCAGTTACACCCTGATGAAATACCCATTTGAGAATCTGCTGGGCGCGAAACGGCTTCTCACCGATGGATTCAAAATATCCACGCAAACCCACTTCATCCAAATCAAGCAGGTTAACCCGGCTGTCAGGGCTTTGTTTCATGTTGGCGTTGCTGGCAGTGATAGTCTGATTACTCCGTTAGCCGAAAATCAGCCGAAAAAGTAGGCAATTTCAGCCTTGGCAGTTTCTGGCGCATCTGAACCGTGCACTGCATTGGCGTCGATGCTTTCAGCAAAATCGGCACGAATAGTACCAGCTGCCGCTTCAGCCGGATTGGTCGCGCCCATCAAATCGCGATTCATCGCAATTGCGTTTTCACCTTCCAACGCCTGAATCATGACAGGGCCTGAAATCATGAACGCTACCAGGTCGTTAAAGAACGGACGTTCGCGGTGCACGGCATAAAAACCTTCAGTCTGTTCGCGGCTGAGGTGCTGCATTTTAGCCTGAACAATCTTCAGTCCTGCCTTTTCAAAACGACTGTAAATTTCGCCAATAACATTTTTTGCCACGGCGTCGGGTTTGATAATCGAAAGGGTGCGTTCAACAGACACTTAAAAACTCCACATAAACAATTGAAATATAATGATTTGAAATATCCACCAAAGCGTACTCCGACAGACCAGAATTAACCCCTCATTTTAACTTTACAAGGCCATAGTTGCAATCATGATCGGGCCGGAGTGAGAGGCTTGGGTTAAAGGTCATCTTGACCGTATCAGTATCGCAGTCATATGATGTTGTCAATTGTTGCCGGAATTCGCCGTGCAAGCACGAGGACAAGCATGACCGCCCTTTTTCTGGTAATTCTCATACTGTCAGTGTTGATGTTGGCTTACTACCGCATCCCTTTGCTCATTTCCATTGCCATATTGTTTGGTCTCACATTCGTGTTTACGGAGCTGCGGCACTTTTACGAGATACCGGCATGGTTCCGCTGGTCCTACGGCATATTGACGGTCAGTCTGGCTGGTTTCGCCATCAAGCCCTTGCGTCGTTTATTGATCAGCAACCGGCTTTACAGCGTATACCGCAAAGTAATGCCTACCCTTTCCACTACCGAGCAGGAAGCGCTCGATGCCGGCACTGTCTGGTGGGATGCTGAACTGTTTAGTGGCAAACCGAGGTGGCGAAGACTTTTGCGTCAGCCGGCTCCGTCTTTAAGTGAGCGCGAGCAAGCGTTCATCAACGGCCCGGTTGAAGAACTGTGTTTGATGCTGGATGACTGGGAAATCGCAGATGAACTGAAGGATCTGCCGCAACCGGTGTGGAACTTTATTCGGGAAAAAGGCTTTTTCAGCATGATCATTCCGCAGCAATATGGTGGCCTGGAGTTTTCAGCTCAGGGCAACTCTGCGGTAGTGATGAAGCTTGCCAGTTGCAATATTACGGCGGCGGTAACGGTGATGGTGCCGAACTCACTGGGTCCGGGCGAATTGCTGATGCATTACGGCACCGACGAGCAGCGGGAATACTATTTACCTCGCCTGGCCAGCGGGCAGGAAATTCCCTGCTTCGCTTTAACCTCCCCATTGGCAGGGTCCGATGCAGGCGCCATGCCTGATCATGGAATCGTCTGTAAGCAGGAGTTTGAGGGCAAGCAGGTACTTGGGTTACGCCTGACCTGGGATAAGCGGTATATCACGCTGGCACCGGTCGCAACCTTGCTCGGCTTGGCTTTCAGGACGCTTGACCCTGACGGCTTATTGGGCGGCGAAAAGGATCTCGGCATCACTTGTGCCTTGATACCTGCCGACACACCCGGTGTGGTTATCGGCAATCGACACCTGCCGGTAGGTGCTGTGTTTATGAACGGCCCTACCCGCGGCAAAGATGTTTTTATTCCCATGGATTGGGTTATTGGTGGTCAGGAGCGCATCGGCCAGGGCTGGCGCATGTTAATGCAATCTCTGGCCGCAGGACGTGCCATTTCATTGCCTTCTCTGGGCGTGGCCAGCGGCAAAATGGCGGCCTCTCTGACCGGTGCTTATGCACGTATCCGTAACCAGTTTGGTGTCCCTGTCGGATACTTCGGCGGGGTTGAGGAGCCCTTGTCACGTATTGGCGGTCGCACCTACCGAATGGATGCCGCGCGCTTGTTAACCCTGATTGCGCTGGATCAGGGTGAAAGGCCCGGTGTGTTGTCTGCAATCAACAAATACCAACTTACCGAAGGCAGTCGTCAGTGCATTAACGATGCGATGGATATTCACGGTGGCAAAGGCATTATTCAGGGTCCTAATAATTATCTGGCCCGAGCCTATCAGGCGCTGCCAATTTCAATAACAGTAGAGGGTGCCAATATACTGACTCGTTCCCTGATCATATTCGGTCAGGGTGCGATCCGGGCGCATCCATTTCTGTTGAAAGAAATGCATGCAGTTGGCGGAGTGGCCGACAGCAAGTCCCGTCGTGCCTTTGATAACGCTCTTTTTGGTCATGTTGGCTACAGTGTGAGTAATGCGGTCCGCAGTATTCTATTGGGCATAACCTCTGGCTATATGACGCCAGCGCCGGTTCGCGGTGCGCATGCCAGGTATTATCGTCAACTGACGCGCTTTAGTGCGGCGTTCGCTTTTGTGGCCGATTCAGTGCTGCTACTGCTGGGTGGGAAATTCAAATTCAAGGAAAAGCTGTCCGGACGTTTAGCGGATGTTTTGATCCACCTTTATATGTGCAGTGCCATGTTGAAACGCTTTGAGGATGACGGCAGGCCGGAGGCCGACATGCCGCTTCTGGACTGGGCGATGGAAGACAGCCTCTATATTATTCAACAGAGCTTATTGGGCGTGTTGAGAAACTTGCCGCTTCCATTTATCGGACGGATTCTTCGATTTGTCATCTTTCCTTTCGGCACGCCGTTTTGTGGGCCCTCAGACAAGGCGGTTAAGGCAGTGGCCAAATTATTGTTGAGCGAAAACGCCAGTCGTGACCGTTTGACTGCCGGTGTTTTTGTTTCAGATCGGGACGATGCATCCGGGCGGGTTCACAAAGCATTTCATCTCGTGCTACAAGCCGCCCCGGCGGAACAAGCCATTAAAAATGCTCTGAAAGAATCGGTCAATATTGAAAACTACGAAGGGCTGGTCAAACGCGCAACCGAAAGCGGTGTTATAACTGAGGAACAGGCAAGCATAGTTCGCATGGCACAGCAGGCCAGTGCCAAAGTGATTGCAGTGGATGAATTTCCGCCCAAGGTGGATGGCGATTGTTTCCGCAAAGCGGCACCGTTGCATATCTCCAGGCCGGATCAGGACGCCACTTCTTCCGACTGATCCTCTATTCGAACAGGCGCCGGTGCTGCTGGTGTAGTGTATCGAACTAGTCTTCCAGAAAACTGCGCAGTTCCAGTTCAGCGTTCATGCCATCGGCATAGCCCAGATCGATCAGTTCACTACAATAAGCGGATGAAAAAAGCAGATAACTGGCCAGGCGCCAGTCCCTGCCCCATCCGCCGGTTGTGCGCAGTAGAATTTGCACGCTGCGCGGAATTTCATGAACATGAGCCTGTGTTATGCGCCGCAAATCCTGAGTGGGCTTGATCACCATGCTTTCTATTTCGATCAATCTGGTCTTTTTGCGCGCTTCCTGCGGTACCAGCTTCAACGTTTCGTTAATACGGTTTAAGCGTGCCAAGTCAGCGTTCAGCGTATCCATGAAAATAGTGTCCAGCAGATAGCCGCCTATTTCGCCAGCCGATGGGTATTGCGCCGTTTCAGCCAGTGGCACATCCGGCTTTTCATCGCGAGTTCCTATCACCAGGATCCGGTTTGCGCCCAAGTGTATCGCCGGGCTCAACGGTGCAGTCAGGCGCATACCGCCATCACCGAAATATTCGTTACCGATCTGCTCAGCCGGGAACAAAAATGGCAGCGCAGAGGACGCCATCAGGTGTTCCAGTTGCAATTGCGTAGGCACCCCTTTTCGCCTTGGACGCTCCCATGGCTGAATATACTCAGCCCCCTGGTAGTAGCTGGTAGCGCCGGCGCTGATGTAACCGGAAGCAGTGATTGAAACGCCCCTCAAAGCCTGTAATTTAATGGCCTTCTCAATACCTTCAAGATGGAGTTCACGGCCAAGAAATTCACGCAACGGAGAATTATCCAAAAGTGATTTCGGGTGACCCGCTATCAACCCGGCCGACAACAATGTGACAGCGAAGCGAAGGCCTGACTTCAGGACAGTTAAGGCATCAGTACGGTACACGCGCTCGCACCGCATACTGCGCCAGAACACTTCAAGATTATGAATGCCGGTTTGCATATCATGGGCATGACTGGCAATTACCGCTGCATTAATCGCACCAGCGGAAGTACCGCAAATAACCGGAAAGTGGTTTTCGCTGCAACCCATGACTTCGCAAATTGCTTTAAGCACACCTACCTGATAAGCGCCGCGTGCGCCGCCACCAGGGAGAATCAATGCCGTACAATTTTTTGCTGTTTGTGTTGTCATTATTATGTTGGAATTAAAGCTGCTGCCATCGTAATGCATCCAAGCCGTGATCAGTAGCGTCAATGTTATACTGAACCGGCTTCAAAAAAACAGCATTAAGCAGGATGAATATGTCCCCCGATACCCATTTCAAAATAACTTGCTACAAGGCTCGAATTAATGACTGACGTCTCTGTGAGTAGCGCCGAACCGATCTCTGATCGTAAAACCCGACTGCTTCAGGCTGAGGCGACCGTTAACAATATCATTCTGGGCAAAAACCAGCAGGTCAAACTGGCCTTCAGTTGCCTGTTGGCTGGCGGCCACCTTTTGATTGAAGATTTGCCTGGAGTTGGCAAAACCACATTGGCACACGCATTGGCAACTGTCATCGGTTCGCGCTACCAGCGCATTCAATTTACCAGCGATTTGCTACCTGCCGATATTCTGGGTGTGTCAATTTACCACCGGCAAGAACACAGGTTTGAGTTTCACCCCGGCCCTATATTTGCTGAACTGGTATTGGCCGATGAAGTTAATCGCGCCACGCCCAAGTCACAAAGCGCCCTGCTGGAGGCAATGGCAGAAAGCCAGGTGACGATAGAAGGTAAAACCTACCAACTGCCAAAACCGTTTTTTGTTATTGCCACTCAGAATCCACTGGACCTGGTAGGAACTTTTCCGTTACCGGATTCACAGCTGGACCGATTTTTACTGAGTATTTCACTTGGCTTTCCATCGCCTGAGGTAGAGCGGGAACTATTGACTGTCAGAGATAGAGCGTCGGTTTTACAGGACACCCAGGCCTGCCTTGGCCCTGGTGATGTGTTGCAGTTGCACCATGACAGTCAGAAAACGCATGTTTCCGAGGCCTTGCTGGATTATATTCAGGCGCTACTGGCCGAGTCCCGAAACGGACGATGGTTTACCGCCGGGTTGTCTCCGCGAGCGGGTATTGCATTGGTGCAATGTTGTCGTTCCTTTGCCTTTATTAGCGGACGGGCTTTTGTGATTCCTGAAGACGTCAAAGCCATATTTGCGGCGCTGGCCCGGCATCGAATGAATTTGCCGCAAGGCGTGGATATCAGTGTGGATGAGCAGATCGACAGTCTGTTAAGCCAAGTGGCCATTCCCTAAGGTTTAACGCCGTTGAGTCTGACTTCAAGTACACAACGTTTCGGTTTAGTTGCCTTAATCGAGCGTATCAAAGAGCGGGTGAGGAAAACCCGCGGGCCGCTGACGCCGCCTGTTACGTTGGAATATCGCCATGTATTTGTGATGCCAACCAAATTTGGCGTCTGTTTTGGTTTTCTGTTGGTGTTGATGTTGCTGGGCGGCCTGAACTTCAACAACAACATGGCGCTGATGCTGGTTTTCTTGTTGGGCGCAATGACTCAGATGACCAGCCTGCTGGCGTATCGCAATCTGGTGGGCCTGAGAATTGACAACATCATTTCTGATGCTGTTTTTTGTGGGGAAGACGCCCGTTTCAAAATATTCATCAGCAATCCGGGCAGGCAGAAACGCTACACGCTGTCAGCAGGCTTCAAGCAGGCACAGGATTGTCGGGACTTTAATCCGTCCGCTCGCGAATCAGTCACTTTACACATGCCCAGCCAAAAACGTGGCTGGGTGGCCATGCCGGTGTTTCGTCTGGAAACCCGTTTCCCTCTTGGTTTGTTTAAGGCCTGGTCCTGGATTTTTCCGAATACGAGCTGCCTGGTTTACCCCGAGCCCGCCAAAACCTTCCCGCCCTTACCGATCAGTGGTCAGGGTGAGTCCGGTCAGGCAAAGAAAGGCGACGGCGATCAGGTGCACGGCCTGCGCAAATACCAGCAAGGCGATTCACGGCATAGGATTGCGTGGCGTGCGAGTGCTCGTCACGACAAGATGTACAGTCTGGAAATGGAAACCCCCAGAGACGAATCCTGTGAACTGAATTGGGATTTGTTGCAGGGTTACGATGCGGAAAGCCGCTTGTCAGTACTCACCGCCTGGGTATTGGAGGCTGATCGTCGGCAGCTTACCTACAGTTTAAAAATGCCACTGGAATCCATTGCGACAGGTCAGGGTGCCGGACAACGTGTCCGTTGCCTGGAAATGCTGGCGCTGTACCCGGCATGACCAGCTTGTTCCGACGTCGTAAAAAGCGATCCGCGATCAACCTGCTGGATCAGCAAAGCAGCCTTTGGGTGATTGCTACACTGGTTTTCAGCATGTTGCCGCAATGGGCCAGTATGCCGGTTCACCTGATGCTGATCACTTTGCTGCCAGTTGTCTGGCGCTTGTTGGCCGCATTTGGTCACTGGAAACCCATGCCCATGTTAGTGCGTGTGTTGGCGGCGGCGGTGGCGGTGGCGGTATTGGTACTAACCTATGGGGGCATCATGGGGCGACGCGCGGCGGTCAGCATGCTGGTGCTGATGCTGGCCATGAAACTGCTGGAAACGTTTACCATCCGCGATGCCCGTGTAGTGGTCAGTTTGAGTTTGTTTGTCTGCGCCACGCAGTTCCTGTTCTCGCAGGAGCTGCCAATGATTCTGTATATCGTTGCTTGCGTGCTGACGGCCTTGACAGCCCTGATGGTACTGCAACGCAGGGAAGCCTTTCAGGTGTTGCCTGAACCCCCGGAAAGCAGCCATCAAATCCGCTCGGAGCTGGGTTTCGGATTGCGCTTGATGCTAATGGCCCTGCCAATTGGCATCGCATTTTTCATGCTGTTTCCGCGCTGGGGGAGCCCGCTCTGGGGCATGCCGGAAAACGCGCTGGATGCCAAAACGGGATTGTCAGATTCGATGTCGCCGGGCAGTATTCAGGGCTTGTTTATGGATGATTCGCCGGCGTTTCGGGTTAGTTTCCAGGGCGATGTGCCGCGTCAATCGGAGATGTATTGGCGCGGGCCGGTATTCTGGGATTTTGATGGTGCCAGCTGGAAATCCAGCTATTTGAGTCGTAATCTGCCCGCAGTAAAAAAACCGGATCCGAATAAGGCGCTATTTCGTTATGAAGTTCAAATGGAGCCCACCGAACAGCGCTGGCTGTTTGCGTTGGACTATCCAGCCCTGACCCCGAAAGGCGCGCGCATGAGCATAGATTACCAGCTCATTTCAAGGCGTTCCATTACGCAACTCCGCAGTTACACCATGGCTTCCGACCCGCTGTTTTCTGATAAAAGTGAACTGCCTCAAGTTATTCGTCGTACCGCCGTTGAGTTGCCCAAAGGCTTCAATCCCCGAACCCGGCAATTGATATCCGACTGGCAGGCGGAAACAGCCAGCGATAGCGAGATGGTGGCGCGAGCCTTGCGCTATTTTAACCAGCAGCAGTTTCATTACACGCTCAACCCTCCCTTGCTAAGTGATGACACGGTTGATGAGTTTCTGTTTGACACCCGTGAAGGCTTTTGTGAGCACTATGCATCTGCCTTTACCGTCATGATGCGGATGGCGGGTATTCCGGCACGCGTTGTAACCGGTTATATGGGTGGCTGGAACAGCGAGTTCGGCGACTATACACTGGTCAGACAATCAGACGCACACGCATGGTCGGAGGTCTGGATTAAAGGTTCCGGCTGGACGCGTATAGATCCGACCGCGGCGGTTGCGCCAGAGCGCGTAGAGCGCGGGTCAGTGAGTTCGCTGGCGGAGCGTCGCTATTTTTTCGATTTTGAATGGTTACGCGATAGCAAAAATGCTTTTGACCTGCTACAAAGAGGTTGGAATCAATGGGTAATCGCCTTCGATGCCGGCCGCCAGTCTAGCATGTTCAGTCAGTTCGGTTGGGGCCTGTGGGGTGCGGGTAAACTGGTGGTTGCGCTGATGGTTGTGCTGTTGCTGGCAAGCATGTGTTTTGTCTGGTTGCTGCCCTGGCTGATGAAAGTTTTCGCAGCGCGCCAACTCGATCCGGTGCAGCGTGAATGGCTCCGGTTCAGGCAAAAACTGTCAAAAGCCAACATTGAGGCACCTGATTCTTCCACGCCAACGGAACTCGCTGGCATCGCCAATAGTCAATTAAAGTATAGTGGTAATGTTATTAATCGAATTGTGGAGCTTTACCTGCATTGCCGCTATTCGGCCAGCGCCGGGGAATTGAATGAACTAAGTGAGATGGTTCAACAGTTTCAGCCGCGCCGCTTACAAACTTAGCTTTTGAATTTTGCAACACATTGGAAGGGGTTTGAACATGATGAACTGTTCCGGATACAAGTTTAGTTTTTCTGGATTTAAATTTTTGGGCCTTGGCGCGATATTGCTGACCTTGTCTGCCTGCACCACGGTGCCGGAACAACTCAAAGGTGACTATAGTTCTATTACTCCGGAAAACACCGGCGAAAACAACCTGCAAACACGGGTGCGTTGGGGCGGCGTTATTCTGGAAACCCGGCCGGAAGAAGATCACACCTGCTTTGAAATATTGTCCAAGCGTCTTGAGTCTTCCATGCGGCCAACATTAAGTGAAGACCAGACTCAGGGACGCTTTGTCGCCTGCCGTCCCGGTTTTTATGACCCGGAAATTTTCAAAAAGGGACGTGAGGTCACCACCACCGGCGATATTATTCATATAGACATACGCAAGGTCGGTGAGTACGACTATCGCTTCCCGGTCGTTGATATTGATTTTCTGAGTTTGTGGCCGGAACCGATAGAACGTAACTACTACGACTTCTACGGGTCTTACGCACCTTATTACTGGCGCTACCCCTATGTGGGCATGTATTACCGGTATCCTTTCCGGTGAGCGACTTTAACGGTTTTCCCAAGGAATTCTTCACGTTTTTTGCTGAGCTGAAGGAAAATAATAATCGCGACTGGTTTGCCGCCAATAAGCCACGCTTTGTTGATTCTGTGGTTACCCCGATGGGGGAGTTTATTGTAGCTATTGCGCCGCATCTGAAAGACATTTCCCGTTTTTACAGGGCCGACCCGAAGCCCCATGGCGGCTCGATGTTTCGCATGTATAGGGATGCGCGCTTTTCAAAAGATAAAACACCTTATAAAACTCATGCAGCCTGTCACTTCCGGCATCAGTCCGGTCGTGATGCGCATGCGCCCGGCTTTTACGTACACTTTGAAACCGATGGTATCCACTTTGGCGGTGGAATCTGGAGTCCGCCGCGCAAAGAGCTGAACCTGATCCGCGATCTTATTGCCGATAGCCCTGCTGCATGGGACAAGTTGCTCAATTCCGCTGCGATTAAACAGGCCGGTGGTATTCGTGGCGATTCACTGAAGCGCCCGCCGCGTGGCTTTGATGCAGAAGCGAAGCACATTGTGGACATCAAGCGTAAAAGTTTTTTTGTAATGAGCGAAGCTGATGCAGAGTTGGCACTCACGCCTGAACTGGTTGATGAAACAGCCAAGGCTTTCCGGTCTGCTGCCAAGCTCAATCAGTTTATCAGTGATGCCCTTGACCTGGCTTTTTAGATATTTAGCTTTTTAGGTCAAGCTTGAATAAGCATTCTATACTGTATATATTTACAGCTACACGAACAGGATGCTGCCATGAACACAAAACCGCTTACCCGTCGTCAGAAGGAAGTTCTTAACTTTATATCTGAACATATTGATAAAGAAGGACTTCCTCCTACCAGAGTCGAGTTATCCAGCCATTTTGGCTTCAGTTCACCAAATGCAGCAGAGAGCCATTTACGTGCCCTGCAGCGCAAAGGTGTGATCCATATGGAGCCCGGGCGCTCGCGTGGTATCAGCCTGACTGCACTTGCATACGCGGAATTGCCAGCCAGCAACAGTCGGCGCATGCCGCTGCCGTTGATAGGCCGGGTAGCTGCGGGCAGCCCGATCCTGGCACAGGAAAACATCGTGAACGAATACCGCGTTGACCCTGCGCTTTTTTCCGCACGGCCGCATTACCTGTTGAGGGTTGCCGGTCACAGTATGCGTGATGCCGGAATTCTTGATGGCGACCTGCTGGCAGTGCACCGCACACCGGTAGCGCGCAAAGGACAGATCGTGGTGGCACGTCTGGATGATGAGGTCACGGTCAAGCGCTTTGAGCGCCAGGGCGACATCGTCCGCTTGTTGCCGGAAAATCCGGATTTTGAGCCGATTGTGGTTGACCTTAGCAAACAGGAACTGGTGATCGAGGGGCTGGGTGTGGGCGTGATCCGGCCACATCTGGATACTTGAGTCGGGTGCTGGACATCAATAAGCTGGAGACCAGAAAGCTGACAGGGCACCCGCTATTGTGGCGTGGGACCCAGCTGGAACACCGCCTGGCGGCACTGACCAGCGGTCATGCGGCGCTCGATGCTGTCTTGCCGGGACATGGCTGGCCCAGCGGCGCTGTCACCGAGCTGTTACACAGTACTTCCGGCTGCGGTGAGCTTAGCTTGTTGTTACCAGTACTGGCCAGACTCAGTCAGCAGCAATATCGCATTACCCTGATCGATCCGCCATGGATACCCTACCCGCCTGCCCTGCATGGCCGTGGCCTGGCGCTGGACCGGGTGTTGCTGGTGCGCACTCAAAGTCGGGATGAATCCTTATGGGCTTGTGAGCAGGTGCTGCGCGGCATTCCCGGCGGTGCCATGCTGGCGTGGCCGGACAAAATTTCTTTCAGTGAGCTGAGACGCTTGCAACTGGCCGCTGACAGCAGCCAGAAAACGGTCTTTCTTTTTCGTGGTGCACAAGCGCTGAAGGCATCTTCGCCGGCGAGCCTGCGCTTACAGCTGGACGCAGATGAAGGCGACCTGCTGATCCGGGTATTAAAATGCCGCGGTCAGCGTGCGACCGGCCAGATCCGGATTCGCCGGTCGCAATTGCTTCAACCTTTGATGCCGCCTTTGGTTAACTCCAAAGGGTCGAGCAAACGTTCCAGTTCCTCGTCAGAAAGGCCGGTGGTCTCTCTGGCCACTTCACAAACAGAGCGACCTTCTTTGTAAGCCTGCTTGGCAATTTTCGCGCCCGACTCGTAGCCGATCACCGGGTTGAGTGCAGTTACCAGCATTGGATTGCGTTCCAGTGCCTTGTTAATGGTATCTGTGTTGACTTCAAATCCCTGGATGGCTGTATCAGCTAACAAGCGCACTGCATTGGCCAGAATTTCGATACTTTGTAGCAAATTGTGCGCGACCACCGGCAACATCACATTCAATTGAAAATTACCGGACTGACCGGCGATGGTGATGGTTGCATCATTACCGATGACTTGTGCGCACACCATACACAGCGCCTCGGGGATTACCGGATTCACCTTGCCGGGCATGATGGAAGAGCCCGGCTGCAGGGCTGGCAGGGAGATCTCGCCGATGCCAGCCAATGGCCCTGAGTTCATCCAGCGCAGATCATTGCTGATTTTCATCAAACTGACGGCCAGTGTTTTCAGTTGTCCGGACATTTCCACAGAAGCATCCTGTGAACTGATACCTTCGAAGTAATTGTTGGCTGATTCAAAACCAAAACCGCTGGCATCGGACAAAGCTTTTGCCATCCGTGGGCCGAAGCCGGGGTCTGCGTTGATGCCTGTGCCCACTGCGGTACCGCCCTGCGGCAAAAGCTTTAAACGCTGCAATGCACTTTCTATGCGTTCAATATTCGATTGAATCTGCTGTGACCAGCAAGCCAACTCCTGACCAAACGTCACCGGCATGGCGTCCATCAAATGGGTGCGGCCGGTTTTAGCAACGTCCTTCAACTTAGCAGACTTCTGGTCAAGCGCAGTTTTCAGATGCCGCAAGGCTGGTATCAGCTTCTCATTCGTTAACAAACAAGCGCTGACCTGTATGGCCGTCGGGATCACATCATTGGAGCTCTGCCCCATATTCACGTGATCATTGGCGTGGACTTCGCAACCGGCTTGCACGGCCAATCGGGAGATAACCTCATTGGCGTTCATATTGGTGCTGGTGCCAGAACCTGTCTGGAAAATATCGATGGGAAAATGCTGATCAACTTCCCCGCCACTGACTTTGCCGCTGGCATTGATAATAGCCGCGGCAATGTCTTTGTCCAGCGCGCCCAGGTCGCTATTGACGCTGGCAGCGGCGGATTTGATCATGCCCAGCGCACGTATCAATGCAGCTGGCATGGTTATCCCGCTGATGGGGAAATTATTAACCGCCCGTTGGGTTTGCGCGCCCCACAAAGCATCTGCGGGTACTTCAAGCTCACCCATGGTGTCGTGTTCGATGCGGGTTTTGGTCATGACAACTCCTGAGTTAATTCAGTCCTGATTATAGGCTCAGCGCAAGCCGAGTGGTATCATGGGTCAGCCCAATCAAGAGTTAATCGTCATGCATCTTTCGTCTTTGACCGCCGTTTCTTCCGTTGACGGCCGTTACGCCGCGCGCACAGCAGGTTTGCGCGAAATCTTCAGTGAATATGGTCTGATCCGTTACCGGGTCATTGTAGAAATCCGTTGGTTCCAGGCACTGGCCGCCTGTGACGACATTGATCAGGTATTGCCTCTGAGTGATGTAGCGGATGAATGGCTGGAAGACCTGATCAATGATTTTGGCATCGAAGATGCGCAACGTGTAAAGGCCATTGAGGCCACTACCAACCACGATGTCAAAGCGGTTGAGTATTATCTCAAAGAATGTTTTGCAGAACAGGAAGAACTGGCTGGCCAATCCGAATTTTTACATTTCGCCTGCACCTCTGAAGACATCAACAATTTGTCCTATGCCCTGATGATGGCGGATGCCCGCGAAAAATTATGGCTGCCGGTATTCAGTGAAATACAGGACTTGCTGGAAAGGTTTGCCAACGACAATGCAGAACTGCCGATGTTGTCGCGTACTCATGGTCAGACTGCGTCTCCAACCACACTGGGTAAGGAGTTCAGTAATGTTCTGGCCCGCTTGAAGCGGCAATATGAGTTGCTGAACAAGCAACCTATGCTCGGAAAAATCAACGGTGCAGTGGGTAATTTCAATGCCCACATCAGTGCCTGCCCTGACGTCGACTGGCCGGAATTTGCGCAAAGCTTTGTAGAGTCTCTGGGCTTGCAATGGAACCCCTGGACTACCCAGATTGAACCACATGACTGGATGGCCGAAAGCTTTCACATATTGGAGCGCTACAACACCATTTTGATCGACCTTTGCCGTGATATCTGGTCCTACATCTCGATTGGTTATTTCACCCAACGCACTATTGCGGGCGAAGTGGGCTCTTCCACCATGCCGCATAAGGTTAATCCGATTGATTTTGAAAATGCAGAAGGCAATCTCGGCGTAGCCAATGCCTTGCTTGTACATCTGGCCGCCAAGCTGCCGGTATCGCGCTGGCAGCGGGACCTGACCGATTCCACTGTTTTGCGTACCATTGGCACGGCAGCAGGTCATGGCAGCATCGCCCATGCTTCCTTGCTTAAAGGCCTGAACAAACTGCAAGTAAACGCGCCGCGCCTTGCGGCTGATCTGGACAATAGCTGGGAAGTGCTGGCCGAGCCTATTCAGACGGTCATGCGGTTGCATGGCATCGAAAACCCCTACGAACAGCTCAAGGCATTGACCCGGGGCAAGACTATCAGCGCACAAGTGCTGGCGGAGTTTATCCGGGAACTGGAAATACCTGAGAGTGCCAAACAGCATTTGTTAGAACTGACACCTGCCACCTATATTGGCAATGCTGCCGATATGGCGCGCCAGTAAGCTGGTTGATGACATCTCCTTTGGGCGAATTAACGCCGCAGCAGTTTCTCAGTGATTACTGGCAGAAAAAGCCCTGTGTGATCCGTCAGGCAATTGATGGTTTCGAGCCCCTGCTGGATGGCAATGACCTGGCTGGTCTCGCCTGTGAGGAAATGGCTGAGTCCCGACTGATACTGGGCAGCGCCGAGAAAGCCAATTGGGAAGTCCGCCACGGACCATTCGAGGAAAGTGAGTTTGCCGGGCTGCCCGAAGATCACTGGACACTGCTGGTTCAGGATGTTGAAAAGCACTATGCCCCGTTGCAGGAATTAATGCAGTTATTCAACTTTATCCCCAACTGGCGGCTGGACGATCTGATGATCAGCTACGCCGAACCTGGCGGTTCTGTCGGGCCGCATGTCGACCAGTACGATGTGTTTTTACTGCAGGCGCAAGGCAGCCGGCGTTGGCAGATTGCAGAAAAATTCAGTCCGGAATTACTGGACGACTGCCCCCTTAATGTATTGCGTGAATTCCGCCCCGAGCAGGAATGGACGCTGGAGGCGGGCGACATGTTGTACCTGCCTCCGAATGTTGCGCACCATGGCGTGGCCATCAGTGCTGGCATGACCTTCTCGATCGGTTCGCGTGCGCCATCCGCTGCAGATCTTTTGCAGGGGCTGGGAGAATGGCTGGCATTGTCTGATGCCCAGGGTGGACGTTTCACTGATCCGCAACTTGAAATACCCAAACGTGCTGGCGAAATGGATGCCAAAGCGTTGGAGGGTTTACGCGCCACCATGTTATCTGCGATTAACAGCAATGGCCTTGACGACTTTCTGGGTCAGTTCATCAGTCGTTTCCGGCTGGCGCAGGAGCCAGCTGAGGCACCTGAACCTTTGAATTCAAATCAGGTTACACAAGCGCTGAGCATGGGGAAGGCTTTGTTCCGTAATCCCTGGACACGCCTGGTCTGGGTGAACAATGATGGTGCTGCGCGCCTGTATGCCGCCGGTCTGCCGTTAGACTGTGAGCTTTGGTTGGCGCAGGCCTTATGTGAAAATGCCGAGTTGAAGATTGACCCTGAAAAAATGAATCAATCGACTTTGGATACATTGACTTGTTTAATCAACACTGGCCACTATATCTTTATTTGAACCTAACCGTTCTATGCTCAAAGTAGAGCAGTTATAATGAACGGCTTATGTCACCCCGACTGGACCTGAAAGGCAATGGAACTGTGAGCTCAACGCTAGAGCAACTTTATAAATCCTCCCATCTGTATGGCGGTAATGCGCCCTACATCGAAACCTGGTATGAGTCCTGGCTCGAAGATCCGGATAGCGTACCTGCCCAATGGCGCACCTATTTTGATTCACTGCCTGCTGCTGATGAACCTGAGATAGGACGTTTGCAGGTCGCTGAGAATTTCAGGCAGTTAGGGATGCTCAACCCTGTGGCGGTGCAAAACACCGAATTTACCGACCACAAGCAGGCGGGTGTATCCAGACTCATTAACTCTTATCGTATTCGCGGTCACGAGGCTGCCAAACTGGATCCATTGGGGCTGGCGCATCATGCGCCGGTGGCAGATCTGGAATTGTCTTTCCACGACCTCGATCAGTCGGATCTTGATAAAGAGTTTGATACCGGTGCGTTGGCCGCGCCGGGTCGAATGAAGCTGGCTGATATTCTGACGCTGGTGCAGCGGGTTTATTGCAATAGTATCGGCATCGAATATATGCATATCGTCGATACCGTTAAACGTGACTGGATGCGGCAAAGGCTGGAAGGCCCGCAGGGCTTTTACGATGTCAACAAAGAAGAGCAACTGGGTATTTTGCAGATGCTTACTGCTGCTGAAGGCCTCGAGAAATACCTGCATACACGTTATGTGGGCCAGAAGCGCTTCTCACTGGAGGGTGGCGAAAGCCTGATCCCCCTACTTCACCAGACCATGTTGCATGCTGGTAAAAATGGTATTGAAGAAGTGGTGATTGGAATGGCCCACCGCGGTCGCCTGAATGTGCTGGTTAACATTCTGGGTAAATCACCATCATTACTGTTTGACGAATTTGAAGGCAAGCTGAGCGCTGATGACCCCGATCGTCCGGGTGATGTGAAATACCATCTGGGTTATGCCTCGGACATTCACACCCCGAGTGGTGATGTGCATATGGCGCTGGCGTTTAACCCATCACATCTGGAAATTGTTGACCCGGTGGTACTGGGCTCAGCACGCGCACGGCAAGTGCGTCGAGATGACACTAACTATGACAAAGTAATGCCCATCCTGATTCACGGCGATGCTTCATTTTCCGCTCAGGGCGTGGTGATGGAATTGTTTCAGATGTCTGAAGTGCGCGGTTTCGCTGTCGGCGGCACACTGCACATCGTCATTAACAACCAGATTGGTTTTACCACCAGTAATCTGGCAGATACACGCTCCACTACTTACTGCACAGCGGTAGCAAAAATGGTGCATGCGCCGATTTTCCATGTTAATGCGGATGATCCGGAAGCGGTTCATCACGTCATGAAAATCGCCTGTGACTTCAGGCGCAAATTCAAGCGCGATGTGGTGATTGACCTGGTGTGCTATCGCCGCCATGGTCATAACGAGGCTGATGAGCCTTCTGCAACGCAGCCGATGATGTACAAGATCATCAAAGCGCTGAAGAGCACGCGCCAGAAATATGCTGATGACCTGGTCAAACGCGGTGTTATCGAAGCGGATGACCCTAAAACGTTACTGGACGATTACCGCCAGAAACTGGACGACGGACAGCAGGTTGCAGACGTTGCTGCCAAGCCACGCACCAACGAACATGCGGCTAATTGGGGCAATTACGACGACGCCAGCGATTTTAGCAAAAGCGATGTGAATACCGCGCTGCCCAAAAAAGAAATCAGTTCCCTCGCCAAAGATATGACTCAATTACCGGACGGCTTTGTACTCCATCCAAGAGTCAAAAAAATTATTGATGACCGCAGCAAAATGGCGGCTGGAAAATTACGTGTCGACTGGGGTTTCGCTGAAACAGCCGCCTATGCCACACTGATTAAAGCAGGCACGGGTTTACGCCTGGTGGGTCAGGACAGTGCTCGCGGCACTTTCTTTCATCGACACGCAGCATTACACAATCAGGTGGATGGGTCTGTCTATACCCCGCTCGCGCACATCCACGAAGACCTGGATGTCAATATCATTGATTCGTTGTTATCAGAGGAAGCGGTTACAGGCTTTGAATATGGTTATGCCACATCGGCTCCGGAAACGCTGGTGATCTGGGAAGCCCAGTTCGGTGATTTTGCCAATGGTGCGCAGGTGGTTATCGATCAGTTTCTGACCTCCGGTGAGGCCAAATGGGGTCGCTTGTGTGGTCTGGTCATGTTTCTGCCGCATGGTTATGAGGGACAGGGTCCGGAACATTCCAGTGCAAGGCTTGAACGCTTTTTGCAGCTTTGCTCAAACAACAATATCCAGGTTTGTGTACCGACCACCCCGGCGCAGATGTACCACATGATTCGTCGTCAGATATTGATGGAAACCCGCAAGCCGTTGATCGTCATGACGCCGAAAAGTCTGTTAAGAAACAAGGCCTCCACTTCGACTCTTGAGGAATTGGCAGATGGTCATTTTGAGTTGGTTATTGACGATGTGCAGGTCGCGGACAAGGACAAAGTCAAACGCGTTGTGCTGTGCTCCGGCAAGGTCTATTACGACCTTGCAGAAGCGGTTGAAACTGATAGCGTGAAGGACATTGCAGTGGTTCGTGTTGAGCAGTTGTATCCGATTCCACATCAACGGCTGACTGAAGTTTTCGAAAAGTACCCGGCCTGTCAGGAAGTCAGCTGGTGTCAGGAAGAGCCTCAAAATCAGGGCGCCTGGTATCAGACCCGACATAACCTGATTGCTGCAATGAAAGAAGACCAGACGCTGTACTACACAGGTCGGCAAAGCTCGGCCTCGCCAGCGGTTGGCAATTATGCAGTGCATCTGCAACAGCAAAAAGCCCTGGTTAAGGATGCTTTAACCTTTGGCGCGGGCCTGAAACAATGAACCTGAAACAGTGAACCTGAAATTATGAAAAGGTCATCTATAAACAATACCACTATGCATTTTAAAGGAAAGTAATGAGTACAGAAGTCAACGTTCCGATGCTGCCCGAATCCGTTGCCGATGCAACGGTTGCTGCCTGGCACAAAAAACCTGGCGATACTATTCGTCGTGACGAAAACCTGGTTGACCTTGAAACCGATAAAGTGGTGCTGGAAGTGCCATCCCCGGTTGATGGCGTGTTGAAGTCGATCAGCAGAGATTCCGGAGAAACGGTAACCAGTGGTGAATTGCTGGGTGTGATTGAAGCCGGTGAAATACCTGCTGAAGCTGAAGAGCCGGTAACTGCAGAAGAAGCGCCGAAAGCTGCTGCTGAGAAACCTGACGCCGCTGCAAGTCAGAAAGCGGCCGGTAGCTCACAAGCCACAAGCAGTTCACAAGCCACTAGTAGTTCACAGGACGACTCCAGGCTCAGCCCTTCAGCCCGACGCGTAGCCGAGGAGTCCAATGCAGATGTGTCACAGGTTGCAGGTTCCGGCCGTGGCGGACGCGTTACCAAGGGTGATGTTATCAACTACGTGCGTCAAAGCGGTTCAGGCGGTTCGCGTAAGCAAGAGCGCGTTAAGCTTACCCGCCTGCGTACCCGTATTGCCGAGCGCATGAAAGAAGCCCAGAACACGGCGGCTATTCTTACCTCTTTTAATGAGGTCGACCTCCAAGCGGTCATGGCGCTTCGCAGTAAGTACAAAGAAGAGTTTTTGAAGACCCACGATGTGAAACTTGGTTTTATGTCGTTTTTCGTCAAAGCTGTATGCGAAGCCTTACGCAAATTTCCAGTCGTCAACGCATCTCTGGAAGGCGATGAAATCGTATACCACGGCTATCAGGATATCGGTATTGCTGTATCCACTGAGCGTGGACTGATGGTGCCGATACTTCGCAATGCCGAGAATTTGTCACTGGCAGAGGTCGAAGGTCAGATCCGTGAATATGCTGGCAAAGCCCGTGATGGCAGCATCCAGTTGGACGACCTGCAAGGCGGAACTTTCTCCATCACCAATGGCGGTACTTTCGGCTCATTGCTGTCGACACCGTTGTTAAATCCGCCACAAAGCGCCATTTTGGGAATGCACAACATTCTGGAGCGCCCGGTGGCTATAGATGGCGAAGTTGTTATTAGACCCATGATGTATATCGCCCTGAGCTATGACCACAGAATCATTGACGGCAAAGATGCTGTTCAGTTTCTGGTGGCTGTTAAAGAAGCTTTGGAAGATCCGGCCCGGTTGTTACTAGGCATCTAAAGGAATGTTATAATGTCTGAAAAGTTTGATGTAATTATTATTGGTGGTGGTCCTGGCGGCTATGTAGCTGCAATTCGTGCTGCTCAACTGGGCCTTAAAACGGCCTGTATTGATATGTTCACCGGCAAGGACGGCAAAGCCGCTCTGGGTGGCACCTGTCTGAACGTGGGCTGCATCCCCTCCAAGGCCTTGCTCGACAGCACCAAGCACTTCCATCATTTGCAGCACGAATATGCTGACCACGGTATTTCGGTAAAAGATGCCAAAATGGATGTGGGCACCATGCTGGCGCGCAAGGACGATGTTGTTAAAAAACTGACGGGGGGCGTAGCACAGCTTTTTAAGGCCAACAAGATCAAACAATTTCACGGCCGTGGTCGATTACTGGCGAATCGTGAAGTTGAAGTCACCGCACATGATTCTGAAGAAAAGACTTTGTTGCAGGCTGATAATGTGATTCTGGCCAGCGGTTCGGTACCCATTGCAATATCCAATGTAGAGTACGACAACGAATATATCATCGACAACGCAGGCGCATTGGACCTCAAAGAAGTGCCCAAACGTCTGGGTGTGATTGGTGCCGGTGTGATCGGGCTGGAGCTGGGTTCGGTTTGGCAGCGTCTGGGTTCCGAGGTTGTGCTGTTGGAGGCTCTGCCAACCTTGCTGACCGCTGCAGATCAGGATATTTCCAAACAGGCGGCTCGTTTGTTCAAGCAACAAGGCCTGGATATCCGTCTGGGTACCAAGGTCAAGTCAGCCACGGTCAAGAAAGGCGAGGTTATAGCAAAACTGGAAGATGGCAAAGGCGAGAGCGAAATTACGTTTGACCGTTTGCTGGTTGCGGTTGGTCGCAAAGCCTACACCGAAGGCCTGTTGGCTGATGACAGCGGCGTTGAATTGACTGATCGCGGTCAAATCAGCGTTAACGACCAGTCACAAACTACGGTACCAGGCGTATGGGCGGTCGGTGACTGCGTGCGCGGTCCGATGTTGGCTCACAAAGCCTCCGAGGAAGGCGTTGCCGTGGCAGAATTAATTGCTGGCAAAGCTGCACATATTCACTTCGATACAGTGCCCTGGGTTATTTATACCGATCCGGAAATTGCCTGGGTTGGTAAAACTGAACAACAACTTAAAGAAGAAGGCGTAACTTATCGGTCTGGTTCATTTCCCTTTGCCGCCACTAGCCGCGGTCTGGCCATGGGCAATGCAGCAGGCCTGGTAAAAGTGCTGGCAGATGAAGATACCGATGAAATTCTGGGCGTGCATATCATTGGCCCTTCAGCTTCCGAGCTGATTGCCGAGTGTGTTGTAACAATGGAATTCCATGGTGCATCTGAAGATCTGGCACGCATCGTTCATGCCCATCCGACACTGTCCGAGGCAGTTCACGAAGCTGCGTTGAGCGTGGATAAACGCGCGATTCACAAAGGTAACTAATACACAAGATGAGTTCAGTGCCTGATTCTTTCAAAGCCTTCCGTATCCACAATGACGCGGAAGGCTATCGCGCCGGTATCGAGAACATCGGACTGAATGACCTGAGCGAAGGTGACGTCACCATTCGCGCAGAGTGGTCCGGTATCAATTACAAGGACGCCTTGGCAGCGACGGGCAAGGGTCAAATTCTTCGCAAGTTCCCTCTGAACGGTGGCATTGATGTGGCCGGCGAAGTCATCACTTCTGAGAGCGACCGCTTTTCACCCGGCGACAAAGTACTGGTTACCGGATGCAACATGTCGGAAACGCGCGATGGTGGTTATTCTCAATATAACCGTCTGAATTCCACGGATGTTGTACCCCTGCCTAATGGTTTGAGCACCCGTGAGGCGATGGCCGTTGGTACTGCAGGCTTCACTGCGGCTATTTCCATGTATCGTATGGAAGCGCTGGGCCAAACACCTGAAGCGGGACCAATTGTAGTGACCGGCGCCAGTGGCGGCGTAGGCAGTTTTGCAATCGATATGATGACCAGGGCTGGCTACGAGATGCATGCTATTTCCGGCAAAGTAGATCAATTTGACTACCTCGAAGAGTTGGGCGCTAAGCAGTGTATTTCCCGTCATGATCTGCATTGGGGGCAAGCACCTTTGGAGAAGGCTCGTTGGGCAGGCTGCATTGACAATGTTGGTGGTGACATGCTCGCTGGAATCTCCCGTGTTATTGACCTTTGGGGCAATATTGCGGTTTGTGGTATGGCTGGCGGGGTTGGCTTGAACGCTACCAATCTGCCAATGATATTGCGAGGCGTCAGTCTGATTGGCATTAGTTCTAATAACACGCCTTACAACATCAGGCAAATAATATGGGACCGAATTGCCAATGAGTGGCGCCCCACCCATCTGGATATCATCGCTCGCACTGAAGTTAAGCTTGCTGATTTAGGTGAAGCATTCCAGACATTAATGAATGGTGATTCCATTGGCCGGATAGTGGTAGATCTTTCCTGATTATTTTGTTATAGCACTGCCTTTCCAGACAAAATTCGTGCATAATTATCTGAAGGGAATAGTATTGCAGACGGAATTGTTTTAAATGGCAAAAGTTTTAATCGTAGATGATTCACCGGCTCAGATTTTTACACTGAAAAAATTGGTGGAAAACTGGGGCCACGAAGCATTGAGCGCAGAAAGTGGGGATCAGGCGCTCGAAATTGCCCGGCGCGAACAACCCAATGTTATCCTCATGGATATTGTAATGCCCGGTATGAGCGGCTTTCAGGCCACCCGCAAACTGTCCAGAGGTCAAGAAACGCATAGCATCCCAGTTATATTCGTCAGCACCAAATCCAGTGACACTGACCGTGTCTGGGGAATGCGGCAAGGCGCTGCAGGTTATGTGACCAAACCCGTCAATCCTGAGTTGCTGTTTTCTGCCATCTCAGATGCAGTGGCTGCATAAACAAAAATAAAGAGAGTTTTAGATATGTCAATTAATGTAGGTGATCCGATCCCCACTGCAGTTTTAGCCAGGATGTCAGCTACTGGTCCACAGCCCATATCTACAAATGACTATTTTTCAGGGCAAAAAGTTGCCTTGTTTGCAGTTCCCGGCGCGTTTACCCCCACCTGCTCCGCCTATCATTTACCCGGCTTTGTAGAGCACGCACAGGAACTTTATGATGCAGGCATTGACGTTATTGCCTGTATGTCAGTGAATGATGTCTTCGTCATGGATGCCTGGGGCAAAAGTGCAAATGCAGAGCGTATCGATATGCTCGCGGATGGTAATGGTGAGTTTTCTACAGCACTCGGTCTGGAAGCAGATGCTTCAGCTTTCGGCATGGGCATGCGCTGCCGGCGTTTTGCTCTGGTCGCTGATAATGGTGTCGTTACCCAGTTGATGGTTGATGCTCCCGGTGAGTTCCGCGTAAGTTCAGCTGAATCCGTACTCGAAGCTATCAGTTAGACCAATTCAATCAATGAACACCTCGCAGGTGCACCGCAACAACTTGCCCGCACTGGAAGTATAAAACCTGAAGGTATGACGGGCTGTATTTGCGGGCTGTATTTATGGGTTTATGTTGTATGCTTAGGGGGATTGTTACGGATGGGGAGCAGTAATGCGACTTCGCAGCATGTTTGCATGAACCATTCATGAATGCCAATTTATAACAAGAAGGCAGCCTAAAAAGCTGCCTTCTAAATTAACCATCAGATTGAGGACTGTCCTCCAGCTAGGCGTCCTCTTGCGGATCATCTGCTTTTGGGGCGTCTTCTGAAGGTCCGGCATCTTGATTGGCTGAAACCGGTGCAATCTGATCACCTTCTACAGTCTCACCATCTTCATCGATTTCTTCAGCTTCATCAACTGCTTGCACCCGCGCCAGACCAACCAGTTTATCCTTTTTAAGCTTAATCAATCTAACGCCCTGGGTATTTCTACCCAGCGTGGAAATTTCGTTGGCGTGTGAGCGCACCAGGACTCCCCCAGTGGTGATCAACATGATGTCGTCTTCGTCAGTTACCTGTAGTGCAGCTATGAGGGCGCCGTTGCGCTCAGACGTCTGAATGCCGATTACGCCTTGTCCGCCCCTGCCCTGGCATGAATGCTCGTCAGGATTGGAGCGCTTGCCGTAACCGTTTTCTGTGACGGTCAATATGTCGCCTTCACCCAGCACCAGCATGGAAACAACTTGCTGTTCCGGTTTCAAACGAATACCGATTACGCCACGTGCGGTACGCCCGACAGATGTCACGTCACGTTCGGCAAAGCGTATGCACTTACCGGAATCGGCGAATAGCATGACATCGCTATCACCAGAGGTGATTTCTACATTAACCAGTTCATCGTCGTCATCCAGGTTGATTGCCCAGATACCGTTGGCGCGCTGGTTGCCATAGGCCGGCAATGGAGTCTTTTTAACGATGCCTTTGCGAGTAGCGAAGAATACAAACTTGTCTTCTGAGTATTCGCGTATGGGCAATACTGCGTTGACGCGTTCACCGTTCTCCAAAGGCAACAGGTTGACAATGGGTTTGCCACGGCTCATGTGGCTTGCCTGTGGCAGTTGATAAACCTTTAACCAGTATATTTTACCCGTCGAGGTAAAACACAACAGTGTGTCGTGGGTGTTGGCAACAAACAATTGGTCTATGAAATCTTCTTCTTTGGTCTTGGTCGCTGATTTACCGGTGCCGCCACGTCTTTGAGCCTGATACCGGTCAAGTGTTTGCGATTTGGCATAGCCATCCAGAGACAGCGTAACGACCACATCTTCTTCGGTGATCAGATCTTCGAGGCTTAAATCCAGCTTGTCTTCAAGAATGACTGTGCGACGCTCATCGCCGTATTGCTCGCGAATCTCTTCCAGTTCTTCTCTGATCACGGTCATCAAGCGCGTCGGGTCAGACAAAATGTTCAGCAAATCTTTGACTATTTCCAGTATATCGGCATATTCGTTGGTCAGCTTTTCCTGCTCCAGACCGGTAAGTCTGTGCAAACGCATATTCAGGATTTCTTGTGCCTGCACCGGTGATAACTGATAGCCGTCGTCCTGCAAGCCGAATTCCGGCTCCAGATTCTCAGGGCGGGAGGTTTCGGCGCCGCCCTGTCCCAACATGGCTCTAACCAGGCCCGGGTCCCATTGCTTGGCCAACAGACGCTCTTTCGCTTCAGCTGGCGATGGCGAGGTTTTGATCATTTCGATCAACTCATCCAAATTGGCCAGTGCAACCGTCAAGCCTTCTAATACATGGGCTCTGGCGCGTGCTTTGCGTAAATCAAACAGTGTCCGGCGGGTAACAACTTCACGACGATGCCCAATGAAGGCAAGCAATATTTCTTTCAGGTTCAGTAAGCGCGGCTGGCCATTGACCAGTGCCACCATATTAATACCGAACACATTCTGCATAACCGTCTGTTTGTACAAGTTGTTTAGCACAACTTCGGGCACCTCGCCCATGCGTAATTCGATAACCACGCGCATACCATCTTTGTCGGACTCGTCACGCAACTCTACGATGCCCTCAATTTTCTTGTCTTTAACCAGCTCCGCTATTTTTTCAATCAGGCGGGCTTTATTAACCTGATAAGGCAGTTCCGTTACGATCAGGGCGTCGCGGCCTCTGTCACTGGTTTCGGTGTGGGTTACCGCGCGCATGTAAATGCGGCCGCGGCCTGTCCGGTAAGCCTCGTGAATGCCTAGGGCGCCGTTGATGATGCCGGCAGTCGGGAAATCGGGACCAGGCAAGTGCTCCATAATGCCTTCAATGCCCAGATCAGGATCTTCAATTACTGCAATGGTTGCATTGATCACTTCTGTGAGGTTGTGCGGCGGAATATTGGTCGCCATACCGACCGCGATACCGGCAGAGCCATTGATCAGCAACCCGGGTACCCGGGTTGGCATTACCAGCGGCTCATATTCAGTTTCATCGTAGTTCGGGCCGAAATCGACTGTTTCCTTGTCGAGATCTGCGAGTAATTCGTGCGCCAACTTCGACATGCGAACTTCGGTGTAACGCATGGCTGCGGCGGCGTCGCCATCAACCGAACCAAAGTTACCCTGGCCATCGACCAGCATGTAACGCATCGCAAATGGCTGGGCCATGCGAACAATGGTGTCGTATACAGCGGAATCTCCGTGCGGATGGTACTTGCCGATCACATCACCCACGACCCTTGCAGATTTTTTATAGGCCTTATTCCAGTCGTTACCCAGCACACTCATGGCAAACAATACACGCCGGTGAACGGGTTTTAAGCCGTCTCTGACATCCGGTAAAGCACGTCCAACGATAACGCTCATGGCGTAGTCCATATAGGACTGCCGCATTTCGTCTTCCAGGTTAACTTGCAACACTTCTTTGGCGAGTTCAGCCATTAGATGTAATATCTCCGGAGTATGTTGTATCCATTTGAATTATAATGATAATAATACAAGTATTTATGGTTGTTTCAGAGCCCAAAACTTTTCTTCTATTAAGCGACTAATTCTACCACAACAGTGTCTTGAAAGGGGCTTGGTGATGCATATTTAAAGGCTGTCCTGCGCTCATTTACGACAGGCTTTTTAATCGCTGCTTTCGTCTTGGCGATCAGGCCAGTATTATGTGCCTCAGTATTCCTGAATCCGGAGATTTTCAAATGAAAAAATTGCTGTCACTGTTGATCGTGTTGCTGTTAACCATGCCATTTGCCCAGGCTCAAGCGCCCGTACAGGAGGATTCCGCAACTACAACGGAATCCAGCGACAATCCAACGGCAACTATTCACACCAGCTTTGGTGATATTCAAGTGGAGTTATTTGAGAATGAAGCGCCGGTTTCGGTGGCCAATTTCATTCAATATGCCGATGATGGTTTCTACAGCGGCACTATTTTCCATCGTGTCATCAGCTACTTCATGATTCAGGGCGGCGGCATGACACCCGACATGGAGAAAAAGCCAACCCGTGACCCGATTGTCAACGAAGCCGACAATGGCCTCAAAAACGAGCGAGGAACATTAGCAATGGCACGTACCAACGACGTGAACTCAGCCACTTCCCAGTTTTTTATCAATGTTGAAGTCAATGGTGCGCTGGATCACACCGGCATCCAGGATTCCCGCAGCTGGGGATACACTGTGTTTGGCAAGGTGATCTCAGGCATGGACGTTGTTGACGAAATCCGCTTTGTAGAAACAGCTGGCAGTGATGTACCTGTAACGCCAGTACTTATCGAATCTGTCGAGCTGGATTAATGACCACCCTGTTCATTTCTGACCTGCACCTTGATGATCGCCGGCCTGAGTCCACTGCCTGGTTAATGGAGTTTTTGCAAACTGAGGCTGCTGATGCAGACGCACTCTATATTCTGGGTGATTTGTTTGAATTCTGGTTAGGTGATGATGTACCTACTCCATGTGGTCAACAGGTGGCTCAAGCATTGTCACGCCTTGATGATCTAGGGGTGCCGGTGTTCTTTCAGCACGGCAATCGGGACTTCCTGATACGTGACAGCTATGCAAAGCAGGCAGGCATGACACTTTTGCCTGAGGAGCTGGTGGTGGATTTATACGGCGAGGAAGTGTTGTTGATGCACGGTGACAGCATGTGCACTGATGATGTCCCTTACCAGCAATTTCGCAGCCTGGTTCGTGATCGCGACTGGCAGGATGTTTTTTTAAGCAAGTCGCCACCCGAGCGCTTACAGATTGCCATGCAGGCACGTGATGCCAGTGCTGAACACAAAGGAAACCTCAGCATGGAGATCATGGACGTGAATCAGGCACAAGTGGTCGCAGCACTAAAGCGGCATGAAGTCAGCAAGATGATTCACGGGCACACCCACAGACCGGCTATGCATAATTTAAATTTGAATGGCGTGTCAGGGCAACGAATTGTATTGGGTGACTGGTATGCCCGGCCAAGTGTTTTGAGGGTGTCGCCCAGCGGCTACGATTTGCAGAAATAGGCCTGCGCTGACCTTACCGGCAATTTATTCACCAATTTCCTGAATCGCTTTCATTTCGGCTTCTGAAAAGCCAGCTTGCATCCGGGCTGGTATATTGAATGGTCCGCGAAGCGGACCTTTGAAATAATCCTTCAATAAACCCAGAAATACAGGTTCCGGTTCCAGTTCACGCTGATTACAGCAAAACCTGAACCATTCACTACCGATTTCAACATGCCGGACTTCTTCCTCGAGAATGATCTCCAGAATCCTGATGGTCGCCTCATCCCCGACTCTGCCCAAACGCTCAATCATACCAGGTGTAACATCCAGCCCTCTGGCCTCCAGTACGCGCGGTACCAGCGCCATCCGCTTCATCACGTCATTGGCTGTGCGCTGAGCCATTTCCCAGAGACCATTGTGCGCAGGGAAATCGCCATATTCATATCCAAGCGACTGCAATCTGTCGGCCAGAAGCTGGAAGTGCCGGGACTCATCAAATGCGACAGACAACCAATCCAGATAATACTGCTGTGGCATGTCACGAAACCGAAACGCCGCATCCAATGCCAGGTTGATAGCATTGAACTCAATATGCGCAATGGCGTGTATCAGCGCTGCCCGCCCCTGCTCGCTGCCGAGTTTGCGGCGCTTGACGGCTGATGGTTCTACCAGAATTGGCTTATCAGGGCGTCCCGGATCACCAATAGGATATACCGGTGTTTCGGTATCCAGTACAAAGTCACCCTGCTCTACGCTTTTCCACAACTGCGCAACGGCCTGGCATTTCTGTCGCGGGACAGAAATGGCCAGGCACCGGGCTGTTTGACTGAAAAGAGCGGTGGGAGTTGAAACCACTGCTACATATTGCTGATGATTGCGTCTGCAAAAGCCGAGGTTGAAACTTCTTTTGCGCCTTCCATCTGACGGGCAAAATCATAGGTAACCGTCTTTTGCTCAATGGTTTTGGCAAACGCTGAAGAGATCAGTTTGGAGACTTCTTTCCAGCCGATATAATCAAACATCATCGAACCGGAAAACATCAATGAACTCGGGTTAACCTTGTCCAGATTGGCGTACTTGGGCGCGGTACCGTGAGTGGCTTCAAATACAGCGATGTGATCAGCCATATTGGCACCCGGGGCAATACCCATGCCGCCAACTTCTGCTGCCATAGAGTCCGACAGGTAGTCACCGTTGAGATTGGTGGTTGCAATCACACTGAATTCGGCAGGCCTTAACAGCATCAGCTGAAACATGATGTCGGCAATACGATCTTTGATGACGATCTTGCCTTCAGGGCGCTTGCCGTCGTACTTATCCCACAAATCAGCTTCAGTAATGGTCTGCTCAGCATATTCTTCAGCGGCCACTTCGTAGCCCCATTTGCGGAATGCGCCTTCGGTGAACTTCTGAATATTGCCTTTATGAACCAGTGTAACGCTGTCATGACCATTTTCGATGGCATAGTCAATGGCTTTTCTGACCAGGCGTTTTGACCCAAACGCAGAAATTGGCTTGATACCAAGGCCAGCACCTTCGAAGAAATTAGCGCCCATTTCTTCACGCAGGAATTTTGCCAGCTTTTCATTTTCGGGGCTGCCGGATTCATATTCGATACCGGCATAAACGTCCTCTGTATTCTCACGGAACAGGACGGCCTGCACGTCTTGAGGATTCTTTACAGGGGACGGAACGCCCTTAAAGTATTCAACCGGACGAACACAGGCGTACAAATCGAGATCCTGACGCAGCGACACATTCAAAGAGCGGAATCCGCCGCCTACAGGTGTCGTTAACGGGCCTTTTACAGAGACAACGAGGTCCTTTATCGCTGCAAGCGTTTCAGCAGGAAAATAATCACCATCATAAATTCCGGCAGCCTTTTCACCCAGAAACAATTCAGCCCAATGTACTTTGCGCTTGCCGCCATAGGCTTTTTCAACCGCGGCATTCCATATGCGCATTGAAGCTTTGGTGATATCACCACCAATACCGTCGCCTTCCACAAAACCCAGTATCGGGTTGTCTGTTACAAGCAATTTATTGTTTTTAATGGTAATTTTTTCGCCGCCGGCGGGGATCTGGATGTGTTGATAACTCATTAATATTGTTCCTGTATGAGGTCTGTTTTTAAGTTCTTGTCATTATACGCCGGTCACGATGAATTCGTAGCCCCGAAAGTCATCTGGCATCCGGATCATATGTGGTGGATTTCACCACTTTATCGTAAATCAACCAACTCAATACGCATTCATCTGGAATTGGATACGCGCAATCGGAGATGGAACCTTGTAATTAAGCACTGTGTAGCTGATGGCACGATATTTGCATAGACATTAGCAAGTTAGCAGTTTTTGAAGGAGAGAAATAATGGCCCGAGGTTCCGCAGGAAATATAATTGCCGCGCTGTGCAGTTTTTTCATTCCAGGACTGGGACAGTTGCTGCAGGGTCGATGGATTCTGGCAGGCTTCATGTTTGTTGCCTCAATTGTCCTTTGGGTCATATTGCTCGGATGGGTTATCCATTTGTGGTCAATCATTGATGCAGCACTCTATGACCCACCTTCCAGATACCGGTCTTACCGCCGCCGTGGCGAGTACGACTGGTAACCAGTTACAGCGGCGGCCTTTGCGATTGTTTTCCCAGCCCGGAACCTTCGCAAAGGCCGCCTCTTTTTAGATTTCCCCACGCAATCAAGCGGCGCCCGCCGGCGCCCCGCCCCATACTGATAACGACACTTTAGTTTGCTATAGTGCTGCATGACTTTTACCCGGGGAAGCATGGCATGTCACAGAACACGCATATTCGCAAAGCCACTATTGATGACGCTGAACAGATTCTGGAATTTATCATTGGTCTGGCGCGTTATGAGAAGCTCGAGTACGAAGTCGTTGGTGGCCTCGAGGATATCAGGCGCACTCTGTTTGGTGAGCAACCGGCTGCGGAAGTTCTGATCGCAGAGCTGGATGGAAAAGCGGCAGGTTTTGCATTGTTCTTCACCAGTTATTCCACCTTTCTCGCACAGCCCGGCATTTATCTGGAAGACCTGTTTGTCCAGCCCCACTATCGTGGACATGGCATCGGTAAATCTTTGCTGGCACATTTGGCATCATTGGCGGTGAATAGAAACATGGACCGTCTGGATTGGTCGGTGTTGAACTGGAATGAGCCGGCGATTAAGTTTTATGAACAATTAGGCGCCCGCGGCATGTCGGAGTGGACGCAATACCGTTTGACCGGTGAGCCCTTGATAGAACTGGCAAACTCCAGACAACGAACACAGCAACAAGAGAACCTCTAATCATGTACTTTAAACCATTTTTATACCCCTTGTTCGCTCAGGTACTGCTGGCATTTATCGTGTTGTATACCATGGGCCGTCAACGCATTGCAGAACTCAAACGAAACCGGATCGACCCGCAGGCCGTCGATGTTCGTCAACACGCGCAGGAAATATTCAAATCTTCAGCAGCCGCATCCGATAATCTGCAGAATCAGTTTGAAACTCCCGTGCTTTTTTATCTGGCGATTCTGGTGTCCATGTCGCTGATGATTCAGGACAGTATTATGGTCGTGCTAGCCTGGGGATACGTGGTTTTGCGCTACATACATTGCTATATCCACCTGAGCTACAATCGCGTGATGCACCGGTTTGTCGTTTTTATTCTCAGCGTGGTAGTGCTTTTTTCACTCTGGGTGCGACTTGGGTGGCTGATTCTTTACTGACCAGTCAATCGGCTCCGATTGCTGATCACGTAGATACTGATTGGCTTTGGAAAAGTGCCCGCAACCCAGAAACCCGCGATATGCGGATAATGGTGACGGGTGTGGTGCTTTGAGAATTAGATGCTTTCGCGCATCTATTACCGCGCCTTTTTTCTGCGCATAGCTGCCCCACAGCATAAACACCAGGTTTTTACGCTTCTGCTCCAGTTTGTGCACCACCGCATCTGTAAAAGTTTCCCATCCCTTGTTTTGATGCGAGCTTGCCTGGCCCCGCTCTACGGTTAGCACCGAATTGAGCAATAGAACACCTTGGTCCGCCCAGGATTGTAAATATCCATGACCTGGTATCGGCACGCCAAGATCATTGTTGATCTCACGGTAGATATTGGCCAACGAAGGTGGCACTTTCACACCCGGCAAGACCGAAAAACAAAGGCCGTGTGCCTGTCCGGGTCCGTGATACGGGTCTTGTCCCAGAATGACTACCCTGACCTTGTCAAAAGGCGTTGAATTTAATGCATTGAAAATTTGCTTACCTGGTGGGTATACAACTGCTGTGTGTTGCTTCCTAATGACAAGAAACTCACGCAACTGAAGCATATAGGGTTTGCTGAACTCATCCTTTAACTGATCCAACCAGGATTGTTCAAGATTTATTGCGTGCATAGCGCCGACCACCTTTTTTAAACCAAACCAGATATATATGCGCACTCGCTGTTTGCATGGACGAACAATTCCGAAGATACTTGATTTTACGCCCACCTCCCACATACTTCTGCAATATAATTGCACAATTATGGTATCCATTTATTAGCTCAAATACGGAAGAATTTATGTCAATTAAAACAGATGTCGTCATTATCGGAGCTGGCCCTGCCGGTCTTTTTCAAGTATTTGAGCTTGGCCTGCTGGATATACGTGCCCATATTGTGGACTCCCTGCCAAAGGTTGGTGGCCAGTGTGGTGAGCTGTATCCGGAAAAACCGATTTACGACATTCCGGCCTATCCGGTGATCGGCGCACAGGAGCTTGTCGATCGATTGGTAGACCAAATCGCGCCGTTTAAACCCCAGTTCCACCTTGGGCAGGCTGTTACTGAACTTCAGCGTAAAGACGACGGCCGCTTCAAACTGGTCACTTCCGCTGGAACTGAGTTTGATACCGCAACGGTCATCATCGCAGCCGGATTGGGCGCTTTTCAGCCGCGCAAAGTGAGAGCTCAGGGTGCGGCAGACTTTGAAGGGTCACACATTCACTACAAGATCACTGAAGCCGATAAATTGACCGGTAAAGATATCCTGATTCTCGGTGGCGGCGATTCAGCACTGGACTGGACGCTGGAGCTTTTTGAGAAGGCTAAAAGCATGACATTGGTTCATCGACGGCTGGAGTATCGAGCGGCTCCTGCATCAGTTACAAAAATGAAAGCGTTGGCTGACCAGGGAAAGCTGCAAGAATTTCATGGCATGGTCCGTGAAGTGATCACCGATGGTGAACAGTTCAAGGGACTGCGGGTTGCTGATGATCAAGGCGAGATGCATAACCTGCATTGCGATGAGGTTTACGTGTTCTGGGGCCTGTCACCCAATCTGGGGCCAGTTGCTGAATGGGGTCTGGATATCGAAAAGCGGCAAGTCCACGTTGACACCGAAAAGTTTCAGACCAATGAACCAGGGATTTTTGCAGTGGGTGATATTAATACCTACCCAGGCAAGAAGAAGCTCATTCTAAGTGGTTTTCATGAGGCTGCATTGGCAGCTTTTGGTGTTCAAAAGCACCTGGATCCTAACAAACGTGTGTTTCTGCAATACACAACCACCAGCCCAATTATGCATAAACGTTTAGGTGTTGAATGAGCCGTTATTCATGCATAAAATTTACCTGTATCAAGTGATTACAGCAATTTTGTTAAAAACCTTTGATATGTAAGCATAATAATTTATGCTTGTGCGCGTAGCCTTACACAGTCCCCCCCTTCTTCTGTGACGCAGAAAGTTTTGCGTACAAGGCTACAGGCAGGCGGTCTTCGGGCCGCCTGTTTTTTTGAAGCAATAAATGCTCAGATAGATGAAGTTGATTTTATGGCCAGCGTCTGCAAAGTAGAAACATCAATCGCCTCGCGATAGCCGTGCCAGCTTGAGCAGGCCAACCAGGGGATAATGACAATAAGCCCCAGTCCGGCGGTCAGAAAACCAACAAGCGTTAATATACAGATCAATATGGCCCATACCAGCATGGCGGGTTTATTGCGCAAAACCGCGTTAATACTGGAAATCACAGCCGTGATAACGTCGATGTTTCTATTGGCAAGCATTGGCAAGGCAAACACGCTGGCTGCAAAACTGACGCCCGCAAATAACGATCCCACAGCTGAGCCGATCAATAGAAATGACACAACGTGCTCCCATTCAGGGTCTTTGCCGTAGGGAAAAAACACCTGCACCATCATGCCTGCCCTGGCCCACAATAAAAATATCACCAGCAGGATGAGCGTAAATACGGCTGAATTGGATAGTGGCCGTCGGATGGCCTGAAATGTGTGGCTTAAGCTGGCTGTTTGCCCTAGCTCCAATTGTCGACTGACCGAATATAGTGCAAATGCCAATAAAGGTGCGACAAATATAAAGCCTGACAAAGCACTGATCAGCAATACATAGCCACCCAGTTTCCAGGAGAGCCAGGTAACCAGAACGCTGACCAAGAATACCAACAGGCCGTATAACAGACTGACGCCGGGGGCCCTCATCAGGTCTTTCCAGCCGAGAGCCAGCCAACTCAGCGCTGCCCACAGGCTTAGCTTTCGGCACGCAACCAGCTGGTTGCGACGCATTCGAGGGTCATGCTGGTGGTCGCGATCTGACATGTAACCCCGTTACTCCGGTATTGCCGGGTTGTTTAGGCTTGAATCGATACCGGTTGCTCTTGTGCCCGAATTTGCACTGATCAAACCATCTTTCTCCAGCCAGATATCTTCCATCCATTTTCTGAGCGCCGCTTTGGCTGCCACATCCTGCCTGAAATTCTTGCCACGCACCTCATCAGGAATGGGCCGCAATCTGACGTCAACTGAAATGGTTTTTACCTGCCCGGATACGAACTGCCACAGATCCGGTGTGCCATCGGGATAGCAGATAGTAACGTCTATCAGGCTGTCCAAAGCATCATCAAATGAATACAGGATTTGACCAAGGCCACCGAAGCGAGGTCGAAGCAGATGCTGTAAAGGTGACCGCTGTGCCTGTTTTTTGTTTGCGCTGAAACGGGTACCTTCCGGAAAGGTCATCATGGCTACCGGAATGTGTTTAAGCTTCTCGCAGGCGCGTGCGGCGTTTTCCAGATCTTTGTTGCGGAGCTCGGGATTTTTAAGCATCTCCTGTTTGCCATAGCGGCGCAGGAACACCATATCCAGTGCCCACCAGCAAAAGCCCAGAAATGGCACCCAGATCAGTTCTTGTTTGAGCAGGAAGCGCATAAACGGCGCGCGTCGATTTAAGACATGCTGCAAAACCAGAATGTCCACCCACGACTGGTGGTTGCAGAAAACAAGATAGCGCGATTGAATGCGGATACCGTCTTGTCTGCTGATATCCCAACGGACCGATCCAATCAGCCGAATCATAAGTGAATTGAAAGAAATCCAATACTCACCCACCGACGACAGCCGGTGGGTGACAGCATTTCTGGCGCGCCCATTGGGCGCGAGAAACTTGAGAATCGCCAGCATAAAAACCAGCAGCGTAACGAACGCGGTATTCAGGGTCACCGCCAGCATTACCAGGCTGCCGGTAATCAGATACTTGAGTTTCTCAGCTAAAACCAAGCTGGTAGTAACTATTGTGCAGCGGCGGGCTTCTCAAGCCGCAGCGTCATGCGGTCGCTTTCTCCGATGGCCGCATATTTTTCCCGGTCTGTGTCACCCAGTTCATAGCTGGGCGGCAATGTCCAAACACCATCCGCGTAGTCTTTAGTGTCCTTCGGGTTGGAGTTGATTTCCGATGACCTGCTTAGTTTGAGCCCGGCTTTATTAGCCATATCAATCACAGCTTGTTCAGAGACATAACCTTTCTGTGCGGTTACCTGTGGATCAGTACCGGGATCTGCCCGGTGCTGTACAACTCCCAATGTGCCGCCTGGCTTTAATACCCGGGCAAACTCGTCGAAGACAGCCTGAGCATCGCCGCTAGTGACCCAGCCATGGACATTGCGAAAGGTCAAAATGACATCCACAGAATCTGCTTCACCTAAAGATGCAGATTCAGGTGGTGAAAAATAAACAGTTTCCACTTCCCCGTAAATGTCAGGATTGTCAGCGAACATAGCTGCCATCTGTTTGGGCAGGTCATAGCGGTATTGTGGTTGGCCCTCAACTTCCGGATCCCAGGTGGCCTCTATCAGTTGGCCGTGACCATTCATTACCGGCGCGAGTATTTTGGTATACCACCCCCCACCTGGCCAGATTTCCATTACCGTCATTCCATCTTCGATGCCGAAGAAATCCAAAGTAGCGACCGGGTGGCGATAAATATCTCGAGCCTTGTCTTCACTGGATCGATGAGTGCTGTCCAAACTTTCTGCAACGCGTACCGCCACCGGCAGTGTTTGGGCAAATGATTGAGCGGCGAATGTTAAAGCCATGGCAGCAATAATAGTTTTTCTCAAAGTAACTCTCCTGATTTAAATTCAATGTAGATGATAACCCATGCAAGGGTGTAACCAAAAGTCGGTGAGCCCTAAGACGAATTCCGGTCATAACTCAGGTTGTAAAACCACCCATACATTGTCGAGTAATACGGGCTGGCCCTGTGCATTGGGGTGAATACCGTCTGATTGCATCAGTTCGGGGTTAAAGGCCACGCCATCCATGAAGAATGGCACAAGCATTGTTTCACAATTTTCGGCAAGATCAGTGTATATAGATTCGAATTCCTCTATATAGGTTGGCCCGTAATTGGGTGGCAGCTTGATGCCAGCCAACAACACTTTGGCACCAGCTGCTTGGCTGGCGCTGATCATACTTTGCATGTTTTCGCGGGTTGTTTCGGGGTTGATCCCCCTGAGGCCATCGTTTCCGCCCAACTCAATGATCACCAATTCGGGCTGATAACGATCCAGTAGTCTGGGCAAGCGGCCGAGGCCACCTTGTGTGGTGTCACCTGAAATACTGGAATTCAAAATTCGAAATTGGTAGCCGTTTTCAGCCAGACGTTGTTCCAGAAGGTACACCCAGGACTGGTTTTTATCCATGCCGTAGCCAGCACTCAGGCTATCACCGAGAATCACGATCATCGGAGCTTCTTTTGCGGCAACCGGTGTGGAAACCAAACTTAATGAATACAATAAAAGCGATAGAATAAACCTCATGAATACCTCAAATACATCTCAGCAAGAAAAACCCACTCACGCCAGCAAACAAGACCTTGATACGCCCGCGCTGGAAGCACTGCATCTTAGCAAAATTGTGACAAGTCCGGAGGGCATGTTAACGATATTGGATGATCTGAGCATGCGAGTCGAACATGGTGAGCGTGTTGCCATCGTTGGCGTCTCCGGTGCTGGCAAATCTACCCTACTGGGAATTCTGGCCGGACTGGATCTGCCGACATCCGGAAAAGTCTGGCTGGGAGGACATGAACTAACGGTGCTGGATGAGGATGGCCGTGCAGCGTTGCGCGCGGACAAGGTTGGTTTTGTGTTCCAGTCCTTTCATCTGATTCCCTCGCTGACAGCACTTGAAAACGTGATGTTGCCATTAGAACTCACTAACCATGACAACCCTCGGGAAGCCGCTGGTGCAGCATTGGGAAGCGTAGGCTTAAGCGGTCGCGCCGGGCATTACCCCAAGCAGTTGTCCGGAGGCGAAAAACAGCGCGTTGCTATCGCCAGGGCTTATGTAACCCAGCCCACCGTTTTGTTCGCTGACGAACCGACCGGCAATCTGGACCAGCAAAGCGGTGACGCCGTTATTAACATCCTGTTTCGCATGAATCGTGAGCAAGGCACTACGTTAATTTTGGTCAGTCATGATTTGAACCTGGCCAGGCGTTGCGACCGCGTTATTGAAATGTCTGCCGGCCGTATTCTCGGCGCTGACACAGAAGCTGCCATTCAGGAAGTCGCTGAATGAGGGCATTTGCGCTGGCCTGGCGGCTGTTATTGCGTGACTGGAAGTCGGGCGAATTGACGATTCTGGGCATCGCACTGGTGATTGCCGTGACCTCCCTGACGGCGGTGGCATTTTTGACCGATCGCGTGGGGCATGCTGTGGAGCTGCGGGCTGCCGAGTCACTCGCCGCCGACTTACGCTTAGGTTCCAGTCAGGAGATTCCCACCAAGTACCAGAAGCAGGCACAACAGGCCGGTCTGGAAACAGCTTCCATGACCAATATGCCAAGTGTCGTATTTGTTGACGATCGCTCCACTCTGGCGGCAATACGGGCGGTAACCTCCGGTTATCCATTACGCGGGCGACTGAAGATTTCTGCAGCGCTATTGAAGGATAGCCAGGAAACCCCCGACACACCTGCCAGAGGCGAAGCTTGGGCAACCACTCGCTTATTGGCAAGGTTGGGCGCAGATACTGGTGATACCGTCAAAGTGGGCACGGCGAGTTTCAAGATCAGTCGGGTGCTGGACTTCCGTCCTGATCAAGGTTGGCAGTTTGTTGATCTGGCACCTACGCTTTTGATCAATATGGATGATCTGGCGGATACCAGCCTGGTTCAGCCCGGCAGTCGAGTCAGCTATCGATTGTTGATCGCCGGATCCCGTGATCGTATTACCAGCTTCAAGCCGGGTTTACAACAGCAGTTAAGCGCTGGTGAAGAACTCAATGATCTGGAAGATTCAAACCCGCAAATTCGATCAGCCATGGACCGGGCCGGACGATTTCTCAATCTTGCATCATTGATCAGCGTTTTATTATCGGCCATTGCAGTGGCCATGGCAGCGCGGCGCTATGCCGTGCGTCACCGCGATCGCATTGCTCTGCTCAAATGTCTGGGGTCGCAGCAATCCTTTATCTTTAAACTCAGCCTTCTTCAGCTGCTGATGCTAACCCTGATTGGCGCGAGTCTGGGCATATTGCTTGGCTTTGGGAGTCAGGAAATTCTTGCCTGGCTGGCGCGCGATTTTATCGGTCAGGATTTGCCTGCTCCCGGTGCAGCGCCGATCTGGCTGGGCCTGATAACGGCTTTATTGATTCTTTGTGGGTTTGCATTGCCCGATTTAATTCAAATGGGCAGAACGCCGGTGCTCAGAGTATTACGACATGACATTGAAGCGCCACCGATCCAATATGGTCTTGCCTATTTGGCCGGGGTTCTGGCTGTTATGGCGCTTCTGCAATGGATCGTGTCGGATCTGAAGCTGGTGTTAGGTATAGCTGCCGGCACGGCAGGTACGTTTGTCGTACTTGGCCTGGCCGGTTGGCTGCTGGTAAAAGCCACCGGGCGTTTTCGGGGTGTCGCCGGTGTTGCCTGGCGTTATGGACTTGCGAATCTCAATCGTCGCGGGCGCGAAAGTATTGTGCAAGTGGTGGCATTTGGTCTGGGTTTAATGGTTCTGATGTTGTTAACGCTGGTCAGAAATGACCTGATGGACAGTTGGCGTAACAGCCTGCCACTCGATGCACCCAATCAGTTCATGATCAATATCCAGCCGGATGAAGTGCCATTAATGCAGGCCTTTCTTGCTGAGCAGGATATGGATGTTCCCGATTTTGTACCCATGGTGCGTGCGCGACTGGCCAGTATCAACGGCACCGAGGTAGACCAAATCAGTTTTGAAGATCCGCAAGGCGAGCGCTGGGCAAAACGCGAATCCAATCTGAGCTTCAGCGAACTTATGCAGGATGGCAATGAGCTGACCGAAGGTGCCTGGTGGGAATCGGGCAGCACCAGCAATGAGGTCTCAATAGAGGTTGATTTCGGCGTTCAACTTGGTGTAAAGCTGGGCGACGAACTCATGTTTGACATCGCGGGTGAACCCGTCAATGCGACCGTTACCAGCTTCCGTACAGTCGAATGGGATACTTTCAAACCGAACTTCTTTATGGTGCTTTCACCTAATGCCTTGCAGGGATTCCCAGCCAGTTACATTACTGCACTTTATGCCAGTGAAGATGATGATGAGAGCCTGCTGGCGTTGATGCGGGAGTTTCCCAGCGTTACTTTGATTGATCTTGAAGCCTCTTTGTCGCAGGTTCGTGATGTGATGGACAAAGCCTCTCTTGCGGTGCAGGCGGTGTTTCTTTTCACACTGTTTGCCGGCCTGGCCGTTTTGTGGGCAGCAGTTCAATCAAGCCTCGATGAGCGCAGCTTTGAGAGTGCCATATTGCGAACGCTGGGCGCATCACGCAAACGGGTGCTTTCCGGTGTTGCAGTCGAATTTCTGGCAATCGGGCTGTTGGCGGGCGTGCTGGCGGCTACCGGTGCAAGCCTGGCGGCCTGGCACCTGTCTGTGAACCTCTATGGTCTTGAATACCATTTCAGCTGGACTGTGTGGTTAGCCGGACCTCTACTTGGCATGCTGTTTGTTGGTGTCAGCGGGTTGTTGGCTACCTGGAAAGTGGTTACGCACTCGCCGGTGAATGTATTAAGGGCCGCGTGAATCTACTACGGGTTGCTTATTAAGGGTTGCTTAAACCGGGGTAAGCTGCGCGAATCGCGGCCTTCTCGGTTGCGCTTAAAAAGGCCATTTCCAGACCATCGATTTGTGATTGATGTATTTGCTTGGGAGACAAGCCGGTAGCCGGCGCAGCGATATTGTATTCATGCTGAATATCGATATTACTGATGCCCGGGTCATCGGTGTTCAGGCAGAATTTGACACCGGCATCTGCCAAAGGCTTTATTGGATGCGAAGCGTAATCAGCGACAGCACTGATATGCAGGTTTGAGGTCGGGCAGCATTCCAGTCCAATGCCGTTCTCTACCAGATAGTTGACCAGTGAAGGGTCTTGAATTGATCGGAAGCCGTGACCGATGCGCTCAGCGCCGAGATCCTTGATGGCGGCCCAAACGCTCGCGGGGCCATCTGCTTCACCCGCGTGAATGGTGACATGCAAGCCGGCATTCCGAACTTGTTTGAAATGATCTGTAAACAAGGTGGCAGGGAAACCCGCTTCATCACCCGCCAGGTCAACCGCGGTAATGTTTTGTCTGCAAGCAACAATGGCATCCAATTCTTTTTGGCAAGCTTCAAGACCATAGCTGCGGCTGAGAATGCCGATGGCATTGGCCTTCACACCTGTTTCCTCTACAGCTGACTGGATTCCATCCACGCAAGCCTCCACAACTGCCTGCGGGTTGAGTCCGTGCCGCTGCGCCATAAACCAGGGGCTGAAGCGTAGCTCGATATAGTCGATGCCCTCTTTTCCGGCATCTACTACATTCTCATAGGCCACCCGCCGACAGGCATCCTCATCAACCAGAACTTCAATCAGGTACTTGAAGCGTGCAATAAACGCCATCAAGCCCGCTTCACTGTCTTTGATGTGGACTAGCGGCGCAAGGCCTTTCAAGTCATAAGCGGGCAGCACGATGCCGTGCTGTTCTGCCAAATCAAGAATGGTCTGCAAACGGATGCTGCCATCCAGATGACGGTGCAGGTCGACCAGTGGCAGCCCCTTGTCAATCATTGTTGCGTCAATCATTGCCGCTTCACTCACTCTGGGCTTTTAGTGTTTCTACCCAGGCCCTGGTATTGGCATCGAGCACGCTCAGTGGCACTGCGCCGCGGCTCAAGACCTCATCATGAAAAGCGCGGATATCAAAGCTTTCGCCTAGTTCTGCCTCGGCAAACGCGCGCAGCTCTTTAAATTTGAGCTCGCCGATCTTGTAAGCCAGCGCCTGACCCGGCCATACGATATAACGGTCAATTTCTACCACCACATCGTGTTCCTGTTTGCCTGCATTTTTCATGAAGTAGTCGATGGCTTGCTGCCGGCTCCAGCCCAATGAATGCATGCCGGTATCTACCACCAGTCGAATTGCACGCCACATTTCATAAGTCAATTGACCGAATTTAGAGTAAGGATCTTCATACATGCCAAGCTCTGCACCCAGACTTTCTGCGTACAAGCCCCAGCCTTCAGTAAAAGCGGTATAACCACCGATTCTGCGAAACCATGGCACGTCGGTCAGTTCATCCTGTAATGCAAGCTGCAAATGATGCCCCGGTACTGCTTCGTGCAGCGTCAAAGCTTCCATTTCCCAGCGTGGGCGCGTATCCAGAGCATAAGTATTGGCGTAGAAATAGCCAGCGCGCCCTGCATCTACTGAACCACGTTGGTAATACGCTGTGGTTTGAGATTTTTCTGCGTAACCGGGAACCGGAAGAATGCCATAAGGAGTGCGTGGCAGTTTGCCAAACAACTGCATCAATGCAGGATCTATGCGCTTTGCAATATCACGGTATTCGACCAGCAGGCCTTCTTGGGTGGTGTGATAAAACTGCGGATCAGTACGCAAAAATACCAGAAAGTCCTCAAAACTGCCTTCAAAGCCACTTTCTTCAATGACCGCCAGCATTTCCTCGTGAATACGTTCAACCTCATTCAGCCCGATCTGGTGAATTTGCTCTGGTGTCAGGTCAGTTGTGGTGCGCTGCTTGACGTTATACGCGTACCAGGCTTTGCCATTTGGCAAGTCACTCATGGCAATTGATTTGCGGGCCGCCGGAATATACTCATCTTGTACGAAAGCCAATAGCTTTTCATAGGCAGGTGCCACATCTTCACTGAATGCAGCTTCAGCCTGCGTCTGCAAGGATTGTTGCTGCAGTGAATCAACACTGGCAGGAAAGCTCTGGAAAGATTTGAGCAACGGGCTTTTACCCGGCTCATCCACCAACTGGTTTTTAATCTGCTGAGGCACGTCCCGCAGGGTGATTGCTGGAGGTGTAATGCCCTCCTCCATGCCTTTGCGCATCCAGGCTATGGTTTGATCCACCAGCTCCGGGGCTTTATGCATGCGCGCAATCATATTGGTATAGTCTTCAGTCTTTTTAGGCTGAACGATCGCCATCAGCTGTGCAATATCCTGCTGAACACCACCCATCTGGTTGACAGGCATCACATCATTTGGAAACTGCTGGCCTTCCACGTCAAACTTTGCCCGGTCGATCAACAAGTCAAAGTTAACCTGCTCGGCACCACTCAGGTTTGAGCGGTCAATGCTTTCCAGAGCGTTCAACATGACACGGTCCTGACGTTCCATTTCTTCACTCGCCTGAATAGAGTTGTCTGTCCAGCGGTCCTGGCCGCGCGGGTCGCCCAGATAGGTGGCAAATTCCGGGTGATTGAGCATGGTGTAGTTATAGAGCATGGTGACAAGTTCGTTGTAGCGCTCCGAATCAGACTGCCCGGTCTGGTTGTCGGTGATTTCTGCCAGACGTTGATTTAACTGAATTATCTCGTCTTTATAGTCGGCGCTGACAATAGACATTTGGCACAGCAGGGTAAAGACAAACAGAAGAATGGATTTAGTAATGAAATAACGTGCCATGGTGGCCCTCTTGTTGAAATTGATGGTCAGAGGCCACATTGTAGACAGGTGGGAATGCGATGCAAAGAACAGAAAGAAATCATCATTGATGTTGCCTATCACAGCGATCAAAACAATTGATTTCACATATGCAGGCTGCAGGCAGATAATATCCACACTTATTCGGTGGTGAGTGATATACCGCAACATTCACCGCACCAATCACTTAAAGCAAAAGGAAATTACAATGACACAAACTGTACCTCAAGTGACCTTTCAGACTCGCGTTCGTGACGGAAGCGCAGATGGCCCCAACCCATTTCGCTGGCAGGAAGTAAGCAGCGACGATGTATTTTCCGGTAAAAAGGTAGTCGTTTTTGCTCTGCCAGGCGCATTTACCCCGACCTGCTCAAGCACTCACCTGCCCGGCTACGAAGCGCACTATCAGGAAATGCGTGATCTGGGCGTTGATGAAGTTTACTGCCTGAGCGTGAATGATGCGTTCACCATGTTTCAGTGGGGCATTCATCAGGGTGTTAAAAACGTAAAACTGTTGCCAGACGGCAGTGGTGACTTCAGCCGCCTGATGGGTATGCTGGTACGTAAAAACAATCTGGGTTTTGGTGCCCGTTCATGGCGCTATTCTATGCTGGTTGAAGACGGCGAAATCAAAGCGCTGTTCAGTGAAGCAGGTAAGCAGGACAACTGTCCTACTGACCCGTTTGAAGTCAGCGATGCGGACACCATGCTCGCACATTTGAAATCAGTCTGACCATTACGGTTAGGTAAACTGATTTAGTTAAACAGATTGGGGCCGGCAAGCTATTGCCGGCCCTTATCCAGCATATACAACTGCCATAGATCCTTGCGCGTCATCTGTAGAAAAGGACTCATCGCCAGGCAGCCTGTCTTGCCGATGCTCTTTTCCAGATAATCCATCTCTTTAAGCTTCTCCCGGGTCCGCTCGCCAACCGGTGCATCCAGACCATTTTCCCGCATCATTAATAAGCCCTTGGCGCGTAATGCCAGCTCGGTATACAAACGCAGGTAACACAGCATATCCACCACTGCGGTTCCAGGGAACTTCTGCTTTAGATCCTCCAGGAAACGACCCATGTTGGTGGCGGAAAATTCGCCTGAGTTAATCTGCTCCAACAGCAGTACATCTTCGTCAAAGTCGAGCTCCAGCCAGGTATGCATAGATCGGGCACTTCTACGGAAAACCTCCACTAATATCACGGGTAACACCAGCAAAGTGCCGAGCGTGGTTAGTATCGGCGTTCCCGGAAAATGATTAAAAATGGAATGCAAAGTAATTGCCACCATCAGGCCTGGCAGGTACAGCACGGGGTTTATACGCATACTGCGTTCTGTCAGGGTTTGCGCCATCACGCCAAACAGCGCCATCACGCCGCCGTGCATAATGGCGGTACCAAAGCCACGAACAACCCACACCAGCATGCGGGCATCAGGAACGGTATAAAGGTAGTAGAAGGTTTCGATCAAGGCAAAACCGGCGCCGACCGCAAAACCCAATATAGCCGAATCAACAAGAAATCCTATCCGATGAGTACGGAACAGGTAGATCATCACGCAAGCTTTCAGGCTTTCTTCGACAACGGGAGCTGCGTAACGGGAGTAGTCAGAAAAATCCCAGCCCAAAATCTGAATAACAAACTCATTAATCAGATAGCCTGCAACCGGCAGCAATGCGCCTGCCAGGATCACCCACAACACGGTACGTAAGCGCACCAGTTTGTAGCTATCCATAAACACAAGTACCAGCAGAAAGAACAGAACGGGTAACAAGCCAATGGGTGCTTTTATGAGCAGGTCGAACGGCATGGCGTACCAAGCCCTCATGTCAGGAAACGGATATTCTATTTTGCTTGATTCTGTCAGTTATTAACACCGCCCAGATGTTAATGCCCGATCACAGTCATAAGTTGTGATGCAAAAAAAACCGCTTACCCAAAGGTAAACGGTGTTTCTCAGCTCTCAGCTGAACTTGTCAGCGTTAAGCTCTACTCCCCAAGACAATGAGTATTATCGCTTAGCACAAAAAAAGTTGGTGCTTGTTCGAATTTAATTCTTGACGGTTTTCAGTTCCGCCAGGTGTGGCTTTCCACTTTCAACAGACAAGCCGACTATCAAAGGCGCCGCATTGGCTGCCAATTGATCGCCCGGATTGCGCAGGATCAAAGTGTAATGTTGCTGGCCCTCGCCCTCAACCGTTACCTGTTTCTGATCAATCGTTACGTCTTCAACCGGATTTTTCGAGCTGGTGATACCCATGAACTCCAGCCCGTTTGCAGCGTAACCCAGCGTGAATTTGGCTGGAAGTTCGGAGTCCACCTGTACATCTACCAGAAAATCGCGGCCTGATCTGCGCAATTCCGCGGTGCCGGATATACTGTTAGTCCCTACCTGAATGCGGTCGAGCAACTCGCCTTTAATAGCTGAACTTGCATTCACAATAGTGCCGGTCATTTTGGCTCTGTCCGAAACGTTAATCGCATTCGGGTTGGTTTCATAAACACCAACGGTGAGCAATATGCCTGCTGTTAACGCAAATGCCGGTCCCAGCCAGTGTTCTGTCAACCAGCTGCTGAAATTTCTTCTTGTGGCGCCCGTTGATTCCAATCTGACGGTGCTGATAATGGCGTTGTGCAGATAAGCAGGTGGTAACTTCTCCGGCACCTGCTGCAAGCAATCTCTGAGCCCGGTCAGTTCTGCATGAATGGCCTGCAGTTCCTTTGAGTTGGCCAGCAATGCAACAAGTTCCTGCTGCTCGTTGTCACTCAGTTCCCCGTCTACCTGCCCGTTCAGCAGTGCCCATGTGCGCTCATCAATGTTTGGATAGTCTTTCATAGCATCTCCCCGTTTTCTTCCAATCCTGCAGGCAGGTTTTCATCCTCCTCCAGTACCTTTTTCATCACCTGTCGAGCTGTATAAAGCCGGGATTTAACCGTTTTTTCCGGCAATTGCAGAATCTGGCTGATTTCCTGGTAACTGCAACCTGAAAAATGCTTTAACACCACGACGGTTCTGTAGTCTTCGCTGAGTTGCATCACGGCACCTTGTACCCGGTTGCACAGTCGTTCGCTTTCCAACTCCTGTGCAGGGCCTTGCCACGATGACGCCTCGCTGTCAGCCAGGGGCTCCTGATGGCGCCGTTTTTTAACCTGGTTGAGAGACTCATTGATCGCGATTCGGTAAATCCAGCTGAAGAATTTATATTGGGGATCGTAGTCTTGAAGGTGTTCAAAAACCTTGAGAAAAACAGTTTGAGTTGTATCTGCAGCATCATCCATGCTCCCGAGTATGCGGTATGCTGCGTTGTAAACCGGCCTCTCGTATTGGCTTACCAATTGGCTCATGGCCCCTCGGTTGCCGCGTTTACAATCTTCTACGAGTGCAACATCTCCGTCTTTAAACATAATTACATGTGCGCTCGGAATAAGTTGGTAGGAATGGCAGAAATTTTTTCATCAATTAGTAGCAGACACGATTTCGAACAATTTGTCAAAACCGGAATATCGAAAAATTTCATGGATATGGTGCCGCACGTTAATCAGCTTGATGCCTTGACCGCCAGCCATCAATCGCTTGTGGGTTTTTAACAGTACGCCCAGACCGGCGCTGGAAATATAGTCAAGTCCGGACAGGTCCAGCACACACTCCCCTTCTACTTTATCCAGAAAGCTCTGTGCCTTTACAGCGTTTGCAGCATCCAATCGGCCGTTGGCCATGATCCCTTCTTTGTCGGCAAAGCCAATCTCAAACATGCTGCTGTTTTCCGTTCACAGTGAAGTTGATCCGGCTTTGCCGGTTTTGATACTGATAGTTGATGGAGTCAACCATCTTCAATACCAGAAACAGGCCGAGCCCCCCCGGGTGACGATCTTCTAAGGGTGCATCAACATCTACGTGCCGCAACCTGGTGGGGTTAAATCTCTCAACATCACTATCGGTCATGCTGATTTCCACGCCGGAACCATGTGGGAGCATTTCTATTTCGACCGGCTTAATGGTCTCTGTGTTGTAAGTTACCATATTGACGAAAATTTCTTCGATCGCCAGATCCACCACATTGCGCAAATCATCAGGTAGATCTTCCTGCAGGAAAAACGCTTCTGTCATTGTGACAATATTGGTAAGTTCGTTCAGGCTTCTTTTGAATTTTTGATGCATGGGTTTATCTCAGATTTGCCTTAAGCTATTCGCGCCGAACCAGCACCATTGTAATGTCATCTTCCTGCGGGGCGGAACCTGCATATTCTTCGATCGCAGCCATTAATAAACGCGCTAACGCAGACATGCTTTCATGATGGTGATTTTGAAAAATTTCAGCGACTCGATGTTCGCCAAACTCCTCACCTGTTTCATTGTTGTACTCGTACACGCCATCGGAAATCAATGCCAGAATGTCACCTGACTGCAATTTAAGCGACGCCGAATCCTGCTGCTCCTGCATTTCCAGCACGCCAAGCGGATAGCTGGTTGGCTTATAAAAGTGACATGTTAATGATTCAGCCTGAAAGTGCATGATCGGCCCCTGGCCTGCGGAATGATAGCTTAACGTGTGTGTATTAGCGTCCAAAAAGCCGGTAAAAGCAGTGATAAACCGATCATCCGGCAAGTCTTCTACCATCTGGTTGTTTACGTGCCGGTAAGCCTCATCCAAATTTGCACCGAGTCTGAATGCAACCCGCAGCATTGCCTGCAGCTGAGTGGCCGACAGCGCTGGACCAAACCCGTGTCCAGTTGCGTCTCCCAACAAAATAAACAAACGGCCATCAAGCACCACCAGGTCATACAAATCACCACCTGTGTGATCCGTAGGCTGAAAGTGGCCGTGCAAATCGTAGCCCGGAAAATCAGGCATGCATTTCGGCAGTGTGCTGAGTTGAATTTCGCGTGCCACCGCCACTTCTTTGCTCAAAATAGCGCTGGCCAACAGCTCATCAGTCATATAAGCGTTTTGAATGGCTATCGCTGCTTGAGCCGCCAAGGCCGGGGAAATCCATTCGTCCTGTTTGTCGAATTGGCCTGGTTTGTGGCCTAACCACTGCATTACCCCCAACAGGGCATCATCCTGCCCCAGGATGGGCACGTTTAACAGAGACCGGGTCTCGAAATCTGACAGGTGTAACGGGTATTTTTGAAATACAGGATCATCACGGCATTCATTAATGTTACTGCTGAGTTTCTCGGTTGCACACTTACCTGCCCAGGATTCTGCTAAGTCAATTCGTTTGGGCGGGTCAATCGAGGGGACAACCATAACCAATTGCTGCGACGCCTGGTCCAAAAGCCATAACACTCCGCTCTCAGCAACAATGGCAAGCTTGCCAACTTCTATGACTTCTTTCAACAACTCTGGCATAGCATCCGGCGATGCCAGACGGTGCATGATTTCAAGAATATTGACCAGCGATTCGCGGGTGATTTCATTGACGGGTTGAGTTGGGTTCATAGCTTATTCTAACGTTTATTTGGCGCGCTCAATACCACTGCCCGGCGATAGAATGGAAAGCAACAGTCGTAGATCATAAACCCGATGCCGGTTGGTCAAGCGCTACAGACTTGTTCTTCAAGAAATTGAGCACATAATCAACGTGCTGCAAGTGAGTTCTGAAGTGCAAGACAGCCAGGCGAATGACAAATTTGTTGTGAATTCTGGTCGAAGATAAAAATACCTGACCATCATCCAGAACCGCTTTGACCAACTGTTCGTTGAAACTGTCGATGTCATGGTGTTTTGGAACAAAGCGAAAAGTGACCACAGACAAATCAGGGGCAGGCCCCATCTCCCACCCTGGGGTCTGCCCGAGTTGCTCATGAAAATAGCGCGCCAGCCAAATTTTTTCAGTTAGTGCAGCCCTGAATGCGGCCACTCCGAATAGTTTCAAAGGCAGCCAGAAGCGCATCCCCCGAAATGGCCGCGTCAATTCCAATGACAGATCCGCAGGGGAATAAACGCCTTCTGCAGTTTTGGCGTCTTGCATATAGCCGGCGTTATAGGCCTGCGATTGCGCCAGCCAGGCCACATCTTTTACCAGCAAAGCTCCGGAGCCATATGGCAAAAACATGCCTTTGTGGGGGTCAAGCACTACTGAGTGCGCTCTTTCAATGCCCTTCAGTAACTGCTTGCCCTCATCGCACAGCAGGAAAAAACCGCCATAAGCTGCGTCCACATGCAGCCAAAGCGAATGCTGCTCAGCTAAATCAGCAATGGCATCGATCGGATCTATAGCTCCGGTATCAGTGGTGCCAGCGGAAGCAACCACCAGCCATGGCCTAAAGCCGGCGGATTTGTCTTTTTCTAGCTGCTGCTGGAATGCACGTTCGTCCATACGGCAACCAGCAACCATGGGAATCACACGTTTGGGGCACTCCCCAAGGCCGGCAGCCCGTAAGGCTTTGTCTATGCAATGATGTGTGCCCTCAGTCAGATACACACAACTGCGCTCCACATCCCTGGCTCGTATACCCATCATTTCACGAGCAGTCACGATCGCTCTCAGGTTGGCCATGCTGCCACCTGAAGTCAAATCGCCGCCGGCGGTGGCCGGGTACCCGACCAGATCAGCCATCCACTGCAGCAGTTGCTGCTCAAGTTTGACTGCACCGGGCGATGCGAATTTCACCCCCGCATAATAGTTACCAATGTCAGCCAGGAAATCCCCCAATGCGGACGGAAAAACACCGCCTCCGGGTATATATCCCATGTGGCCGCCTGATGCAGCATTGATGCCCTCATAGTCAACTGCAGCATGAAAATTCTCTAACAGCTGCGTGAATTCTCCTGGATCTTCGGAGAAATCACTATCCAATTGCTCACTGCGCCCTTCATCTGCAATATAGGTTTTGCCCTCAGATAAGCTCTCCAGCAAAGCTTCAGCACGTAACCCGACTTGCCGGTACATTGTGTCGCGTTGCTCAGCTGATGGCTCCAATACGCTGGCGGCCTTTTCGAGTTTTTTTATTTTATTAAGCATTTAAGCAGTCCATATTTTTTGTTTCGTGAACACCAACAATCATGTGGCACCCTGCTATTATTTCAGAATAAAGTGGCTTAAGGTGAAGCAATGCGGAAAACAATTGCGATTGCTGGAAATATCGGTGCGGGCAAGTCTTCACTGGTGGAGTTTCTAACCCGAACTTATGCTATACAGCCTTTCTATGAGCCCAATGATGAAAACCCGTATTTGCCTGATTTTTATAAGGATATGAAGCGCTGGGCTTTCCACTCGCAACTCTATTTTCTGAGCAACAAGTTTCGCATGCATCAACAGTTGGATCGCAGTACCGGCGTGGTGGTTCTGGATCGCAGCATATACGAAGACGCCGAGATTTTTGCTTCTGCATTACATGAAATGGGTAACTTCACGGCACGTGACTGGGATACGTACTGGGAGTTTTATCAAACTATTTTGGGCGCGATCCGACCGCCGGACTTGATGATCTATTTACGTTGTTCAATGCGGACCTTGCGTCAGAGAATCAAATTGCGCGGGCGAAAGATGGAACAGGATATTCCACTATCGTATTTGAAAAGGTTGGATGGGCTATATGAAAACTGGTTTGGTCGTTATCAGTTGAGTGAATTTTTGGTTCTTGAAACCGACCAGTTAGACTATATCAATGACATGGTTGATTGTCTTGATGTGATGCAGCGTGTTGAAGCGATCATACCGTCCGCGTTAAACCGATCAGGCGCGGTATGATTGTCATATATTTGGATATGTAGATATGGCTTGTGCCCAGGTGTTGTTACCAACCCCAAGGCACTTTGTTTCCGCCACTTGCAACCCGTGAACCTAGTTTGGCCTTAACTGGTTTGGCCTTAGCTGGTTTGGATTGAGTTTTACGAGATGCTTTTTCCGATTTACGACCCAGTGAAATATAGCCTTGCTGAGCGCCGAGTTTCATTGAACCTCCAGAGCGCTTCTTTAGGACAGTTTTACCCTCGTAATTTTGCACCCCAAAAAACATCCTGTGTAACCATATAACTAGCGCGGCAACAACAAAAGCCGCTAAAAACATACTTACCAATGCGAGCATGATTTATCTCCTCAGATAGCAGTTTTTTGACAAACTGCTCAATCGGTTTGGAATGGGCAAACAAGCCCTTTACCTAACCATTAATCAGGAGACTTCGTGGTGTTCCGGATAGTTCCCCACTTTCCTTGTCACAAGTTATCCAGAAGTAGCCCGGACAACCTCACCAATCATTGGCGATCAATCACATAAACCCCATGCTTCTGTGATCGTTGTATATAAATACACATTAGGAAAGATAAAGTTGGTCAACGTCAAAACCGTTTCAGGAAGCTGATTGCTTCATCTGCAACGGGAGTTGTGGTTGGTTTTTAGAACTGTGGCTCCCCTACCCCTAGGCGACTCACTAACAACTTCTTCCCTTTGTCCTCCTATTATAAGACAGAAGAAATAAAAAAGCTCGGTTTTTAACAAACCGATAGCATCTGATAGCACCGCTGATATACTAGCGACCTCTCATTTGAGCCGGCATTCATCAGCATGTTCATGAAACCCAATAATCTCGTTGCTTTACTTGTCGTTGCCATCTTACTGGCTACTGGCATCGCCTTGGCGGTCATCAACAAACGCTCGGTAAATGAGGCGCCCCAACCTGGCTCCAAAAAAATAACATACTCAACTCCCGCTTCGAAGCCATTCGAAAAAGGCGCCAGCGACTATAGCTAACGCCTTGATGATCCCGGAGCCAGGCTGCTAGCTGGTTTTGGTATCCGCAATATATTGCTTGATCAGGTCTTCCAGAATATCCAATGGCACTGCGCCATTAGTCAAAACCACATTATGAAACTGGCGGATATCGAATTGTTCACCCAGCTCTGATTTGGCCAATTCCCTGAGTTCGAGAAGCTTTGTCATGCCGATTTTGTAGGCCAGGGCCTGCCCTGGCATGACGAAATAACGTTCAATCTCAGCGACCACATCGCTCTGGGCCATGCCTGTGTTTACCAGCATGTAATCAATCGCCTGTTCACGGTTCCAGTGCTTGTAGTGAATGCCGGTATCTACTACCAGACGCACTGCCCGAAACAGTTCTGCCTGTAAGCGGCCTATATTGTCGTAAGGGTCAGTTTCAAAGCCCAGCTCCCAAGCCAGTCTTTCGGCATAAAGCGCCCAGCCTTCGGAGTAAGCAACCGCCGGAATCATGCGTCGGAAAAATGGTAAGTCCTTCTGTTCCTGCGCAAGGGCCAATTGAAAGTGGTGACCTGGAATCGCCTCGTGATAAGCCAGCGTGCGCATGCCATATTTAGGTGTTGCCTTGATGTCATACAGATTGGCATAAAATACACCAGGCCTCGATCCATCCATAGCAGGTGGCTGATAGTAAGCGCCCGGGGAAGTTTTTTCTTTGAATTCAGGGATGCGCTGAACCTCTACTCCGGATTTCGGCATGACATCAAAATACGGTGCCAGGCCTTCGGAAACCTCGTCAATTATTGTTTGATAGTCTGCCAGAATCTGGTCACGGCCTTCCCCTGAGTCGGAGTAGTAAAACTCCGGACGCTCTGCCATTTCCGATATGGCCTCATGAAAGCCGGCCGAAACATCCCAGCCCTGTTGTTCCAGAATGATGAGGATTTCTGCTTGAATACGGTCAACTTCAGACAGACCGAAGTTGTGAATATATTCGGGGCTGTAGTCGGTGGTGGTGAACAAACGAACAGCCAGTCGGTAAAACTCATCGCCATCCGGCAGCGCCCATGCACCATTGTTCTCACTGACTTTGTCATCCAGTTCGACAAAATAATCGATCAGACGACCATATGCGGGATAGACAGTGTCAGTAATCTGGTTTCGAGCATCCATTGCAATGCGTTGTTGTTCATTGTCCGATAAGTCGGCCTTCTGCATTTTGTCAGTCAGCGAAGTCATCAAAATGCTCTCCTGCGCCGGCGTGGCAACAAAATTGCGCATTTCATCCAGTACCTTGGTAACGACAAACTGCGGCGGCAAAATACCCAGATCCTCACGATATTTCAAACCAACCAGCACTTGATCAAATTTGACGCCGACTTTCGATAGTCGCGTGACATAATCATCGGCATCTCCAACTGAATGAACCTGATGGGTTGATTCCATAAATGATGGGAAGCCGTTTTGCACGCCAAATAGCTGATTAACCGGATAGTTGTGATAGCGGAATTTTTCCGCCTCAGGCAGCATGTTTAGCATACTCATGGCGATGCGTTTGGACATACGGTCAGCGTCAGACAGATTTTTGTCGTCATAGCTAAGCAAGGTGCTTCGGACTTCTTCCATTTCGGCAAACAATCGATCGCCGGCAGCCTGACTCTCATCGTCGAGCTCGGCGTTGTGCCCATTAATTCCGAATTGCTCCAGTACGTGAATAGAGCTCAACATTTCGGGGCTCTGCAGCGCCATCTGCAAAAAAGCTCTACCGAAATACAGATTGATATTGACCGGCTTGAAGTACCAGGTATGGGCAATGAAAGCCGTACCGAGCAACAGCACAACAGCCAACGTCAGCCCCAGCCATTTGAATGTTTTCTTAAGTTTGGACATTAATCTTCCTCATAGGAATTTTTGTTCTGAATTGAGGTGGATATTATCAGACTTGAAGCGATTTTTTCCTGCGCCAGTAATATAAACGTGTGCCCAGCAATAACGCCAGAATCAATGCGTAGAGGGTTGCCTCCAGCGTATCCAATTTCACCTGCCAGTAGAAATGCCAGACACCCAGAACACCAATTACGTAAACAAGTCGATGGAGCTTTTGCCAACGCTTGCCCAGGCGTTTCATCATACCTTTGGTGGAAGTAACCGCCAGCGGAATCAGCATTAGCAAAGCGGCAACGCCCAGCGTTATGTAAGGGCGCTTCAAGATATCTTCACCGATGGCGGAAATGTTCAGTCCCTGATCCAGCCACGCGTAAACGACAAAGTGAAGCAAGATATAAAAGAACGTGAACAGGCCGAGCATACGGCGGTATCGAATCAACCAATTCCAGCCAGTCCAGCGTCTCAAGGGGGTTACCGCCAACGTCAGCAACAGGAACCTCAAACCCCAGCGGCCAAGTTCATGCAGCATTTCTTCAATTGGGTTAGCGCCCAAAGTGAGGCTGGAAATTTCGAATGCTCGCAGTAACACAATACCCAACGGCAATAGCGCGAGCACAAACACAATCGGCTTGGTCAGCCGAAAAAATGACCTGGAACCAGGCTTCATTGCAAATCAGTCACACACAAATCAGTCACAAGGGGTCAGAAATTCCTGCTTAAGTCCAGACCGGTATACAAAGAAGCAACCTGATCAGCGTAACCGTTAAACATCAATGTCTCTTTCTTGGAACCAAACAAACCAGCACCTATCACCCTTTCCCGCGCCTGACTCCAGCGCGGATGATCGACTTGCGGGTTTACATTGGCGTAAAAGCCATATTCGGACGGTGCAGATTCCCCCCAGGAGGTTTTTGGCCGGCGCTGTGTGAATTTGATGTCAGTAATGGCCTTGATGCTTTTGAAGCCGTATTTCCAGGGCACAATGAGGCGTAAAGGTGCGCCGTTCTGATTCGGCAACTCGCGGCCGTACAACCCGACTGCCAGGATAGTCAGGGGGTGCATGGCTTCTGCAATGGTCAGGCCTTCCTGATATGGCCAGTCGAGAACCCGCCGGCGTTGACCGGGCATTCTGGATGGATCATCCAGCGTTCTGAAGCCGACATACTTCGCGTCAGAATTAGGTGCAAAGCGTTTCAGCACATCCCCCAGGGGGATGCCAACCCATGGGATAACCATGGACCAGGCTTCCACACAGCGCAAACGGTAGATCCTTTCTTCCAGCGTGTGCGGTGAAACCAGGTCTTCATAGTTGTAATCGCCCGGCTTGTCGCATTCGCCGCTGACCGCCACGCTCCAGGGCCTGGGTTTGAAATCTTGCGCCTTGCGTGCCGGGTCATCCTTGGCAGTGCCAAATTCATAATAGTTATTGTAGGTGGTAATGTCCGTCCAGGAATTGGGTGCTTGATCCGTACTGAATTTGCTGGGCGTTACACCTTGCAAGCGAGCGCCGGTTGCTTCCATGGAGGTTTGTTGGGCAAATGCATTGCCACCGCTGAAGCTGGCCGCAGCTGCGATGCCCGCCATTTTCCCTGCCATTTTCAACAACTCACGCCGTTTCAGGTAAACCGACTCGTCGGTAATCTCTGAAGGCAATATGTCACTGGTGCGCTTGATCAGCATAAATGTTCTCCAATTCGGGTACGGGTTGGCTTTTAGATATGACCGGAACGCGGCCATGTCTATTGCAGATTCATCATCAATGGATTAAATCACACAAATATCACGTTACGCCGTTATTATTCACTACGTTTAAATCAATTGTATTATTTGGACTACCCGCTAATCATGATTGCTGAATCGCCTGAAAACAACCAAGTAAGTGTCAGTTCTGTTGATGAGTTGCACCCACATCGCACAATCGCTACCATCGCATTTCCAGCGATCTTGGCCAATTCTTCGGCGCCACTCGCCGGACTGATTGACACCTGGGCCATCGGCCACTTGCCCAACCCCGGCTACCTGGCTGCAGTTGGTCTGGGTAGCGTCATATTCAATTACATTCTGTGGGCGTTCGGCTTTTTACGGATGGGGACCACCGGCCTGATAGCGCAGGCACAGGGCAAGCAGGATCAGGAATTGCTGATTTCAGGTATTTGGCGAAGCATCGCTTTGGCGGTTGCGCTGGGCGCGGGCCTGTTAATCCTG
>Ga0105054_10000512_pt1 | contig 61064 bp, 49 predicted proteins | sample BON02_FD_78091 | JGI IMG/M metagenome (GOLD analysis project Ga0105054, IMG submission 78091) | Freshwater microbial communities from Lake Bonney liftoff mats and glacier meltwater in Antarctica - BON-02 (megahit assembly) | ecosystem: Environmental > Aquatic > Freshwater > Ice > Glacier...
CATTTTGGAAAACATCATTCCATCGAGCACCGGCGCGGCCAAGGCGGTGGGCGTGGTGATCCCGGCGTTGAACAAAAAACTCACCGGCATGAGTTTTCGTGTGCCGACCTCCGACGTGTCGGTGGTTGACTTGGTGGTGGAGCTGGAGCAGCCAGCCAGCTACGCTGAAATCTGCGCCGAAATGAAGGCGCAGAGCGAAGGCGCCATGAAAGGTGTGCTCGGCTACACCACCGACAAGGTGGTGGCGACCGACTTTCGCGGCGAGACCTGCACCAGCGTGTTCGATGCCGACGCTGGCATCGCGCTGGACAGCACCTTTGTGAAAGTGGTGGCCTGGTACGACAACGAATGGGGCTACTCCAACAAGTGCCTGGAGATGGTGCGCGTGGTGGCCTGACCCACCCCCGCGCCGGCTTCGCCGTCACCCCCTCAAGGGGGCAACCCTGGCCGACCGGCAAAGCCGGATCGGCGGCGTTTTGGGTGAATACATTTCGCGCCGGGCTGCACCAGAAAGTGCGGGCTGCAGGCGCGCCACGGTATTCAGTCGCAGACTTGCAGCGTTTTGCCCGCCAGCGGCACGCCGCCCAGGCTGACCACGGCGGCCTGTTGCGCTGGCGTGGCAGCGGGCAGGCGCAGCGTGAAGCTCAGGGAGTCGGTGCGCTCTTGCGCGACGCGCGCGGTACGGTCGCCGTCGCGCACCACCTTTTGTAACGCCTGCTGTGCGGCGGCTTCGCTGGAGAAGGTGCCGAGCGCCAGACCAGGCGCGAGGCCAGGCGCAGAGACGGTTCGGAAATCGACCTTGCGTTCGCGCAGCTCGGCCTTCTTGCGCGCCAGCTGCTCGGCGTTGGCGTAGCGGCCCATGTAGACGATCCAGCGGGCGTTGCTGCGGCTCTCCTGCAGTTGCCAGCCACTCTCGGGCAGGCCCAGTTGCGGCAGCACCGCGCGCAAACGATCGGCCTGCGCCTCGGTGAAGTCGCTGGCTTGCCAACAGGTGCGGGCGGGCTCAGCGGCAGCGCTCGCCGGGGTGGCGTCAAGCCCTTCGGCGTCTGGCTCTGCCGGCGACGCCGGTGGCGGCGCTTCGGTGGGGGGCGTCTCGGACTCGGTCGATGCGGACTGGCCAGGCGCTGGTGCCACGGGCGCAATGAGCGACACCGCGTCGCGTGGCGTATTGAGCAGGCGCTGCGCCTGCGGTCGAATTTGGCCTTGCAAACGCTCGGGTTCGCGCTCCACCGTGGGCTGCAAACCCAGCGGCGCCAGGTGGCCTTGGGTCCAAAAGAAATAGCCCGCGTTGGCGAGCAGCAGCAGCGCGATCACCCACCTCAACACGGTCGCACGCTCACCTGCGCGCTGTTGATCACGCGGCAGCCCGCGTCCGTCTGCACCCTCAACGCCCCGCTGGCATCCACGCCGTCGGCGCGCCCGTGGCTGCCATCAGACAAGGTGACCATCCGGCCCTGCAAAGCATCAAGCGCCTCGAAGCGCTGCGCAAAAGCAGCGAAGCCCTCGGCTTCGAACCGCAGCAGATCGCGTGCCAGCCCCGGTGCTAGCGCAGCCAGCGTTTCGCCAGCGGTCTGGCCGATGCAAATCTCCGCCAGGCCGGCGGCGGGTACCGGCGGTGGCGTGCTGCTGGCGCCCGCCACGGCGGCGGCGTCTGGCCGCGCGATGTTGATGCCCACGCCAACCACCACCACGCGCGGCTGCCGGGCACCTTCGCCGTGGTGCGCGGTCTCCACCAGGATGCCGCCGAGCTTGCGCCCGTGCAGCCACAGGTCGTTGGGCCACTTCAGCCGTACCTCGGGGTGCAGGCTCTCGGCCAGGCTCACGCCGACCGCCAGCGACAGACCCGACCAACTCGCCGGGGACAGCGGCAATGACAGCGAAAAGGTGAGCGACTGGCCGGCTTGGCTGTGCCAGGCTTTGCCCATGCGCCCGCGTCCCGCTGTCTGTGAGTCGGCGGCCAGCAGCACCGGCTCAACGGCACCCGCGCGGGCGCGGCGCATCAGCTCGCTGTTGGTCGAGTCCACGCTGGGCAGCAGCTCCACCGTAAAGGTCGGCAGCAGCGGCTCGATTGCCTGCCAGATGCCTTCAAGGTGAGCGCTGAGCGGGCTGCTGTGCATGGGCGAACGCGCTGGCCTCAAACCGAGACGGCCTTCTTGCGCTTGGCCTGAGAGGCGGCCTTGCGCTGCGCTTTTTTCTTCTTTTCCTGCGGCGCCAGCAGCGTGCCGCGGCAGGTGGCGGCGCCACACCAGCAGGGGTACTGCGCCAGCAGCTCGGGCGTGTGCGGCTCGTCGATCACCAGTCCGTAGTCGTAAAACAGCTCCTCACCTGCTTCGATGTTGCGCAGGGCGCGGACGAACACGCGGCCCGCGTCGACCTCGGACTCGCAGTTGGGCGCACAGCTGTGGTTGATCCAGCGCGACGAGTTGCCGCCCCACTTGGCGTCGATCACATGGTCTTCGTCGATGTGGAAATAGAAGGTGTGGTTCGGATCGGTGGGGTCGTGAGGGTGGCGGCGCAGCGCCTCGTCCCAGCCGATCACCTCCCCGGTGTACTCGATCAGCGTCTCACCCTCAGCCAGATCAAGGACCGCGTACACCCCCTTGCCATGCACGCCCGAGCGCCGGATCTGGATGCGGCGCCCACCGGTGGCCGGGCGAAGCGGTGCCGGGCGGGGGCTTTTTTTCACGTGGGGAAATTTTGGTAAGGTTGTTTCATGCAGGTGCGCACGTGTGTGTGCGCACCCATGTGTGCGCGCACCTGCGCGCACGCCAACAGATTGTAGAGATGAAAAATCAAGGTTCTGCCAAAACGCTGGTCATTGCCGAGAAGCCTTCCGTGATGCAAGACATCGTGCGAGCGCTTACCCCCGTGGCTGGCAAGTTCGACAAGCACGACGACCATTTCGAGAACGACCAGTATGTGGTCACCTCGGCCGTGGGCCACCTGGTGGAGATCGCCGCGCCCGAGGAATTCGATGTCAAGCGCGGCAAATGGAGCTTCGCCCACCTGCCGGTGTTGCCGCCCTATTTCGACCTGAAGCCGATCGACAAAACCAAGTCGCGACTGTCAGCCGTGGTCCGGCTGGCCAAGCGCAAAGATGTGGGCCAGCTCATCAACGCCTGCGACGCGGGCCGCGAGGGCGAGCTGATCTTTCGCCTGATCGAGCAGTACGCGGGCGGCTTTAAAAATGGTGCTTATCAGGGCTTGGGAAAACCGGTGACGCGGTTGTGGCTGCGCTCGATGACGCCGGCCGCCATTCGCGACGGCTTCGAGCATTTGCGCAGCGACGAGCAGATGCGCGGTCTGGCTGACGCGGCAAAGAGCCGCTCCGAGGCCGACTGGATGGTTGGCATCAACGGCACGCGCGCCATGACCGCATTCAACTCGCGCGACGGTGGTTTTTTCCTCACCACCGTGGGCCGGGTGCAAACGCCCACGCTCTCACTCGTGGTCGAGCGCGAGGAAAAAATTCGCGCCCATCGCAGCCGCAACTACTGGGAAATCCACGGCGGCTTCGTCGCTGAGGCCGGCGAGTACCCCGGCAAGTGGTTCGACCCGACCTTCAAGAAGCCGACCGGTGACGATGCCGACGCCGAACAAAGGGCCGACCGCGTCTGGAACCAGCGCGATGCGGTGGCGATTGCCGAGGCGGTGCGCGGCCAAACCGCCAGCGTCAAAGAAGAAAGCAAACCCACCAGCCAGGCCAGTGGCCTGCTGTACGACCTGACCAGCCTGCAACGCGAGGCCAACGGCCGCTTCGGCTTCTCGGCCAAGACCACGCTGCAGCTCGCGCAAAGCCTGTACGAGCGGCACAAGGCCCTCACCTACCCACGCACCGACTCGCGCGCGCTGCCCGAGGACTATCTGCCTACGGTGAAACAGACCTTTGAGATGCTGGCCGACAGCGCCATGTTGCACCTCGCGCCGCACGCGCTCACCGCGCTCAACAACGGCTACATCCGCTCGACCAAGCGCGTGTTTGACAACAGCAAGGTGTCGGACCACTTCGCCATCATCCCCACGCTGCAAGCGCCCAGTGGCTTGAGCGATGCGGAGCAGAAGCTGTACGACCTGGTGGTGCGGCGCTTTCTCGCGGTGTTCTTCCCGTCGGCGGAATTCACGGTCACGACAAGGATCACCACCGTCTGCGCAGCGCCGGGCCGCCCCAGGCAAGCAGCTGCCCCCTCGGGGGGCCGCGACGCACACGAAGCGACGGGCGTGGGGGCACGGGATGTGCACGCGTTCAAAACCGAAGGCAAGGTGCTGGTCAGGCCGGGCTGGATGGCGGTTTACGGCAAGGAAGCCGCTGAAGACGTGCTTGAGGCCAAAGAGGGCGACAAGGGGCAAAGCCTGGTGCCGGTGCGCGAGGGCGAAACCGTGCGTGCCGAATCGGTCGAGGCAAAAGGCCTGAAAACCAAACCACCCGCGCGCTATTCGGAAGCCACGCTGCTGGGCGCCATGGAGGGCGCGGGCAAGCTGGTTGACGACGACGAGCTGAGGCTCGCCATGCAGGAAAAGGGCCTGGGCACACCGGCCACCCGCGCCGCCACCATTGAAGGCCTGTTGACCGAGAAATACATGCTGCGCGAAGGCAGGGAAATGATTCCCACCGCCAAAGCCTTCCAGCTCATGACGCTGCTGCGCGGCCTGGGGGTGGAGGAGCTCTCCAAGGCCGAACTCACCGGCGAATGGGAGCACAAACTCTCGCAAATGGAGCAGGGCAAGCTGAGCCGTAGCGCCTTCATGGGCGACATTCGGGCCATGACCGAGCGCATGGTGAAAAAGGCCAAGGAATACGACCGCGACACCATCCCCGGCCACTACGCCACACTGGCCGCGCCCTGCCCGAACTGCGGTGGTGTGGTGAAAGAAAATTACCGGCGCTATGGCTGCACCGGCGCCCAGGGGACCAGTGAGGGCTGCGGCTTCTCGTTCGGCAAATCACCCGCTGGACGCACCTTCGAGCCGCAAGAGGCCGAAACCCTGCTGGCGACCAAGCATGTGGGCCCGCTGGAAGGCTTCCGATCCAAGGCCGGCTGGCCCTTCGTGGCCGAGATCGTGATCAAGTTCAACGAGGAAGACAAGAACTGGAAACTCGAATTCGACTTCGGTGACGACAAGAAAAACGAGGAAAGCGGCGAGCTGGTGGACTTCGGCGCTGGCGAATCGCTGGGCGCCTGCCCCAAGTGCGCTGGCGCGGTGTTCGAGCACGGCAGCAACTACCTGTGCAGCAAGTCGGTGCCGACCGAAGCCCAGCCCACGCCGAGCTGCGATTTCAAGAGCGGCAAGATCATCTTGCAGCAGCCGGTGGTGCGTGAGCAGATGGGCAAGCTCTTGGCAACCGGCAAGACCGATCTGCTCGACAAGTTTGTCTCCATGCGAACCCGCCGCGCCTTCAAGGCCTTCCTCGCCTGGGACAAGGAGGCCGGCAAGGTGAACTTCGAGTTTGAGCCGCGCACCAGCAAGTTTCCGCCGCGCAAGACCGCTGCAAAGGCACCTGCCAAAGCAGCGGCGGTGAAGAAGGCCGCTCCGGCGAAGAAGGCAGCGGCCAAGAAAACGGCTGCGCCAAAAGCACCCCGCAAAACCACCGCCGCCAGCGGCAAACAGCCGAGTGCCGCGCTGGTGGCCGTGATTGGCGAAGGCCTGGTGTCGCGCCCCGAGGTGACCAAAAAGCTTTGGGACTACATCAAGGCGCAAGGCCTGCAAGACGCAGCCGACAAACGCAAGATCAACGCCGACCCCAAGCTGGAAGCGGTGTTTGGCAAGCCGCAGGTGACGATGTTCGAAATTGCCAAGCTGATCGGTCCGCATCTGCTGTGACGCCTGTGTCAGCTGCCCCCTGTTGATAAAGGCGCAAGGCCAGGTGCTCGCCGCCGCCCCCGCTGCGGGCGGGTCTGGGTGGCAGAAACCACCGCCGTAGGCGCTGTGGCGCTGTGCGCTGTGGCGCTGTGGAGCTGTGGCGCTGTGGCGCTGTGGCGCATCCTGTCTCCCAAAGGTGCGTACAACGCAGTGTCTTGCACAGCCATGCTGCAGTGCCAGCTTCGGTCACGCCGTCTTGGCGGTCTTTGCCTCAAAGCGCACCAGCACCCGCAGCCCGCGCTTGACGCGATCGGGGTAGGCGTCTTCCATGGAGACTGTCGCGCCATGTTGTTGAGCAATTTCTCGCACGATCGCCAGCCCCAGGCCGGAGCCCTCGACGTTGGTGCCAAGCGCCCGGTAAAACGGCTGCATCACCAGCTCGCGTTCACCCGCAGGGATGCCAGGGCCGTCGTCTTCCACCTGCAAAATCTGTACGCCACGGACGTGATCGGCCAGCACGCGCGCGGTGACCACACCGCTGCGCCCCGAGTAGTGGATGGCGTTGTCCACCAGGTTGCGCACCATCTCCTGCAACAGGGTCGGGTTGCCCTGCATGATGCAGGCCTGCGGCATCGTGTCCGGGCCTTCAAAGCCGAAGTCGGTGCCTTGATCCAGCGCGCGTGGCACCGAGTCCCGCACCACCTCGGTGACCAGCTGCGCGAGATCAATGCGCGCGCTGGGCAGGGTGCGGCCGGTGGTCTCGGCGCGCGCCAGCGCCAGCAGCTGGTTGACGGTGTGCGTGGCGCGGGTGCTGGCGCGTGCGATCTGCTGCAACGAGCCACGCAGCTCCATCGGGTCGGTTTCGCGCTGTGCCAGATCGGCCTGCATGCGCAGCCCCGCCAGCGGGGTTTTGAGTTGGTGCGCAGCGTCGGCCAGAAAACGTTTCTGGGCGCCTAGCGACACCTTGAGCCGCGTCAGCAGGTCGTTGATTGACGACACCAGTGGCGCCACTTCCTGCGGAATGAACGACTCTTCGATCGGGCTCAAATCGTCAGGCTTGCGCGCGCGAATGCGCCGCTCCAGCTCGTTGAGCGGGCGGATACCGCGCACCAGTGCCAGCCAGACCAGCAGCACCGCCAGCGGCAGAATCACAAACTGCGGCACCATAACGCCCTTGATGATCTCGGTGGCCAGCGTGGAGCGCTTGTCCTTGGTCTCTGCTACCTGCATCAGCACCAGGCGTTTGCTGTCGCTGTGGCGCGCCAGCCAGGTGTAAGCCACGCGCACCTCGTCGCCCCGCACCACATCGTCGCGCATCAGCACCCGGCCCGGCTCGGGGGTTTCGTTGTCGCGCGGCAGCGGAAAGTCGACCTCGCCGCTGAGCAGTTCGCCGCGCGGATCGACCAGCTGGTAATAGACCAGATCGCTGTCGTCGGCGCGCAGCAGGTCGCGCGCTTGCGGGGTGAGGTTGAAGCTCACAACGTCGTCGTTCGCGACCACAAACTGGGTCAGGGCTTGCAGGTTGAACTCCAGCGCACGGTCAAACGGTTTGCTGGCAATGCCCTGCGCCACGAACCAGGTGAGGGCAAGCGACAGAGGCCACAAAAGCAGCAACGGTGTCAGCATCCAGTCCAGGATTTCGCCGAACAAGCTGCGCTGCTCGCGTTGGAACAAGCCGAACGACATCGGGCCGCTGCCGAGGGTTTCGGCATCGCTGGGCCCGCGAGGGTTCAAATCTTCTCCAGGCAATAACCCAGGCCCCGCACCGTGGCAATGCGGATCGGGCCCTTTTCGATCTTCTTGCGCAGCCGGTGGATGTAGACCTCGATCGCGTTGTTGCTTACCTCTTCGCCCCATTCACACAGGCGCTCCACCAGCTGGTCTTTGCTCACCAGCCGCCCGGCGCGTTGCAACAGCACCTCCAGCAGCCCCAGCTCGCGCGCCGACAACTCCACCATCTTGCCGGCGATGGTCGCCACACGCCCGGCCTGGTCGTACTCCAACGGGCCGTGTTTGATGGTGTTGGTGCTGCTGCCGCCCATGCCACGGCGCGAGAGCGCTCGCACCCGGGCTTCGAGCTCCTGCAACGAGAACGGCTTGGCCATGTAGTCATCGGCACCGAAGTCCAGGCCTTTGACGCGTTCCTCCACGCTATCGGCTGCGGTCAGTATCAGCACCGGCAGCGCCGAACCCCGCGCGCGCAGCCGCTTGAGCACCTCCAGCCCGTGCATGCGAGGCAGCCCAAGGTCAAGGATCAGCAGATCGAATTCGCTGTTGGTCATCAGCGCGGCGTCGGCCTCGCTGCCACTGGCCACGTGGTTCACCGCCGCACCGGCCGCGCGCAGACTGCGCAACAAACCATCGGCCAACACCTGATCGTCTTCAGCAATGAGGATGCGCACGCGTGTCTCCTGTCGTTTGTCACGGATTATGACAATTGGCTTGCTGATGCGGGGGGTGCTTTGTCAGCGCGCGCTGTAGGCCTCCAGACCCAGCGCCACCACCGTGGCCACATCGTCGCCCACCAGGGTTTGAAACTCGCGCTGCGCTTGCATGACCGCCTGGCGGAAGGCCTCCAGCCACAGCAGGCCAGTGGCGGTGAAAACGATGCGGCGCGCCCGCGCGTCGTGCGGATCGTCTTCACGCCGCACCAGCCCCCAGGCCTCGCACTGCATCACCAGATCGCCCATCGCCTGCTTGCTCATGCCTGCAGCCCGGGCCAGTTCGGTCAGCCGCGAGCCCTGCACCGCGAGATGGCGGGTGATGTGCACGTGGGCCGCGCCGATCTGGTCGCGCGCCGCGAGGTTGGAGAGCGCCAGCGGCACGTTGGCGTCATGCGCCATCAGGTGCAACACCCGCTCGTCGAAACGGCGCAGCGCGAGCCCCATCAAGCGGCCCAGGTGGTTCTGGCGCCATCGTTCGTCTGCGTGCTCTTGGGGCGTGGCATTGCTCATGCGGTGATGTAACCCCAGGACAGTGGCATATGGTAAGCAAAACTGACCATTATTTTAATGATTGGAGTTTATTCTTTGACTAAACTGCTGTTCAAGTATCCAGTCTTTGTCAAAAATTCAAGACCGGAAGCGAACATTCCCTCAAGCCTTCAAGGAGCTACCCATGGACGCAGCCGTCAAACCCAATCCCCTCAACAGCGAAAAAGCCAAGGCACTGCAAGCCGCACTGGCCCAGATCGAAAAGCAGTTCGGCAAGGGCACCATCATGCGTCTGGGCGAGGGCGAGGTGATCGAAGACATACAGGTGGTTTCCACCGGCTCGCTTGGGCTGGACATCGCGCTGGGCGTCGGCGGCCTGCCGCGCGGTCGTGTGGTCGAGATCTACGGCCCGGAATCCTCGGGCAAGACCACGCTCACCTTGCAGGTGATCGCCGAGATGCAAAAGCTGGGCGGCCAGTGCGCCTTTATCGACGCTGAGCACGCGCTGGACATCCAGTACGCTCAAAAGCTGGGTGTGAACCTGCAAGATCTGCTGATTTCCCAGCCCGACACTGGCGAGCAGGCGCTCGAGATCGTCGACTCCCTGACCCGCTCCGGCGCGGTCGATCTGATCGTGATCGACTCGGTGGCTGCGCTCACACCCAAGGCCGAGTTGGAAGGCGAAATGGGCGACTCGCTGCCCGGCCTGCAAGCCCGCCTGATGAGTCAGGCGCTGCGCAAACTCACCGCCACCATCAAAAAAGCCAACTGCATGGTGATCTTCATCAACCAGATCCGCATGAAGATTGGCGTGATGTTTGGCAGCCCCGAGACCACCACCGGCGGCAACGCGCTCAAGTTCTACGCCTCGGTGCGGCTGGACATCCGCCGCACCGGCACCATCAAGCGCGGCGACGAGGCGATTGGCAACGAAACCAAGGTCAAGGTGGTGAAAAACAAGGTGGCGCCACCCTTCAAAACAGCCGAATTCGATATTTTATTTGGCGAAGGGATCAGCCGCGAGGGCGAAATCCTCGATCTGGGGGTGGCCAACCGGGTGATCGAAAAGTCGGGCGCCTGGTACGCCTACAAGGGCGAGAAGATTGGCCAGGGCCGCGACAATTCGCGCGAATTCCTGCGCGAGAATCCCGATCTGCGGCTGGAGATTGAAAACAAGGTGCGCACCGAGCTGGGCGTGCCGCTGCTGCCGGTGGACGAGGCACCTGCGGCCAAAGGCGGCAAGGCCGCGAAAGTAGACAAGGCAGAAAAAGCAGACAAGGCGGACAAGGCGGTAGCTCCCGGATGATTTCAACCCGGTTGTCTGTTTGGCGCAAACCGCCTGCGCTGACCTGCTCCAGCATGAGCCGCCCGCATGGGCTTTGATCAACCCTCTTTAAAAGGCCGGGCGCTGCGCCTGCTTGGTCAGCGCGAACACTCGCGCTTCGAACTGGAGCGCAAGCTGCGCCAGCACGAGGTGGAGCCCGGCGAGCTGACGCGCGCCCTGGACGACTTGCAGGCCAAGGGCTTCATCAACGAGCAGCGGGTGCTGGAGTCTGTGGTGTTTCGCCGCGCACCGCGCCTGGGCGCCATGCGCGTGCGCCAGGAATTGCAGGCGAAAGGACTGGCGCCCGAGGCGGTGGCGCAGGCGGTGGCGATGTTGCAAGGCAGCGAGGTCGAGCGTGCGCGCGAGGTGTGGCGCAGGAAGTTTGGTACGTCGGCAGAAGATCCGCAAACCCGGGCCAAGCAGATGCGTTTCCTGGCGTCGCGCGGGTTTGGCGGCGAGACGGTCCAGCGGGTGGTGAAGGGCGACGATGGCGACAGCTGAGGCGCAAGCGCCCAGCACAACGCGGTCGCGGATCCGAATCAAGACACCGCCGCGGCGATGCCAGTCCCCCAAAGCCCAATGGACCAGCGCGAATTTCTGCGGCGAGCGGCACTGCCGCGACCAGCCGCCAACCCGCGCGCCTTGCTGCTTTGGGTGACACCGCTGGCGGGTCAAACCCCAAGCATCAAGCGCAGGTTTTGCACCGCCGCGCCGCTTGCGCCCTTGCCCAGGTTGTCCAGGCGGGCAATCACCACCGCGTGCCGGTGCGTTTCGTTGGCGAACACGCGCAGTTCCAGCTGGTTGGTGTTGTTTAGCGCGGTCGCGTCGAGCTTGCCATCGGCGGTGGCGGGAAGGACCCGCACGAAGCCACCGGCGGATGTGCTGGCCGCGTAGTGCGCCATCAAAGCATCGTGCAGATCGCCAGCCTTGGGTTGGCCAGGCAAGTCGTCCAGATACAGCGGCAACTGCACCAGCATGCCCTGGGCAAAATTGCCCACCGCGGGCAAGAACACCGGGCAGCGCGTGAGGCCGGTGTAATGCTGGATTTCTGGAATGTGTTTGTGTGCCAGGCCCAGGGCGTAAGCCTCGTGCAATGGCGCCTCGCCTTTCTCGAACGCTTCGATCATGCTGCGTCCGCCGCCTGTGTAGCCGCTAACCGAGGGCAGCGACACAGGGAAGTTGGGCGACAACAGGCCGGCGTCAATCAAGGGCCGCAGGATGGCGATGGCGCCGGTGGCGTAGCAGCCGGGGTTGGCCACGCGATCGGCTTGCGCCACCGCATCGGACTGCCCAGCGCACAGCTCTGGGAAGCCGTAAACCCAATCGCGTGCGCAGCGGTGCACGGTGGAGGCGTCGATGATGCGTGGCTTCTTGCCAGGCAAGGTGTCAATCATGGCGACCGATTCGATCGCAGCATTGTCGTGAAGACACAGGATCACCGCATCGGCCAGCGCCATCAGCTCGCGTTTGGCCTCAGGGTCCTTGCGTTGCTGAGGCGCGATGCTGAGCAGCTCGATGCCGTGCACGGCCTGCAACCGCTCGCGAATTTGCAGACCGGTGGTGCCGGCTTCGCCGTCGATGAAGATGGTGGCCATGGCGGGTCTGCCTTGTCGGGTTTTGTTGGAGGAAACGCCGCTATAATTATGCATTACGCCGAAGCGAATGGTGTTTTATTGCTGCATTGCAGCATGATACATTTCGTGGCGCTCAGTGCAGTGACTCTGCGCGGTCTCCTCTCGGGTCAGCCCGCCGCACCCGTCCATCCCCCTCCCAGAGAGCCTTCATGAAGATCCACGAGTACCAAGGCAAGGAAATCTTGCGTCAATTTGGTGTGCCTGTGCCGCGTGGCATTGTCGCTTTCACGGTGCAAGAAGCGGTGGAAGCCGCTCAAAAACTCGGCGGTCCGGTCTGGGTGGTGAAGGCCCAGATCCATGCTGGGGGCCGTGGCAAGGGCGGCGGTGTGAAGGTGGCCAAGTCGATTGATGACGTCAAGCGCCTGGCTGGCGACATCCTCGGCATGCAGCTCAAAACGCACCAGACCGGTCCAGAAGGCCAGAAAGTGCGCCGCCTCTACATCGAAGATGGCGCAGATATCCAGAAAGAGTATTACGTGTCGGTGGTCACCGACCGCGCCACACAAAAGATTGCGTTCATCGCGTCCAGCGAAGGTGGCATGGACATTGAGGAAGTGGCCCATGCCACGCCCGAGAAGATCATCAAGGTGTTTGTCGATCCGCTGCTCGGTTTGACCGATGCCCAGGCCAAGGCAATCGCCGACGGCATTGGCATGCCCGAAGGCTCAGCCGCCCAGACAACAGAGATCCTGCAGAAGCTCTACACCTGCTACATGGACACCGACGCCTCGCTGGTAGAAATCAACCCGCTGAACCGCGATGGCAAGGGCAACGTGATGGCGCTGGACGCGAAGTTCAACTTCGACGCCAACGCGCTGTACCGACACCCAGAAATCGTGGCCTACCGCGATCTGGACGAAGAAGATGCGGCCGAGATCGAAGCCAGCAAGTTCGACCTGGCCTACATCAGCCTGGACGGCAACATCGGCTGCCTGGTCAACGGCGCAGGTCTGGCCATGGCGACCATGGACACCATCAAGCTGTTCGGCGCCGAGCCAGCCAACTTCCTCGACGTGGGCGGCGGCGCCACCCCAGAGAAAGTGACCGAAGCGTTCAAGATCATGTTGAAGAACAACAAGGTCAAGGCGATCTTGGTCAACATCTTCGGCGGCATCATGAAGTGCGACACGATTGCCACCGGCGTGATCACCGCCTGCAAAGCGACCAACCTCAACGTGCCACTGGTCGTGCGCATGAAGGGCACAAACGAAGATCTGGGCAAGAAAATGCTGGCGGAGTCGGGTTTGCCGATCATTTTGGTGGACACCATGGCAGAAGCCGCTCAAGCAGCCGTTCAAGCGGTGAAAGGTTAATCAGCATGTCGATCTACATCAACAAAGACACCAAAGTCATCACCCAAGGCATTACCGGCAAAACCGGTCAGTTCCACACAGAAAAATGCCAGGAGTACGCGAACGGCAAAAACTGCTTTGTCGCTGGCGTAAACCCGAAGAAGGCCGGCGAGTCCATCTTCAATATCCCGATCTACGCATCGGTCAACGAGGCTGCGTCGAAGACCGGCGCCACCGTGTCGGTGATCTACGTGCCACCAGCCGGTGCTGCGGCGGCGATCTGGGAGGCGGTCGAGGCCGACCTCGATCTGGCGATTTGCATCACCGAAGGTATTCCGGTCAAAGACATGCTGGTGCTGCGCAACCGCATGAAGGCCAAGGAAGCCGCTGGTGGCAAGAAAACGCTGCTGCTCGGCCCCAACTGCCCCGGTCTGATCACGCCCGACGAAATCAAAATCGGCATCATGCCCGGCCACATCCACAAAAAAGGCCGCATCGGCGTGGTGTCCCGCTCTGGCACACTGACCTACGAAGCTGTGGCGCAGCTAACCGAAATCGGCCTCGGCCAGTCAACCGCGGTCGGCATTGGTGGCGACCCAATCAACGGCCTGAAGCACATCGACGTGATGCGCGCCTTCAACGACGACCCTGACACCGACGCCGTGATCATGATTGGCGAAATTGGTGGTCCCGACGAAGCCGAAGCCGCCGAGTGGTGCCGCGACCACATGAAAAAGCCAATCGTCGGTTTCATTGCTGGCGTGACCGCGCCCCCTGGCAAGCGCATGGGCCACGCCGGCGCGCTGATCTCTGGCGGCGCGGACACCGCCGACGCCAAGCTCGAAATCATGGAAGCCTGCGGTTTTACAGTCACGCGCAACCCGTCGGAGATGGCCAAGTTGCTCAAAGCTCTGCTCTGACGGCCCAAAACCCCGGACCAAAAAGGCAGTGCCCCGCGCATTGCCTTTTTTTTCGCTCACATGGTTCAAGTCCGCCTTCAGCCTGCAGTGACCAGACAGGACGCCGATCGGGCATTCGTGCTCACGCCGCTGCTTTGAAGACTGGCCCATGTGCGAGGCACTTGGCACCTTCTGTCGCCAACGGATCAAAAAAACTCGTGCGCCCAGAGACAATCACCCTCCTCCTGGAATCGCTCGGCTTTTCTCCATACAGAGGTTTTTTTGCCTGCTTCTCTCTCCAGCTGTGACACCCAGCGCTCCATTGTTTGGCGTTTCGATGCGAGGCTTCGTGAACCGGCTCTGTCTTGGCGGCCAGCTTTGTCGGGGACGGCGTCGCCGCCTGACCCGGCACAGCTTGGCTGCCCGCTATGAATCCCCAGTCATGAAATTCGAGTATTCCTGGCTGACCGACACAGGACAGGTGCGCCAGAACAACGAAGACGCTGTCGCCATCGATTTGGGCAACCAGATTGCGGTTCTGGCGGATGGCATGGGGGGCTACAACGCAGGCGAGGTGGCCGCGGCCATGGCCACCACTTTCGTTACCAGCGAGCTCGGACGCTGGATCGCCGAGGGGGGTTCCCAGACCAGCGGGCGCGAGCTGGGTCGGGCAATGGAGATCTGCGTAACCAATGCAAACCGCGCTGTCTTCGACGCCGCCAGCACCCATCTGCCTTACGCTGGCATGGGGACCACGCTGGTGGTGTGCGTTTTTCAGAACGCGCGCGCATTGGTCGGCCACGTTGGTGATTCACGCTGCTACCGTCTGCGCCACGGGATCCTGATGCCACTCACGCGCGATCACTCATTGCTGCAAGAGCAGATCGACGCCGGCCTGCTCAGCCCTGAACAGGCGCCGTTTTTCGCCCACAAAAACCTTGTTACCCGCGCGCTGGGGGTACAAGAAACGGTGCTGCTGGAGGTCAGCGAGTACCGGGCAGAGGAGGGCGATCTTTATCTGATGTGCTCGGATGGACTGAACGACATGGTGAGCGATGAGCGCATCGCCGCCATTCTCGTGCCCGCTGGCACACTGGCCGAAAAATGCCAGACTTTGGTTGATGTTGCCAATGGCTTGGGCGGGCGCGACAATATTTCTGTGATACTTATACAAGCCCAATCCCAGCCCATGCGGCAGGGTTTTCTGTCACGCATGTTGGGCCAATAAGCATGGCTTCAGAAAAATTTTCAGGTTCCACAGGAGACTCGGCCATGCCGAAAATGATCGTGTACATCGACGGTGTCGTCATCAAGGAAGTGCAGCTCACCAAAGACCGCACCACACTTGGCCGCCGCCCCTACAACGACATCGTGATCGACAACCTCGCGGTCAGTGGCGAGCACGCGGTGATGCAAATGTCGGGTATGGATGTCACCCTGGAAGACCTCAACAGCACCAATGGCACCTATGTCAACGGCAAGGCGATCAAGAAGCAATCGCTTAAACACGGCGACGCGGTCGAGATTGGCAAGTACAAAATCAAGTTTGTGCACGATGGCACGCAGGAAAAACATGAAAAAGGCGTGCCAGCCAACGGTGTCGCTGCGCCCGCTCATGCCAGCGCTGGCGAGCCAATTTCGGAGGCAGCCGGTGCTGTAACAACTGTGCTGGCCAGCGCTTCGATCCGCGTCGTCTCTGGTGCAGGCGCCGGGCGCGAGTTGTCTCTGGTCAAGGTGGTCACCACCATTGGCAAACCGGGCGTGGCCGTGGCCGCCATCACCCGCCGCCCTTATGGCTATGTTGTGGCGCTGGTTGAAGGCGCAACCAAGCCGCTGGTGAACGATGTGCCGCTGGACACCGATGCGGTGCAGCTGCACGACGGCGACTTCATTGACCTCGCTGGCACCCGCATGCAATTCTTGCAGCCCTGAGCCTCTGAATGGTCGGCAATCACACAGTGGCTTGCGCACCGCGCCACAATCGGTGGCTTGCACTCAACCCGTAGCCGCGTATGTCCAGCCTTTACGATTTCGAAGCCCAGTCCATCGGCGGCCAGCCGATCAAACTTGAGCAGTTCCATGGCAAACCCCTGCTGATCGTGAACACCGCCAGCGCCTGCGGCTTCACGCCTCAGTTCGGTGGGCTGGAAAAACTGCACCAGACCTACGGTGATCGTGGGCTGGTGGTACTCGGTTTTCCTTGTAACCAGTTTGGCACCCAGGACAAGGGCAGCAACGAAGAAATCGCCGCCTTTTGCCAGAAACACCATGGCGTGAGCTTTCAGATGATGGGCAAGATCGAGGTCAACGGCGCGCAGGCTCACCCGCTCTACCAGTGGCTCACCGCCGAAGCCCCAGGCTTGCTCGGCAGCAAGGCGATCAAGTGGAATTTCACCAAATTTCTGGTGGGCAAAGACGGCCGCGTGATCAAGCGTTACGCGCCGCAAGACGCGCCGGAAAAACTGGGCAAAGACATCGAAGCGGCAATATGACCCGCTACCAGCACTGGTGGTTCTTCAGATCCAGCGCAGCAAAAACCCCGCCACCAGCGGCAGCGCCACCGCGCTGAAAAGCGCGCACAGCCCCATTGCCAAACCAGCAAATGCGCCCGACTCGGGATTGACCAGGAAGGCGCGGGCGGTGCCAATGCCGTGGGCAGCGGTGCCCAGCGCAAAGCCCCGCGCCGATGGGTCTGTTATGCGCAGCGCATCGAATACATAGCGCGCGCTGGCCGCACCCAGAATGCCGGTGCAAACCACCAACGCAGCGGTCAGTGTGGGCAAACCACCGATTTGTTCCGAGATGCCCATGGCCACCGGGGCGGTGACCGATTTTGGTGCGAGTGACGCGATGGTTTCCTTCGATGCGCCCAGCGCCCAGGCCACGCCAATGGCGCTTGCCGTGGCCGACAAGGTGCCCACCACCAGCGCGCCGAGCATGGGCAGCCACAGGCGCTTCAGGCGCGCCATCTGCTCAAACAGCGGCACAGCCAGCGCCACCGTGGCCGGGCCAAGAAGAAAGTGCACAAACTGCGCGCCCTCAAAGTAGGTGGCGTAGGGCGTGTTGGTGACCCAGAGCAGCACGCCGAGTGTGATCACCGACAGCGCCACCGGGTTGGCCAGCGGGTGCAGGCCGCTGCGCTGGTAGAGCAGGAAAGCGCCGTGATAGACCAGCAGCGTGATCGACAAACCCAGCAGCGGCGAGGCTGAGAGATAAACCCAGACATCGGCCAGGCCGCCAAACGCTTCCCCCGCCAGCGGCAAGCCCGGGGTCACGGCCCGCCTTCGTCGGCAGGAAGCGGGCTGGCTGGCGGCGAACCCGAAGAGCCGCGCTTCGTCAACCAGGCCATGGTGAGCGCTGCGCTGGCCAGCCCCACCAAGGTGCTCACCACCAGCGCCACGCCGATCGCCAGCGCCTCGTCACCCAGGCGCTCCAGATGCAGCATCACGCCCACACCTGCTGGCACAAACAGCAGCGACAGGTGCTGCAGCAATGTGTTGCTGGTGGGTTTGATGGCCTGCAGCGAGGCGGGGCGCAGCACCAGCGCAACCAACAACAATGCCATGCCTGCCACCGGGCCCGGCACCGGCACGGACAGTGTGCGCACCAGCGCCTCGCCGATGAGCTGAAACACAAGCAGGGCGGCGAGGGCGGGGATCACGGCGTCAGCGCGCCATCCAGCACCTCCACCCAGTGCCGCACCGGCGTCTCGGTGCCACTTTGCAGGTGCGTGATGCAGCCGATGTTGGCGCTGGCGATCACGGCTGGCTTGAGCTCGTTCAGGTGCCCGAGCTTGCGGTCGCGCAACTGGTAGGCGAGTTCGGGTTGAAGCACCGAGTAGGTGCCAGCCGAGCCACAGCAAAGATGCGCTTCGTTTTTTGCCACCATCACAGTGAAGCCCAGCGCGCTCAAATGCCGCTCCACCCCGCCTTTGAGCTGCTGGCCATGTTGCAAGGTGCAAGGCGGGTGGAATCCCACCAACTTGGTGGCGTCGGGCGCCCGGGCCAGTTTGGGTTTCAGCAGGGGCACGAGCGCGGGCAACAGCTCGCTCAGATCTTTCGTGAGCTCGCTGATGCGCGCGGCCTTGGCCGCGTAGGCCGGATCGTGGGCCAGGATGTGGCCGTATTCCTTCACCGTCACGCCACAACCCGACGCGTTCATCACAACCGCCTCAACACCGCCTTCTATATGCGGCCACCAGGCGTCGATGTTGGCGCGCATTTCGCTCTTGCCGCCGTCCTGGTCGTTCAGGTGAAACTTCACCGCGCCACAACAGCCCGCCTTGGGCGCGATCACGGTTTGGATGCCGGCTGCGTCCAGCACGCGCGCGGTGGCGCTGTTGATGTTGGGCATCATGCTGGGCTGCACACAGCCGGCCAGCATCAGCACCTTGCGCGCGTGGGTCTGCGTCGGCCAGGCACCTGCGTCTTGCTTGGCGGGCACCTTGTTTTTCAGCGCAGCGGGCAACAGGGGTCGCACCAGCTGGCCCAGCTTCATTGCTGGGCCGAACAGCGGCGACGGCAGCCCTTCCTTGAGCAGCCAGCGCACCGCGTTTTCGCTCGCCGGGCGTGGCACCTTGGCATTCACGATCTTGCGGCCGATGTCGATCAGATGCCCGTAGTCCACGCCGCTGGGGCAGGTGGTTTCGCAGTTGCGGCAGGTCAGGCACCGATCCAGGTGGAGCTGCGTTTTGCGGGTGGGCTCGGCGCCTTCGAGCACCTGTTTCATCAGGTAAATGCGACCACGCGGCCCATCCAGCTCATCGCCCAGCAGCTGGTAGGTCGGGCAGGTGGCGGTGCAGAAACCGCAGTGCACACATTTGCGAAGGATGGCCTCAGCGGCCAGGCCGTCGACGGTATTTTTGTATTCGGGGGCGAGGTTGGTTTGCATGGATTAGCTCATCCGTCCCGGATTGAAGATGCTGGCTGGGTCGAACTCGGCGCGAAGGCGCTGGGTGATGGTGTCGATGGCGGCGCTTTGGCGGTCGAAGCGCGGTACGCCAGGCGCACCGCCAGCGTCGGCGCGAAACAACGTGGCGTGGCCGTGCGCGGCGGCGGTTGCGGCGCGAATCTCGTTCGCCGCCGAGGCCGGCGCCCAGAGCCAGCGTTGCGCGCCTTGCCACTCAATCAGCTGCGCCTGGGGCAGTGGCAGCGCTGGCGCGGTCTGCGGCACGGAAAGTCGCCACAGGCAAAGGTCGAGTGAAGGGCGGTTGAAAAACAGCAGGGTCTGGTCGCGACAAGCGGACCATTCAACGTCCGCCGCGCCCTTCTCCAGGCGCTGGCCGCTGGCTTCGCGCGCCATGCGCTCGCAAGCCGCTTCAACCGCTGCCACCGCGCCGCGCAGGCGCAGCGACAGCCGCTCGGTCGCGCCGGCCAGCGTCTCGTCCTTCACCCAGCAACTGGCGTTGATCGGCAGCGGCTGGCCACCCCAGCGGTGCAGCTGCTCCAGCGCATCGTGTTGGCCAAGGGCAAATACCAGCGTCGCCTCGGCTGGCGCCACCGGCAGCACTTTGAGCGAGATGTCGGTGATGACACCCAGCGTGCCCAGACTGCCGGCCATGGCGCGGCTGACGTCGTAGCCCGCCACATTTTTCATCACCTGGCCGCCAAAGGTCAGCCACTCGCCACCGCCGTCGATGAAACGCAGACCCAGCACGAAGTCGCGCACGCCACCGGCTGTGGCGCGCGACGGGCCGGCCAGGCCAGCGGCCACCACACCGCCGATGGTGGACGCCAGGCCAAACCGCGGCGGCTCGAATGGCAGACACTGGCCCTTCTCCAGCAGCACAGCCTCCAGCTCGGCCAGCGGTGTGCCCGCCCGCGCGGTGACCACCAGCTCGGTGGGCTCGTGGCTGACGATGCCTTGCCAGCCGGTGGTGTCCAATGTGTCGCCCGCCGCCAGCGCGCCATAAAACGATTTCGTGTTACCGCCCACGATGCGCAGCGGTTGGCGTGCGGCGCTGGCGGCTCGCACCCGATCCATCAAGGCGTGCGGAAGGGTTTCGGATATTGAAGACATGCTGATCATGGTAGCGAGCACCCAGCTCACCACATTGAGCTTTTTTCATCGCCGTGTGCAATCCCGCGCCCCGCCCCGGGTTCCCAGGTGCGGGCATTCGCGGTCGGCGCAAAAATGTTGCGGCTTGGAGGCGAATCGGTGTCAGCTGGCGTGGCCCAGACACATACCAGCGTTGGGCCGGCCCTTGCACTCGCGCTTGAGACGCCGGGCACGATCGGCCGGTTTCTCAGCGGATGGCGCCTCCCGGAACGTCACCTTGCCAGGCGTCTTTTTTCCAGGTTCAGCAGCAGCCGGTTTGGTCTTTTGGCTGGCAACGGTCGCCTGCGTAGCGCCCACACCAACGACGAACAGCAGGGCCATAGACATGACCACGAGACGTGGTGAGGGGTGCGGCGACATGGTGGCTCCTTGGGGGCTGTGGCTGTTTGTGAACGCCAAATCTTGCACCAACTAGGTGCGCCCGTCAGTGACCGATTACCCAAAAAGAAACCCCGCGAAGCAAGGGCTTCGCGGGGTTGGTGCGTAGCAGGAGAAATCAGCGGCTGTAAGCGATTTCGCCGTGTGAGGTGATGTCCAGGCCTTCGCGCTCGGCCTCTTCCGCCACGCGCAGACCCATGACCATGTCGACGATCTTGAAGCAGACGAAGGCCACCACCGAGGACCACACCATGGTGATCAGGACGCCCTCGGACTGCACAATCATCTGGCTGCCAATGGAGTAGTCATCGCCTTTGACGCCGCCAAGCCATCCCGCTGAGAACACACCGGTGAGCAGCGCGCCCACGATGCCGCCCACGCCATGTACGCCAAACACATCAAGCGAGTCATCGGCACCCAGCATTTTCTTCAAGCTGGTCACGCCCCACAGGCATGCAAAGCCAGCGATCACGCCAATGGCGATGGCGCCCATGGGGCCCACGCTTCCGCAAGCGGGGGTGATCGCCACCAAACCGGCCACCGCGCCAGAGGCCGCGCCCAGCATCGAGGCTTTGCCTTTGCTCACCGCTTCACCCACGCACCAAGCCAGCACAGCTCCGGCGGTGGCAAATAGCGTGTTGACGAAGGCCAGCGTGGTGCCGCCGTTGGCTTCCAGGTTGGAGCCAGCATTGAAGCCAAACCAACCCACCCACAGCAGCGAGGCGCCCACCATGGTGAGGGTCAGGCTGTGCGGCGCCATGGCTTCCTTGCCGTAGCCAATGCGCTTGCCCAGTACATAGGCACCCACCAGGCCGGCCATGGCGGCGTTGATGTGCACCACGGTGCCACCGGCGAAGTCGAGTGCGCCTTTGTCGAACAAGTAGCCGCCGGTGCCCCAAACCATGTGAGCGATCGGGATGTAGCTGAAGGTGAACCACAACGCGCAAAACAGCAACACCGAGCCGAACTTGATGCGCTCAGCAAACGAGCCCACGATCAGCGCGCAGGTCAGCCCTGCAAAGGTGCACTGGAAGGCAATGAAGATGTACTCGGGAATCATCACGCCGGGTGTGAAGGTGGCAGCCAGCGAGTCTGGCGTGACCCCCATCAGGAACGCCTTGCTCAAGTTGCCGAAGATCAGCCCTTCCCCACCGAAGGTGAGGCTGTAGCCGTAGGCAGCCCACAGAATGGAGATCATCGAGAAAACCACCATCACCTGCATCAACACCGACAGCATATTCTTGCTGCGGACCAAACCACCGTAAAACAAAGCGAGGCCGGGAATCACCATCATGATGACCAGCACGGTGGCGATCATCATCCAGGTGACATCACCCTTGTCCACGGTTTCCATGGGGGTGGCTTCAGCAACAGCGGGGGCGGGAGCTGCTGCCCCGGTGGTGTCTGCCTGTGCGACAACCTGTGCGACAACCTGTGCGACAACCTGTGTGGCCGTGGTGGGCGCGTCGGGCGCGGTCTGGGCGGTGGCGGCGAGGCCACCCAATGCCAGGCTCAGGCCCAGCGACAAGGAAACTATCAGCTTTTTCATGGAGGTGCTCTTTTCTGTGCGGTCGGATTTCAAAGGGCTTCCTGGCCGGTCTCGCCAGTGCGAATGCGGACCGCCTGTTCCAGGGCGGTGACGAAGATCTTTCCGTCGCCAATTTTTCCAGTGCGTGCGGCCCCTTCGATGGCCTCAATTACCCGCTCCACCAGATCGTCAGGGACCGCCGCCTCCAGCTTCACCTTGGGCAGAAAATCCACCACATACTCCGCACCACGGTACAGCTCGGTGTGGCCCTTTTGGCGGCCAAAACCCTTCACCTCGGTCACGGTGATGCCCTGCACGCCAACGCTGGACAGGGCTTCGCGCACCTCATCTAACTTGAACGGTTTGATAACCGCTGAAACCATCTTCATGGGGAGTTCCTCTTCTGAACAACAGATGCGCCGGGCTGGGAAGCCGCAGCGCCATGACACAAACAACCGAATTAGCTTTAAGCAGGGTTCGTGCCAAGGGGTTGGCAAATGGCTGCGCACCGGGACACCGATGTGGCCGAAACGCCGCAGACAACGGGCGCGTTGGTCTTGCATCCCCCATCGGTGTGCAAACGGCGGCATCCCGCCGTGCCATGATTTCCGTTTCGGTGCGCCGTCAGGGACCACCTGCCGCCGCCAGGCCCCTGATCGCGCACTTTTTTTGTGCATGCAAGGGTTGGCATCGTGGCGGCACCCGCGGTCGCCGCGCACCAAAATAGGGAGTTTTCACGCCATGGGTCTGTCATTGGTGCAAAGCCGAGCGCTGATCGGGTTGGAGGCGCGCCCCGTTCAGGTGGAAGTTCACCTCGCCAACGGCCTGCCCAGCTTCACGCTCGTGGGTCTCGCCGACACCGAGGTAAAAGAGGCGCGAGAAAGGGTGCGCTCGGCGATCGCCAATTCGGGGCTCGACTTCCCGAGCAACAAACGCATCACCGTCAACCTGGCCCCGGCCGATCTGCCCAAAGACTCTGGCCGCTTCGACCTGCCGATCGCCCTGGGCATCCTGGCCGCCAGTGGCCAGATCAGCGCAGCCCGGCTTGCCGGCTGGGAATTCGCTGGCGAGCTCTCGCTGGGCGGCGAGTTGCGCGCAGTGCGAGGCGCGCTGGCGATGAGCCTGGCGCTGCACCGCGCAGTCGGCGCCGGTGGTGAGCAGGCCCGCGCCCAGCTGGTGTTGCCGCCTGGCAGCGCCGAGGAAGCCGCGCTTGTTCCACAGGCGCAGGTGTACCGCGCGCGCCATCTGCTCGACGTGGTGGCGCATTTTCTGCCCGAGACCACCGCCGAAGCAGACGCAGCGCCCGAGGGCGATGGCTGGGTGCGGCTGGCGCCGCAAGCGATCGCGCAAACGCCCAATTACGCCGATCTGGCCGACGTGAAAGGTCAGATTGCCGCCAAGCGCGCACTGGAAATCGCCGCCGCTGGCGGCCACAGCCTGCTGATGATGGGCCCGCCCGGCTCGGGTAAAAGCATGCTGGCGCAGCGCTTCGCTGGCCTGCTGCCGCCCATGAGCACCGACGATGCCCTCGAATCCGCAGCAATTGCCTCGCTGGCCGGGCGCTTCAGCTTGGAGCGCTGGGGCCAGCGCCCCACCTGCGCGCCGCACCACACCGCCAGCGCGGTCGCGCTGGTGGGTGGTGGCTCACCGCCTCGGCCGGGTGAAATATCACTGGCGCACCATGGCGTGCTGTTCCTCGATGAGCTTCCTGAATTTCCCCGGGCTGCATTAGAAGCCCTGCGCGAGCCGCTGGAAAGCGGCCTCATCCGCATCTCGCGCGCCGCGATGCAAAGTGAGTTCCCCGCGCGCTTTCAGCTGATCGCCGCCATGAACCCCTGCCCCTGCGGTTTTCTGGGCCACCCCAGCAAAGCCTGCCGCGACACGCCAGACCAGATCGCTCGATACCAGAACAAGCTCAGCGGCCCGCTGCTGGATCGCATTGATTTGCATGTGGAAGTCCCTGCCCTGCCGAGCGAGGACCTGCTGCGCGGCGCCCCTGGCGAAGCCAGTGCCACCGTGCGTGATCGGGTGGTAGCGGCGCGCGAGCGCGCCATCGAGCGCCAGGGTCAGCCCAACCAGGCGCTGGCAGGCCTTGCGCTCGATCAGCACCTGCACGCCGACCCATCCGCGTTGAAATTCCTCAACATCGCGGCCACCCGCCTGGGCTGGAGCGCGCGCAGCACCCACCGCGCGCTGCGTGTGGCCCGCACCATCGCCGACTTGGCAGATGCCAACGGTGTGACCGCGGCCCATGTGGCCGAGGCAGTGCAATACCGACGGGCGCTGCGACAGGGTGGGTAGCAGGCGCACTTGAACCCCACACCAATTCACATTGTGTCAACCATTTCTGTGCGGCACTCTTCGCAAAAAAACCCCGCGACTGCGGGGTTTCCTTGTGGTGTTGTGCCTGTCAAAGTCCTGTGCCCATCCAGCGACGCAGTTCCACCTCGGTAACCGCACTGCGCGACGCCAGATCGGCCACCTGGTCGTCACCCACCTTGCCGACGTTGAAGTAGGTGCTGTCGGGGTGGCTCAGGTAAAAGCCGCTCACGCTGGCCGCCGGCGTCATGGCCAGGCTTTCGGTCAGGCCCATGTCGATCTCGTCGCAGGCCAAGACGTCGAACATGGCGTATTTGACCGAGTGGTCTGGGCAGGCCGGGTAACCCGGTGCGGGTCGAATGCCCTGGTACTTTTCCTTCATGAGTTCTTCGCTGCTCAGCGCCTCACCCGGCGCATAACCCCAGAGGTCGGTGCGCACGCGGTGGTGCAAACACTCGGCAAACGCCTCGGCCAAGCGGTCGGCCAGGGATTTGAACAGGATCGCGCTGTAGTCATCGTGGGCATCGAGAAACTGCTTCTCTTTTTTCTCGCAGCCCAGCCCAGCGGTGACGGCGAACATGCCCACGTAGTCGTCAGCCGCGCCCTTGGGCGCGACGAAATCGGACAGGCAGCGGCTGGGCCGCATGACGCCATCAATCTCCTGCTTCTCGGTTTGCTGGCGCAGGCCGTACCAGGTGAGTGCAACTTCACGGCGCGTCTCGTCGGTGTAGAGCGCAATGTCGTCGTCATTCACCATGTTTGCCGGGTACAGGCCGATCACGCCGTTGGCGCTCAGCCAGCGCCCTTCGATGATTTTCTTGAGCATCGCCTGCGCATCGGCAAACACTTTCGTGGCTTGCTCGCCCACGACCTCATCGGTGAGGATGGCGGGGTAGGGGCCGGCCAGATCCCAGGTCTGGAAAAACGGCGCCCAGTCGATGTATTTGGCCAGCTCAGCGAGGTCAAAGTTTTTGAACATGCGCTTGCCAGTGAACTTAGGCTTCGGCGGCACATAGGCGCTCCAGTCCAGCGGGGTTTTGTTGGTACGCACCTTCGCCAGCGGCCAGATCGGGATTTGTTTCTTGTTGGCGTGTTGCCGGCGCACCCGTTCGTAGTCGGCGTTCAGCTCGGCCAGGAACTGCACCCGGCCGTCGCCGATCAGGCTTTGCGCCACGCTCACGCTGCGCGAGGCGTCGGGCACATAGACCACCGGACCGCTGTAATGGGGAGCGATCTTCACCGCGGTATGCACCCGGCTGCAGGTGGCGCCGCCGATCAGCAGCGGCACCTGGGCGTCGCGGAAATGGGGGTCTTTCTCCATCTCGCTGGCCACGTACTGCATTTCTTCCAGGCTGGGCGTGATCAGCCCCGAGAGGCCCACCATGTGGGCGCCTTCGGCTTTGGCCATCGCCAAAATTTCATGCGCTGGCACCATCACGCCCATGTTCACCACCTCGAAGTTGTTGCACTGCAAAACCACGGTGACGATGTTTTTTCCGATGTCGTGAACGTCGCCCTTCACGGTTGCGATCACGATGCGACCCTTGGCCTTCACATCGGCGCCAGCTGCTTCCTGCGCCGCTTTTTCTGCTTCGATGTAGGGCAGCAAATGCGCCACCGCTTGCTTCATCACGCGCGCGCTTTTCACCACCTGCGGCAAAAACATCTTGCCCTGGCCAAACAGGTCGCCCACCACGTTCATGCCGTCCATCAGCGGGCCTTCGATCACATGCAGCGGGCGCCCGCCGCCGGCCTCGATCTCGCGCCACATGATTTCGGTGTCTTCGGTGATGAACTCATTCATGCCGCGCACCAGCGCGTGTGACAGGCGCGCGCGGATCGGCAGCGCGCGCCACTCGTTCTTTTTGCTGTCGTCCCGGGACGCCCCCTTGGCGTTTTCAGCCACCTCCACCAAACGCTCACCCGCATCGGGTCGGCGGTTCAGCACCACGTCTTCCACCCGCTCGCGCAGATCGGGTTCGAGCTCGTCGTACAGCCCCATCATGCCGGCGTTGACGATGCCCATGTCCATCCCGGCTTGGATCGCGTGGTACAGAAACACGGTGTGAATCGCCTCGCGCACCGGGTCGTTACCGCGAAAGCTGAAACTCACGTTGCTGACACCGCCACTCACCTTGGCGCCCGGCAGGTTTTGCTTGATCCAACGCGTGGCGTTGATGAAATCGACCGCGTAGTTGTTGTGTTCTTCGATACCGGTGGCAATGGCGAAAACGTTGGGGTCGAAGATGATGTCTTCTGCCGGGAAGCCCACCTCGTCGACCAAAATGCGGTACGCCCGTTCGCAGATCTCGGTCTTGCGCTGGTAGGTGTCGGCCTGGCCCTTTTCGTCAAACGCCATCACAACGGCAGCAGCGCCGTAGCGCTTGACCAGCCGGGCTTGGCGCTTGAACTCGTCGACACCCTCTTTCATGCTGATCGAGTTCACCACGCCCTTGCCCTGGATGCAGCGCAGGCCCGCCTCGATCACGCTCCATTTGGAGCTGTCGACCATCACCGGCACGCGCGAAATATCGGGCTCACCCGCGATCAGGTTCAGGAAGCGCACCATCGCCGCCTGGCTGTCGAGCATCGCCTCGTCCATGTTGATGTCGATGATCTGGGCGCCGTTTTCCACCTGCTGACGCGCCACAGCAAGGGCTTGCTCGTAATCCCCGTTCAGGATCATGCGAGCAAAGGCTTTGGAGCCGGTGACGTTGGTGCGCTCGCCGATATTGACAAACAAACTCGCCGCACCGATGCGCACCGGCTCCAGGCCCGACAACAGCATGGGCGGCATGGCAGCGGGCAAAGCGGCGACGGCGGGGGAAGCAGAAAGAGGGGATACGACTGCGGACATGGGGCTCACCAGGGTTTTGTTCAATGGCTGGTGAGCGCGGTTGGTGCCGGACGAACCAGCGGGGCGGTCAACGCCCGGTGTCTCAAGCCTGGCGTCAGCCCCATGGCGGGGTGACGCTGCAGCGCTCCTTGAGAGAATATGATTTTAGCGAGCAGCCTCACCCGCTCATTCCATCGGCCGCAACAAAGCCCTCACATCGTCTTGCGTGAACAGCGGTTGCTTGCGGGCGGCGGCACCGCTGTAGAGCTCGCGGGCCAGCTCGGCTTTTCGCTCTTGCAGCGCCAAGATGCGCTCCTCAATCGTGCCTTGCGCCACCAGTTTGATCACCCACACGCTTTGCGTTTGCCCGATGCGGTGGGCGCGGTCGGTGGCCTGGTTTTCAGCTGCTGGATTCCACCACGGGTCGTAATGGATCACGGTGTCGGCCTGCGGCAGGTTCAGCCCCACGCCGCCGGCCTTCAGGCTGATGAGGAAGATCGGTACCTCACCGCTGGTGAAGCGGTTGATGACCTCGTCGCGCTTTTGCGTCTGGCCGGTGAGCTTGGTCCAGTTGAGTTTGCGCTGGCGCAACTCGTCTTCGATCAGGCTGAGCATGGAGGTGAACTGCGAAAACAGCAAAATGCGCCGCCCTTCGGCGAGCATCTCGGGCAGTATCTCCATCAGCTGCTCCAGCTTGGCCGAGGTCTTCACTTTGGCGGCGGCGGCAGTTTTCACCAGGCGCGGATCGCAGCAAACCTGGCGCAGCTTGAGCAGCGCGTCAAGAATGGCGATTTGAGATTTCGCCAGCCCCTTGTCGGTAATCGCTTGGCGCACCGCTTGCTCCATGGAGAGGCGAATGGTTTCGTACAGGTCGGCTTGCTTGCCGCCAAGCTCGACGCGCATCACCGTCTCCACCTTGGGCGGCAGCTCGGTGGCCACCAGCTGCTTGGTGCGCCGCAAGATGAAGGGCGTGAGGCGCGCGCGCAGCTGGACCATGCGCGCGCTGTCGCCGTGCTTCTCGATCGGGTGCCGAAAGCGCTGCGCAAAGCGCGACTGACTGCCCAGAAAACCGGGCATCAGGAAGTGGAACAGGCTCCAGATTTCGCCCAGGTGGTTCTCAATCGGCGTGCCCGACAAACACAGCCGGTGGCGCGTGTTGAGCTCGCCTGCCACCTGCGCCGACTGGGTGGCGGCGTTCTTGATGTTTTGTGCCTCATCGAGCACCACCAGGTGCCAGGCTTGGCCCAGCCAGCGCTCGCGGTCGCGGTGCAGCAGCGAGTAGGGTGTGATCACCAGATCGGCCTGGGCCAGGTCGGCGGCTTGGTCGTGGCGCTCGGCGCCGTGCAACACCAGGCAGCGAAGCCCCGGGCAAAAGCGCGCCGCTTCGCGTTGCCAGTTGCCCAGCAGGCTCACCGGCACCACCACCAGCGCCGGGCGGTCGAGCCGACCCGCTTCTTTCTCACACTGGATGTGGGCCAGGGTTTGCAGGGTTTTGCCCAGGCCCATGTCGTCGGCCAAGATGCCGGCCAAGCCGTGGCGGCGCAAAAACTGCAGCCAGTCCAGGCCTTGGTGTTGGTAGGGGCGCAGCTCGGCGTGCAGGCCCTTGGGCAGCGGCGTGCTGGGCAAGCCGGTCTGGCCTTTGAGCCGCTCGGCCAGTTCGGTGAGCCCCTGCGCGCCTTGCCAGACCACACCCTCGCCCAGCGCCACGCGGGCGCGCAAAGCGTCGATGCGCGACAGGTGCAGGCTGTCGGCGTCGAAGTCTTTGGCGCGGTCGTCAAACAGCTCCAGCAAGCCATCGAGCCAGGGTTTGAGCGGCGCGGTGGCGACGCGGTAAAACCCCTGACCGTCGGCGGTGGGCAGGTAAATGTGCTCGGGCCACAGCGGCGCCGGGCCTTCTTCGGTCTGGCGCAGGTCGGCAATGATCTGCGGCAAAACCGGCAGCAGGTTGATGCGCTGCCCGTTCACCTCCAGGCCGAGTGACAGGTCGAACCAGGCCGAGGTCTCACCATCGCCCTGGGGCGTGAGGTCCACCGTGAGTTCGCCCGCCGGACGCACCCAGTGGCGCAGATCGGCATCCATCTCGATCACAAAACCCGCCGCAAGCAGCGGCTGGAATTGCGCGTCGGCCCAGTGCAGCCAGCGCATGGGGCTGACGCGGTCGGACAAGACAAAAATACCGTCTTCTTCGTGCGTCAAACCCAGTCCGTGCAGGCGCTCCAGCGCCAAGGCCTCGCTGCTCAGATCGCGCTGCAGCAACACGCTGTCACCGTCCTCATGCTCAAAAACCACCGGGTTTTCAGCGTCAGACCACCAGCCTTGACAGCCTTCGTAATCGAAGTCCAGCTGCACACACAGTGCGTGGGGCGCGCTGGGTGCGCTTGGCTCCAGCTCAACCAGTCGGGACAGGTGCAGCCGCCACAGCGGCACGCCGCCGGCACGCCGCAGCGTGGGCAACACAGGCGGCGGCGCGACAGCAGAGCCCAGACGGCGCAGCAAGGCCGCCGGGTGTTTTTGCATCACATGCAGCGGCAACTCAGGCGCTTGCAGCAGCTCGTGTTGGTGCGGGTCGCCGCCGCCTTCGACCGGCCCGCATTCGTGGTGGCCGAGGTGGAGGTAGAGCAGGGGTTTGTTGGCGCACAACATCGCTTCAGGCGGTGTCAGCTGCGGCCGCAGCCGCCACACCGTGTCTGGTTCTTGCGCGCTGACTTTTTCCTCCCAGCGCCAGGCCAGCGCCAGCGCGGGACCCCAGACGATCGGCTCGCCCGCAGCGCCGTTGTCTTCGCGCCACAACAAGCGGCCGGTGGTGCTGGCCCGCGTCAGCACCAGGGCGGCGGCCACTGTGTCCAGGGACCAGTCGCAAACGCTGCCATAGCGGCCGGGATCTGTCACCGGTGGCAAGGCGCCCAGCAGCGCCAGGATGTCGTGGTCCAGGTCGGTCAGCTCGACCCCTTGGCCGTGATGTTGGGTGCTGCGAAAATACAGCGGCGTGACGCTGCGCGGCTTGCTCCACCCGCCCTTGACCTTCAGAGAAGACGCACCAAGGCCGATCCGCAAGACCGGCCTTTCGCCCAGCGAATGGTGCAGATGCAGCAAATAAACCGGCAACTGCGTGCTGGGTGCGCGCGACAGCCCAACGGTGGCCAACAAGCGGGTGGCCGGTGCGGGCGTGCTGTCACGGGCCAGCAGCCAGCGCTCGGCCTGCAAGGTTTGCTGCTGGCGCCGATGTTGCTCGGCGGCCTGGTGTTGCTGCAGCACCAACGCAGCCGTCTTTTGTGCCCACTCTTCGGGTGCGAGGCCAGACAGCGCATCCACCATGCGCTCGCCCTCGTAGGCCGCCTTCACCAACAGCGCCACCGCGTGTTTGCACTCAGACCCAACCGGGCAGCTGCAATCGCTGTGCCAAAGCCCAACGCTCAAGCCACCCTGTGGGTTGGGCAGCAGCTGCAGGTCCACCGACAGCTGGTACGGCGCGGGCTCTGTGCCTTGAACCTTGCCGGTCAATTCCCAAAACCCAGCCGCGCCGCTGCGGGCGGGCTTCACCTCAAGTTGCCGCACCTTCTGCCCCAGGTGCAGCTGCAGGCCACGGGCAAAGGTGGGTGGATCGACCTGGGTGGTCAGCGAGGGAAGTTGGAACCACATGGGCAGGGATGCTAGAGGCCAGAAGCCAAGAGCTGGCGAAAAAAGGTGAAATTTTGTGCCGGGAAGGCACGTCAATTTTGTGTTGGACTCAGCCCACAGCCAGCGGTATGACCCGCCGCACCGGCGCTTCGGCCCGCGCCCGCAGCTGCCCGCAGCCGCCCTCCACATCCTGCCCGGCCGACTGGCGCAACTTGGTGAGGATGCCGCGGCGGTGCAAGCGGCGCGCCAGGTCGGCGGCTTTTTCCCAGCTCGGACGGGCAAACGGCAGCTCGGGCACCGCGTTGTAGGGAATCAGGTTGAGGATGGCGTATTTGCCCGAGAGCAGGCGCACCAGGCCTTCCACCTCGTCCTCGCCGTCGTTGATGCCGTCCAGCAGCGTCCACTGGTACTGAATCGGGTAATCGGTGGCGCGGGCGTAGGCCTCGCCGAGCGCCACCAGCTCGTCGGGCGCAATGCGCGGTGCGCGCGGCAGCAGGCGTTCGCGCAACTCGGGCTTGGTGGTGTGCAGCGAAAGCGCCAGCGCGGGCTTCACGCTGGCGCGCGGCAGCGCCTCGAACACGCGTGCATCGCCCACGGTGGAGAACACCAGGTTCTTGTGGCCGATGTTGCCCACCGTGCCCAGCAGCTCAATGGCTTCCATCACGTTGCCCAGGTTGTGCGCCGGCTCGCCCATGCCCATGAACACCACCTTGCTCACCGGGCGCCGCGTGCGCGCCAGCACCACCTGGGCCACGATCTCGGCGCTGCCGATCTGGCGAATCAGGCCGGTGGTGCCGGTCATGCAAAACACGCAGCCCACCGCGCAGCCGACCTGGGTGGACACACACAGCCCCGCAATGCGGCCCGGTGGCAGCAGCACGCTCTCAACCAGCTGGCCATCGCCCAGCCGCACCAGCAGCCGCGCCGAGCCGTCTGCGCCGGGGTGCTCACTTTGCACCGTGGCCAGTGCCGCCAGTTCGGCGCTGATCGCTGGCAGCTCGGCCACCAGCGGCGCGGGCAGGAAATGGTGCAGCTGGCGCCGGCCGCTGGTCTGCGCCAGCGCCTGGCTCCACAGACGCAGCACGCGCTGCTCGTGTCGGGGGTTGGCGCCGAGTGCGCGCAGGCGCTGGCGCAGGGTGTCGATTTGCATGGCGGGTATTGTCAAGGTCTACCGCGCTGTGCTGCTTGGCGCTTTCACGCCGGGGCCGAATCCCGATCGCCAGGCAGAGCCAGCCCCACCGCTTGCGCCGGCTGACTTCCTTCCAGGCTGCCCCGTGCGCCGTTCCCAACCGCTTTGCTACCGAATCCCACCGCCATGAAAACCTTGCAATTTATCCAGCGCAACCCGCACCGCCATTGGGTTGGCGATGGCTTTCCTGTGCGCAGCGTGTTCTCGTACAACGACCATGCCGAGCGCTTCTCGCCCTTCCTGTTGCTCGACCATGCCGGGCCGACCCGCTTCGAGCCCACCACCGAGCGGCGCGGTGTGGGCCAGCACCCGCACCGTGGCTTCGAGACGGTGAGCATCGTGTATGACGGTGAGGTCTCGCACCGCGACTCCAGCGGTGGCGGCGGCACCATTGGCCCGGGCGGGGTGCAGTGGATGACGGCAGCCGCTGGCATCGTGCACGAAGAATTCCACAGCGAAGCCTATGCGCGCAGTGGCGGCCCGTTCGAGATGGTGCAGCTGTGGGTCAACCTGCCGGCCAAAGACAAGCTGGCGGCGCCCGGTTACCAGGGCATTACCCGCGCCCAAATTCCCAGCGTGGCTCTGCGCGATGGCACCGAGACCAGCGGCATGGCCCGCCTGATCGCCGGCGAGCTGCTGGGCGAGCGCGGGCCAGCCCGCACCTTCACGCCCATGCAGGTCTGGGACCTGCGGCTGAACAGCGGCCGCAGTGTCACGCTGCCGGCCCCAGCCGGACACACCACCCTGGCGCTGCTGATGCGCGGTCAGGTGCAGGCCGCCACAGCGGCGCTCGACGCCCCGCAGCCGGGGGATTTGATGGTGTTCAGCCGCGAAGGCGAGGGTGTGACGCTGACCGCCATCACCGACACCACCGTGCTCTGGTTGTCGGGCGAGCCGATCGACGAGCCCGTTGTTGGCCATGGGCCGTTCGTGATGAACACCATGGCCGAGATCCACCAGGCGGTGGCGGACTTTCAAGCGGGACGCATGGGCTCGGTGGGCTGACCCCGCTGCAACTGTGGCGTTGGGCGCAGCGCCACTGGTGAGGAGACCCAGGGCTGAGGAATGAGAGGGTTTTCAGCCCGCGGCCAACCGGAGCCGCCCGGCAACAAGCCGCAAACGACCCGCACGACATGCAGGGCAAGAGCTTGCCTGACATCACGGTGTTCATCCAGCCACCGTTCGGATCGGTCTGGCGCTTCAGGCCCCTCTTGAGATGGGTCGCACGCATGGTGCCGTTGCCGAACCGTTGGTGAATCAGCTCCTTCGAGGTTGTGCCGTACAGGCTCACCAGCTCGCAGAGTCGGTAGACCAGCGGATCGATTCGCACAGCGGTGGCCAGCGAGCCTTTGTTGGCGACCCATGCAGCCCCTTTTGCTCCTCGGCGCTGAGCCCGAAGACGTCGCCCAGCACCTGGGCCTGGGCCTGGGCCTGTGCCTGTGCCTGTGCCTGTGCCTGTGCCGCCGTGGCCGTCATCTGGCCCAGATACAAAGCCGTGGTCCCTTCCCTGGACCGGCCCACTGCAAACCCTTGGCGACCTGGGTGCAAATAATTTTTTCGGTGGCGGCGAGTCGGTTCATGAACGCGCCTTGCGAAGGCAGGGGAAACAGATGAGGCTGCCGGCATTTTGATCGGCCTGCGCTGTGTCTACGTCGGCCCGCTTGGGGTCCCAGCGCCTCAGGTGTTCGGTGCCGTCTTGCTGCTCCAAATCACCGTGATCACCAAGATGGACAGCACCACACCGAGCGAGATCGCCACCAAAATTTTGAAGACGTCGATCGGCATCATCTGGCTGCCGATGAACACCAAAATCAGCGCCAGCCCGTGGTTTAGCAGGTGGAAGCGGCTGGCGGCGGCTTGCAGCAGGAGAAACATCGCGCGCAGGCCAAGGATGGCGAACACGTTGCTGGGGAGCCCGCTGAACAGGTCTGTGGTGATGGCGGAGATGGCGAAGATGGCCGGGATGGAATCAACCGCGAAGATCACGTCGGTCATTGCCGACCAGCGCCACCACCATCAGCAGCGGTGTGGCAATGCGCTTGACGTTCTCCACGGTCCAGGACTTTTCGCCGCCGCGATGCTGGCTCAGCGCCGGGCTGTCTTCCAGGTTTTCTTGCTTGCTGGCCGCGCACCACATCTGGAGACCGGTGAGGATGGGGAAAGAGCCGAACACGCAGAGGATGCAGTGGCACAGGTCCAGCAGCCAGGCGCCCAGCAAAATCATAATGGTGCGCAACACGATGGCACCGATGGTGCCGATCATGAGCACGCGTTTCTGGAATGCCGGCGGCACCCCGCGAACGCGAAGTAGGTGAAGGTCAGCAGGAAGACAAAGATGTTGTCCACCGCCAGGCTCTTCTCGATCAGGTAGCCGGTGAGGAACTCCAGTGCTTTCTCGTTGGCGATGGCACCCGACCCGGTGGTGTCGCGGATGGCGAACCACAACACCATGTTGAACAGAAAACCCAAGCCGACCCAAGCCAGCGACCAGTTCACCGCCTCTTTCACGCTCACCTCGTGCACGCCCTGCTTTTTGAGCACGACGAAGTCGACAAACAGCGCCACGATCACAAACGCGACGAAGACAACCCAGCGCCGCAAAGGCGCGGTGGTTTTCACAAAAACTGCCCTGCTTTGGTGTTGCACACCCACAAGGTCTTGCCGAGGCTGGGCGTGGCGCCCAGCCCGAGGTTTCCGGCCGCGTGCACCGCACGCCGCGCATTCACGAAAACCCCTCTCGTTGCGCCAGACGGTGTGTCAAGCGCTGCTGAAGAAGCGACTGCCCCGGAAGTTAGACCATGATTCCCGGTCGGTTTGGCAAAGCGTCACAAGCCGAAGAGCCGTCAAGCAGAACCTGACGATCAGGCAGCTTCCTTGTCAGGCAGCTTCCTTGTAAAACAGCCCACGCTTCAGAAGGCGCGGCACCTGTACCGTCATGCTGTCGTGGATGGCGGCGATGTGCTGGGGTGTGGTGCCGCAACAGCCGCCAACGATGTTCACCAGGCCCTCGGCGGCAAACTCGTGCAGCAGGCGGCTGGTGACATCGGGTGTTTCGTCAAAACCGGTGTCGCTCATGGGGTTGGGCAGGCCAGCGTTGGGGTAGCAGCTGATGAAGGTATCGCCCGCCACCTTGGCGAGCTCCTGGATGTAGGGGCGCATCAGGGTGGCGCCAAGCGCGCAGTTCAGGCCCACCGCCAGCGGCTGGATGTGGCGCACGCTGGCCCAGAATGCGGTCACTGTCTGGCCGCTCAGAATACGGCCCGAGGCATCGGTCACGGTGCCGCTGATGATCACCGGCAGGCGCTCGCCGCTGGCCTCGAAAAACTCGTCGATCGCGAACAGCGCGGCCTTGGCGTTGAGCGTGTCGAAGATGGTCTCGACCAAGAGCACATCGGACCCTCCTTCAACCAACGCCTCGATCTGCTCGTAGTAGGCCGCTCGCAGTTGTTCGAAGGTGACATTGCGCGCGCCGGCGTCGTTCACATCGGGGCTGATGCTGGCGGTCTTGGGCGTGGGGCCGAGCGTGCCGCAGACGAAGCGCGGTTTGTCGGGCGTCGAGTATTTGTCGCAGGCTTCGCGCGCCAGCCGGGCCGAGGCCAGGTTCATCTCACGCGCCAGGTCGGCCATGTCGTAGTCGGCCTGGGCCACGGTGGTGGCACCAAAGGTGTTGGTCTCGACCAGATCGGCGCCGGCCGCCAGGTAGCTTTCGTGGATGTCGCGGATCACCTCGGGCCGGGTGATGCTCAGCAACTCGTTGTTGCCTTTCACGTCTTTGTGGAAGTCCTTAAAGCGCACGCCGCGGTAGGCCGTTTCATCCAGCTTGAAGCGCTGGATCATGGTGCCCATCGCGCCGTCGAGGATGGCGATGCGCCGTTTGAGGATGTCGGGCAGCGCCTGGGCGCGGGTGTAGATGGGGGTGTTCACAGCGGTCATGCTGGGATTGTAAGAAGCAGCACAAGCAGGCATGGAAATGGGGATTGCCCCCCCAGTCCAGACCCCGCTGGGTGGGCGCGGGTCACAGTGACTGGCACGCCACAGCGCCCGCCAAACACCTGCAAAACACCTGCAAAACACCTGCAAAACACCTGCAAAACACGCATCCACCAACCCCTTTCGAGCGCCACCCAGGAGTCCCCATGTCCAGCACCTTGTACACCCACTGCGTCCCCGTTTTCAAGCAAATGCCCACGGCCCTGAAGGCCATGCTTGCGCAGGCAGACGCCCAGGTAGTCGCCGAAGCGATGGAGCCCGATGCCCTGCTGCAAGCGCGCCTGTTTCCCGACATGCTGCCTTTGCTCAAGCAGGTGCAGATTGCCGCCGATTTTTCGCGTGGTGTCTCGGCGCGCCTGGCCGGCGTGGAAGTACCGACCTTTGACAGCCAGGAAAAGACCTTCGCTGACCTGGACGCGCTGTTGACGCAAACCCTGGCCTTTCTGGACCGCCTGGACGCGTCCCTGTTTGAAGGCAGGGAGGGCAGCGAAATCGTCTTGCGCCCCGGCACGCCGAAGGAGAAAAAGCTGAACGGGCTGTCCTACCTGGCAAATTACGGTTTGCCGCAGTTCTTTTTTCACGTAACCACCGCTTACAACATCCTGCGCCACAACGGCCTGGCCATCGGCAAGTGCGATTTTCTGGGCGCTTACTGAACCGGCAGCAATCCAAAATTGCCATTGCGCGCATGGCTGCCACCCAGTGCACCCGCCCCACCAAGACACGGTGGCCGAGCGGCACCGGGCCGGCGCGGTGGCACTGTCGGGCGAACAGCGCCCGGAATTTCTGAGCGGGTGCCAGGTGGCCTGCAGAGACCCGGCAGCCTTGCGATGCAATCCCGCCCCAACCCTGGCGAGGGGCACCGCCCGATCGCCCGCCACACGCGGGTAAACACCCGATTGACACCGCCACTGTGGCGGCCGATGGTGCTTGCTCATGTCAGGTCCGCAGGAGTCGTCCATGTCTACCCGTCAGCACCAGCACATCGCCACCGTGATGCAAGTGGCCACCGATGGCGCCCATGCGAGCGCCGCAGCCGGGCACGAGCAGGTGATCCGCGATTCGTGGCACCGCTGCGTGCACGAGCACCGCCTGGACCCAAGCCGCATGCAGGAGGCGATTATCTTGCCGCAGGCGCGGCTGCGTGAGCACCAGGACCAGATGCAGGCGCTGCTGCAGATCGCGCGCCACGGGCTGGCGTCGCTCTACAGCAAGGTCGCGGGGCTTGGCTATGTAGCGCTGCTGACGGACGCGCGCGGCATCACCGTGGATTTTCTGGGCGACCTGGTGTTCGAGCCCGGCCTGCGCAAAGCCGGCCTGTATCTCGGCGCTGACTGGAGCGAGCACAGCGCCGGCACCTGCGGCGTGGGCACCTGCATCAGCACGGGCCAGGCGCTGACGGTGCACCTGGACGACCACTTTGACGCCACCCACATTCCACTCACCTGCACAACAGCGCCGGTGTTTGACAGCACGGGCGAGTTGCGCGCGGTGCTGGACATTTCGCAACTGCGTTCGAGCCAGCCCAAGGCAAGCCAGCAGCTGGCGCTGCAGCTGGTGAAGCTGTGTGCCAACGACATCGAGAACGCGGCTTTCCTGCACCGGCATCGCAGCGATTGGGTCCTGCGTTTGTCGGCCGCGCCACAGTTCCTGGACGTGCAGCCCGACTACCTGCTCGCGCTCGGGGCCAGCGGCCGCGTGGTGGGCCACAACCGACGGGCCCAGCTGGCGTTGTTCGGCCGGCGTCTGCCTGCGCAGCCGCTGCTGGGCAGGGACTTCGAATCGCTGTTCGACTTGCCGTTCAACCAGCTCGGACGCTTTGTGCTGACGCAGCCGTCGGACCAGCGGGCGGTGATGCTCGCAGGAGGACAGCAGCTGTTGTTTCTGTCGGCAATGCCTGCGCCGCCCAAGCCGGTCGCAGCGGTGGCGCGCCAGCACAGCGTGCCTCCGGCGCTGGCGGCGTTGTCGGGCGGCGACGCGGCGCTGGACCGGCAAATCGAGCGCTTGGCGCGGCTGGTGAACACACCGATCAGCCTGCTGATCACAGGTGAGACTGGCTCGGGCAAAGAGGTGTTCGCCAAGGCGGTGCACACAACCAGCGAGCGGCGCACCCGGCCTTTCGTCGCGGTGAACTGCGCGGCGATTCCCGAGCACCTGATCGAGAGCGAGCTGTTTGGCCACCTGCCCGGCAGCTTCTCGGGTGCGTCGCCCAAAGGCAAGCGCGGTCTGATCATGGAGGCCGATGGCGGCACGCTGTTTCTCGACGAAATCGGCGACATGCCGCTGGCGCTACAGGCGCGGCTGCTGCGCGTGCTGTCTGAGCGTGAGGTGTTGCCGGTGGGTGCCACGCGACCGTTGCCGGTGAACATTCGCGTCATCGCAGCGACCCACGCGCCGCTGGAATTGCGTGTGCGGCAAGGGCGTTTCCGCGACGACCTGTACCACCGCATCAAGGGTGCACACATTGAGCTGCCATCGCTGCGCGCGCGCAGCGATGTCGCTGTGATGATCACGCGCATGCTGAACGGACGCACCATCACGCCGGCGGCCCTGCAGCGGCTGCTCGGGCACGCCTGGCCGGGCAATCTGCGCGAACTGCGCAATGTGCTGGACTACGCGACCAGCATTTGCCGCGAGGGCCCAATCGAGATCGACGACATGCCAGAGTTGTCTGCTGGCCACAGGGTGGGCTCTGCCACCGTGCCTGTGAAGGCCCAAGACAGCGACGGCCCCGAGGCCCTGCTGCAAGCCTTGCGCTCGGCGCACTGGAACGTGAGCGCGGTGGCGCGTGACATGGGTCTGGCGCGTATGACGCTGTACCGGCGCATGAAACGGGCCGGTGTTGTGCCGCCCAACCGGCTGAATTGATCCCCGCGCGCAGCCGGTTCTGCGGCGTTCTGGGTTTGGGCAATTCGCGCTGGAACGGGCTGTGACAGCTGTCACTTGAAGCTGTGACAGCTGCCCGGGGTGTGACACCCTGGGCGCGAACGCGAATGCTTTTGAATCAAGGGCTTACAAAGGTTCTTCGCCTGGCATGGGTCTTGAATACAAATCGGTACCAGCCCCATCGAGGCTGGCATTCACAGGAGGCAACACCCATGACCGACACCACCCCCTTGCAGCGAGCGCAGCGCTGGCTGGACCAGTTCGGGGCCGCACAGACCTCGGACAAAACCGACGCCGCGGTGGCGCTGTTTGCCGCCGATTGTTACTGGCGCGACCTCGTCTCCTTCACCTGGAACATCCGCACGCAAGAGGGCCTGGATGCGGTGCGCGACATGCTTTCTTCGCGCATGACCGAAACCGGCGCCTCGAACTTTCAGCTCGAAGGCGAGCCCACCGAGGCCGACGGTGTGACAGAAGCCTGGTTCACCTTCGAGACGCGCTTGGCGCGCGGGCGCGGCCAGCTGCGACTCAAAGACGACAAAGCCTGGACGCTGCTGACCACCATGACCGAGCTGAAAGGTTTCGAAGAAAAAACTGGCAGCCACCGCATCAAAGGCGCCGAGCACGGAGCGCAGCAGGGCCGCCGAAGCTGGCTGGAGCGGCGCGAAGCGGAAGAGGCGCGTCTGGGTTACGAGGCGCAACCCTATGTGGTGATCATCGGCGGTGGCCAGGGCGGCATTGTTTTGGCCGCCCGACTCAAGCGCCTGGGTGTGCCCACCATCGTGATTGAGAAGAACCCGAAGGCGGGCGACAGCTGGCGCAACCGCTACAAAACCCTGTGTCTGCACGACCCGGTCTGGTACGACCACCTGCCCTACATGCCGTTCCCAGACGACTGGCCCGTGTTCGCGCCCAAAGACAAGCTGGGCGACTGGCTGGAGATGTACACCAAGGTGATGGAGATCAACTACTGGGGCTCCACCCTGGCCAAAAAAGCGAGCTTCGATGAGGCCAAGGGGCAATGGACCGTGGTGGTGGAGCGCGAGGGCAAAGAGGTGCTGCTGCACCCCAAACAGCTTGTTTTTGCACTCGGTGTCTCGGGCTACCCCAATGTGCCCAAGATCGAAGGGGCCGAGACCTTTCTGGGCGAGCAGCACCACTCCAGCAAGCACCCTGGCCCAGAGCACTATGCGGGCAAAAAATGCGTGGTCCTCGGCTCCAACAACTCGGCCCACGACATCTGTGCTGCGCTGTGGGAAAACGGTGTCGACGTCACCATGATCCAGCGCAGCAGCACGCACATTGCGCCTTCTGAGTCGCTGATGGAGCTGGCGCTGGGCGGGCTGTACAGCGAAGAGGCCATCAAGAACGGCATCGATCACCACAAGGGCGATCTGGTGTTTGCCAGCGTGCCGTACAAAATCATGCACACCTTCCAGATTCCCGTGTACGACGAGATGAAGAAGCGCGAAGCCGATCTTTATGGCCGACTGGAGAAGGCAGGTTTCATGCTCGACTTCGGCGACGACGGCTCGGGTTTGTTCATGAAGTACCTGCGCCGTGGTTCGGGCTACTACATCGACGTGGGCGCCAGCGAACTGGTGGCCGACGGCAGCATCAAGCTCAAGAGCGGTGTCGACATCCAGTGCATTCACCCCAAGAGCGTGACCCTGTCCGATGGCACCGAGCTGCCTGCCGACCTGATTGTCTATGCAACCGGCTATGGCTCGATGAACCGCTGGCTGGCCGACCTGGTGTCACCCGAGGTGGCCGACCGGGTGGGCAAGGTCTGGGGCCTGGGCTCCAACACCACCAAAGATCCCGGACCCTGGGAGGGCGAGCTGCGCAACATGTGGAAGCCGACAAACCAGCAGCAGCTGTGGATTCACGGCGGCAACCTGCACCAGAGCCGCCACTACTCGCAGTTTCTTTCGCTGCAATTGAAAGCGCGCTACGAAGAACTGGACACCCCCGTTTACGGGCAGGCAGCGGTGCACCACCTGCGCTGAGCGCCCGCTTGGATCGGGCGCGTTTCACCCGATCCAAGAAACCATAGGCGCAACATGTCCCGCGAAGACCCAGCAACCTGAACCCAGCCACGAAAGACAGCGCACCGCATCAACCAGCGTCAAATTTTAAAGATCGGCCTCTCAATGAAAGCAGCACGTTTTTACGACAAAGGCGATATCCGTATCGAGGATATTCCCGAACCTGAAGTCACCGCAGGCACCGTTGGCATTCAAGTGGCGTGGTGTGGTATCTGCGGTACCGATTTGCATGAATTTATGGACGGGCCTATTTTTATTCCACCGTGCGGCCATCCCCATCCCATTTCAGGTGAATCAGCACCGATTACCATGGGACATGAATTTTCAGGTGTGGTGTATGCCGTGGGAGACGGCGTCGATGACATTCAGGTCGGGCAGCATGTGGTGGTCGAACCGTATATCGTGGCAGACGATGTCCTGACTGGGCCTGGCGAAAATTACCACCTGTCAAAGAACATGAACTTTATTGGACTGGGTGGCCGTGGTGGCGGACTGTCTGAAAAAATTGCGGTGAAGCGGCGTTGGGTTCATCCCATTTCCAATGCCATCCCGCTGGATCAAGCAGCGCTGATTGAGCCGTTGTCGGTCGGCCACCACGCCTTCGTGCGCAGCGGCGCAAAAGCCGGCGATGTCGCCTTGGTGGGCGGTGCCGGACCGATCGGCCTGCTGTTGTCCGCCATCTTGAAGGCCAAGGGACTTACTGTCATCGTCACCGAACTGAGCACCAAACGCAAAGAAAAAGCCAGAGAATCCGGGGTGGCCGATCATGTGCTGGACCCCTTTGAGGTAGATGTGGTGACGGAGGTCATGAAAATCACCCATGGTCGCGGCGTCGATGTGGCTTTTGAATGCAGCAGTATCAACCAGGTGTTGGACACCTTGGTCGCCGCCATGAAGGCCACTGGGGTGTTGGTGATTGTGTCTATCTGGAGCCACCCTGCCACCGTCAATGTGCACAGTGTGGTGATGAAAGAGCTGGACATTCGCGGCACCATTGCCTATGTCAACGATCACCAAGAAACCATCAAGTTGGTTCAGGCTGGCGAAATCAACTTGGCACCTTTTATTACTCAGAGAATTGCCTTGGATGATTTAATTTCGAAGGGTTTTGAGACCTTGATTCACAACAACGAATCTGCGGTAAAAATTATTGTCCATCCTTGATTTATTCAAGGCAAATAGCTGATCCGTGTGGTCCAGCCCCTTGCACTGGGGCGCTTTTCTGTCAAGCCTGTCAACCGGCTGATTTGAAATACCGATGACGTCGCCGGGTCGGCGCAATCAGCGAATGAATGGCCAATGGCAGTGGCAAGACCTGCCAACGGTGTTGCAGTGCGGTGCCATTGGCGCGAGCGGGCGGCGGCTTTGATGCGCGGCGGAGCCAAACATCAAAGCCGCGCGGCCAGCCGCGCCGCCTGATCGATCGCCCGCTTGGCATCGAGCTCGCCGGCCTCCAACGCGCCACCAATCACATGCACTGTTTCGCCCTGCGCTGTGAGCTCATCGGCCAGCACCCGCAGCGGTATCTGCCCAGCGCAGAGCACGATGTTGTCGCAGGCAATCCAGGTCGGTCTCTCGCGTTGAGGGCCATGCGAAATCAACAGGCCTTCGTCGCTGATGCGTTCGTAGTTCACGCCACCGATCATCTTCACCTGCTTGTGTTTGAGCGCGCTGCGGTGGATCCAGCCAGTGGTCTTGCCCAGGCCGGCGCCGAGCTTGCCGCCCTTGCGCTGCAGCAGCGTGACCTGGCGCGCCGCCAGGCTCACGGCGGGGGCTTCGGTGCTGAGTCCACCTTGGGCGATTTCGGGGTCGGTCACGCCCCACTCGGCCTGCCAGGCTGGCAAATCCAGCGCAGTGGAAATGCCGCTGTGCACCAGGAACTCTGCCACGTCAAAGCCAATGCCGCCGGCGCCGATCACAGCGACGCGCGGGCCCACCGGTTTGTGCTCGCGCAGCACCTCGATGTAGCTCAGCACCTTGGAGTGCTCCTGGCCCGGAATTTTCGGGTCGCGCGGCACCACACCGGTGGCGATGACGATCTCGTCGAAGCCGTGCAGGTCAGCCGCTGCCACGCGCTGGTTCAGGTGCAGCAGCACGCCGGTGGTCTCGACCCGGCGTTGCAGGTAGCGCAGCATCTCGAAAAACTCTTCCTTGCCCGGTACCTGCTTGGCCATGTTGAGCTGGCCGCCAATGGCGCTGGCAGCGTCGAACAAATGCACCTCGTGCCCGCGCTCAGCGGCCAGCGTGGCAGCGGTCAAGCCGGCTGGGCCGGCGCCCACGACAGCGATGCGTTTTGGCTTCACCGCAGGGCGGTACAGCAGCTCGGTCTCGTGGCAGGCACGCGGGTTCACCAGGCAGCTTGCCACCTTGTTGGCGAACACATGGTCCAGGCAGGCCTGGTTGCAGGCAATGCAGGTGTTGATCAGGTCGCTTTGACCGCGCGCGGCCTTGGCCACGAAGTGCGCATCGGCCAGCAGCGGGCGCGCCATGGAAACCATGTCGGCCATGCCGTCGGCCAGCAGCTGCTCGGCGACCTCGGGCGTGTTGATGCGGTTGCTGGTGACCAGCGGGGTGGTGATGCCGACAGCTGAAAACTCGGCCTTCATCTTTTGCGTGACCCAGGCGAAGGCCGCGCGCGGCACGCTGGTGGCAATGGTGGGCACCCGCGCTTCATGCCAGCCGATGCCGGTGTTGATGATGCTGGCACCGCCCTGGGCCACCGCCTTGCCGAGCTGCACCACCTCGTCCCAGCGGCTGCCGCCGGGCACCAGGTCGATCATGGACAGGCGGTAGATGACGATGAAGTCGTGGCCTACCGCTTCGCGTGTGCGCTGCACGATTTCCAGCGGCAGGCGCATGCGCTGGCTGTAGTCGCCACCCCACCCGTCGTCACGCTGGTTGGTGGCCAGGCTCAGGAACTGGTTGATGAGGTAGCCCTCGGAGCCCATGATTTCTACCCCGTCGTAGCCCGCTTCGCGCGCCTTGGCCGCGCAATTCACAAAGGCGCGAATCTGCCGCTCAACGCCGCGCGCGCTCAGCGCATGGGGCCTGAAAGGGGAGATGGGCGACCGGATAGGCGACGGAGCGACAGCGAACGGGTGATACCCATAGCGGCCAGTGTGCAGGATTTGCAGCGCTATTTTGCCGCCGGCCTGGTGCACCGTGTCGGTCACCACGCGGTGGCGGCGCGCCGCGCCCGAGGTGGCCAGCGTGCCGGCCAAGGGCTTGGTCCAGCCGGCGATATTGGGAGAAAAGCCGCCGGTCACGATCAGGCCCACGCCACCTTCAGCACGCTCGCGAAAGTAAGCGGCGAGCTTGCTGAGATCGCGCCCCTCTTCCAGGCCGGTGTGCATGCTGCCCATGAGCACGCGGTTTTTCAGGACGGTGAAGCCCAGGTCGAGCGGGGCCAGCAGGTGGGAAAAGGGGGAAATGGCAGGGTTCGCGGGCATGGGAATCGGGAGGGTTTCGAGGGGAGTGTCGAAGATTTGGCGCGTGGCGCAGCCCTGCAAGCCTAGCCGCTGGGGGCTTTCTACGCAGAGGGTCCGGCCTATAGATGCCCGACAATAGCGCCCATGAAACACCTGTCTCCGAAGGACGCCTGGGCTTGGCTGCAAGCGGAACAGGCGCGTCGCCAAGCCACCAGACTGGAAAGCGCGCTGTTTGTTGATGTGCGCATGGAGATTGAGTCGCTTTACGTGGGACGGCCGCCGGGCGTGGAAAACATCCCCTGGTACGAGTTCCCCGATCTCACGCCCGACCCGGCGCGCTTTGCGGCTGCGGTCGAGGCCGAAGCAGGCACCAAAGAACGCCCGGTGCTGCTGATTTGCCGCAGCGGCAAGCGCACGCTCGACGCCGGTCTGGCGCTAGAGGCGGCTGGCTTTTGCGAGGTGGCGCATGTGTTGCATGGCTTTGAGGGCGATCTGAACCGGGACTTCAAGCGCTCCAGCCTGAACGGTTGGCGCTACGACCAATTGCCCTGGGAACAGATGTGAGCCGACGCTAATGGATTTGATCGACATCGCGCCGGCTGGCGAAACGCTGGAAGCCTGCGCCGGCGTGCTGCAGGAAGTCTTTGGCTTTGATGCGTTTCGCGGCCCGCAGGCGCAGATCGTCTCGCATGTAAGTGCGGGCGGTGATGCGCTGGTGCTGATGCCAACCGGCGGCGGCAAGTCGCTGTGTTTCCAGGTGCCGGCCATCGTGCGCGAGCGCGCCGGGCGTGGTCTGACCGTGGTGGTCTCACCGCTGATCGCGCTGATGCACGACCAGGTGGGCGCACTGACAGAGGCCGGTGTGGCGGCAGCGTTTCTCAACTCCAGCCTGTCGCTGGAAGATGCGCAGCGGGTTGAAAAGCAGATGCTGCGCGGCGAGATCACGCTGTTGTATGCCGCGCCTGAGCGCCTGACCACGCCGCGCTTTCTCGCCCTGCTCGACTCGCTGCACGAGCGCGGCCAGCTCAGCCTGTTTGCGATCGACGAGGCGCACTGCGTGAGCCAGTGGGGGCACGATTTCCGGCCCGAATACCGCGGCCTGGTGGTGCTACACGAGCGCTTTGCCGGCGTGCCGCGCGTGGCGCTCACCGCCACCGCCGACGACCTGACCCGCGCCGACATCGTCGAGCGGCTGCAGCTTGAGGGCGCGCGCACCTTCATCAGCAGTTTCGACCGGCCCAACATCCGCTACACCATCGTCGAGAAGACGGATGGCACCCAGCAGCTCCTGCGCTTCATTCGCGATGAGCACAGCAGCGGCGGTGGCGCGCACGACGCCGGCATCGTCTACTGCCAGTCGCGCAAACGGGTGGAGGAGGTGGCGCGGTTGTTGTGCGACGCCGGCTTCAATGCCCTGCCGTACCACGCGGGTCTGGAGGCGGCCAAGCGGCAAAACCACCAGGATCGCTTTTTGCGGGAAGAGGGCCTGATCATGGTGGCCACGATCGCCTTTGGCATGGGCATCGACAAGCCCGATGTGCGCTTTGTTGCCCACCTCGACATGCCCAAAAACATTGAGGGCTACTACCAGGAGACCGGACGCGCTGGGCGCGACGGCGAGGCGGCCAACGCCTGGATGGTCTACGGTTTGCAAGACGTGGTGAACCAGCGCCGCATGATCGACGAGAGTCCAGCGGCCGACGCGTTCAAGCAGGTGCTGCGCGGCAAGCTCGATGCGCTGCTGACGCTGGCCGAAGCGAGCGACTGCCGCCGGGCCCGGCTGCTGGGCTACTTCGGCGAAAACTACCAAAGCCCAGACGAGCCAGCCACTGGCTGCTGCGCCGGGCCGCCCCAAGCAAGGCCAGGCCCTTTGGCGCGCAGCGACGGACACGAAGTGCCAAGCGTGGGGGTCCAATGCGGCAACTGCGACAACTGCATCAAGCCGCCCGAATTGCTCAATGCCACCGAGGCGTCGCGCAAGATCCTTTCCTGCATCTACCGCGTGCAGCAGGCCAGCGGCACCGCGTTTGGGGCCGGCCACATCATGGACATCCTGCGCGGCAAGCCAACCGACAAGATGGCCCAGTACGCGCACGACAAGCTGTCGACCTTTGGCATCGGTGCCGACTGGTCGGAGACCCAGTGGCGGGCGCTGCTGCGTCAGCTGGTCGCCTGCGAAGCGGTACAGGTCGATGCGGCGCACTTCAACACCTTGCACCTGGCCGAGGGCGCGCGTGACATCCTCAAAGGGGGCGCGCAGGTGTGGATGAAGCAGGCCAGCGAGAAGCCCAGCCGAGGCCGCAGCAAGGGCAGCAACCGCAGCATGGCAAAAGAAGTGGCGCCTGACGGCCAGCCGCTCAGCCTGGCGCAGCGCGGGTGCCTGGACGCGCTCAAAGCCTGGCGCGCCGAGGTGGCGCGCGAGCACAACCTGCCCGCGTTTGTGATCTTCCACGACAGCACACTGCGCGCCCTGGCCGCCGAACAACCGCGCACCCTGGCCGAGCTGGACGGCATTGCCGGCATCGGTCAGAAAAAGCGCGCGGCCTACGGCGCCGAGGTGCTTCGTGTGGTGGGTGCTTTTTAGCTAGCGGTCGGGCACATCACGCGCCCGATGGATACATTGGTTTTAGCGACCTCACCGCTTGTCGCAAGGTGACCCGACCGGGTGTCTTGAAACCTCAAGACACCGCCCCGACTGCCGATGCTTGGAAGACCAGGGAGTTATTCCCCGTCCCTCAACGCACCCATTCAGAAACGGAGCGCGGCATGTTCTTCAAGCTGCCTTGGTTCAAGAGCAAGTCCCCCAGCCAGCAGGTCACCCAGGTGCTGGAGATGGAGCTGGATTTTTTGGTGGATGAGTTTCATGAGGCTATGGCCGATGTCGAAGACCCGCCGCGCATGCGTCTGCGAGCCGCTCTGATGTGCTGCCAAAGCCCCAGGGATCTGTGGTTCCTGCGCGGCAAGCTGCATCAGCTAATCTCGCTTCACCATTGCGAGCGGGTGGCCAACGAGCGGCTGTCGCGGCTGGACCAGAAGATGCGTTTTTTTGTCGAAAACCACCCAGACTATGAACCGGAAGATTTGCCGACAAGACCGATGGTCTTGCTCAACTAGGGGTACGCTGCGTTGTCAACGCGCCATTTCCCACGGAACGACACCAGCAGCTCGGGAGCCGCTCAGGCCGCCCGGCACATTTTCAAGGTGTTGGTGCCGCCGGGCGAGCCCATCGGTTCGCCGACCGTGATCGCGTACACATCGCCCGCCTGCACGATGCCGCGCGCCTTGAGATGCGCTTCGGCATCGGCCAGCGCGGTGTCGCGATCGGCGCTGGTGTCCATCAGCAACGGGCGCACGTTGCGGTAAAGCGTCATGCGGCGCTGCGCGGCCTGGCTGGCGGTCACCGCGTAGATCGGCATGCGCACGTTGTGGCGGCTCATCCAGAGCGCGGTCGAGCCCGACTCGGTGAGCGCGACGATCGCCTTGGCTTGCAGGTGGTGGGCGGTGAACAGCGCGCCCATGGCGATGGCGTGGTCGATGCGCTTGAAGGTCTGGCCGTGGAAGTCGTCTTCCAGCGGGTCGTAGTCGGTCTTCTCGGCTTCCAGGCAAATCGCGGCCATCTGCTCCACCGTCTCCAGCGGGTACTTGCCGGCAGCGGTCTCGGCGCTGAGCATCACGGCGTCGGTGCCGTCAAGCACCGCGTTGGCCACATCGCTCACCTCGGCGCGGGTGGGCACCGGGTTGACGATCATGGACTCCATCATCTGGGTGGCAGTGATCACCACCTTGTCCATCTGGCGAGCCAGCTTGATCATGTGTTTTTGCAGGCCGGGTACCGCCGCATTCCCCACCTCGACTGCGAGGTCGCCACGCGCCACCATGATGCCGTCGGACACCTTCAGGATGTTGGCCAGCTCGGGAATCGCCTCGGCGCGCTCGATCTTGGCGATCAGCGCTGGCCGGTGGCCGATCTCGGCGCCGGCCATGTTGCACAGCTGGCGTGCCAGCTCCATATCGGTCGCGTTCTTGGGGAAGCTGACTGCCACGTAGTCGGCGCGCAGGCCCATCGCGGTCTTGATGTCATCCATGTCCTTGGCGGTCAGCGCCGGCGCGGTCAGACCGCCGCCCTGCTTGTTGATGCCCTTGTTGTTGGACAGCTCGCCACCGAGCTTCACCGTGGTGTGCACCGCTGGCCCCACCACCTTGTCGATGGTCAGCACGATCAAACCGTCGTTAAGCAGCAGCGTGTCGCCGCCTTTGACGTCGCGCGGCAGGTCTTTGTAGTCCAGGCCGACCCCGTTCACGTCGCCCGCCTCGGTGCGCGAGGCATCGAGCACAAATTTTTCGCCCGGCTCCAGCATCACCTTGCCGTCGGCAAACTTGCCCACCCGAATCTTTGGCCCTTGCAGATCGGCCATGATGCCGACCTCTCGCCCCACGCGCTGCGCCGCCTCGCGAACCAGCCGGGCGCGGTCGATGTGGTCTTGCGCCACACCGTGCGAGAAATTGAGCCTGACCACGTTGACGCCGGCTCGAATCATCGCCTCCAGCAGGTCGGGGGCGCTGGAAGCAGGGCCGAGGGTGGCAACAATTTTGGTGGCGCGCTGGGTCATGAACTTGTCTCTTGCGGGATGGTTTTAGCAGGGCGAAATGCCCGGCGTGTATCGTTTGGTTTCAATTGTCCTTGAAACAAGTTACCAAAGCGTTACAGGCCCACCCAGCGCAGCCACCCCCACGCGCCCCGCATTCAAAGGGCCGCTGGCCGCCTCGGGATGTTGTTGGTGTAGATGAGGCTTACCGTGGTGCCGTCCACCATCTGAAGTTGCACCGTCATGCGACGAAAAGCCCATCTGAGATCGACCGAGCCGGGGAGCGCGTTTGTGTCCTGCCGCGACTTGCTGCCGATGGGCAGGCCATAGCTCGTGCGCAGCGTCACCTGCAAGGCTTGCAGCAGCGCTTTGGTGCGCGCGGGGGTGGGGACTTTCGCTTGCAAGTCAATGCGCTTCAGCCGATCGGCCTCGAAATGGTAGGTGACCGCGAAGTCTTCGTTGGCAATCAGGGTGCTCGGGATTTGCAGCAGCGCGCTGCTGTCTTGCGCGCGCTGAACGGGCGAGGTGTCTTGCACCTCGGGCATCAGCAGGCGAATATCGGCCGGGCTTGCGTTCATTGGTGCGCCACGCCACAGGGTCTGGGCAGACGCGTTCAGCGCGACAAAAGCCAGCGCAAGACAGGTAATAAGGTACTTCATGGTGGCGAGTGTGACGCAGGCAGCGGGCTTGAGACGGCGGCGGGGCATTGGGCTGACCTGTTCGGGGTCGCGGCCCCAGGAGATGCCATCCAGTGCGCGTTCTAATTTGCGGTGTTGCCAGCGTATTTGTCGAGCGCCGAATGGAGCACAAGCCAGGCCGCGCCATCATGTCCTCGCTTATCGCAGCCAGCGCGCCCGGCTTCTTCACACCGCGCGCCGCCGCAAGGACCCCATTTCTCTTGTCGTCCACATGCTGGCGGCGCCGGCGCGCGCAGCCGGTGGGCTTGAGCTGGTGCCACACGGAGAGCCCGGGCCACCGGGCATCGCTGTGATCGGCAACCGGTTGCCACACGCGGCGCGCGTCGGTCCAGGCCAGCTACCTCTGGCGCTGGTCTTGAATGAGCCGCAGCACCAGTGCTTTCACCCCCGCCCCCGGCCCGGCCATCCGGGGCGGGCGCACATGGTGTTCTTCGTTTGAGTCTGGGCGGGGCGCGGCCAGATCGAAGCAGCGCGTCCCGCCTCGCGCGGCCTGGCGCAAGCTGCCGTCGCAGCCGGTTTTTTGAGGATGCGGGGGCGTACCGCTCAGCCGATCTGCACCGCCTGGCCTTGCACATCGAACGGGATGCGGCTCTCAAAGTGCCCGCCCTGGGTGGCCGCGATCATGCGCTCCAGCGGCGCATTGGCATCGGTGGTGCTGGGCACAGCGCCGGCGTGTCCCGCGACATGGCAGCGGCGAACACGATGCCCCAGGGCTTGCCAAACTGCGCCGCTTTTGCCACCAGATTGGCAATGGTGTCGAGCCTGTCGGGTGCCTTGTCCACACACATCTGCGACAGCAGCGTGCCGCCCTCACCGCGCGCAAAGCCGACGTGTTTGGCGGTGGTGGGATCGTCGGGTAACGCCACAGCGGCGAACACAAACAGCAGGCGCTGTGACCGGATCTGAGCGCGTGAGGCGGCCAGCAGGTCTTCAGGGCGGGTGATTTCCATGGCGTTCCTGTGGGCAAAAATTGGGGCCTTTCACCAACGACAGACAGGCAATCGGCCAGCGTGGGCCGGGTTGGTGCTGGGCAGCGCGGGGCGGCGCTGCCACCGCAGATGACACACACCGCGTGCTCGCTGGTATCGAGCGCCAAGAAGCGCTGCAAACCGGCCGACTTCAGCGCCTTGCCGCTGTTGAGCGCCGAGCCAAAGCCCTGCGCGCTGGCTATCGACAAGTCGTTTTTTACCGCTGCGCCGGCCAAGATCAGCCGCTTGTGCAGGTCGACATCGGGGCGCCGCCCTCAGCGTCCACCACCAGCGCCAGCAAGCGCGACCCGCGCAGTGCTTTCTCGCGCGCCTGCTGGCACTGCTGGGCGTTGCCTCAGCGGCGCGCTCGGCGAGCGCCTGGGCCAACACAGCGCCCAGCGCGCCACGCTGGCCATCGGGCAGCAAGACAAAACGCCAGGGCAACCGCTGCCGGTGGTCGGGCGCAACGGCCACCGCGTCAAACATGGCCAAAACTGCGCCTGGTCCGGGTCTGCTGCGACCCGGTCTTTTGGGTAACACGGTCTGGCGTGCGCGAATGGGCGCGGCGGCGACCACAAACCCGTCGGTGCGGGTGAATTCGACAACAGCGGACCTGGACGTGCCGCGAACAAAAGCGAATCGGCCGCCGCCCGTCAGATGGCGGGCTCGGCTCAGCGACACGTTGCCGTGTTGCCCGGTGTGTGTGGATGCGATCACCCGCAGCTACCCAGGTAGCCGCATTGGGTACACAGGTCGCAGCCGTCTTTCTTGATCATGGCGTGGGCGCCGCACTCAGGGCATTTCTTGCCCGCCATCACCGGCATCTGCATGCTGGGCAGTTCGGGCTCGGCCTGTGTGGACGCGTGCGCGCTGTGCGGGATCTGCACCGCTTGTGCACGCCGCTCCAGGATGCCTTGCAGTGCGAACGCGATAGCGGCCACTTCTGAGTCGTGCCACATCGGCACATGGGTCCCGTCCGCCTTTTGGTAGGTGCCCAGACGCACCGGACCCCGGTCCCAGGCGACCTTGCGCATGTCGCGCAGCGCGCGCTCCAGGAAACCGCCGCGCGCGGCCAGCGACAGCATGCGCATGGTCGAGGTGATCCACTGCTGCGACTCCCCGTTTTGTCCCACTGGCATGAAGAACTCGATGGCGCGTTCGACCGTGCCCACGCCATCGGCATTGGGCACCGGCAGAAAGGAGACCACGATGTACAGCGTCTTGTGGCCGTCTGTCGTCCAGTACTCGATCTTGTCGGCCACAGCAGACAGCGCACCCTTGGGACGGCTCTCGATCACGGTTCGCATCGGGTCCACCAGGACCGCAGCAGCCCCCGCGCTGGGCGCATCGGTGGCGCTGCTGCCGGTGTCGAGCACCGAGCCCAGGATGCTGTTGGGCCGGTAGGTGGCCATGCCCTTGAGGTGCGCGCGCCAGGCCTGGTGGTAGAGGTTTTTGAAGTCGTCGAACGGGTAGTCGGCCGCCACGTTCACCGTTTTGGAAATAGCGGTGTCCACAAACGGCTGCACCGCCTGCATCATGGCGATGTGTTCGCTGGCTGTCATGCCCAGTGCGTTGACGAAGTACGCGGGCAGTGCGCTCACATCGCCACCGAGCTCGCGGTATAGGCGCCAGGCGTGGTCTTCCACCGCGTATTCGCTGGTGCTGCCATCGGCCTCGCGCTTTTTGCGGCGGTACATCCAGGAAAACGGCGGCTCAATACCGTTGGAGGCGTTGTCGGCAAAGGCCAGACTCACCGTGCCGGTGGGCGCGATGGAAAGCAGGTGGCTGTTGCGGATGCCGTGGCGGCGAATGTCGGCTTGCATCGCGTCGGGCAGGCGGCTGGCAAAGGTGCCCGTTTCCAGGTAGCCATCGACCTCAAATTTCGGGAACGCGCCTTTTTCTTGCGCCAGCGCAATCGAGGCGGTGTAAGCCGCATTGCGCAGGCGCTCGGCGATGTTTGCCGCCATGCCCCGGCCGTCATCGCGGTCGTAGCGCAGGCACAGCATGGCCAGCGCATTGCCCATGCCGGTGAAGCCCACGCCAATGCGGCGCTTGGCGGCCGACTCTTCGCGCTGCTGCGGCAGCGGCCAGAAGGTGACGTCGAGCACGTTGTCGAGCGCGCGCACTTGGGTCGTCACGACCCGCTCGAAGGCGTCGAAATCAAAACTGGGCACGCCCCCGAAGCCAAACGGGTTTTTGACAAATCGGGTGAGGATCACCGGCCCGAGATCGCAGCACCCGTAGGGGGGAAGTGGCTGTTCGCCACAGTTGTGTACCACCAGACCATTGGCGTCGAAGGCATGCACGTCGTTCACGGTGACGTCAAACACCGGCTCAGTGCCGTCGACCAGTACCGATGCCACCGTGGCCACGAAACGCTCGCGGTTGAGGGCGCGCCGGCAGTCACCCAGAGCACAAGCGAGACGCTCAGCCTTGGCGGCGTCTTCGAAACCGATGCGCTCGGCGAACACCTGCAGGTTGTCGCCAGCGATCACCAGCTCGTGCTGGGCACGGGCCGCATCGGCCGCTGAGCCGCCACGCCCATCGGGCAGCTGGCTCACACCCGCTTCGCGCCGGTCACTGTAGATCGTGGAGACAACACCCATGCGCAGCAACATGCGTTGCACCGTCTGCAGCAAAGGCGCATCACTTTGCGAAAGGCGGACGCTGACGTCTTTGTCCTGGCTGCCCTGTACGCTGCCATCGGCATCAAACAGGCCGCGCAACAAACCCTCGGTAAACGCGGACGATTGGCTTTCTATGGCGGGCGTGATGGTCTTCAAACCGGGCGCCATGCCCAGCGCAAAGGCCAGGTCGCGCAAAGCCACACTGGCCAGCCGAGCCTCACCACGCCCGGCCACAGGCCGTTGAAAACCTTTGAAATCTGCTCGATGCGGCAAGGTGGCAGCAGCGGCCTCGGCTGCGCGCATGATGCCCTGGGCACGGAATACCGTGTCCGACGCGCCGTTGCCCACCGCGCGCAACTCGGGCGCCCACACCGAGATGACCGCCATGTCGCTCTTGAGCGTGCCGTCGCCCACCAACAAGCCGAGCAAGTACCCTTCGGCCTGCGTGCCCGAGCCATCCCAACCCTGCAGCGCGCGGTGGTTGTTGAGGACGATCTGGTCGCCCGCCTGCAAGCTGCCAGCTTCAGTCCATTCGAGCTGCTGGGTGTAGCGGGTCTGACGCGCAACCCGGCGCACGCGGTGGTCGGTGGTGAGCCGCAGGCTGTGACCTTCGCGGGTTGTCAGGCACAGCACCGGCTTGGTTCCGGTGGCAAAAAAGCCATCGCTTTGCACCGCATAGGAGCGGCCGTCCACCATCGCCCGGAAATCGCGCCCGATCAGATTGGCGACCTGGCGCGGGCCGTCTTCGGTCATGCACCAGGTGTCTGCCGTCACACACGGGTTGGTCGCTGAAATCGTTTCGCAGTAGCGCAGGTTGTTGTCTTGGCCGATCTGGTCGAGGAACAGGATGCCGGGTTCGGCGAAGTCGTAGGCCGACTGCATGACCGTGTCCCACAGCTCGCTGGCGGCGAGGGTCTGGTAGACCCACTGGCCATCAGCGCGCTGGTAGGCGCCCTGAGCGATCTGCTTGGCGCCGGGTTTGGCGCCATGCACCAGCGCCCAGGGCTCGTCTTTGCCGAGCGCTTCCATGAAGGCATCGGGCACACCGACCGAGACGTTGAAGTTGTTCCATCGACCCGGGGTGCGCTTGGCGGTGATGAACTCCATCACGTCGGGGTGGTCGATGCGCAGCACGCCCATTTGCGCGCCACGCCGCGCGCCTGCGCTCTCCACGGTGGAACACGACTGGTCAAACACGTTGATGTAACTGCATGGCCCCGAGGCCATGGAATGCGTGCCCTTGACCTCGGCGCCTTTCGGGCGGATGCGGGAAAAGTCATAGCCCACGCCACCGCCACGGCGCATGGTCTCGGCGGCTTCGCGCAGGGCCTCGTAAATGCCGGGAAAGCCGTCGGCGTCCACACCCTGGATGCAGTCGCCCACTGGCTGCACAAAACAGTTGATCAGCGTGGCCTGGATCGTGGTGCCAGCGGCGCTCATGATGCGGCCGGCCCCGATGGCGCCAGCGTGCAGGTTGTCGAGGAATTTCTGTTCCCACTCGGCACGATGCTCGTCTTTTTCAACCGAGGCTAGCGCGCGGGCGACCCGGCGGTAAATGTCCTCGACGCCGCTCTCGCCCGGTTTGAGGTACTTCTCGGCCAACACATCCTGGCTGATGGGCTGGGGCTGGGTGAGATCTTGGGGTCGCAGGTTGGTGTCGCGTTTCATGGGAGGTAATTGGGTTTGGAAGTGGGTGCCTGGAGCAGGTGGCCAGGCTGGGCCAAGCGGGCGTTCTGAGCGCAGAGGCAGAGGCTCTATCGTACAAACACCAACGGATGGCCCCTGTCATCGCCCCATCCACCCCGCCATCCAGGCAGCTTGTCGGGTGTTGAATTCAGATCGCCGAGATGGTTTGGACACTGTGCTCCCCGTGCCGCTGGTGTGGCCTGGTGCCGCGGTGCAAGGCGGCTGGCAGCTGCAAGCGCTGTTGGTGGCGCGAAAGGTGGTCGGGATGGAAATTGCGCCGAAACAGCAAGAGGCTGTTGGGTTCGGGGGGTGTTTTCATGTTGGGGGAGCGAGCGATTCAGGATGACCGTGCTTCCTGTCCGAAACAGCGCGAAACCGGCTTTGCCAGGCCGCCAGCGTTGCCGCTTGCGGCTGTCGCGCACAGCGCGACAGGGGTGCGGGCCTGCCGCACCGGCGGCGTGGCCGCCCCCTCCAGCTCCACGCCTTTCACCTCCACATGGCCCGCCAGCAGCTGCAAATACGGGCATGTTGCGGTGCAGCGCGACTGCGGCTCTAGGCGCCCCACGCTTTGGTCGCGCACCACCTCATGGCTTGGCAGCATGCCTTCTTTGCAGTCCAGCACCTCAAGGGTGTGCAGGTCAAAACGCATGTGGGTTGGGCACGGATGCGCGCCGCTGGGCGCCAGGCCGCCTGCGGCCACAGCGTGCCGCCCTTGGGGGGCCAGGCTCGGCCTGGGTTGGGGGCTCCATCCACCAGCGCGAGCCGGTCTGGAAACACACCCCGTTGACCAGCTTCGGCGCGCAGGCCTTGGGCGTGAGCCAGCCCGGATCGCCACGCTCAGCGCTGAAAAAGCAGCTGGGCGGTGTTCGGACATGTTCAGTGAAGCCACTTCATGATGCCGACGATGGGAACGCAGCCCGGAAATCTCTTGTTGGGCTTGTCATAGCGGGTCGCTGCCCGGCGAAAGACCCTCATGTTCTGAAAAATATTTTCAATCGGGCGGCACGCTTTGTGGTGGTTCTTGTTCCGCGCGCGGTGTTGTTTGCGGTTCGGTTGGCGGGAGATGGATGCGCTGTGCACGCATCTAAAAAAGACTGGCGCTTGGGAAAATTTCTTCTGGCCCTGGTGCGTCAGACTTTTCAAACACCGCCCAGGGGGACAACGCCCGGCTGTGTTTTGCGGCAGAAAGTGGCCGCTCATCGACATGCGCTCGCGCTGCGCAGCAAGGGGCGTTCTGTGCTGGCTGTTCGGTTCTGTACAGCTCAACGCTCAAGCGCTGAGCCTTCAAAGGAGCATCAGCGTACGGGCGCGCCGCGCGCAGGGTGGCGAGTCAGGCGGGCGCCACAGGTGCGCGCACCTGTGATGGGCGAACGGTGAAAGCTGTTGCCGCGTCTTGCGACGGTTGCACTGTGACCAAGCCACCGCGACCCGCCGCGATTTTGCGGACGCCGAACAACCCCAGACACAAACGGGACGCTGACTGCTTGTTGGTGTCTGCCTCTGGGCTTGCTGCTTGCACCAGTGGCTCGCAAATCTTCTGCGGCGCTGCTCAAGCCCGACGGGCATCAACGGGGGCAGAAACCGGCTGGCGCCCAGGTGCAAGGTCCGCAAGGAAGAGGCGGTGCAACAGGTGGCCACAGGTCGGGCGGCTACAACCCGGCCCAGCCGAGCGAATTTGGGCCGCTGGCCACCGCTCTTGCGCGCCCGCACACGGCATCAATCCAGCAAGCCTTTGGGTATCTTGTCGGCTTTGGTTTCCACCGGGTTGGCGGCGAGCCACTGGGGGGCATATTGACGCATGAATTCTTTGGCTTTCTCCATGCGCACCGTCAGCCAGGCGCCATAGGCGCCTTCGTTGAGCACCACCGGCATACGTTTTTCGGCGCCTGGCTGCTGGTAGCGGCGCAGCAGCGCGTGGTTGTTGGCGTTCAGGGTCAGCAGTGTGAAGCTCAGGATGGTGTCGCCGTCTGCCCCGGTCCAGCTGGCCCAAAGACCGGCCAGGCCCATCGGCTGGCCGTCGACACGCGAGATACGCGTGGGCAGGGCTTTGCCAGCCCGAAAGTCGTCTTCAAAAAATGCTGCCATCGGCACGATGCAGCGCTGGCCTTTGATCCAGGCGTCGTGAAAAGCGCGCGTGGTGGACACCGTCTCCGATTTGGCGTTAACCAGCTTGGTCGCGCGCAGCTTGGCATCAGACGCTGACTTGACCCAGTGCGGCACCAAGCCCCACTGCGCGGCCACCAGCTCGCGCGCAGGTGGCGCGGCATCCAGCGGTGGCGTTGTGGCACCGCTGGGCTCTGCGGGTACTGCGGATTCGGTGGACGCCACCGACGCGGCGCGGATGAAGTGCCCGATTTTGCGCGGGTACATATGGCGCTCGGTGGCATCACCGGGCGGCGCGACGCCGAACACCTCGCGGTAGGGGCTGGAGGGGGACAGGGTCTCGTAGTGGGTGCTCATGCGCCGATGGTAGCGGGGCGCCTCTCGGCTCTGGCACCCAGACGGAGGCCGCTGGCGCCTGTCTCAGCTGCACTCTCGGCTGAGAAAGACAGGCCGCTCTACCCTGCCGACGCCCCCGCGCGCACCAGCCAAACGCCAGGAAAGGCCCCGCTCAGGCGGCCACCGGCTCGTGCATTGCCGCCACGGCGATGTCGAGCGAGCGCAGCCGCAGCGCCGGGTCAAAGACATCGCTGACCAGCAGGAACTCATCGGCCTGGGTGGCGTCGGCGAGCTGCTGCAAGCCTTCGCGCACCGTCTCAGGACCGCCAATAACCGCGCAGGCGAGGAAGTCGGTGATGGCGGCCTGGGCCTGCGGGTCGAGGTGGTCCATGAAACCATTGACCGGCGCTGGCAGCTGGCCACGCCGCCCGGTGAGGATGCCCAGCACACGCTGGTAGGTGCTGCTGGCGAGGTACTGCGCTTGGGCGTCGGTGGGCGCACCGATGAAGGGCACACCGACGATGGCATAGGGCTTGGCCAGCACAGCAGACGGACGAAAGTTTTGCCGGTACGTGGCAAGGGCTTGCAGCAGGTAACGCGGTGCGAAGTGCGAGGCAAATGCATACGGCAGACCGAGTTCGGCCGCGAGCTGGGCCGAAAACAGGCTGGAGCCCAGCAGCCAGATCGGCACCCCGGTGCCCGCACCTGGCATCGCCACCACCTTCTGGCCCGGCTGCACCGGCCCCAGCAAGCGCTGCAACTCGGTCACATCGCGCGGGAAGTCCTGCTCGGTCTCGGGCCGATCGCGGCGCAGCGCGCGCATGGTGAGCTGGTCGGTGCCGGGGGCGCGGCCCAGGCCGAGGTCGATGCGGTTCGGGTACAGCTCGGCCAGCGTGCCAAAGGCCTCGGCCACCACCAGCGGCGCGTGGTTGGGCAGCATCACGCCGCCCGAGCCAACGCGGATGCGCTGCGTGGCAGCCGCAATGTGGCCCACCAGCACGGCAGTAGCCGAGCTGGCGACACCACGCATGTTGTGGTGCTCGGCCAGCCAGTAGCGCTCAAAGCCCAGCGCCTCAGCGTGTTGCGCGGTGCGCCGGGCGATGGCCAGCGCCTCAGCCACGGTGCCGCCTTCGCGAACAGCAACCAGATCGAGCAGGGAAAGGCGGATGTCGTGCAGGTCTTTCATGGCGCTATTGTCTGCCTTTGAGCGCGCGCCTGCTGCGCGCAGATCACCGCCAACCGACTTCGATAAGCTGGGGTTTTCTGGTCTCCAACCCACGCCTTATGCCCACCCTCTTCGACCCACTTCAAGTGGGCGCTATCGCCTTGCCCAGCCGCATCGTGATGGCACCACTCACACGCAACCGAGCGCCCAATGCCATCCCCACGCCGCTGATGGCCACCTACTACGCCCAGCGCGCCAGCGCTGGCCTGCTGATCGCCGAGGCCACCGCCATCACCCACCAGGCTCAGGGCTACGCTGACGTACCCGGGCTCTACGGCACCGAGCAGCTGGACGGCTGGAAGCGTGTGACGCAGGCGGTGCACGACGCTGGCGGGCGCATTGTGGTGCAGCTCTGGCATGTGGGTCGCATTTCGCACACGTCGCTGCAGCCCAACAACGAAGCGCCGGTGGCGCCGTCGGCCATCACCGCCAAAGCCAAAACGGTGCTGATCCGAGATGGCGTGCCCTCCTTCGTGGACACCTCCGAGCCGCGTGCCCTGCGCGCCGAGGAAATCCCCGGCATTGTGCAGAGCTACAGCCACGCCGCGATACAAGCGATGGCCGTTGGCTTCGACGGGGTCGAGATTCACGCCGCCAACGGCTACCTGATCGACCAGTTCCTGAAAACTGGCAGCAACGCGCGCACCGACAACCACGGCGGCAGCATCGCCAACCGCGCGCGCTTCCTGCTGGAGGTGGTGGCTGCTGTGACCAAAGCCGTGGGTGGTGACCGCACTGGCATTCGCCTCTCACCAGTGACCCCGGCCAACGACGCGGTCGACGCCGATCCGCAGCCGTTGTTTGACCACATCGTCAAGCACCTGGCCCCTTACCGCCTCGCCTACCTACACCTGATTGAGGGTTCCACCGGCGGCCCGCGCGAAATTCCCGAGCGCCCGTTTGACTACACCGCCATGCGCGCGGCCTACCGCACCGCCGGCGGCCAGGGCGCCTGGATGGTCAACAATGGCTACGACATGCCGATGGCCAAAGACGCGGTGGCAGAAGGCGCCGATCTGGTGGCGTTTGGCAAAACCTACATTGCCAACCCCGACCTGGTGGCCCGCCTGAAAGCGGGTGGCCCGTTCAACAAACCGGACAGATCCACTTTCTACGGCGGCGACGCAAGGGGCTACACCGACTACCCGGCGCTGACCGACTGAGCCCGGTCTGCGGCACAGGGATCTGTTCGAGCAGGCTCTTCATACCGCAGGGAGCTTTCAGTCGTAACGCAAAACCTGCTCCAGCAGCTCGGGGGTGCCGATCAGGACGTTGAGTTGATCGAAGTCGAGCATGCGATCGCGCTCTGGCGCGCTGGTCTGGTGCTGACGCAGGCTGCCGTAATACCGCTGCAGCGTGTGCGCCACCGCGCGGGCGGTTCCGCCTGGAAAAATAACGATGCGAAAACCAAGGTCGCCCAGCGCATCGGCCGAGGTCACCGGTGTCATGCCGCCTTCAACCATGTTGGCCAGCAGAGGCACCCGCTGGGCAAAGCGATCGCAAGCCGTGCGCATTTGCTCTGGCGAGCGAAGCGCCTCGATAAACAAGGCGTCTACCCCGCATGCCAGGTAAGCCTCGGCGCGCTCCATGGCAGCGTCCAGCCCCTCGATGGCCAGGGCGTCGGTTCGCGCCAGGATCAGGGTGTTGCTCGACTGGCGGGCGTCCAGAGCGGCGTGCAATTTGCCGCACATCTCACGCGTGGGAATGACGCTCTTGCCAGCCAGATGCCCGCAGCGCTTGGGGAAGGTCTGGTCTTCCAGCTGAATCATGGCGGCACCCGCGCGCTCGAATGCGCGCACAGTGCGCTGTGTGTTGAGCGCATTGCCAAAGCCGGTGTCGGCGTCAACGATGACGGGCAGCGCCACCCGCTCTGTGATTCGCGCCAGCGTGTCAGCCACTTCCGTCGCGGTGGTGAGGCCCACGTCGGAGCGGCCCAGCCGGGTGTACGCAATGGACGCACCCGACAAATACAGCGCCTCGAAACCCGCTTGCTCGGCAATGAGCGCGGTGAGGGCGTCATAGATGCCCGGCGCGAGCAAGGCCTTGGGTGATTGGAGGCGTTGCTTGAGTGTGGTGGATGGCATGTGCAAAAAGTCTTTTGTTGGTACCGGCTTGAGCGCTTCGCTTTTGCGCAGGGCTCAGGGCTCAGGCTTGCAGTTGGTCGGCCACGGTGCCAGCGGCGATCCAGCCACCGCGCACCGCACTCAGCAATCCGTTGCCAGACAGGTAGCCCCAGACAGCTTGGCCCGAAACACCGCGCGCGGCACCACCGGCGGCCATGTTGCTGGTGAGCCGGCTTCGCCGCGGGCATGTGTACGTCGCCTCCGTGTTGTGCCTTATTGCCATGCAGCGGGTGCTGGCGTGGCGCGCGCATCCGACCATGACCGGCGCTGCGCTGCTGGCACTGGGCTTTTGCCATCCGTTTTTTGCCATCATGCAGTGCACGCTGGTGTTTTTCACCGCGCCACCGAGCCGCCGCCACGAGGCGATTTGCTTGGCTTCCTGGCCGTGGGCTGGCTCACCGAACAACTGGGCGCACCGCTGGCAGCTGTGGCGCGCGTGCCCGGTTCAGGCCGCCGGCACCAAGACAAAGGCTTGGCCATCCGGTCTCTGCGTTCGATGTCGAACCGGACACCGACAGCACCAGCTGTCAATCCAGCTTGACCTGCCTGAGACA